>Ga0209536_100001105_pt1 | contig 44585 bp, 37 predicted proteins | sample DeeMarSeWOR28_12_FD_187461 | JGI IMG/M metagenome (GOLD analysis project Ga0209536, IMG submission 187461) | Marine sediment microbial communities from White Oak River estuary, North Carolina - WOR-2-8_12 (SPAdes) (version 2) | ecosystem: Environmental > Aquatic > Marine > Intertidal zone >...
ACCCAAACGCGCGTTGCTATTACGGAAGATGGAAATTTAGTAGACTTCTTTGTAGACTATCCTGAAAATCGGAGGATGGTGGGGGATATTTATCTGGGGAGAATTGCCAGGGTGCTTCCTGGTATAAGAGCTGCCTTTATTGATATTGGGATGAAGCATGATGCATTTCTTCATTTCTCCGATATTGGCGAAAGAACTCAGCAGCTTCAAGATATGCTGGGTGATGAAGATTCAGAACTTGACGACGAAGACGAGAATAACCATTCCGAATCAAAATCAGAAACCACTCAGGAACAAACAGTAATTCCCACTTTAAAAAAAGGTCAGGAAATCCTAATTCAAATAATAAAGGAGCCGGTTAATAATAAGGGCGTTAGAGTCACTTCATCAATATCATTGCCCGGGAGATTTTGTGTATTACTACCCTACGATAATAAAGTCGGAGTTTCGAAAAAACTAACAGACTATCGAGAAAGAAAAAGACTGCGTCACATTGCCCGTCAAATAATTCCTCAAAATTGTGGTTTAATTATCCGTACGGTTGCCCATGGACAGCCTGAGGACGCGCTCAAAGATGATTTAACCCAATTGCTGAAAAAATGGAAAGAGATTGAAAAAAGAGCAAAAAGCACACACCCCCCCGTGTTGGTGTATCAAGATCTAAACACGACCGTTAGTGTAATCCGTGATCTGTTCAATTCTGATATTTCTAAAATTTTTGTTGACTCCAAAAAACTCTACAAAGAGATAAAAAATTATTTAGAATTGGTTCAGCCTGACATGGCTGAAAAAGTTGAGCCGTACAAATCTTCTCACTCCATTTTCGATTCCTTTAAAGTTGATGAACAAATAAAAACTTTAATGGGAAGAAAAGTACCACTGCCAAGTGGCGGATACTTAATTATCGAGCATACTGAAGCAATGGTTGTAATTGATGTAAACAGCGGGAGATATGCAAAAAGTAAAGAACAGGAATTAAACTCACTTAAAACTGATCTCGAAGCGGCACGTGAAATTGTTCGGCAAACACGCTTGCGCGATATTGGCGGAATTATAGTAGTTGATTTTATTGATTTGGAAGATGAGAAAAACCGCAAAAAAGTCTATGATGAACTTAGAAAAGAATATCGTAAGGATAGAGCTAAAGTTTCTGTTTTACCCATGTCGGATTTTGGTCTCGTTCAAATTACAAGACAGCGGGTAAGGCAGAACATTGTTCAAGCTTTAAAGGAAACCTGCCCTGTATGTCACGGCACTGGTCTCCTGACAAAAAGTTCACATGTAGTTTACGATTTAGAAACGCAATTACGCAAGCTTAAAATTCGTACAGGAGAGCGAAACATAATCATAAAATGTCATCCTTCTGCCGCAGCAAGACTTCGCGAGGGAAAAATTAAATCTTTAACAAAATTGCAGTTAAAGTTCTTTATCAAAATAAAGCTACAGGAGGATACAAGCATTCCTGCTGATACGTTTATTTTCATTTCGGGTAAAACCGGTAATGATTTAACAAAGGAGATTGAGTAGTTTTAAATATTATTCGGAAATAATTTATTTGGAGATTCACAATGAAGTTTTTTATTGATACTGCGAACATCAACGAAATAAAGGAAGCTGCGGCACTTGGGATTCTTGATGGAGTAACAACAAATCCTTCACTTGTTGCAAAAGAGGGGAAAGACTTTAGAACCTTATTGGATGAAATTATTAAAATAGTAGATGGTCCTATCAGCGCCGAGGTTATTTCAACTGATTATGATGGGATTTTAAAAGAAGCAAGGGATTTGTCTTCAATACATAAAAATATTGTAGTTAAAATTCCTTTAATTAAAGAGGGATTAAAAGCAGTGAAAACTTTAAGTGAAGAAGACATAAAGGTAAATGTAACTTTATGCTTTTCTCCAACTCAAGCATTGCTCGCTGCAAAAGCCGGTGCGACTTACATAAGTCCTTTTATAGGAAGGCTGGATGATATCAGTACTAACGGTATGGATTTAATTTCACAGGTTGTTCAGATTTACAGCAATTACAATTTTGAAACGCAGGTACTCGTTGCCAGTGTAAGGCATCCAATGCACGTTGCCGAAGCAGCGTTAATTGGTGCTGATGTCTGCACAATCCCTTTCGGAGTAATTAATAAACTATTCAATCATCCGCTTACAGATATTGGACTGGAAAAATTCTTAAGCGATTGGAAAGGGTTGAAAACTTAAACTGAATACTTTTAGTTAAACTTTAAATTATATAAATGAAAAAAACCGCATTTAATAAGATTCATAAAAAATTGGGTGCAAAACTGGTTGAGTTTGCAGGATTTGAAATGCCAGTTCAGTATTCCTCAATTATTGCGGAACATAAATCTGTGCGTACAGCTGTTGGTTTGTTCGATGTTTCTCATATGGGTGAGATTTTCATTTCCGGCAGTAATGCTCTGGACCTCGTTCAACACTTAACTGTTAACGATGCTTCAAAATTATTTCCTGGCAGAGTACAGTATTCTGCTATGTGCTATCCAGATGGCGGTATTGTTGATGATCTGTTGGTATACAGGTTGGACGATGATAAATTTATGTTTGTAGTTAACGCTTCCAATATTGAAAAAGATTGGAACTGGATGATTGATAATAATGAATATGATGTTAGTATTGATAACCAAAGCGATAATTACTCTCTGCTCGCCGTTCAGGGTCCCTATTCTGATAAAGTAGTGCAAAAAATTGTTAGTAATAATATTAATCTGGAATATTATCACTTTAAGATAGAAAAAATAGCCGGCGTTGAAGTAATTCTTTCAAGAACCGGCTACACGGGTGAAATTGGTTATGAACTATATTTTAGGGGAAGTGAAGCGGAGGCAGAAAAGATATGGGATACTATTTTTAATGCGGGAAAAGAATTCAATATCCAACCCGCGGGAATTGCTGCAAGAGATTCATTGCGATTAGAAATGGGATTTTGTTTGTACGGAAACGATATTGATAAAACAACAAATACTATTGAAGCCGGACTTGGCTGGATAACCAAACTTGATAAAGGTGAATTTATCGGCGGCGATGCACTGAAAAAAATAAAAGCAGATGGAGTAAAAAGAAAATTAGTCGGGATGATTTCCAATGAAAAGACTTTTCCAAGAAAAAATTATCCGGTTTATATAAATGGGAAAAACATTGGCTCGGTTACCAGTGGAACTGTAAGTCCCATACTTGAAAAACCAATTGCGCTGGGTTATGTGGAAAAAGAGTTTAGCATACCGGAGACAGAAATTAATTTTTTAATAAGAGATAAAGAAATTCCTGCTAAGGTCGTTAAACTTCCGTTTATTAAAAAGTAAAACACTAACTGCTGTATGAAAATAAATGTTCTTTTTTCCCCTGGTAGTATAGATGAATTGTATTTTACGGGTAAAACTACGGTCGTAATTGACGTGTTAAGAGCGTCAACTACTATTGTGGAGGCATTAAAAAATGGAGCTAAAGATGTTGTCCCCGTCTCTAAAATTGAATTTGCGGTAAAAATCTCAGGCGGAATGTTTGGAGGGCAAACACTTTTATGCGGCGAAAGAAACACGAAAAAAATCGAGGGTTTCTCATTAGGAAATTCTCCACTAGAATACAAAAAAGAAATCGTTAAGGGGAAATCAATTGTATTTTATTCTACCAATGGAACCAAGGCTATTGTTAAAGCGAAATATTCAGAAAATTTATTCGTCTGTGCCCTTTCGAATATTCATGCGGTTGCTGAATATTTGGTTAAACTAGGTAAAGACTGTGTGGTATTGTGTGCGGGTAATAATAATTTATTTAGTATTGAGGATGCTGTTTGTGCCGGCGCATTTATTCAGGAAATAATTAATCTGCAGGCAGAGGTTACTTTGTCAGATTCAGCAAGGGGAGCATTAGTGCTTAATAATTCTTTTGGAAAAAATAAATTAAATATCTTTACAGAATCAGAACATGGAAAAATATTAGCTAAAAATGGTTTTCTTAAAGATTTAGAATTCTGCAGTACAGAGAATACGACCAATATTGTAGCATATTATAACAACAGTGCATTGAAGGCTTTGGGTTAGTTAATTAAATGGCAGCAAGACGAAGAAAAAATACCCTCAAAAAGAACAATACTGAAGGCAGGTACTTCAGTATTTCCGCAGATAAAAAAAGAAAGATCATTGGCATTTTTTTAATACTGTTTTCAGTTTTTCTTTTTCTTTGTATCATTTCTTATGATAGAAGGGACGAAGTTTACATTGCCTATTCTATTTTTCACGGCGGTATTGATACATATAATTGGCTCGGCATAATAGGTGCAAAATTCTCTCACTTTTTTATTAAGCATACCATTGGATATTTCTCGGTTGTTTTTCCTCTGGTTCTTTTACTTTGGGGAATTTCTTTTTTTAAAAAAATAGCCTTTAAAGTTTTAATTCATTCTACAAATTTTTTAATTCTTTTCGGATTAATTTTCGCAACATTTTTTACAGTAGTTAAATCCAGCTTTGACCTTTTTATTGGCACGTATGAATTGAGAGGAAATCTTGGGGAATATATTGGCAGCTGGTTAATTGGATTGGTTGGCGGAATAGGGAGTATTCTTTTACTATGTTTTATTTCTGTTTCGATTTTGATTTTTGCATTTGATATAAAAATTGAAAAAGTATTTCATTTCATTAGAGGCATATTTGAAAGGAAACCGGAAAGCGATGTTAAAATAATCAGAAAAGCCGATGAAACATCTAATCTGGAAAAAATTAAAAAATTAAGATCGAATAAAAAGAAGAAAGATGTTGGTGAAGATGCTTCATTGCCAACAGCTGAAGACTTAATGCAGGAAGAGGCCGAGGCGCAGACAAGTATCAGGATTATTCGAAAAGATGAGCCCAATATTCCCGAAGATGATGAGGTAATAGTTGAAGAAAGAAAAAAAGTTGATCTGAAAAAAACCGGCGAAGCACCTCAGAAAGATCCCACCGAAAATAAAGAAGATAAACTGCCGGAACCGTGGGAGGAAGAAATTGAATACGATTTGCCTGATCTTGATCTTCTGCAGCCTGCGGCAACGGAAAATATTACAGTTGAAGAAGAAGAGCTGACAAAAAATGCTAATCTATTACGCGAAAAGCTGAAACTATTTGATATTGATATTCAGGATATTTCGGTAACTCCTGGTCCGGTTGTTACACTCTATGAAATAGTTCCTGCTCCAGGAGTTAAAATTAGTAAGATAGTAGGATTGGAAAATGATATTGCCCTTGCCCTTGCTGCTAAAGGAATCAGAATTATTGCGCCAATTCCGGGTAAAGGGGCGATAGGTGTTGAAATTCCTAATGCCGAACCCGCAATCGTAAAAGCAAGATCGGTGTTAAATAAAGTTATTGATTCTAAAATGGAATTGCCACTTGCACTTGGTAAAACTATCAGCGGCGAAGTTTACCTTGCAGATCTGTCATTAATGCCTCATCTGCTAATTGCAGGTTCAACAGGCTCGGGTAAAAGTGTTGGTATAAATATGATTATAAGCAGCTTGCTTTATTCAAAGATTCCAGCGGATGTAAAATTCATTCTTATTGATCCTAAAAAAATCGAGCTTTCATTTTACAACAAGCTCAGAAGACATTATTTAGCCGTATCGCCGGATCTGGATGAAGATATAATTACTGTTCCGCAGAATGCCGTGCTTGCTTTAAAGTCTGTTGAGATTGAAATGGAAAAAAGATACGATAGACTGGCGAAAGCAGGAGTACGTAACATTGTTGATTACAACAAGAAAATAAACAATCCGAAAACAAAACCGCACGATTCAGAAACGATCAAGCATCATCATCTGCCTTACTTAATTGTTATTATTGATGAGCTCGCAGACTTGATGATTACCGCCGGTAAAGATGTTGAGGGACCGATAACAAGATTGGCACAGCTCGCACGTGCAGTTGGAATTCACCTGGTGCTTGCAACGCAGAGACCCTCGGTCAATGTTATTACTGGTGTAATTAAAGCAAACTTCAGCTCAAGAGTTGCATACCAGGTAGCAACAAAAATTGATTCGCGCACAATTTTAGATTCAAACGGAGCCGAACAATTGCTTGGCAGGGGAGATATGCTCTTTCTTCCAACAGGCTCGCCAAAACCTATCAGAATACAAAATGCATTTATAACGACTGATGAAGTTGAACTTTTGGCAAACCATGTATATTCGCAGCCGTCTTATTCGAAGCCGTACTATCTTCCCTCAATTTATGAAAAGAAAAAAGATTCATCTACTGGATTTTATGCTGATTTAGATCCCATGTTTGAAGAAGCAGCAAGGGTGATAGTACGCCATCAGCAGGGTTCGGTTTCTCTTCTGCAGAGAAAATTAAAACTCGGATATTCAAGAGCCGCAAGAATTGTAGATCAGCTTGAAGATGCAGGAATTGTTGGACCAAATGACGGAAGCAAGGCTCGTCAGGTTTTAATTGAAAATGAAGAGCAACTTGAAGCGGTTCTGAGAACATTATAAAGGTGAGAATTATGAAAAGCATAAATTTATTTATAACAATTTTTTTGTTTTTTCTGTGCAGCATTGCTATTGCACAGCCAGATGCAGGAGAAAAATTAGCGGAACTTCAATCCAGATTTGATTCTATCTATGATCTTTCCGCAACCATTACACAATCAGTCAGCGGAAAAACAATTTTTACCGGAAAAATATTGTATAAAAAAGAAAACAAGCTAAGATTTGAATTCAAAAATATTTTAGTTGTATCGGATGGCGAAACTTCGTGGAACTATAATATGCGTGAAAATAAAGTTATAATAACAAATTACGCAACTGAGGGAACGAACATTCTCTCCATAAACCAATTAATTTATGAATATCCTGAAGAATGTGATATAAGTGCCTACGAATTTGATGGACAAACAGTCCTGGAGTTTATCCCAAACACATCAACTTTAAGTTTTAGCTCTGTTAAACTTTGGATTGATGATAGTAACCTGGTGACACGTGCACTTTTTGAAGATCCGGCAACCGGATTAATTCAAATTGACCTTTCAAATTATAAACTCAATACTAATTTACCTGACAGCTATTTTTCATTTACGCCACCTGAAGAAAGCGAAATTATTGACCTCAGATAACACCAAAAAAATTCCGGCACTCAGAGGCATTTTTAATTTTATAGTATCTATTGGATTAGCTGCACTCTTCCTTTATTTAGCTTTTTATGATGTAAATTTTAGCGAAGTTTTGCAATTGGTTTCTCATGCTTCTGTTTTTTGGATGGTAATTTTTATTCTCTCATCTATGCTGGGTCATTATGTCAGAACTGTTCGCTGGAAGGTCATTTTGCAGACAGTGAAACCGGATGCAAAAATCAAATATCTGTTCGGTGCCTTGATGGTAGGTTATGGAGTAAATTGTGTTACTCCTAAACTTGGTGAAGTTACACGTGCAATATTAATTGGTAAGTGGGAAAATTTGTCGCGCTCTTCGATGTTTGGAACAGTAATAGTTGAAAGAGTAATAGATATTTTAGCATTGGGTTTAGCAGTTTTAGTTTCTGCATTTGTCTGGAGTTCGAGTTTGTACGAAAGTTTTCCGTGGTTGAAATCCACACTTTACATTTCGGCGGTTTTGATGCTAGTTGTGCTGACTTTAATATATCTTTCCGTAAAATTTAAAGAGCGATTTTACGGTGCCATCCTAAAAATTGTTGGCAGACTGTCTGTTAAATTATCTGAGCGGATAGGTTACATTTTTGAAATGCTTATTCAGGGTTTTACAAGTTTAAAGGGGACCAGAAACTATTTCCTTACGGTATTTCTTACAATTCTTCTGCTGCTGGTTTACGCATTAAGTGCCTTTGTTGGATTTTATATGCTCGATATGCAGGGAACAATGAATGTAACCTACACTATGGGGTGGGTGCTTATGAGTATAAGTGCAATAGGAGTTGTGATACCAACACCAGGTGCTACCGGCTCTTACCACGCACTTTCAAAAAGCACTCTTGTTTTGTTGTTTGGTTTTGGGGAGACAATTAGTGCAGCTTATGCCTTTTTAACTCATATCATCTCTTATTTTTTATTTATCTTCACCGCTCTAATAATGTTTTTAATATTAAATAAACAGCATATTAATTTTTTAAATCTAATTAGAACAAACTCGGAAAAGGAATGAAAAAAATAGTCTTACTACTTTTATTGGTTCTATTTAATGTGAATATTTTTGCTCAGGTTGAGATTAAGGGATCGATGGGGATAAACTTTTTAAGCATTCCATCTTTACAGGATTATATTAATCAAAGTTTTGCGCCATCAAATTCTCAATTGCCGACTTTTAATTCTGCAGTTATATTTTCCATTGAAGTAGGTACATTTATCAGTAAAGATATTGAAGTATCGCTTGAAGTTCCCTACCAAATATATTCATATACAGAAAATATTGGGTTGGGGCAATACGAATTAGCATATAATCAAATTCCGCCATCTGTATTAGCCTATTACGTGATTTCCGGAAACGGGTACAACTTTAAATTTGGTGGTGGCGTCGGACCGCGATTTGTCAACGTAGCTGAAAAGAAAAAATGGCAGGGTTCTGAAGTATCTTTTAGTTCGATCGGTTTTGGTGGTCTCATGCGCATTGAAGGAAACACAGTGCTCAGCGATAACGTTTTTGCAAACATTGGTCTCGATTTAAGATATGATTTAAACGGTGAACCTGAAAATAGCAGTGGAACTAAACTCACCAATCTTGTTCAGAATGAAGTAGTAAACTTGAATACTTTCTCTATGGGACTGAGATTGGGTATTTCTTATTTAATCGGTTATAGTAATTGAATATTTTTGAATCAATTCTCCTGGGAATAATTCAGGGATTATCTGAATTCCTCCCGATCAGCAGCACTGGACATGTAACACTCGCCGGTAAATTACTTAATCTTGTTCCGCAAGACCATCCGGAAAGTTGGACTGCTTTTATTGCAGTAATACAACTTGGCACAATGGCAGCTGTGCTTGTTTATTTTGCAAAGGATATAATTAATATTGTTAAAGATTTTGTTAAAGAAAATTTTTTTGAAAGAAAAAAATTTTCAGCCCAGAATGTTAATGCGAGGCTGGGTTGGCTTGTAATTATCGGAACAATTCCGGTTGTTATAATTGGATTGTTATTTGAAGATGTAATTGAAGGTTCGCTCACAAAAAATCTTTATGTAATTTCCTTTAGCCTTATTGGATTGGCATTGGTATTGGCATTCGCAGAGAAAATTGCAAAATTGGAAAAAGACATCGATAATATTACTGTAAAAGATTCAATAATTATCGGGATCGCACAAGCCTTTGCACTTATCCCGGGTTCTTCGCGTTCAGGCACAACAATTACGGGGGGTTTATTTTTAGGACTCAAACGCGATGTCGCAGCCAGGTTTTCTTTTCTGCTCAGCATACCCGCGGTTCTTGCAAGTGGACTGTTTGAGTTGATTGATTCTTTAGATTACTTAAGTGAATCTATGATGACCAATCTTGCCGTCGCAACTATTGTTTCCGGAATAAGTGGTTATCTTGCAATTGATTTCTTGTTAAAATTTTTAAAAAAGCATACAACTTTTCTATTTGTTTACTATCGCATTGGAATTGGGATTCTTATTTTAATTTTATTATTTACAAATACAGTTAAACCATAAAGGAGCAACTATGATTAAAATTTCCTTCGTGATTTTAATTTTAATCGGAATTTTGGGTTGTCAAGGTTCCGAAACAGTTAAAGATGAATCAAATCAAACTGAAAAAAAAGAAGAGGAAATAAAAGTGAGCAAAGAAACGACGGTAGCAGTAATAAATACAAACCTGGGAACTATTGAGATTGAACTTTTCGCGGACCAAACGCCAAAGACTGTTGAAAACTTTGTTGGTCTTGCTGAAAAAGGCTATTACAACGGAATAATTTTTCACAGGGTTATTGCGGATTTTATGATTCAGGGCGGAGATCCTACAGGTACCGGAAGAGGCGGTAACAGTCTTTGGGGTGCACCGTTTGCCGATGAAATTGTCTCATCACTGAAACATGACGAGCCAGGTGTTCTTTCAATGGCAAATGCCGGAACGAACACAAACGGCAGCCAGTTTTTTATAACTGTTGTTCCGACTCCCTGGCTGGATGGAAAGCACACAGTATTTGGAAAAGTTATAAATGGAATGAACGTGGTGTATGATATCTCCAAAGTAAAAACTGCATCGGGAGATAAACCTGTAAACGATGTTATTATGGAAACCGTGACAATTGAAAAAAGATAAGATGTCCCCCCCTGCCCATTTCCCAAGAGGGGATTAATTTTCTAAAGTTATAATTAGTAACAAAATGTTTCCGCTGTCTACCTTAAGAATCAATAAAGCCCTCCCCTTGGGGGAGGGTTTGGTTGGGGCTGATTTATGAAACAGCAGGAATTTTTTTCCTCCCGCTGGGCACTGGTTATTGCATCAATAGGAATTGCTGTTGGCACCGGAAACATATGGCGTTTCTCGCGGATCGTTGCCCAAAACGGAGGAGGATCGTTTCTCATTCCATGGGTTATATTTCTTTTAATATGGTCTGTCCCATTAATCATCGCAGAATTTGCGATTGGTAAATCGAGCAGAATGGGGCCCGTTGGTGCAATTACCAAAACTGCCGGAAATAAATTCGGCTGGATGGGTGCATGGATTGTTTTTGTCTCCACAGCAATTATGTTTTACTATGCAGTGGTTACGGGGTGGTGTTTAAAATATTTTATTGCTGCTCTTTCGGGAAATGTTTTTAACACTTCGGAACATTTAGCTTATTGGAACAGTTTTTCATCAGGTTATCAGCCGTTACTGTTTCATTTCATTGCAATTTTTTTAGTGGCATTAGTAGTAATCAGAGGAATTACAAAGGGAGTTGAAAGAGTCACAAAACTTTTAGTCCCATCTTTATTAATAATCCTTTTTATTCTTTTTATTCGTGCGGTCACACTTCCGGGTGCAATTGATGGAATTAAATATTTTTTTACACCCGATTTAAATATAATGCTTGATTACAAAGTCTGGCTAAATGCACTCACACAAAATGCATGGGATACAGGTGCCGGCTGGGGCTTAATTTTGACTTACGCAATTTATATGCGAAAGAAGGAAGATATTTCACTCAACGCTGCATTGATCGGGTTTGGAAATAATACAATTTCACTTGTTGCGGGCATAACAATTTTCTCAACGGTGTTTGCTTTATCATCGGTTGATGCAATGCAGCAGATTTCACAATCGGGTCCCGCAAATACAGGATTAACATTTATCTATTTGCCGATTTTATTTTCCAAAATATCAGGCAGCCAGTTAATTAATACTTTCTTTGCTTCTATTTTCTTTTTAGGATTATTCTTTGCAGCATTTACTTCATTGATTTCAATGGTTGAACTTTCAACAAGAACATTAATTGATTTTGGTTTTAGAAGAAAACGTGCAATTATAATAGTTTCAGTATTAGGATTTTTACTTGGAGTGCCCTCAGCACTCAGTGTTGATTTTTTAATTAACCAGGATTGGGTTTGGGGAGTTGGTTTGATTCTAAGCGGTGCATTTATTTCCTTCTCAATTATAAAATACGGAATTGATAAATTCAGAATTGAAATAATAAATGGTTACGGCAGCGATATTAAAATCGGGAAATGGTACAATTATGTTATTGGAATACTCATTCCAATTCAGGTTGTTATTTTGATTACTTGGTGGTTAGTTTCATCAGTTGGATGGGACCCGCAGTGGTGGAATCCATTCCACGCGGAAAATTTTGGAACAGTTGTTTTTCAATGGATTGTTGTGTTAACATTGTTTATCCTGCTAAACAGATTTTTTGTAAAGAAACTATTAGAGGTAAATTCCAAATCATAATTAACAACTACTAATTAAATCTCAGTTGACAAATCCAAAACATTGTTTGGATTTTGAGAGTTGACTATTATTTGATTAGCAGATTAGTTTTTATGCTATAACAACGGTTATTAAAATGAACATATTCACAGTTATAACAGCTTTAATAGTTTTAGGAATTGTCTGGGGAGGATTAGTAGTATTTCTTCTTAAAGCATACACATCGGAAAGAAAAAAGAATACCAGTGGCAGTATCTAAAGCACCATCAATACTCGAAGCGTTAAAAGAAATTAAAAAAGGAAAGCTGATTCCTGTTTATTATTTGTTTGGGGAAGATGCATACAATCTTTCATATACCCTGAAATCTATTCAAGAAAATGTGCTGCCGCTTCTTTCCTCCGATTTCGATAAAGAAACATTTTATGGCGATAACGTTACTATTAACCAGGTTTTGGATTTGGCTTCCACTTTTCCTTTCGGGTCAGGGAAAAAGTTAATTGTTGTAAAAGAAGCCGAAAGGATTAAAGATAAAAAACCACTTAAGGATTATTCGCTAGCACCAACAGATTTTGCAATTCTTGTTTTCATTCACAACGGCACTATTACTAATTTAAAGTCGGAGCCATTTAAAACACTTCTAGATCAAAAATTTCTGTTTGAAGCAAAAGAATTAAAGGGAGGACACTTAAATAATTGGTTAATAAACTATTGTGAGTCTAAAGGAAAAAGTTTATCGGAAGAAAACGCACAGGTTTTGGTTGATATGGTGGGCGAAAACAGGAATCTGCTTGAAATGCAGATTGAAAAACTTATAACACACGAAGGGAACAAAAAGAATATTACAATTGAAGCAATTCAGCAAGTTTCTTCCTCACTAAAACAAAATACAATTTTCGATCTGCAGAATGCTGTAGGAGTGAAAGATAGATCGAAAGCATTAAAATTCGCTTACAATCTTTTAGACAACGGAGCAGAGCCGGTGTTTATTGTCGCAATGCTTACACGTTATTTTACTGCGGTTTCAAAAATAAGTGAGTTGAGATCAAAGAAAACCACCGATGCAACCGCAGCCCGCATAATTGGTGTTCATCATTTTTTCTATCCCGGCTATGTAAAAGCCCGCAGCCTGTTTTCCGATAAAGAGCTGATTGAAGTGTTCCGTGCTTTGCTTAAAGCCGATGTTTCTATCAAAACCACTTCTCTGGGCGGCAAAGAAATAATTACAATTCTTATAGCTGAAATTCTGCAATAATCAAACCCTGTCGTTAAAATTTTATTTGTTTTTTGGTTAATTTGCCACTGTCTAATGGAAACAAATTTCAATTTATTCAGGTATAAAAGCAGCTAATGATAAAAAACCTCAGAGAACTTTCGGATGAGGAGTTAATTTTAGAATTTCAACAGAACGGAACCGAAAGTGCTTTCGAGATTATTGTGCAGCGTTATAAAAATCCTTTAACAAACTATGTTTTTAGATTTTTAGGCGATTACGAAACATGCAATGATGTAGTTCAGGAAACTATGATAAAAGTCTACAGGTATAAAGATACTTACAGCTCGGTTGCGAAATTTTCAACCTGGATTTATACAATTGCAGGTAATCTTGCGAGAACAGAATACAGGAGACAAAGAAGACGAAAGTTTTTTTCAATTAGTGACTACGGAGAAGAACATAAACAGTTCGATCTGCCGGATGAGGTTTACAGACCGGATGTAATGACCGACAGCGGAATTAAAGATGAGATAATTCAGAATGCGTTATTAAATGTAAAGGATGTTTACAGAGAAGCGGTAATTCTTAGAGACATTGAAGGAATGTCATATGAAGAAATTGCCGAGATTTTAGGAGTAAATGAAGGCACAGTTAAATCAAGGATAAACAGAGGAAGAGCTCAATTACAGGAACTATTGAAAGATATATATAAAGATTAAGTGAAAAAATGGAAACGAATGAAAAGAAATATGAAAAATTAATCGGAGATCTTAAAAATCTTCAGCAGATTAAGGCACCTGCTAACTTTGAAGCAGATTTAAAGAGAAAAATTAATGCTGAGAAATTTAAAAATGAAGAAAAAAGGTTTTGGGGTAAAGTTTTTTTGCCATCGAGACTTATTCCCTCACTTGGATTAGCAACGGCTGCAATAGTCGTCTTTTTAATAGTTAATGTTAATTCCGAAGAGATGGATAATCCTTTTTTAACTGAACCAAGATTGCGTGAAGATGTTGTTGCTGTTGAGTATTTTGATACATTTGAAGACAAAAAAGAAGGTTTAAAAAAAGAGCAAACCGTTACAAGGAGAGATAGAGTAAATGAAGAAAAAATGAAAAGTCCGAATAAAACTGAAACTAATGAAAAAGAAATCCACTCCGGCAGAGAAGAAGTATCAGAGACGGATGCGATGCTTGAACAGCCATCGACTGTAATGGATGAAGGTCTGGTAGAATTAGAAACCACTTCACCCGAATCCACAATAACTGAGTTAACAGGAGAAGTAGAACCTACCGAATCTACATCCGAAATGGCTACCGGGCTGTCTATTACAAAAGAGGAGTTGAACTTTAGACAGGTACAACTTTCGGAAAAAGAACAGCAAAAAGTCGATGAATTAAGAATGAAAGTGCAATCCCTGCAGAATATTAAAAAAGAAGAGGACATAAAAGAACAAGGGCAATAATTGCCAGCCAGAGCTTTGTATTTCTTTATAAAATTTCTATATTAGTTGCTTAAATTTTTGAGATAATTTTAGAAAACAAAGGATTTTTTAATGAAAAAGGGCATTCATCCTGAATACAGACCCGTGGTGTTTCAGGATTCGTCTTGTGACTTTGCAATTTTAACCAGATCGACTATTAAATCTTCTGATACCATTAAATGGACAGATGGAAATACATATCCGCTTGTTAAACTTGAGATTTCAAGCGGTTCGCATCCATTCTTTACCGGAAAACAAAAACTTGTTGATACTGCCGGTCGCGTTGAAAAATTCCAGAGAAAATATTCTGGGAAAAAAGCGGAAAAAAAATAAGGTTAAATAGAATTTATTTGTGGAAGAGCCAGTTAACTCTGGCTTTTTTATTTTTAAAAAAAAAGAGAACTATTTTATTTAGCTTTGAAGTAGGGTAAAAAACTCAATTATTTATGAATAAGAAAATAAAAAACATAATTATCGGAATAATAATTCTTATAGTAGTACTCGTAGTATTTATACCAAAGATCATTTCGACTGGTGAAGATAATATATCTTCACAAAATCCCGGAATGATGAAAAGGGAAATTCCTGTCACTGCACACATCGCAGCTTATGAATCACTCAGTAACAAAGTATACACTACAGGTACCATACTTGCTAATGAAGAAGTGGAGTTGAGGAGTGAGATCTCGGGAAAGATCACAGATATTTTATTCAAAGAGGGTGCATACGTAAAAAAAGGTGATCTTCTCATTAAAATTAACGATGCTGATCTTCAGGCTCAACTAAGAAAAGCAGAATCAAAAGTCAGACTTGTAGAAGACCGGGAAGCAAGACAGCGACAGCTTGTTCAAAATCAGATGATAAGTCAGGAAGATTATGAAAGCACTTTGAATGACCTTCAGTCAGCCAAAGCAGAATATGACCTGATAAAAGCAGAGATTGATAAGACAGAAATAAGAGCCCCCTTCAATGGGGTTGTGGGTTTGCGCGGAGTTAGTGAAGGAAGTTTTGTAACCACTTCAACTGTGATTGCCCGTCTGCAGAACCTTTCAAATCTTAAAGTAGATTTTGCTATCCCCCAGAAGTATGCAGCGCTTGTTAAAATTGGTGATGAAATAGTATTTAAACTTAGCAGCAGTGATTTTGGGTACAAAGCACGAGTTTATGCAATTGAGCCAAAGATTGATCCCTCGACACGAACACTCAAACTTCGTGCAATTTGTGAAGCTGATTACAAAGGTTTATTTCCCGGTGCATTTGTTAATGTTGAAGTTAAACTTAAGGAAACTGAGAATGCAATCCTTATTCCAACAATTGCGATTGTTCCGGAATTGAAAGGACAGTCAGTCTATTTATTTAAGACCGGAATTGTAAGTCCGCAATCGGTGGAGATAGGATTACGTGAGGAGAAAAGAGTACAAGTTGTCTCCGGTCTGGAAGAGGGGGACACTGTTATTACCTCCGGAATTCTTCAAATAAGACCCGGCTCAAATGTGAATATTACCGAATTTAATTAATCGCAAATAATGTAATGAGTTTATCATCTATTAGTATTAGAAGACCTGTTCTTGCGATTGTCATGTCATTAACTGTCGTCGTGTTTGGAATAATAGGTTACACATATCTTGGTGTCAGGGAATTCCCCTCGGTAGATCCTCCTATCATTACTGTAACTACAAACTATATTGGTGCAAACGCAGACGTAATTGAAAGCCAGATAACCGAACCTCTTGAAGAATCAATAAACGGTATAGCCGGAATCAGGACTTTAACTTCAGTTAGTCGTGATGGAAGAAGTACCATAACTGTTGAGTTTGATATTGATGTGGATCTTGAAGCCGCCGCAAACGATGTAAGGGATCGCGTATCACGTGCTATTAGATTTTTACCCCCTGATATTGATGTCCCAATTGTTGCCAAAGCTGATGCGGATGCTTTTCCGATTGTTTTTCTGGGAGTTCAGAGTAACACCCGGAATTTGCTCGAGCTTAGTGAAATGGCAAATAATGTGTTCAAAGAAAGATTGCAAACCATTCCCGGTGTAAGTAGCATTCAAATTTGGGGGGAGAAAAAATATTCTATGAGATTGTGGCTCGAACCGGCAAAGCTTGCAGCATTTAGTCTGACTGCTGTTGATGTCAGTAATGCTTTAAATCGGGAAAATATTGAACTTCCATCGGGCAGAATTGAAGGTGACAACACTGAGCTCTCGATTAGAACGATCGGGAGACTTTCCACTGAAGCAGAGTTTAATGATCTTATAATTAAAGAAGATGAGGGTGGAATTGTTAGACTAAGGGATCTCGGTTATGCGCAACTCGGTGCCGAAAATGAAAGAACAGTACTAAAATGGAATAGCATTCCAATGGTGGGAGTCGTTCTGGTTGCACAGGCCGGTGCGAACAACATTGCTATAACCGATGAATTCTATAAACGACTTGATCAACTTAAAAAAAACCTGCCAGCAGATATTAGTACTTTAATCGGTTTTGATGTAACAAAATATATTAAGGAATCTATTACCGAAGTTGAGCAGACCATAATGGTCGCTTTTGGTCTTGTGATTCTGATTATTTTCCTTTTCCTCAGAGACTGGCGGACAACTTTAATTCCAATAATTGCCGTACCAATCTCTCTAATCGGCGCTTTCTTTGTTATGTACTTTGCTGATTTTACAATAAATGTTTTGACACTTCTGGGTATTGTACTTGCTATCGGTATTGTGGTGGATGATGCCATTGTCGTGCTTGAAAATATTTATGTTAAGATTGAAAATAAGATGGAGCCAATGGAAGCAGCCAGAAAAGGTGCTGCCGAAATATTCTTTGCCGTTGTTTCAACTACAGTTGCTCTTGCTTCGGTCTTTATGCCCGTCATTTTTCTACAGGGTTTAACCGGCAGGCTTTTTAGAGAATTTGGAATTGTAATAGCGGGAAGTGTAATCATCTCCTCCTTTGTCGCACTTACCTTAACTCCCATGTTAAGTTCCAGGATTTTAAAGAGAAGAGAAATGCATAATTGGTTTTATAATCTGACCGAACCTTTCTTTGTAAAGATGAATGCCACATATAAACGGCATTTAACAAATTATATGCAGTACAAGTGGCTTACATTTCCTGGAATAGCAATCACGATTTTATTAATATGGATATTGTTCAATAATGTTCAATCGGAATTAGCTCCTCTTGAAGATAGAAGTCGGCTTACATTCTATGTAACTGCACCTGAGGGAGCTACATTTGAATACATGGACAATTATATGGGAAAGCTTGTCGACGTCTTGCAAATAAATATACCAGAAACCGAAGGAATTTTTTCTGTTACATCTCCCGGATTTGGTGCTGCAAGCTCAGTCAATTCAGGTTTTGCAGGAGCTATACTTGTGGATCCCAACCAAAGGAAAAGAACACAACAGCAGATAGCAGATCAGATTACGCCTGTGGTTGGTGCACTTTCCGGAGCAAGAACTTTTGTAACACAACAGCAGACTATTGGTGGATCAAGACGCGGAGGTTTGCCGGTTCAGTTTGTAATACAGGCTCCAAACTTTGAAAAACTGGAGGAATTCCTGCCTAAGTTTTTGGATGAAACAAGAAACTATCCGATCTTCTCAATAGTAGATGTTAATTTGAAATTTAACAAACCGGAATTAAAACTTAGCATAGACAGGGAGAAAGCCCGTTCACTAGGTGTTTCTACTGCTGATATTGCACAAACAATCCAGGCGGCTTTCAGCGGGCAGAGATTTGGTTTCTTCATTAAAGATGGGAAACAGTATCAGGTTATAGGACAGTTTTCAAGAGAGAACCGTGATGAACCAATTGATTTAAAATCTACTTATGTAAAAAATAACAGGGGTGAATTAATCCAGCTTGATAATGTTGTTTTTACTGAAGAACAAAGCGCACCCCCACAACTTTTCAGGTTTAACAGATATGTCTCTGCAACAGTTTCTGCCGGATTGGCACCGGGAAGAACTTTGGGTGAGGGAATAAAAACAATGTATGAAATTTCTGACAAAGTCCTTGGCGAAACATTCGCAACTGCTCTTGACGGTCCCTCGAAAGATTTCCTGGAAAGTTCATCCAGCTTATTGTTTGCATTTATTCTTGCTCTTGGATTGATTTATCTCGTTCTCGCTGCACAGTTTGAAAGTTTCAGGGATCCTTTTATAATATTATTTACGGTTCCTTTAGCTTTAACGGGTGCATTAATTTCTATTTGGTATTTTAATCAGACTTTGAACATATTCAGTCAGATTGGAATAATTATGCTGATAGGACTGGTTACTAAAAATGGTATTCTGATTGTTGAATTTGCAAACCAGCGAAAAGCGGCAGGACTTGAAAAAACAGAAGCAGTTATCAGCGCTGCAATATCAAGGCTTAGACCAATATTGATGACTAGCCTTTCAACCGTTCTTGGAATTCTTCCGATTGCACTGGCTCTCGGTGCAGGTTCGGAAAGCCGGGTTTCGATGGGTATCGCGGTGATCGGTGGATTGATCTTCTCAACATTTCTTACTCTTTTCGTTATACCTGCGATGTATTCTTATCTTTCAAGGAAAAAAGCAACTGTCAGCAATGTAACCGAAACAGATTTTGCACCTGTTCATGTTCAGGAATCTTAACCTAAAAAGTGTTAAATTTCAAAAAATTAAAAAGAAATTTATATGTCCATTTGCATTTTCGAAGACGAACTATATCTTAACTTTGAGCCGCTGATCTATTCACGACCGGTATACGATTTGATATGTGGAATGAACACTTTAAAGAAAAAAATCTTACGTGCTTTTCCCGGAGAAAAAGTAGTACTAAAATGCCGTTCTTATCTTGAACCTCTCATAAATGAAGAAAATAAAAAATTAAGAGTCAATGAATTTGAAGAAGATGATTATTTGTTTATAAATGGCCGGCTTATTGCTCCTTTGAATCTGAAGAATATTCTAAAGATTAAATCAAAAAATGAGAAAGTATTTGTTTCAAAGGGCGTTGTCATAGCCGTAAAAGTTTCCTGGAATAGAATCAAAGATTTAGAATTGGATAAACTTGAAGTCATCGACACAAAATTATTTAATGATCTTCCCATGGAGGAAGTTGATGTTGAATGCGCAAATTATTTATGGGATTTTGTTTATTTGAACAGCGGAGAAATTCAAAATGACTTTAATTTTTATACTAAAACAAAGAAGAGCAAGACTTCAGTAAAGAAAAAGAATTATGAAGGGGTAAGTTTTGTAAACCGGAAAAACATTTTCGTCGGTAAGGATGTTGAATTAAAACCAGGCGTGGTCCTGGATGCATCCACCGGATCAATATATATTGATAAAAATGTAACTGTCTTCTCTAATTCAGTTATACAAGGACCGGTCTATATAGGGGAATCTTCTAGTATAAAAGCCGGTGCAACAGTATATCCTAATGTTAGCATTGGAAAAGTATGCAAAATTGGTGGTGAAATTGAGGATTCAATTATACATTCTTTTACAAACAAGCAGCACTCGGGATTTTTAGGACATTCTTATCTTGGGAGCTGGATAAATATTGGAGCAGACACAAATTGCAGTGATTTACAGAATAATTACGGCTCAATAAAAGTGCAGATAAACGGCAGGCATATTGATTCAGGAAGACAATTTGTCGGTCTTATGATGGGCGATCATTCAAAGACCGCTATTAATACAATGTTTAACACGGGAACAGTAGTTGGGTTTTCCTGCAATGTATATGGTGCTGGCTTTCCGCCAAAATATATTCCTTCTTTTTCCTGGGGAGGAAGTGAATCAATAAGGCAATATAAATTTTCCAAAGCTGTTGAAACTGCAAAGGCTGTCTTTAATAGAAGGGATAAAGAGTTTGGAAGTCGCGATGAGAAATTATTTAATGAAATTTTTGAATTAACTAAAGAAGACAGGACTAAAAGAGGCTATTAATGGATCAGGAACAAAATAATGTTGTGCTCGAAGCTCACGAAATAAAAGATCTGTATCAGGGTGTACGCGGACTTGCTATTAAAATTTTAAATAGAATTGACAGGACCGATGCCTATCTGGAACGGATGCTTGATAACGAAATGAAAAGTGCTGAACTTAAAGGTCAGGATAAAGCATTGCTTTATGAAATAGTGCACGGTGTAGTCAGATGGCAGGGTAGACTGGATTGGATATTAAACGGCTTTTACAAAGGAACTTTTTCTAAAGCAATTCCAAATTTGAAAAATGCTTTGAGAGTTGCTCTTTATCAGATTTTGTTTCTGGATCGCGTACCAGATTACGCCGCGGTAAATGAAGTTGTGGAGTTTGTTAAGAGACTCCAGGGGCAGAAACCTGCAGATCTTGTAAATGCTGTTCTTCGGAATATTTTAAGAAGTAAAAATGCTATCCGTTATCCGGATCCTGATGAAGATTTAATCGGATATATGGCAGCATATTATTCGCATCCTTCGTGGCTGGTTAAAAGATATATTAAACGATTTGGAAGAGAGGAGACTGAACAGCTTCTTTTCACTAATAACGAAAAACCTTTCCTTACGCTTCGCATAAATGCTTTAAAAACCAAACCCGAAGAATTTAAGAAACTTCTTGAATCTGTACATTTGAAGTACAGGCAGGGTGTTTATCTCCCTGAATTCTTTAAACTTCAAAACCTCACCAATATAACCGCCTGGGAGTTTTACGGAAAAGGATATTTTAATATTCAGGATGAAAGTGCAGGATTAGCTTGCAGACTTCTGGATGTACAGGAGGGATTTAGAATCCTGGATATGTGTGCTGCCCCCGGAGGGAAAACTGCTTATATTGCAGCGCTTATTCATTCCCGCGGCGAAGTTGTAGCACTAGATCGCTTTGAAAGCAGACTAAAACTTTTGCAGAAAAATATGGAAAGATTGGAAGTTGACTGTGTTAGATCAGTTGCGATTGATGCACTTGAATATAACAGTCTACCTTTTGACCGCATTTTAGTAGATGTTCCGTGTTCAGGAACAGGAACACTTTCTAAGAAACCCGATATTAAGTGGAGGCGGGATATTTTTGATATAAGGGATCTAAATAAAACACAGCTAAAGTTGCTTTCCAAAGCCGCTGCACTTGTTAAAAAGGATGGAGTAATAGTTTATAGTACCTGTTCGATTGAACCTGAAGAAAATTTTGAAATTGTCAAACAGTTTTTGTCACAAAACAACAATTTCAAACTCGAAAGTGCCAAGGAAAAATTTCCTGATGAGATTGTGGATGAAAACGGATGTATTCAGACTTTACCGCATAAGCAAAAAATGGATGGTGCATTTGCAGCTAAACTTGTTAGAGTCTCATAATTTAATATAAATCATGTATTCTTTAAAATAAATTTTATTTGATATGCTGGATAAGTATGCAGAAGAATTAAGAGAAGCGCGTGAGAAAAAAGGTATAACCTTGCAGCAAATGGCTGCCAAAACGCGTATCGATATAAAATTCCTGGAAGCAATCGATAACGGTAACTTCAGCTTTTTACCAGAATTGTATGTAAAAGCATTTCTGAAACAATATGCAAAGGTTGTTGGCTTGGATGAGAAAGAAATAATTGAAAGATATGATGATGCCAAAGAGGGTAAGCTGATAATAAAAGAGGAGGGAAAATCTCTTTTAGAGCAAAAGGTTGATATTGAAAAGGAGAAAGAAATTGAGAAAGAAGCTAAGAAAGAAACTCTCGACGAAACAGTAAAAAAGCCTGATAGAAAAATAGAAGAACAACAATTAAAAACATTTTCGGATGTATCTTCTCAAAGTACTCCTGATGATTCGGCCAGAAGGGATAAAAACTTAATTAGAACGGCTTTTATTACTATTGCTGTTGCTGCGGTTATTTTAATTTTATACTTTATATTCTTTAATCAGTCCTCAGACATCATAGTTGAAGAAAAATCGTACGATCAGGTTTTGCAGGAAACCAAGGAAAGATTTCAGGTTGAAAAGAAAGAAGAACCTTTAGAGACCTCTACCGAAATTGCAGACAGCCTGCTTGTTCAAATAACAAATATAGATTCTGTTGATTCGGTTTGGGTGCTGGTTATTTATGATGATAAAAGCAAAGAAGATTTTATGTTATACCCCGGTAGAAGCAAATCAGTGAAAGCAGCTAGCAATTTTAAATTTACATTCGGAAACTCCGGTGTAGTAAGTTTGAAACTAAATAATAACCCGCTCAATCTTGAGGGACGCAGAAGGTCTGTGCGCCATTTCAAAGTTGATTCTTCAGGGATAGAAAGACTGTTTTCGCCTCCTATTTTGAAGATAGAGTAACATGTCTTCATCCATCGAAAAAAAAATTGATTCTTTGCGTGAAAGGATAAGAGAACACGATTACAAGTATTACGTTCTTGCAGAGCCTTCTGTAAGTGATCAGGAATATGATAGATTGTATAAAGAACTGCAGAGATTAGAAAAAGAGCATCCTGAACTCATTACTCCCGATTCACCAACTCAAAGGGTTGGCAGTGATCTGACAAAAGAATTTAAACCAGTAATGCATAAAGTCCCTATGTTGAGTCTTTCGAATACGTACAGTCACAAAGAACTTCTGGATTTTGACAGAAGAGTAAAAGATGCTTTGCCCGAAAAGGATAAAGTTGAATATATAGTTGAGCTTAAAATTGATGGTGCATCGGTAAACTTAAATTATGTTGAAGGCAGATTGAAAACTGCAGCCACACGCGGAGATGGATCTGTAGGCGAAGATATAACAAACAACGTTAAAACAATTCGTTCGATTCCAATAATATTAAATAAAATTAATTCTCTACCCTACAAGCTTAAGGATTTTGAAGTGCGCGGTGAAATATTCATGAATGTAAATGATTTTGAAATGCTTAATCATGAAAGAAAGGAACGGGGTGAAAAGCTTTTTGCTAATCCGAGAAATTCTGCCGCCGGAACGCTTAAAATGCAGGATCCAAAAGAAGTTTCTGAAAGACCTTTAACCAGTTTTCTTTATACAATTGTGTCGCTGGAAGATGAGTTAAAATCACAGGAAGAAAATTTAGAGATATTAAGAAAGTTGGGTTTCAAAGTTAACATTAATTTCAAAGTGTGCAGTAGTATTGAGGATGTGATAAGAACCTGTACTGAGTATGAAAAAATTCGCGACGAGCTCGAGTACGAAATTGATGGAGCAGTAATTAAGGTAAATTCTATTAAGCAGCAAAATATATTGGGCAATATTGCCAAATCCCCGCGCTGGGCTGTAGCTTTTAAGTTCAAAGCAAAACAGGGGACAACAAAAATAAAAGAGATACGATGGCAGGTTGGAAGAACCGGTGCAATAACACCTGTAGCAGAGCTCGAACCTGTGTTATTAGCAGGTTCTACGATTAGCAGGGCAACGCTTCATAATTTTGATGAGATAGAGAGAAAAGATATTAGGGTAAAAGATACTGTTGTAATAGAAAAGGGTGGCGACGTTATTCCAAAAGTTGTTGAGGTAGTCTTAAGTAAAAGAAAACCATCAGCTAAAAAAACCAAACCGCCCGAAAAATGTCCTGTTTGTAAATCCTTGTTATTTAAACCTGAAGAGGAAGTTGCATACTACTGCCAGAATTCCGAATGTCCGGATCAGATCAAAGGCAGGCTTGAACATTTTGCTTCGCGTGGCGCAATGGATATCGAGGGATTGGGTGAAGCGTTAATTGATCTTTTTGTGGATAAAGGATTTCTTAAAACTTATTACGATATTTATTTATTAGGAAATAAGCGTGATGTTTTAGTCGCCATGGATCGTTTAGGGGAAAAAAGTGTGGATAATCTCTTAAGTGCAATTGAAAGAAGCATACTAAAACCCTTTGATAAGGTTTTATTTGCATTGGGTATTCGTTATGTAGGTGCCGGCGTTGCAAAAAAACTTGCAAACCACTTTAAGTCTATGGATGCTTTAATGGATGCGTCAGAAGAAGAAATAACCTCAGTTTACGAGATTGGTAAGAGCATCAGCAGAAGTCTTAATCAGTTCTTTACAAATAAATCTAATATTAAGATTATTCAGGAATTGAAAAAAATCGGTCTAAACTTTAGTTTTGAGAGGTCTAAATCCACCGAACTAAGAGATAACTTCTTTAAAGGCAAAACATTCGTTCTGACTGGAAGTTTAAATGCCTTTACTCGTGAAGAAGCAGCGGAAAGAATTGAAAGACTCGGCGGCAATGTATCTTCCAGTGTAAGCAAAAATAGCAATTATGTCATTTATGGCGAAAAAGCGGGATCGAAATTAGATAAAGCAAAATCACTGAATATCAAGTTATTAACGGAATCAGAATTTATTGGAGAGCTACAAAAGCTGGAAAACAATGATTGAAACAATAAAAGAACAGGCGGCGCGGTTTATTTTAAAGAAACGAACGGCACAGAAGGAATTCAATCAAAGAAATTTTTCTTCTGTTTTTAAAAAATCCTTTTCTTTTTTAGTACTTATGCCCGCTGATGATAATGATTTCAGACTATCTTCGCCAGTGTTGGAATATTTGAAGGAACAGAAAAAAAATATTGTTGTGCTTACAAATGATTTTAGAATCAGTCTTCTTCCTACGTACTTCAAAGCTAATGCAGTAGATTATGGAATTAAGGATATTACAAAGTTTAAACTACCGTCTAGAAATATTATTAACAGGCTGACAAATATGAGATTTGATGTAATAATAGATTTGAATAGGCAAGAAGAAATTTTTTATACGTATATAACCAAAGCTCTTAATGTACCTGTGAAAATCGGCTTTGTGAATTCTGATTCTGATAACTATTTTAATATGCAAATTGCAAATTCCAAGAGTGATCCTGAAATTTCTTACAATAATTTGTTAAATTGCCTAAAGATGTTTTAAAATATTAGTATGAACTTTGAAATAAAAAAACAGGATGATATAACAGTCTTTAAACTTAACGAGCAAAGACTCGATACTAATATATCCGGGCTCTTAAAGGGGGAGTTTACAATGCTTCTTAAAGTGGAAGAAGCGAAAAAATTTGTTTTGGATTTAAGCGATGTTGAAAGCTGTGATAGTTCAGGCCTAAGTGCTATTCTTGTCGCGAATAGAATATTGAATTCCACAAACGGGCATATGAGAATCGCTTCTCCCTCCGAAAAAGTTTTATCGTTAATTAAAATTACACAGCTAGACAGAGTTTTACCTGTTTGCGAAACAGTTGATGCTGCTTTTGAAGAACTGAAAAAATTAAATTGAAGAAACACCAGCCTAATTATTATATAATTGAGCATCCATTAACTTACGGATGCTTTTTAGTTTTAAATACAAATACACTACAGAAAATCATTAATTGGAAAACAGCTTACCAGATTATATAATAATCGCATCTTACCTCCTTGCCATTGCTCTAATAGGAATTTTTTCAGGAGGAAGGCAAAAATCAGTAAAAGATTATTTTCTCGGTGCGAAAGAAATTCCCTGGTGGATAGTCTGCTTTTCTATTATTGCAGCCGAAACAAGTGCATTAACATTTATTTCAATTCCCGGACTGGCTTACTTAACAAATCTTAATTTTTTGCAGGTTGCATTTGGATTTTTAATCGGAAGAATATTTGTGGCAATTTTGTTCTTGCCTGCTTACTTTAAAGGTGAACTTGAAACCGCATATAAATATCTGGATACCAGGTTTGGAAAAACTACCAGATCATTTGCATCAATTGTTTTTTTATTAACGAGACTTGCTGCCGACGGTGTAAGACTGTTCGCTACTTCCATTCCTTTGTATTTGATGTTACAAATAAATCCAATCGTTGCAATAATCATAGTGGCGATTATCTCACTGATTTATACTTATACTGGTGGGATAAAAGGAGTAATATGGGTAGATGCATTGCAAATGTTCATTTATATCGGGGGGGCAATCGCCGCGGGGATAATCTTACTAAACCTTCTGCCGGGCGGCTGGGACACGGTGTTAAAAAGTGCTGCAACCGATTCAAAGCTATCGTTTATTAATACTGGCTTTAGTTTAAGTTTTAGTGAATTTATAAGTCGGCCGTATACTTTATTTGCCGGTATAATAGGCGGAGCCTTTTTATCGATGGCTTCTCATGGAACTGATCAATTAATTGTGCAAAGACTACTTGCGACCAAGGATTTAAAGGAAGCTAAAAAAGCTGTTATAGGTAGTGGAATTATTATTGTTTTCCAGTTTACTTTTTTTTTAATTCTGGGAATTCTTTTATATGCTTACTACGGTAATTTGAATATAAGATCGGATGAGATTTTTCCAAAGTTTATAATTGAAGTCCTGCCGGTAGGGGTTTCAGGAATAATTATAGCAGGATTACTTGCTGCTGCTATGTCTACAATCGCTGGTTCTATGAGTTCTCTTTCATCATCTGCAATGATGGATATTTTTATTCCTTTTTTTGGAAAAAATATCAACGAAAATAAAAAGCTCATTATTTCCCGGATCCTAACAATATTCTTTGCATTGCTACTGATTCTTTTTGCCTTAATTTTTGTTGAGAGCTCTCAGGCAGTTGTTGAGGTTGCATTAAGCATTGCTTCATTTACTTATGGTGGTTTGCTTGGGGCATTTCTGTTGGGATTGATTTATCAAAAAGTTGAAGAGAAAGAGGCTATAATCGGTTTTATAACAGGAATAGTTATTATGATTGTGATTATTTCTCTAAAGTTAGTTGCATGGACGTGGTTTACTTTTGTCGGTGTAATAGTCACAGTGCTCGTTGGTTCAATGCTGACTTGGATAAAAAACAGTAAGTTAAAGAATAAAGCAAATTAAAACCTCAAGTTTTTTCCTTGCAGAGCTGTTTTAAATAATGATAGGCTTCCAGATGTCCGAGTTCGTAAGCTTTTTTAAGATCAATGCAACAACCGGAATTATCACCGGTTTTATCTTTAGCCAGGGCTCTTTCAAAGAATGCTACTTCATGGCGAGCATTTTTGTTAATTGCCATTGAAAAATTTTCTATTGCAGCACTTAGCTTGTTGGAATCCTTGTTAATTAATCCTAACATGTAATAACCCTCAGCAAAATTAGGTTCTGCTTTTAAGTAACTCGTTAAATCTAGTTCTGCACCATTATAGTCTTTTGTATTATACCTGGCAACACCGCGGTAGAATAGAGCGTTTGCTTCCCCCATTTGTAATCTGATGGCTTCTGTAAAATCAGGGATTGAACTTTCATAATTTCGCAATCTCAGTTTTGTAAGTGCCCTGCAGTAGTGACCTATCGGATTTTCTGGTTTCAAGTCAATTGCAGAACTAAACTCACCTATAGCACCTTTAAAGTCGCTGTGGTTACATTTCTCAATTCCGTTCCTTACTGCTTTGGTAAGACGATCGTTCTCAATGTCAAAAAACGTTTTAAACCGCATTATCTCTAATTTAGGATCTCGTTGCGGGGCAGTAGTAACAATTTTCGGAACTGCGGTTTCTTGAGGTTTTTCCTCTTCCTTTTTCTTTTCAATTGCTTCTTCTTGAATACCTTTTTCTAAAGCATTTCTTTCGCGAAGTGATAATTTGGGCTGAAACTCTCGTCCACCGCTTTTGAAAAGTACAACTATAACTACTACAGCCACTATAACTAAAACTACAACAATAATTTCAAACATATTATACCGCTATTTTTTATAATATTTATATTAAATATCATCAATTTATATGCCTGAATGAATTAAATTAAAAACGTAGAAAAAATTTATTTTTTACATTATTTATAGATCATCTGGTAACCTAATTTTATTATTATTTCAGGTATTATTTTCAGTTGCACTATTTAGATTTATCAATAATTGCCCTCTATTTTGTTATATCCATAAGTATTGCTTTGTATTATTCAAAGCGGGCTGGTAAAAGCATGGATGAGTTTTTTCTTTCGGGCAGAAATCTTCCATGGTATCTTGCCGGTATTTCTATGGTAGCAACTACATTTGCAGCAGACACACCACTTGCAGTTACGGAGCTTGTTGCTAATAACGGAATTGCAGGTAATTGGCTTTGGTGGAATTTCGCAATTGGTGGTATACTAACTGTTTTCTTTTTTGCACGGCTTTGGCGAAGGGCAGGCATTTTAACTGAGGTTGAATTTGTAGAGATAAGATATTCGGGTAAACCGGCAAAGTTTTTAAGAGGATTCAGAGCTGTTTATCTGGGTTTGTTTATGAACGTTATCATCATTGGCTGGGTTAATAAGGCCATGTCTTCAATTCTGGTTGGAATGTTCGGTGTGGATGAAGCCACCGTTTATTTTTATGTATTTGGGTGTATGGCAATAGTTGCAATTTATTCTGCTGTTTCGGGTCTTTGGGGTGTGGTTGTCTCAGATGCGTTTCAATTTGTTTTGGCGATGACCGGCTGCATTATACTTGCTATAATTGTTGTAAACTTGCCGCAGGTTGGTGGAATTGCCGGATTAAAAAATAATCTTCCGGAGTTTACATTTGATTATTTCCCCGAAATTACAAATGTAAGTTCGGTTGTCGGAACATTTGCGCTTACCCTTTCATCATTCCTGGCGTATATTGGAATTGTCTGGTGGGCATCTTGGTACCCGGGCGCAGAACCGGGCGGAGGTGGTTATGTCGCACAAAGAATGATGTCTGCCAAAAATGAAAAACACTCATTGCTTGCAACTTTATTTTTCCAGGTCGCACATTATGCTATAAGACCATGGCCCTGGATAATTGTTGGATTGTGTACTTTAGTTTTATATCCCGAGCTTGCTCAAGATGAAAAACGAATGGGTTTTATTTATGTGATGAATGATTTTCTTCCGGTAGGATTAAAAGGAATGTTAATTGCAGCATTCTTTGCTGCTTATATGAGTACTATAGCCACACAATTAAACTGGGGAGCCTCCTATTTAATTAATGATTTTTACAAGCGGTTTCTTAGAAGAAATGCAGGTGAAAAGCATTACGTTAAATCTTCACGATTGGCGACACTGCTGTTAATGCTCATATCAGTTACCGTCACTCTGTTTATTAACAGAATTTCGGGTGCGTGGGAATTTATTCTCGAATGTGGTGCAGGTGTTGGACTGGTTTTAATTTTAAGATGGTTCTGGTGGAGGATAAATGCCTGGTCCGAAATATCAGCAATGATAACTCCCTTTATTGTTTATCCTTTAACCCTCGCTGCGGGGTTAAACTTTCCCGACACAATTTTTATAATTGTTCCTGTTACAACAATTGTGTGGATTACAGTAACATTTTTAACAAAACCAACGGATGAATCGGTGTTGTTGTCATTTTATAAAAGAGTTTATCCCGGCGGTAGATTGTGGAAACAAATTTCTTCACAATTACCGGATATAAAAGAAGAAAACGTATTTTTTAAAATGTTCATTAACTGGATATTTGGAGTTTTTCTTGTTTATTCTATATTATTTGGAACTGGCAAATTGATATTTGGAGAATATTTTGATTTTGGCATATATGCTGCATTTGCTACAGTTTCTGTGATAGTAGTTGTAATAAATTTATTCGTTCTGCATCGAGAGAATTAATTTTATAAATGATTGATAAAAATTTAGCAAGAAAGATTAAACTAATTGTTTCGGATCTTGATGGCACATTAATCAGCGACGATGGTAACTTAGGGGCAGAGACAAAAAAAATAATAACGGAATTAATAAAAGAAGGTGTAATATTTTCAATTGCCTCCGGACGATTGCACTCGGCCGTAGTACCGGTTGCAAAAATATTGTCTTTAAATGGACCAATAATTTCACTCGATGGAGCATTAATAAAATATCATTCAAGCGGTGAAACAGTTTTTAAGTCTTCGCTTAAAGAAAGGCATGTGATAAAAGCAATTAATTATTCGGAAGAATACTTGGTTAATCTTGTCCTATGCCATGCAGATGCAATTTATTATAACGATTTTAATACAATTATTCCTTCGCTTTTAAGTAAGTTTGGTGCCGAATATAAAAAAGTTGATTCTTACGATGCTTATATAAAAAACACTCTGGAGATTGTATGTGCAAGTGATATGAAAGATTCAATAAAATCAATTCACGAGGCTTTTACTTTTCCTATGGCTTTGGGATGCAGCACTTCTTTTTTCAGGAGCCATAGTTATGAAAATATTTTCTATCTTGAAATAAGAAGAGCAGGCTGCAATAAGGGAAAGGGATTAAAAAGGGTTTTAAAGCACTTGAATTTGAAACCTTACAATGCAGTTGTTATGGGAGATTGGTATAATGATATTACGCTTTTTCAAACAAGAGCGCTTAAGGTAGCTGTTGCAAATGCGATTCCGGAACTTACCCGTTTATCTGATTATGTTACGAAAGGTACAAATAACGAAGAAGGAGCAGCGGAATTTTTAGAAATGATTTTAAAGGCAAAAAGGAACTAAAAAATGAGTTCAGAGATAGAAAAATCCAAAAAAGGATTCTTTATAAAAATATTAATCGGCTTAATTACTGTTACACTAATAGTTTTTATGTTTCCAAAGGGTGAATCAATTGAGTTTGAAGTTTCCGAAGGAGCAATTTGGCTTTACGATGATTTAATTGCACCGTTTAGTTTCCCGGTTAAGAAAGCTGAAAATATTTATCAGGCTGAATTAAACCAGGCGAGAGTGGGTGTGTACCCGGTTTTTGAGAATAGACCCGAGAACATACTTGTTAGCATTGATTCGTTAAGATCTTACAGTTCGTTATTAATCAGGACAATTGATTATTACATCGATTCAGATTCAGTTCCGTCTGTAAATCCTACTTTTTTAAGCACAGGATCATTTTCTAAATTTTTAAACTTGCGGATACAGGAGCGGAATTTAATAAATACAAAAAATCCCAGGTTGAGTGATCTTTCTAAATCAGTGGAATCAGTGCTGAATTTAGTTTATACTAAAGGGATATTGAATGTTGAAGAAGGGTCAGTTATGCGTGACAGCATAGCTGTACGAACAGGAAATTTTGATAGAATTGAACCGATTAGCAGATATCTTTCATTTAACAAAGCTAAGGGTGAAATTGAAAGGGAAATTAATAAGTTTAATTATTCTAAAGATCTTGAAAAAGCTTTAGTGGAGTATGCCGAACATTTTATTTTTCCGAACATAGTATACAGTGAAGAGCTGACAGAAGAGGAAATAACTTATGCTGAAAATAATGTTTCGCGGTATACAGGAATTGTAAATGAAAATGAAAGAATAATTGCAAGACACGATAGAATTACAAAAGATGTTAAACTTAAAATAGAATCGTATAAAGAGGCTAAGGGCGATATAATTGGAAACGAAAGCCTATTTCTTCAGGCTTTGGGTAAGTTTGTTCATATCTCGCTTTTTATTTCTCTTCTTGTTGCATACATATTTCTTTTTAGAAAGAAAATTTACTACGACAATAACAAAATCATATTATTTGCATTAATAATACTGTTTGTTTCCTTTATAACATTTTTAATTAATCAGATTGATGTGCAGGCACCGATGCAATATTTAATTTTTATTCCTGCTGCTTCAATGTTGATAACAATTATGTTCGACTCACGAATTGGTTTCTATTCAACTGTTATAATAACTCTCATCGCCGGTGCATTAAGAGGAAACGATTACACATTTATGGCTATGAATTTAATTGCAGGTGGCATAGCCGTTTATTCTGTAAGAGACATAAAGAACCGTTCTCAGATTTTCCGCTCCTTTTTATTTATTCTTTTAGGATATCTTCTTGCAATTATTGCGTTCGGTTTGGAAAGATTCGCTCCCTGGTCTAATATGCTCGTCGAATCAGCATTTGCCGCATCAAATGCACTGGTGAGCCCGGCATTGACCTATGGATTGTTGATATTCTTCGAACGATTATTCAAAATAACCACTGATCTTACTCTTTTAGAGCTTTCGAATTTTGACAGACCTTTGTTAAAAGAGCTTGCAAGAAAAGCACCCGGCACTTTTAATCACTCTATGACGATGGGTACAATTGCAGAAGCAGCCGCTGAAAAAATAGGTGCAAATCCTCTGCTTGCACGGGTTGGAGCTTATTATCATGATGTGGGAAAAACCATAACACCTCAAAATTTTGTAGAAAATCAGTTAAACAATCAAAATGTACATGAGAATTTAACACCTGAAGAAAGTGTAAATTTAATCGTGCGCCACGTTAATGAGGGGATCGTGCTTGCAAAAGATCACGATCTTCCGCAAGAAATAATTGATTTTATACCAATGCACCATGGTAAGATGATAATGACATATTTTTATGAACGTGCAAAAAAGATTTACGGAGAAGAAAAAGTAAATGCTGATGATTATAGGTATCCGGGTCCCAAACCAAATACAAAAGAAACGGCAATTGTAATGCTCGCAGACGGCTGTGAATCTGCTGTCCGGTCAATTGATAATCCTGATTCTTCAAAAGTAGAAAACATAATTAAAAATATCTTCAAAGGCAGAATTTCAGATGGGCAACTTGATGATGCACCGATTACTTTTGAGGATATTTCTAAAATGAGAGAAGAGTTTTTAAATATATTACTCGGGCAGCATCATAAAAGAATAAAATATCCTAAGCAGGATGAAACCGAAAAAGGCATTGAACAGGAAGAAAAATAATAATCTGAAATTTATTTAAATGGAAATTTTCTTGCGTGAATATCTCTCTTCACTTGAACTTGAAAGAAATCTTTCCTCTAACACAATAAAATCCTACCAGAACGATTTAAACTCTTTACTTAATTTTTTGAAAGAAAAAAAAATTGAAGATCCCGCGGAGATTACAACGCAGCACCTTTTAACCTTCTTTAAGATACTAAGGAGGCTTCAATTAAGCAGTCGCTCTTCTGCACGCTATTATTCTTCTCTGAAAGGATTTTTTAAATACTTGCTGGCAAATGGATATTTGGGAAAAAATCCAATGGAAAGATTATCAGCTCCGAAAATCAGCAAGGGATTGCCCATAGTTTTAAATGTAAATGAGATAGAGAATATTTTGGATCGTCCGGATACATCCACAAAACTTGGATTAAGAGATAAAGCTTTGATCGAAACGTTTTATGCCTGTGGTTTAAGAGTCTCAGAATTAATAAATTTAAAAGTGAGTGATCTGTTTTTAAATGAGGAGATAATACGTGTATTTGGTAAAGGCTCAAAAGAGCGATTGGTTCCAATTGGATCCTCTGCAATTAAATGGATTGAAGAGTACTTAAATAAAAGCCGCCCGCTGCTAGTGAAAAAAGCAAAGAGTGAAAATTTCTTGTTCCTGAATCACCGCGGCACAAAACTATCCAGGATGGGTATCTGGAAAATTGTGAACCAGAATGCAGAAGCTGCTGGAATAAAGAAAGAGGTTCATCCACATATGTTCAGGCATTCATTTGCAACTCATCTGATTGAAGGCGGCGCTGATTTGCGTGCCGTACAGGAAATGCTTGGGCATGCGGATATTTCTACCACACAAATCTATACCCATCTCGATAGGGATTATATTAAACAGGTGCACAGGGATTTTCATCCCAGGGGCTGAAAGGCTGTTTTTAAGAAAATTATTGTAATCAAATCATTCGGATAATATTTTGTTATCTTTTATGTTCAATTAATATTTTTGCGAGTTCCTAGGATAAAAATGAAATTTAACCTTCTGACTTTAATTATTTTATCTCTATTCTTGACAGTATTCAATGGCTGTGATAAATCTCATCAGGAAGAAAAAACAATTTCTGAAAGAAAAAAAGATACAACTGCTGTTGAAACAATTAACTTCTTCCTGTTTGTTGGGAAATGGTACGGTAAAGTTGGGATTTATAAATACGATTTGACGATTAAGTCTACCGAGACTGTCTGGTGGCATCCGCGCGAGAATGTAAATCTGCTGATATCTAAAAATAAAATTAAGCCGGCATTTTTTATTACAGTCAGAAAAACTGGTTTTAAAGGTAACTTCCCCTTTTTTGAAAAAGTAAAAATTTACAGAATCAGCAGTGATCTCTCCAGCACAGAGGCTATTTATGAAATAAAAGATGGAATGCAGATAACCGCACACTGGAACGATGATGAAAATCTTGAGGTTGTATTCACTTCAATTGACAAAACCGATCCTACTTACATCAACAGGCATGTTAAAACTTTTGATAACTATGGAAAACTGGTAAACGATGAATTGGAAGTCTTTAATCTTATAAATGATGGATTTCCCGAACTGCTGCCAAAACGAAATCCGACTGTTTCAGTATCCGGGAAATATGGGATTTCTCTTATCGGCGATTCTGTTTTTTTAAAGACTGCAGAGAGTGACAGTTTGAGATTTATTACCGCAATAAATCTTAATTTGAATAAAATAAAATGGAGTGACGACGAAGATTTCCTGTTCATTTCTACACTAGATCTAGAAAATGAAACAATAAAAACCAGACAGCCGGAAACCTCACAATTGTTTCTCTATTCAATTCAAAAAGATTCTGTAATTGCTAGCTGGGGGGGTGCCGGAGTAAAAAGCTTTTTTACGCTCGATAGCCTGATTGTTTTTGATAATGGCTTTGGCAGGAATTCTTCTATCAGTATTTATAATTATATAACAGCAAAATTTATTGATGATTTAAAAATAAACGGAGAATGTGGTTTATACTTTATTCCCGAACTTTGATGTTTGTTACCGGATATCTGATTCTTTGTGCAGGAGCTTTATGTCGATGAAAACTTGATAAGCTGGACTGATAACCAATCAATTTATTTAAGTTATTGAACAAAATCATAATCGTAAAAAATAAATTGCATCTTTTGAATATCGAATATCGTGTAATGAAATGAAAACTTACTTAAGAATATTATCATACGTGCGCCCTTACTGGAAGCATCTTTTGGGAACAGTTTTCCTTTCTATTCTTTACGCGGTATTTAACGGAGTATCTATTTATCTTGTCATTCCGCTGTTAGATACGTTATTCCAGGAATCATCCGTAGTACCATCAGTTGAAAACTCAACAAACAGCGAGACGGTTTCGTCTTTCATACCCGATTTTTTAATTGATATAAAAGATAGTGTCATCTCGTGGTTCGTTGATTTGGTTTACATAGGTGATAAGATAGAAATACTGGTAAAAATCTGTTTAATAATTCTTATAGTATTCTTTTTAAAAAATGTTTTTGGCTATCTCCAGGCATATTTTATGGCTTATATTGAATATGCCTCAATGAATGAATTAAGAAATGCCGCTTACAAGCACCTTCATAAATTACCTTTGAGTTTCTTTAAGAAGGAAAAGGTTGGTAATATTATCTCCAGGATTACAAACGACATATCGAGGATACAGGAAAGCATTTCTGCGACCTTCAGCAACTTGGTTAAGGAACCTTTTACAATTATTGTCTTTCTTGCAATAGCGGTTAGTATTAGCTGGCAGCTCACACTTCTGGCTGCAATCATTCTCCCAGTTTCCATGCTGGTTATTGGATGGATCGGACTTAAAGTGCGGGCACAGAGTACGACTGTACAGGAAAAATTAGCTGATATAACCAGCGTACTTCAGGAAACTATTTCGGGAGTTAAAGTAGTAAAAGCCTTTGGAATGGAGCAGTACGAAAATAAAAGATTTGTTTCGGAAACTAAGAGTTTTTTGAAGGTTGTACTTAGAGTTGTCAGGATTAAAAATTCTGCTTCACCTGTAACAGAAATGATAAGTGTTTTGGTAGGGGCTGTAATTATTTATTACGGCGGTGTATTAGTTCTTTCGAAATCTATTTTATCTGCTAGCCTGTTTATGGGATTTTTGCTCGCAATTTTCCAGATGATGAGACCTATAAAAGAATTGAGCACTGTAAACAATCGTATTCAGGAGGCAAGCGCTGCTGCTGACAGAGTTTTTGAAATTCTGGATATCGTTCCTGATATAAAAAATAAACCGGATGCAAAAGTACTTACAGGGTTTAACGATTCAATTGTGTTTGAAAATATTTATTTCAGATACGACGATTCAGACGAACCGATACTTAATGACATAAACTTCAAAGTAACAAAAGGGGATATCGTTGCACTCGTCGGTCCGAGTGGTGGAGGCAAATCAACTTTAGTAGATCTGATTCCAAGATTTTATGATCCTGCAAGCGGAAGATTACTTCTTGATGGTGAAGATATACGGGAATTTACGATTGAATCGCTGCGAAGCAAAATGGGAATAGTTACACAGGAGACTTTTCTGTTCAATGCTTCCATTAAACAAAACATCGCTTATGGTTTGGAAGATTATCCGCTTGAAAAAATTATTGAAGCAGCAAAAACTGCAAACGCACACAATTTTATCCTGGAAACCGCAAAAGGGTACGATACGATCATCGGTGAACGCGGTGTAAAGCTTTCTGGTGGACAGAGACAGAGAATTACTATTGCACGCGCGCTGTTAAAGAATCCGGAAATTATGATTTTTGATGAAGCAACCTCTGCACTCGATAGCGAATCGGAAATTCTTGTGCAGGAAGCAATTGAAAGACTGATGAAGAACCGAACAACTTTTGTTATTGCCCACAGGTTGAGTACTATAAGAAATGCAACAAAAATTATTGTTATTGATTACGGTAAAATTGTGCAGGAGGGTACGCATGAAGAATTAATAAAAAATGAAAAAGGATTGTATAAAATGCTTTACGATATGCAGTTCAGGGATGGTCTACTTGAGTCATCATAAAATTCTTCTGTCGGGAAACATTTAATGATAGAATCCAGGTATAATCATAGGATCCCACTTTATTTTTTCCTGGCTACTATCTCCAGTTTTTTAATCTCATTGTTTTTATTCCAGATATTCGCGGTTATATTAATAGTACTTTGGCTGCTGGAAAAAAATAGAAGCAAATTTTTGGCATTTGATAAAATTTCAATTCTCTTTTTCATCTTTATCTTTATTAGAATTTTATCAGTAGTTTTTTCGGACTATCCCGATTCAAGCTTACCGATGTTATATAAAGAAGGAATTTTCTTTTTAGGTTTTTATGCAATGTGCTTTTATTTAAAGGTATTCAGTGAGAAGAATATAAAAACAATAGCCTTTACCTTTGTAATTGCTGCAATGGCTGTGGCTTTAATCGGACTGATAAAATTCAATCTGGGATTAGTTCACAGAGCAGAATCCTTTTCTTCCGGCTATATGGCATTCTCACTTTATCTTTTGGCTTCATTAGGCTTTGGGCTGCTGCTATATAATTTTATTACTCAAAAAAAATATGCTATGGCCTGGACTGCCGGAATAGGTCTGATAATTTCAGGAATCACAGCATCTCTTGGAAGGACAAACATTGTGCTCGCGGTCCTTGTTTTTTTAGTGAGCTTATTCTTTTTGAAAATTAATAAATGGTTTTTTCTTGGAATTGTTTTATTGTCTGTAATTGTAGTTTTTATTTCCTTTCAGCTAAACACAAAGGAACTTAAGGACCGTATCGAACAGCCTACAATGATGTCGGATAGGGATATTTTATGGGAAAATGCAAAGGAACTCATTTTAAAATTTCAACATCCCCTTCTTGGCTATGGTCCGAGAACATTCGATAGAATATTTACCGAGCGTGATAAGCTGCAGGATGTTAAAGTCGGAAGCTGGCATAACGACTACATTCAGCTTTATCTTGAAAGCGGGATTCTTGGACTCTTAAGCTATTTGTTGCTGGTTGGTTTTTCCCTGTTTACAGCTTTAAAATATTTGATTCAAAAGAAAGCCACACTATTTGAAAGGGTTTTATTAACCGGCTCAATAATTTCTATTATTACAATGCTTTTAGCCGCAGTAACTTCCGGATTTATTAATTCACCGCTGATACCTGTCGTGCTGGCATTTTACCTGGCTTTAATTTCTGCAATCCTTTACCCGGCTGAAAAAATTACTGATAAATTGATTGCGGAAGAGATAAAATAAATTCGCTTGCTTATTTTTAAATGCAGGGGAAGAAAATCTTTTTGGAATAACTAATTTCTGCTGAAATGAAAAACAACAAGAAAAATGAAGTAACAAAAAAAGTTAAATCTTTATCCTCCCGTTTTAATTCAAGATGTAAGGAGATGGTAATAATTCTTGCAGCGGGACATGGAAAAAGAATAAAATCCCAGCGCTCAAAAATGCTGCATAACATTTGGGGCGTGCCCACGGTTGAACGGGTTTTTAATGCCTGCGTGCATGCAGTTAAAGGAATTAACACAATTGTTGTTGTTGGAATCAAAGCTCCCGATGTTCTTGAAGTTTTAGGTAAACGTGTAAGCACATCGTATGCATACCAGGAAGAACAAAAAGGAACAGGACACGCAGTACAGGTTGCTTTGCAAAAAGTAAAACGTTTTCCACCAAAGGGAATTGTTTACGTTCTGCCGGGCGATATGGGCTTAATTGATGAGAGTACGATTATAAGCTTCAGGAAAAGCTTTAGAGAATCGCACGCCCATATGATTGTACTTACGGGAATTTTTAAAGGCGATCCTAAGGAAAATAGCTACGGAAGAATTCTGCGTGTAAAAGCATACGATACTAACGAAGTCAGCTCGCGTCTGGACGAAGGAAAAGTAATCGAAATTCTTGAGTACAAAGATATTCTTGCGCTTCCTGCAAACAAGCCTTATCTGGCAGAATATAAAGGAAGATACTACTCGTTTACAAAAGAAGAGCTGATTAGCAACAACGAATACAACTCCGGCGTGTTTGCTTTCCGTTACAACAAGCTTAAAGAACTGATTGGCGAACTAAAAAGCGATAACGTGCAAAAAGAAATTTATCTAACCGATCTCATCTCTTTATTCAATGAAAATAATTACACAGTCACTGCCGTTAGTCCGGAAAAAAATTATGTTGTGATGGGCTTTAACAATAAGTCCGTGCTTAAAGAAATGGAAGCAATAGCCCGCAAAAATGTTTACGAAAAGCTGAAGGATATAATTGAGATTGAAGATCCGGACGATTTCTTTATTGATGAAAAAGTCGTTGAAGATATTTTAAGAATGGATAAAAGATTTCCCGCTCTCGATATTACAGTTGGTAAAGGCGTGCACATTGGCAGGGATGTAAAACTTAATCTTAATCTTAAACTTGAAAAGAATGTTTTTGTGGATGGACACGTGGTCTTCGGAAAAAACGTTTCCGTTAGCCAGAATGTTCATCTTTCCTGCTATCCCGGACAGATACTGAAAATTGGAAACGATGTGCAGATTTTGTGGGGTGATATTATTAAAGGAAATATTATAATAGGTGACGGCTCGCGCATTGAGTCCAGCGTTAATATGACCGGCAGCGATGAGTTTCCTTTAAAGATTGGCGAAAACGTTTTGATTAAGGGCACTTCCTACATTTTTGGTTCTAAAATAGCAAGCAACGTAACCATTGAACACAGCATACTTGTAAGAAAGAAAGTGCGTACAGTAAAGAATGAAAAAGGCGAAGTGCAGCCTGTTAGATATTATGTGCCTGAGAGTGAAGGGGAGAAAGCCCTGGGAGATATTTAGTAAAGATCTTTTTTAGGGAGGATAAAATAAAGAGAAAATTAATTTCCTTTCTTCTACTTTTCTTCTTCTTGTATGTGAGTCATTCTCAGTCGCAGATTATTCCACGCTGGAATACTGATGATTCTTTTTACTTATATACTCCCGATTCAAATGCTGAAAGTTTAATTGCAACGAAAGTTACTTTTAACAAGGAACTAACAAAGGAAGAGATTTTAGATTCAGTAGCCTCTTATCTTTCGATCGCTTACTTTATTCCTAAGCAGGAGTATTACATAGATCAGCAGGGGATGAAAGTTAGTCTAAAGGAAATACATACGTTTGAAATACCAAACAGAAAATATTCAATTGCTATTGTGAATATTGATGATCCAGATAAAATCTGTATGACTACTTATTTTCAGGGTTCAACAGGCGGATATGTGACATTTCTGATGCTAGTTTCAAATTTAATGCAACCTCAATTTGAATATCCATTGCTCGATGGAATAAATTTTCTTTATAATAATTTGGAATTGAAAATATGGACCATATAAATTTGAATGGAATAATTTCTGAAAGAGAGATTGATTACTTAGTGCAAATGGCAGTGAGGCATCAATAATTAGAAACCGGGTGATTCAGTTTTTAATTTATTACCAGTTATTTTTAACCTTCCTCGTAATTCCTTCTTATCTTAGCCAAAGAGAAAATTAATTATTCGGAGGAGATTATGGAAACAGGACAAATAATCGAATTCATTAAAAAGATTGAGCTGTTTAAAGAATTAACAAATGATGAACTTGGGCTAATTGCATCTGCTCTGCAGGAAAAAGTATATGAAAAAGGTGAGCTGCTATTCAGGGAAAACAATCCACGCAAAGAGCTTTATTTAATTTATGATGGTGAAGTAGAGCTCTTCAAAAAAACTCCCTACGGTGAAGAGATCCGTCTTTCATTTTTCAGCAAGTACGATTTTTTAGCAGAAGGCTCACTGGTTGATGATTCTCCGCATTCAACTTCGGCACGTACACTTTTATCAACAAAAGTGTTTTTAATTAACCGTGATAAGTTCACGGAAATTGTAAAAACAAATGGCGAGATTTCCGTAAAAATCTATTCTCAGATTTCTCGTGTAATTTCACGCCGCATGCGGCATGCAAACACGAGAGGCTTAAACGTCGGTGCGCAGTATGATTCCGGCAGAACACGAAAGGAGCACGATTTACTCGGCGATAGGGCCGTTCCGTTTGAAAGTTACTATGGCATTCAGACTATGCGGGCCACTGAAAATTTTGATATCAGCGGTGTCACATTAAATTTCTATCCGGATCTGGTTCAAGCATTGGCAATGGTAAAAATGGCAGCTGCAAAGGCTAATCACGATTTGGGTTTGCTCTCGAAGCCAATTACTGATGCAATTGTGCAGGCTTGCAATGAAATAATAAACGGAAAACTACACACTCATTTTGTCGTGGATATGATTCAGGGCGGAGCGGGCACCTCGACAAATATGAATGCAAATGAAGTTATTGCAAACAGGGCTTTGAAAATTCTTGGCTATGAAAAGGGAGAATACAAATACTGCCATCCGAATAATCATGTTAATTTATCACAATCCACAAACGATGCATACCCGACTTCAATTAAAATTGCATTGATCAACAGCAACAAAAAGCTGATTGATGTTTTGAAAATTTTAATAAAAGCACTTCGCCAAAAAGCAGATGAATTTTCTAAGGTAATTAAAATGGGCAGAACGCAGTTACAGGATGCAGTCCCTATGACACTCGGGCAGTCCTTCGAAGCTTATGCGGTAACATTTGAAGAAGAAGTTGCCAGGCTTGAGGAAAATGTAAATCTTTTTTTGGAAGTAAATATGGGTGCGACTGCAATCGGAACGGGAATAAACGCCCCGCATGGTTACAGTGAAAAGTGTATTTATTACTTAAGAAATATTACAGGACTGGATATCAAGCTTGCACTAAATCTTGTGGAAGCCACACAGGATACAGGTGCATTTGTAATGTATTCATCCGCTGTTAAAAGGTTGGCTGTAAAAATTTCAAAAATTTGCAACGACCTTCGATTGCTTTCTTCGGGACCAAGAGCAGGTTTAAATGAAATTAATCTTCCGCCAATGCAGCCTGGCTCATCAATTATGCCCGGTAAAGTAAATCCTGTTATTCCGGAAGTTGTAAATCAGATTGCATTCAAAGTCATCGGCAATGATTTTACAGTCACACTTGCCGCGGAAGCTGGTCAGCTAGAGTTAAATGTATTTGAACCGGTGATCGTTCAAAGCTTGTTTGAATCAATAGAAATGCTTAAGAACGGAATGGAAACTCTTGTGCATAAATGCATCGAAGGAATTACAGCGAACAAAGAACACTGCAGACAGCTTGTTGAAAACAGTATTGGATTAGTAACGGCTTTAAATCCTGTTTTGGGTTATGAGACTTCTACCGCACTTGCTAAAGAGGCGTTGGAAAATAACAGAGGTGTCTACGAACTTGTATTAGAAAGGAAACTATTGTCAAAAGATGAGCTTGATAAGCTTCTTTCACCTGAGAATATGATTAAGCCGAACAAACCTTCATAGAATATTAAAATTCCCCACCAATTTTATTAAGAAATCCGGATCGGACAGGAGTCCGATCCCTACTTTTCACATTTGTCTCTGGACTATTATTAAGAGACTACATCTTTTAGAAAGATGTCATCTCTATCTGTTCATGAACACCCGTTCATTCCGTTTCATATGATTCCGTATACTTTAAAACAAAAAAGCTCTTCGTATGAAGAGCCCTTTTCGATAAAAAAAATTCGTTTTAGTTTATTATTCGGTCTTGGTTTCGACAGGTTTTAAGTTGTTTAAGTGACGCGTAATCCGGGATTTGTTCCTGGATGCGGTGTTCTTTTTTATTACACCTTTTACCATTCCTTTGTCGAGGTTGCGCACCGCAGTTTTATAAAGTTTTTCTGCTTCTATTTTATCGGTACTTTCCAAAACCTTTTTAATGCTGGATTTAATTCTTGAAGAATAAGTTTTATTTACCTGTCTTTTTCTTTCGTTAGTTCTGATTCTTTTCTTTGCAGATTTATGAGTTGCCATTAAGCGTAAATCCTATCTTTTTATCAAAAAATGAAAGCCAAATATAGGGTATAATGGGTTTGAAATCAACCAAAGGATGAGTAATTTTTCCCTGCTGACAAACCCAATTTCTCAAAGAAATTGGGTTTGTACACAACTTAGAATCAATGATATAAATGCTAAAAATCAATGAAATATTCCACTCCATCCAGGGCGAAAGTACGAGTGCAGGAAGGCCATGTGTTTTTGTCCGTTTAACAGGATGTAATCTGCGCTGCACTTACTGCGATACCGAATATGCTTTTTTTGATGGTAAAGAGATGCCGGTAAAGGATGTAGTTAATGAAGTTGAAAAATACAATTGCATGCTTGTTGAAATAACCGGTGGTGAGCCGCTTATGCAGAAGGAATGCTTGCTCTTGATGAAAAGTTTGTGCGATGAGGGCTTTGAAGTGCTTCTGGAAACCGCAGGCAATATGCCGATAGAAAATATTGATTCACGGGTAAAGATAATTATGGATCTGAAATGTCCGTCAAGCGGAATGATGGATAAAAATTTGTATGACAACATTGCTCATCTTAAAAATACAGATGAGGTGAAATTTGTTATGGGTTCAAGAGAGGATTACGAATGGTCGAAAAACATCTCAAATAAATATGAACTAAAGAATAAATGTGTTATTCTGTTTTCCTGTGTGTTTGATAAGCTTGAACCTTTGACATTAATCAACTGGATTTTAGAAGATAAGCTGGATGTAAGATTTCAGCTCCAGATGCACAAATACATCTGGCATCCGGAAACAAAGGGAGTGTAATTAATTTGAAACAAAGTCATTCTGAATGAAGCGAACTACCTGCCGTCAGGCAGGAGCGTATTTAAGAATCTCATTAATTATATTGAGACTCTTTGTTAAACTCAGAGTGACAAAGATAAAATTAAATTAGTATGAAAATAGCAAAAGAATTCAGATGGGAAATGGGACACAGGCTGCCAGAACATTTCGGTCAGTGTAAAAATATTCACGGGCATTCATATAAAATGATTGTGGAATTTGACGGTGACTTGGACAAGCAGGGAATGGTGATTGATTACTATGATGTTGAAAAAATTATTGATCCCATCATCAAAAAACTCGATCATTCTTTTATGGTAAACAAGAATGATACAGTTGTGATAGAGTTTTTGGAAAAAATGAAATCAAAAAAAGTTATTGTTGGTTTTGAATCAACAGCAGAAAATATTTCTAAATATCTACTTGGTGAAATTGTTAAAACAAATCTCCCTTTAAATGTAAAAAAGCTAACTGTTCGGATTTATGAAACTGAAGGGGATTATGCGGAGGAGGAATTGATTTTATAATTCTTTAGCAGGTTTTATTAATTAAATTTCTGTATTAATACAAAAGTGGATTTGTACCAACAAATATTTTTTAGTACCCTTGCCGTTTCATTTGGAATCTTACACCTTATATTATTTTTATACAACAAACAATTTAAGAGCAACTTATTTTTCTCCATCTTCTTATTTCTTTATGCACTAAACATCTTTTTTGATTAC
>Ga0209536_100001106_pt1 | contig 44580 bp, 43 predicted proteins | sample DeeMarSeWOR28_12_FD_187461 | JGI IMG/M metagenome (GOLD analysis project Ga0209536, IMG submission 187461) | Marine sediment microbial communities from White Oak River estuary, North Carolina - WOR-2-8_12 (SPAdes) (version 2) | ecosystem: Environmental > Aquatic > Marine > Intertidal zone >...
CCGCCGACGGCATGAATTCGTGGCCGTCAAACCTTGACGGCAAAGACATGCTAGAACGTTGCGGGGCCGGCAGCGTGCCGGCCCCAATGCAACGTACTGCTGTGCGTGACAACCGCTTGCTAGCGCTTCTTCCCTTTGGCAGTCGTCTTACGCTTCTTGGCCTTCTTGCGCTTGGCCGCCTTCCGTTTGGGAGCCTTCCGCTTGGCGGTCTTGCGCTTGGCGGTCTTGCGCTTGGCGGTCTTCCGCTTGGCGGTCTTGCGCTTGGCGGTCTTGCGCTTGGCGGTCTTGCGCTTCGTGGACTTGCGTTTCGCGGCCTTGCGCTTTGTGGCCTTCCTCCTAGCTACCATACTGCTCCTCCTGTTATGGGTCACACCCGCCGCATCCGACGAGCGTCTCTGTGAGTGGTCGCCTGCACCACTCGGCTACTGCTTCACTCCGCTGCTCCCACACTCATCCATCCATGCCAACGCCTGCCGATCTGCTACACCGCCTCCGACACGGATGTGAAGTGAAAATCCCTGACGACCAAGGGCGGAACGACTACCGCTGCTCCAATACCGCCAGACTCTGCCGCCACCACTCGAACAGCAGTGCCAATCGTCTCGATCTTGTTCAGCATCGCCAATGGGTTCTCGACGAAGCGTAGATTGCTGACTGGTCGGACGACCTGACCGTTCTCGATGAGAAACGTCCCATCTCTCGTTAGTCCGGTGTATACGAAGCTGCGTTGATCTACGGCCCGGATGTGCGATAGCCGCGTAACCAGCAAACCTCTGTCGACAGAGCTTATGAGATCAGCCGTTGTCGCGTCACCACCCGTGAGTTTTATGCCGCCACCTAGAGCGATGGCTTCTCGCCCCCGTTGTTGTGCCCAATATCTGCTACGGGCCAGATTCCGGAGTAATCCATTCTCGATCCACACCGTACGGACGACGGGAAACCCATCCTCCGTGAACGGGCAGGTCAGCAGGTCCGGATCCGATGGATCGGAGACCAAGGAAAGACGCTCATCGACCACTTGCTCTCCGACCATGTTGCCCCCTCCTGGTCGAGAGAAGAACGAACGGCCTTCGTCTGCTGATCTGGCGTCGAGAGCCGGTTGAAGCGGCTGCACCAGATTGCCGACGGCCGTGGGTTCCAACACTACCTTGTAGATCCCCGGGGGTACCGGATCCGCTCCTTGACTCGACCCTGCCTTCTCAATTGCCCGATTCGCCAACTCGCTGGGTGCTGGCATGTACAACCAGTCGTTGTGCGTCGCTCCGGCCCAACCTGATCCAGCCCCGTCCGCTGTGCGTATTGTGGTTGTGAGTGCGGCCAGGGTCGAATCGTGGTAAGCGAATACGCCGCTGGAGTTGGCGACCGCTTCGGACCGCGCCACTCTTTGGATAGAACCGGTGGCCACCAATCCTGCTGCCATCGCCGGCTCCGTCACGGACAACAGCGCATCGGCCCGTTCGGTGGCACCCAAATCAGCGGTTGCGGTGAAGAAGGCTTGGTTTTCCACGTACTGTTGCGGACCGAGGAGCGGCATCCGCTCAGGATCTTCCGGAGCCGACCTGGCAAGCTCCTCGGAACGGGCTACCGCGCGTTGCAGGGCGGCGAGGCTCAGGTCATTCCATCTCACGGAACCGGCGCGGCCAGCGACGATGCTAGTCACGGTTGCCTTAGCAATGTGCGCTTCACCCGACGTCGTGATCTGGTTTCCGGCAGACCTCGTGAACCCCTCCGAACCGGAGGACAGTGTCACTTGGGTTGCATCCGCACCACTCTGGGCGAGAATCAACTCGCACAGTTCGCGGGCTTCCGCCTCCGTGAAGTAATCTGCCATTCAGTCGGTGATCATTGCGCCGTATTGATGACGCTGCAATCGTGAAACCGCGCCGGCGGGCAGCCATGACTCGCAGCGCTGCGCTGAGCGGGCTGCCCTTTGACATCGCCGATCGTGCCGCCGATGAAATAGCTCCGCGGGCCACCCAGCATGTCCATCGAATTCCAGAACTCCAGCACGTTGCCCTCGTAGGCCACGTCCCGCACCATGCCACCTAGCCTTCCGTCTCTAATCTCGTAAGCGACTTGCCCCCCGAACCGAAAAGCGTAACGCTGTTGATCGATGCTGTATGTCCCACTCCCTCTTATCAGGATGCCGCGGTCGGTGGCCGCGATCAGATCATCGGACACGTAGTCATCTTCTCCCGGCATCAAGGAGATGTTCGGCATCCGCTGGAGCTGCACCCACTCCCAGGACTGGGCATGGGAACAACCGTGGGAACGAGTGATACCTGTGAGATCCGAGATCCGACCAACCTGCTCCCGTGTTGTCTGGTAATCGACGAGCACCCCATCCTTTACTATCGACCAGCTGTCGGCTGGCACTCCCTCGTCATCCCACCCGATTGTGGCTAGCGCTCCTTCCTGGGTCCGGTCACCGAGGACATTCATGAACTCGGGTCCGTATTGCAGCTTGCCGATCAACTCCTCGGGCGGTGTTAGGAAAGAACTCCCTCCATAGTTGGCCTCATAGCCAAGTACACGGTCGAGTTCGGTGGGATGGCCAATCGTCTCACGTACGGTGAGAAGCAGGTTCGAAGGTTCGAGAACCAGATCGAATCGACCCGGCTCAACCGGCCGCGCGGACAGTTTCTCCACCGCCTCCTCCGCCCATTGACGAGCACGTTCACTGAGGTTGGCCTGCTCCACATGCTCGTACCCCAATCCCATCGGGGCAACTTCAGCCGAGGATCGCGATTGGACGCTCGAAGAGTCCGCCGCCATGGCGGTAACCGTCATCTCAGGGACCGTTCTGTACACTGTCTGCTCGATGATGCTACCTTCCGTAGATGCAAACGTCGTCTGCTGACGGAGGATCGAGATCGACGAACTGACCAGCCGTGCACCACGGACGCCTAACGCTGCCGCATTGGCAGACAACAGCAGGTCGATCTTTTCGTCCAGCGGCACCCGGAACGGTTCCTTCCGGATCGGACTGCGCCACACTCCGTCGGGATAGGCGTCAACCGCTGCCAGCTGCACCGGTCTCAATACCGCACGGCTACTTGCCTCGGCCTGGGCCACAGCCTCTGTAGCCACTCGTTGGCAGTCCTCACGTGTGACCCGTCGCGTCGCGGCAAACCCCCACACTCCCCGCATCAACGCTCTGACGCCAACGCCGAATGCCTCGTTATCGCTCACCGCCGTGACACGGCTCTCGCGCGTCGTGACCAGCTGATCCCTCACGTTCACTATGCGGACATCCGCGTAAGTTGCTCCTGCGGTGCGCGCAGCATCGAGCGCGAGCAGACACAGTTCCTTCAGAGCGGCATCGGATTGGCCAACGACTGGAGACGGCGACGCCAGTAGCTCGCCTCGTCCAGACACAGACGCCGCAGCAGCTGCAAGAGATGTGTTCTTGATGAACTCGCGTCGCGTTTGTCTCATCCAGTGCACTCCCTAACGCGCATGACGGTGCGAATATTATAGATACCGTAGAAACACGCAATACTCTTCAACCTCTGAAACGACGCACGTCGTCGCTTACTCAATGCCGGGAACGGTATTTGGAGATTCGAACACTGCCGAATTGCTGCTGCTCGACAGGTACTCCACATCTGATTGTGAATCGAGAGCATGATCCTGAGAGGCAATCATGCAACCTGACAAGGCTGGTAAGACGCCAAACAGTTGCAGAAGTCTCAGTGGTCTTGAACCTGGATTCTGGTGTTGCCGACAGGGAAGCTAGCGTCTATGGGCTCACCGGTGGGCTGGGCCTGGCGAATCGCTGCGGAGTCCGCTCACGGAGGATGTCGGATAACTATCGACGGGATAGCACGGAGCTCTTCGCCTCTGTTGTCTATGCCGTCCGCACCTGCAGGCAATCTTACTGGAGTCACACCGTCAGTAATGGGATCTATATGCGCGGCGTTCGCTAGATCCAGGCACGCTCCACGGACCGCAACCGCGATCCGCTGCCGGGGTCTCTAATCGTCCTCCAGAGTCGACAGGTCACCAACCTCTTCGCCCCACTCCAACGCCCGCAGATAGCGCCTGAGGATCTTGCCGGACCGAGTCTTTGGCAGCTTGTCGGAAAACTCGATCTCCTGCGGCATCGCAAGTGGCGAGAGCTTCTTGCGAATGAAGTTCATTATGTCCAACTCGAGGGCATCTGACTTCTCATATCCTGGATTCAAAGCCACGAATGCCTTCACTACCTCCATGTTCACTTCATCCGGCTTGCCCACAACAGCCGCTTCGGCAACTGCTCGGTGTTCTATCAACGCTGACTCGATTTCGAAGGGTCCTACTAGGTGGCCGCCGGTGTTGATTACGTCATCATCACGTCCGACAAACCAGTAGTAGCCATCCTGGTCGATACTGGCGCGATCACCCGACACGTACCACAGGTCTGGACTGGAGCGCAGTTCCTCCGGTTCTGCACCCTCTGGAGCACCGACAAACTTGCCACGATACACATCCTTCTTGTTCCAATATGTGCGAAACATCGATGGCCAGCCCGGTCTGAAAGCAATCAATCCAACCCTACCTGGATTCATGATCGGCTGGTGTGTCTCTAGATCGAGGACAGTCGCTATGATACCCGGGAATGGTCTGCCCATCGAGCCAGGTTTGATTTTCATGCCGGGATAGTTAGCGATCATGATAGCCCCAGTCTCCGTCTGCCAGAAGGTGTCGTGAAAGGGCAGTCCCAACTCTCTCTCACTCCATACAACGGCTTCTGCATTGAGAGGCTCTCCCACCGAGGCGAGGTGCCGCAGTGACGATAGATCGAACTGCTTCTGCGGCTGGCCAGACTCGCGCATGAGAGAACGAATGGCCGTCGGTGCCGAATACCACACCGTGATCCGATTGTCCTGGATGAACTCGTACCACCTCGAGGTGGTGAAGCCAACATCCAGCACGCACTGCGTGGCTCCCAGAGACCAGGGGCCGATGATCCCGTAGCTGGTACCGGTCACCCACCCTGGATCAGCTGTGCACCAATAGACGTCGTCCCCCGTGAGATCCAAAACCCAACTCGTGGTCAAGGCCTGACCGAAGATAGATCCGTGCACGTGTAACGCACCTTTGGGCTGCCCGGTCGTACCCGACGTGTAATGGAGAACCGAGGGACTCTCCGCATCAGCTGGGAACGACGCATAATGTTCAGTCCGCGGTGCTGCTTCGGTGTCGAACAACACTTCGCCGTTTCGGAGCTTGCTCTCCTGCCCCTCTACCACGATCACGTGCTTCAAGGCGGGCAGTTTCTCTCGAATCTTCCTCACCTTCTTTACATGCTTCTGTGTGGTCAGAACTGCAACCGTCCCGGCGCTGGCGAGACGGACCTCGAGAGACTCGTCCCCGAAGGCTGAGAACAGAGGTTGGGCGATCGCCCCTAGTTTGAGAACCCCTAGAAAGGAGAAGTACAGGCTCGGTATCTTGTCCATGAAGATGCACACTCTGTCACCCTCTCCGATGCCGAGTTCTCCGAGGAATTGGGCGAATCCATTTGAGTAGACTCGCAGATCATCGAAGGAATATGAGCGCTTCTTGTTTCCAAAACCTTCCCATATGAGAGCCGGCCTGGCTCCCCAGCCTCGGTCACAGATCCTGTCGGAGCAAATTGCACCGATGTTTAAGATCTCATTGTCCTTCCAGTCCAGTACCTCCTTGGCCAGATCCCAGCTGAAGTCCCGCGATCGTTCATCATATGATCCGATATTGCCCATTTGCATCTTCCATGAAATTCGAGAAAACGTGGGTCGCTAAATCGAACTGATTTCAGCGAACGACGCCGAGGATCGGAACTCCGCGTTCGGGACTCCCGAGCACCGTCGTCGGCTCGCCATCGCGGAGTACCAGCCAGTCAGAATAACTCGGCGCCGGAAGACTTTCATCGACTGCTGGAAACCGGCCCGTCCAGCTATAGCCACTATCGAACAAACCAATGAGATCGTTCAGTACGGCGGTCGCGACGGGAAGATCACCGCCTCCAGATCCCAGGTAGACCATCTCACCTCCGTCCGGCGCGTAGATGACGACAGCGTTGTTCTCACCTTTCACCATTCCGAGATGGCTCTCGGCACGCACTGCCATGGGCCGTACACCGGCGACGAGCTCGCCCGCCGCCGCATCCGCGAGGGCAACCAGTTTGATCTTGAGACCGATATCCAGAGCGCGCCTCACAAGGTGCTCGTCCACGGATTCGATACCGATGGTTGCCAGCTCCTGCCCCAGGTAACGGCGCCCCGTGGCGCGAGCAAGCAACAGTGTCAGCTTCTGAGCCGTATCCCAGCCGGAGAAGTCCAACCCTGGGTCGGGCTCCGTCAGCTCCCTCTCAACGACTTCGGCCGCTGCGTCTTCAAACGGCACACCTTCCGCGATCAGCTCGAGCGCAACATTGCAGGCACTCGACAAGATCGCTTGTATGCCCCATACCCTACCCTGTGTCAGCGGGCGTTCGAGAGCATGGATCAAGGGCCAGCCGGCCGCAATCGAATCGTGATAGGCCAGGCGGACGCCGTACTCGAAGGCAAGGCGATCGAGCAGATCGCCGTGCTCGCGCAACAACACCTTGTTGGGGCTCACAACGTGTTTGCGATTGTGCAGCGCCTTGGCCAACAATCCCACGGCTCCAGGACCTCGTGTCAGATCAAGGACGACATCGATGTCCTCACGACCAACGAGAGCATCCGGATCATATCCGACATCCATGCCGTCGAACACCGGATCCAGCTTCTTTTGGCGGTCGATCTCGGCGACGGCCACTACGTCGACTGCCAGCGAATTCCGCTCGATGATCTGCCGCCGTCTCTGCGCAACCAGGCTGGCAAATGACGCAGCTACTTTTCCGGCGCCTAGTATGCCGACCTTGACGGCCCGCACTTCTCGTCCATCGCCAACCCCCGGCCGGCGCAAACGGCCGGACCGGAGGTCGCTTAGGATAGTGGCGATTTGATCCGTGTCCAACAGGAACGCGTCGTGGCCGTTGGGCGATCGTATCTCCGCATAATGAACGTCGCGCCCCAGGTGGGCCAGAATGTCGGCACCCAGTTTGACTTCAGCAGGCGGATAGAGATTATCGGAGCTGATACCCAATACGAGCACACGGCACGTAACACGGTCGAGCGCGCTTACCACATCTCCCCTGCCTTCACTCACATCGTGCAAGTCCATGGCTCGACTGTACAGCAGATACGTGTAGGGATCGAACCGTTTGGCTATGCGCTTTCCGTGGTGGCGCAGCCACGATTCAACATTGTACATGCCCCGATCCCGGAGTACCGAACCGGGCGGCTTGAACCACTCGCGCCCGAACTTCGCCTCCAATCCGACCGGCGAGCGATAGCTCATCATGCCCACGCCCCGGGCCACCATTTGACCCACCTTCGCCACTACTTCGTCTTCGGTGATGTCCAGCTCGATCCCGCGGCGCTGTAGCCAGTTGAGCCCTATCTGGTAGGGAGACGTGCGAAGCGGCGCAGCCACGACGACCGCGGTGTCCACCAGATCAGGGGCCTCAATCGCCCATTCCCATGCAATCATCGCCCCCATACTGGGACCGATTACCATCGCCACCCTTTCCACCCCAATGGCCTGGAGGAACCTTCCCTGTACACGCATCATGTCTCGCGGTGTGAGCAGCGGGAACCGATCAAGATATGGTTTGCCGTCGCGAGCCGGAAACCGCGGCCCGGTGGTGCCGTAGCAACCCCCGATCAGGTTGGGACAGACCACGAAATGATTGTCTGTGTCGATTGCCCGGCCCGGGCCGACTAGAGCCTCCCACCACCCGGTGGGCTGGTCAGCGAACTCACCAGTTACGTGACAATCGGCAGTCATGGGATGAACCATCAGGACCACGTTGTCACGCGCCGAGTTCAATTCGCCCCAGGACTCGTAGCTCACCTGGATGCGGGGAAGCTCACCGCCATATACGGCGCTGAAAGGCTCAGGTAGATCGAGATGGACTACCTCGCCGAGCTCTACGGTGGGAGAATTCCACCAGCGGTCACGATGGTCCCGCATTCTCTGCCTCGAACCCTGCCTCACATGCCGAACTTCTCGATGATCCCCTTCTTGTCGAGACCGAGTATCCCGTGCTTTTCTCCTACGCGCTTGAATGATTCCAGCGCCTTCTCCAGCAGCGGAATGTCGTGGTCGGCTGACAGCTGCGTTCGAATCCGCGCTTGACCCTGCGGCACAACGGGGAAGAAGAATCCGATGACGTAGATACCTTCGGCAAATAGATCACGGGCCATGTCCTGACTGAGCTTGGCATTGTACAGCATTACCGGTACGATCGGGCTCTCCCCCTGCTTGACTACAAAGCCCGCATCCGTCAAGCCTCGCCGCCAGAATCTCGTGTTCTCCTCCAACTTATCGCGTCGTGCCGTGCTGCCGCTCAATATCTCCAGGACCTTGAGCGCACCCGCCACTAGCGGAGGCGCCATGGTATTGCTGAACAGGTACGGTCGCGCTCGTTGTCGGCAGAGTTCGACCACTTCGTTGCGGCCAGATACGCACCCACCCGCGGCTCCCCCGAGAGCCTTGCCCAACGTGGTTGTGATAACGTCGATCCTTCCCAGAACACCGAAGTGCTCCGGTGTACCCCTTCCCGTCTTGCCGATGAAGCCGGTGGCATGACTGTCATCCACAAAAACCATGGCGTCGTAGTCGTCAGCCAATGAGCAGATTTCGTCCAACGGTGCCATGTCACCGTCCATGCTGAACACACCGTCGGTGACGATCAAACGAACTTGCTTATCCTGGTGCTCCTCCAGCTTCTGCTTCAGGTGCTTCATGTTGGCATGCTTGTATGTATCCGTGACCGCTTTGCACAGGCGAATGCCATCGACAATCGACGCATGCACGAGGCGGTCGGATATGATCACGTCTTCGACACCCAGAAAAGCCTCGAACACTCCCGCGTTCGCGTCCATGCAGCTGGGGAACAGGATGGTGTCTTCGGTTCCCAGGAAGGTGGACAGCGCCGCTTCCAACTCACGATGGATATCTTGCGTGCCACAGATGAACCGCACACTCGACAGTCCATACCCGCGCTCATCCAGTGCGGCATGGGCAGCCTGAATCACATCGGGGTGCGAGGACAGGCCGAGGTAGTTGTTGGCACACAAATTCACTACCGATTTCAAAGCGGCACCAGGTGGATACTCGACCTGGATATTGGCAGACTGTGGTGAGTGAATGTACCGCTCCTCCTTATACAGACCTTGCCCGCGAATGTCCGCGAGCTGCGAGCTATGAGCTTCCCTGATCGAGCTGGGATAGGCCATCTCACGCGCCCCCTTGATGCCGCTGCACCAGCTGGACGATGCTGGCAACCGTGTCAAACGCCTCGGCGGACGCCTCTGCATCGGGTACGGATATGTCGTATTTCTTCTCGAGAAAGCGCTTCAGACTGACCATGCTGAAGCTGTCGACTATGCCGCTGGAAATCAGGGGTGTGTTGGCGTCGAGTTCGACATCCTCATCGTCATCTTCGTCGAAGTACTCACTGCGGATGTATTCCAATATGACGTCTTCCATCGTTGGTGACTCCTGGTCGGGAGGACCGCATTTCGGTTTGACTTGGTGACCCTTCGGCTTGCTGCTTCGGTAAGTATACAGGTCGACCTGCTGGGCGCCACTCTCCACCGGGCGAGGTCCGACTCTGGCACGCCAGCCGTGGCGATCATCACGGGATCCCAACCTGGTGATCCTTATTATTGATATATATAGAGTTCTACCGATGGTTAATAAGTGAGGGCTCACTTCACCCGGTTCGCGTGGCCCTGTGGTACGCCGCCCTCAAGGGTTCAAGTGATTTCGCGGTTTCACCACATAACCTCCTTGCTGGCAACAGGCTAGCGAGGTCAGGTCCGTCAGACTGGGGCTCGCGTTTTTCGCCGGTAAGCCCTATCTTCGGGGGGCGCCACGGCTGGCAGACCCCTTTCAGACCACCCTACAAGCCGTGGATGTGACCCGCAGCACTGTGGCGGGACAAGAGCAGGTTATCGTTGGCAAAAGTTCACGCGGCGCCGCCGGCGCGATACTTCTTGAACGAAGGACCTGGAGCCACTGACGGAGGTTAGGTTGATGCGGAGAATGTCCGGAGTATTCCTAGCCGTCGTGCTTTGCGGTGTAATCGGCACGCCGGCCTCCGCCCAGCAGGACTCGTGGAAGAACCAATGGTATTGGGGAGCACAGGCAGGAGCGTTCATCTACTCCACCGCAACGCAGAGCAATGAGCTGGCATTCGACTTCGGATTCGACTGGTTGATCACCGGCGATCGCGTGGGACTGCGCTTGGGCTTCGACCAGGTTCTGTTCGCAGACGGAACCACGGGCGCGGTGCCCGATGCTTCGAGCCTCGGCGGCCTACGCGTCGTTTCCTTCACCAGCATGCAACGTTGGCAGGGCGAGTTGTACGGCATGACCAACGCTGGACCACTGCAAGTCGCCGCCGCCGGGGGGTTCTCAATCCAGCATGTGACCAACGCCCAGGCAACCGGATCGTTCTCGTCACCACAGGCTGAGGACGCGTTGAGGCGAGTCGTCGATGACGCATCGAGCAAGGCGTTCTTCACCATCGGGGCAGCTGCTAGATGGCTGTTCGGCGGTCGCTGGGCGGCCATTGGTAAGTACCAATACATGCCGAAGGGAAACGACTTCTTGATAACGAGCGGACAGCACGCAATCACGGCTGGAATCTCATACGCGCTGACGGTCGCGAGCGAACAAGTCACGACGGAGCGCTGACGCTGGGCTGCGGAGTCGATGTGGGGCGGGGGCGGGCCTTGTCGGCTACGCCCCTTTTCGTTTCGGGCCTGGGCGGGACAGCCAGGGAGACCCGCGCACGACAAACCGAAGGGGCCAGGATGCCGCCTTGGAGACCCCGATGCGCGGCCCCAAGTCTACGGTGACCCGGCGGTAGCGGAGCGCACGGACGATTCGCACCGGGCCTTCCAGCAACGAGACTCCGTCTATTGACCCGGTAATCCCGAGCGCCTCGCACAAGCGTGCCGGACCAGCGCAGAGCGTTCGCTCGTCAGCGATCCGCCGACGCTGCATCATCGCAGCCACACCCTCGAGAGGCTCCAGCGCCCGCACCAATACCGCAGCGGGATAACCCTCCCTCTCAGTGACCGCGTTGAAGCACCAGTGCATTCCGTATATGAAGTAGACGTACGATGTCGCAGGCGGGCCGAATAGCCGCTCGTTCCGTTTGGTACGTCTGTTACCGAATCCGTGCGCGGCGGGATCGTGGGGCCCGACATAGGCTTCCACCTCGACTATGCGGCCCGCCGTATGCTCTCCTCCTATGCGGCTCTCGAGAACACAGCCAAGCAAGGCGCGCGCGACACGGGCTGTGTCGCGCGCGTAGAACCCTGCCGGCAGAACCTCACCACCCACCCTGACCACCTATCCCTCGGAGTCAGGCATCTCTGGATCTCCACCCACGGCCTTGTGAATGGCTGCCCGTATCTTCCCCAGGAATCCCTGATGTTGCTCTTGCGTTTCAGCGGCCTCGCCAACAGACGTCCTAGATGAGGTGGCTTTAGGCTCCGAGAACTCGACCTGCACCTCTGCCGCCGCAGCCTTCGACGACCCCGAAGGTGCCGATGGTTGTGGGACATCCTCATGCGCCGCCTTGGCTGCGGGCTCCGGAGTGACCACTCCACCCCGACTGCCCCTTCGCATCCGCAGCGATCTGCTGCCGCTGGTCCGCGGGGCGGACGATTCAGTGGTATGCGGTTTCTCTCCCGATCGTGGCCCTTGCTGCCCGCGCTCGGCTCCGGCGTCCGTGTCATTGGGCTCGGGTCGCGGCGGAGACCCGCGAGACCCCCTTCGGTACCGCGGATTGCGTTTGGCAGAGTTCCTGCCGGCACCGGTTTGAGTCGGCGATGCCGGCCGGGATCGGGACTCGCCCGCGTCACGGGCTTCTGCTGCCACACCTTTCTCCGACCGCTGAGTAGACTGGACTCGAGAGTCGGCGGCCTGCTCTCGGGCGGGCTGGGAAGAGTGCCGATCCGACGCGGACGACGTCATATCAGCTCCCGATGGCGCCGCCGCTTCAGGTTCCGACTTGGGCTCGGTGCCAACCGCTTTGACTCGAGGAGAGCGCCGCTTGGTGGCCCGTGGTTTTCTAGTGGCCCTCTTCGCCTCACTTGGCTCCGGTTTCGCCTGCTCAGCAACCTCCACCTGGCAAGCAGCTGCAACGGCGGCAGAATCAGAGTCTGACGATTCCGCCTCCACGTCAGCCGCGGGACTAGATGTGCTCCGAGCCGAGCGCCGAGTGGTGGTCCGCCGCGCAGTCTTCTTACGTGCAGTCTTCTTCTTAGCCTTGCCGGCCTTCTTCTTGCCTGCTCCAGCCTCGGAGTCATCGACTGTAGCAGCATCGTCGCCTACAGGTTCTCCAGCAGCTGCCACGCCACTCAGCTTCAGCAGATACCGATCACCGTCGCTCTTGATCAGTTCAATCAGATTGGCATCGTGCGCTTGGCGTAGCATCTTCACAAACCGTTTGGAGTCAAACACCGGATCAGAGTCGCTGCCGCGAAGGTCGATCATTCGCTCGCGGATCCGTTCGTGGTCTGTCGACTCGTCACCTAACGCTCCGGCGGCCACGAGTGCCTGCTTCAAGAGATCGAAGCTCTCACTCAGCGTTAGCGCTCTTGACACGGTCTCAGATTCACTGCGCTTGTGACCATCCCGCCGACGAGCACCAGCCTTGCGCCGAGTCACCTCGTCGCTGGTGGTTTCAGCAACAGCTTGGTGGGCAACGGATACGTTAGCGTTCGCCCCAAGATCAATTGCGTACTGGCCGTTATCCATCTTGGTGAGCGATAGAAGACCGCGTTGCGCGGCCGACACGACGAACTTGCTGAACCTATTGAAACCGGCGTCTTTCTCATCGAACTTCGGATCGATCGCCTGCATCACCTGCTTCAATCGGTCTGACCGCATCACGTCGCCCTCGTGGAGCATCTTCTGCACAGCTTCGACCACCAGCTCCCATGGGTCACGACGCACATGCTCGATGTCACTCTGTTTGGCCAGACCGGTGAGTTCACTGTAGCTGAAGTACTCGTCGCAGTTCTGGATCAACAGATCGCTGGATGACTCGCGAATACCGACCCCGATCACGTACTTACCGTATTCCTTCAGCTTAAGCACGAGAGCAGAAAAGTCCGAGTCACCCGAGAGCAGAATGAATGTGCCTATCTCTGGTCTCGTGAAGATCAGTTCGAGGGCGTCGATCGCCAACCGGATGTCGGTCGCGTTCTTCTTGTTGGCTCCGAATGCCGGAGCGAAGATGAGATCAATTGAGGCCTCGGACAGCGGTACTATATACTGGGGGTAACGGCGCCAGTCAGCATATGCACGCTGCACCGATACCTTACCCTTGATGATGTCCGAGTTCATCAGCCTGCGCAGCTGATTCTGGAGATCCGAACGAATCCCCATCGTTACGTTGTCGAAATCGATCAGAAGAGCCGCATGTGGCGCATCAACCGATGATTCCAAGCGGGCGCGCGATTGGCGCCCGATCGATGAATCCATCACTTGGCACTTAACTCCAGTCCCACAACCTGCGCCAGCTCTCTTCGCTTCACCTTCCCACTTCCGGTCATAGGGAATGCGTCGAAGAAGCGGACCAGATCGGGGATTTTGTAATCGGCCACTTGGTCACGGAAGAAGTCTCGCAACTCGTCCCCCGTGATAATGGCGCCTTCTACCGGAATAACGCAGGCACATATCAGCTCCCCAAGGATCGCATTGGGAACGCCAATCACGCATGCGTCGTCCACGGCGGGATGTGTGCGGAGGATATCCTCCAGCTCACGCGGAAATATGTTGTAGCCGCCCCGGATGATCACTTCGCTTCGGCGACCGAGGATTGTCACGTAACCTCGTTCATCGATGATCGCCAAGTCGCCCGTGAGGAAAAACCCCTCCTTGGTGAATGACCGCCCCGTCTCAGTAGGCATGCGGTAGTAGCCCGCCATGACGTTGGGGCCTCGGACGGCGAGTTCACCTACCGCTTCAGGTCCATGGAGGTCACCAGTCTTGACATCTACTACTCGCACCTCAACGCCATCCAGGGACCGCCCCACGGTGGTCGCGCGCAACTCGCTGGGGTCCTCGTCACGCGTGATAGTCACCGTCGGGCCGGTTTCGGTGAGCCCGTAGGCGATCTGTACCTGGCACCACTCTCGGATCCTGCGCACCAGGTCCTCGGATACCGGACTCCCGGCCACAATGCCGGTCCGTAGAGTGGCTAACCGCCTGCTCCCAAACGAACGATCCCTCATCAAGAGCTCGAACATGGTGGGCACACCGTGTAGAACCGTGATCCCTTCCGACTCAACCAGCTCCATGCTCTGCGCAGTATCGAACTTCTCCTGCAGAACTAGAGTGCCCCCTTTGAGAAGCGTCATGATCACGACGTGAACGCCGAAGATAGTGAACAAGGGCACGGCCGCAAGCACCCTGTCGGATTCGCTCAGGCCGAGCACGGCAGCGGTCAACAACGCGTCCTGCACCAAATTGCGGTGCGTCAGAACTACGCCTTTGGGCTTTCCCGTGGTGCCGGAGGTGTAGAGAATCGCCAGAGGCCCGCTCTCGGGATCCAGGTTGGTGAGTTGCCCCTGCCGACGTCGTCCCCGCTTGACTAAGTTGCCGAACTGGAACACGCGGTCGTCATACCAGAAATCATCCTCACCCACCAGAACCAGATACTGCAGGTCCGGCAGCTCAGCGATCAAGTCGTCGAAGACCTCGACATAATCCAACTCGCCCAGCGATTCTACTGCGACAGCAAGGCTCGCTTCGGCGTGACGCAGCTGGTATTTGAGCTCACGGTAACCCAGGAAGGGGTTCAGGGGGACAACGACGGCGCCCAGCCGAGCCGCAGCCAACATCGCCACGATCCATTCTGGCTGGTTGGGCAGATCCACCGCGATTCGGTCGCCCGCCTCGATCCCCAGATCACGCAACGCCGTTGCCAGGGCGGCAGCGTCAGCATCCACCTGCTCATAAGTGAGCCGACGGGAATCTTGGACCAAGCACTCACGGCTTGGATGCTGCTTCACGCGCTGGGCGAAGAGGTCAGCCAGGCGGTACGTCGTCAAATAGATCCTCTCTCCGACACGGCCATAACCTTTTAAACTACCTACAGCGGCCAGGGGCAACAAGCCGGTGCAGGTAGCTTCACTCACCCATCACCTCGATGATCAGCTGCTTCCGGCGCTGGCCGTCCCACTCCCGTGGAATCCCGGCCGCTCGGGGGTCCATGATTGGCAGGATGGCTTCATGGCCGATCTCGTCGTTCTCGATCCAGAGACAGTGCGTGTGAGTTCATGCTGTCATCTGCGCCGGCACGGACTGACGGAAAGCGGGACCCAACATCATACTCGTTCACCCTGCGCTACGTTTGAACGAACGGCGGTGGTGGCGAAGCTCGGTATCAGGCAAGCGCCAATTGGTGCAGGGTATCGGCCCCGTAGAACATGCGAATGTACTTGGCCTGAACCGGAGTGAGGCGGCGCACTGCCCAACTCAAATGGACGAAATGGGGTTCAGTGGGCTCGCGCAAAGGATACATGCCGGACTTATCAGGCAGGCTGTTGCCCTTCCGCGTGTTGCACGTCGAGCATGCCGTGACGACATTGACCCACGCATTCGTGCCTCCACGCGACAGCGGAATCAAGTGGTCTCGGGTGAGGCACTCGCGGAACTTGAACTGATCCTGACCCCGGCCGCAGTATTGACAGCGGTAGCCGTCTCGCGCAAACAGGAAGGTGTTCGTCACTTGTCGGCGAAACTTGCGTGGAACATGGACAAACTTGACGAGTCTGATCACCGCAGGTTTCGGCACTGTCAGTGTGGCACTGCGAATAACACGTCTGCCGTCGGATTCGACGATCTCCGCCTTGCCGTCGAGAACAAGCCGGAGAGCGCGACGGACAGGAACCAGGGTCAACGGCTCAAAGGACGCATTGAGAGCAAGGCAGCGCACTATAAGCCCCGTTTCAGCTACACAAAAACCCCCGCGTCCCACCTGGAACGGGCGGGTCACTAAAAGGTGCCTAAACTTATTTGGAGATGTAACACCTTGCAATAGGGTGGTTTGCATTGTGACAAGACCGGAACACAGCGGGTTCGCGCGCCTTGCCGCATGACAGGCTGGCCGGATGAGTAGACCACTGCTGGTCTGGCTATTGCTCAGCACCATATGGGGCTCCACATGGCTCTTCATCAAGCTAGGGCTCCAGGACCTGCCACCGTTCACTTTCGCGGCTGTGCGGTTCTTGATTGCCATTGTAGCCCTGGCACCCTTGTTGGTCGTACGCAGGACCCCGTTTCCAATCGGGGTTAGGGATTGGTGGCTCATGATCGCCACCGGCGTTCTAACATTCACCAGTGCGTACGGTCTGGTATTCTGGGGTGAGCAGCACATATCCTCCGGCCTGGCAGCCCTCCTCTTTGGCACCTTCCCCCTCTTCGGACTTCTCATCGCCCATTTTCACTTGCCGAACGAGCGGATGACGTGGAGCAAGCTCGCCGGTGTCACGCTTGGCATTACGGGGATCGGCCTCGTGTTCTCCAACGAGCTCCAAGTAACCGGGTCGGCAGCACTGTGGGGCAGCATGGCAATCGTGGTAGCCGCCCTCTCAGCCGCCTACGCGGACGTATTGATCAAGGTCCGCGGCGGACATCTCGATCCAACTCTTCTGACCTTGGTTCAGATGGTAGCCGGAACTGCACCGCTGCTCGCGGTTGCACTCGTCACCGAAGGAAACCCGCTCGCCCTCGAATGGACCCCGCTGGCAGTCTTCTCCATCATGTATTTGGCACTGATCGGGTCGGCCCTGGCCTTCGTCCTGCTCTACTGGCTGATCAAACACATGGAAGTCACCAAGACCATGCTCATCACCCTGGCGACACCATTGATTGCTGTGCTCCTCGGAGTGGTCTTGCTGGACGAGAAGCTCTCATGGCGTACTGCAACAGGCGGACTCGCAATCATTGCTGGAATCAGCCTCGTCGTGTGGCAGGGAGCCGCCGCTCTCAAGAAACGGACTGCGCTCATGCTGCTGAAGCGGCGGCGGGTCGCCGTCACTCGTGATGACGACGACCCGCACTAATAGCTTGCCATGGCGGACCGTGAATCAGATCCGGTTGCGCTCGTACAGCAAATTGCGCGGTGAGAAAAGCCACTCGTACGTCCGAGTAAACAGATTCCCCTGATTCACCGTCCGGTGCACCCTGGCTGCACCGATCACTGCCGTGATCCTCACTCCCGTGATATCGTCAAAGTCGTTCGAAGTGTCACCATCGGCCGAGTTAGCAGCGTCGGCTTCGTCACCATCCACGAACAGCAACGACGCGTCGAAGGATTGTACCCCATACGCGACAGTCTCTCCCGCCGGCGTGCCATCGAGGTTCAGGGTCTCGGCTCGCTTGAGCTCGGTGCCATCGAGATAGTAGATGACCGGTCCTACCTTCTGAACAAAAGAGCTATATCTGTCCAAGAGGAAGCCGCCGGACAGCCCTGCCTCGTAGTGCATGATCGTGGCCTTGTCGGTGAATCCGACTGCCACTGTCGCACCGAAGTCCGCCATGCTCTGAATCTGGATCAAGCGGCGTTCGTCGTTCACTTGCAGTCGAGCGAGGTCACCCACCGCCAGATCAAAAGTCCCGTCAGCCGCCTTCTTCAGATTCAGACACCGCGCACCGCAGGTCCCGCCAGGCGCTAGCGGATTGTCGGTTCCAGGCGGCGGGTCTAGGTCATATGGGGGGGATTCGGTCGGCATGAACGGAATTCGCAGTATCACTATGGTGTCACCCCAAACGGCCAAGCTGCCAAAGGAAACGGTGCTCGCCAGCGAGACGCCGGTGCCCTGGAAGTCCCGCTCCAGTGACATCTCCAGGTAGCGTGCGTCGCGGTAGACATCCTCGCGAATCTCGTTTCCTTCCAGATTGCGCCACAATCCCACCGCAAACGATAGCGCCCCGGAGAGCACGATGATTCCCACCGTGAGCGAGATTATGACCTCAATGAGCGTGAACCCTCGTGGCGCCGCCTTCACATGTCGCAGCATCGTTCTCACCTCCTAGGGTCCGCCCGCGAAGAAAGCGTAGGTCATCAACTCGATCGGGGCAGTGGCCCGGGGGTAGCTCACCAGCACACGAATCTCCCTGAGGTTGTGGGTCACGTCCTGGACGTTCACGGTCCGAGTGAATTGGCCGGCATTGTCCGGCTGTCCCTCTCGGTCGACTTTCACCGCCGATTCCGACTGGATATCGCTCGGATCCTGCGCCCGGAGCGCTTCCATATGGGCTCTTGCGATGCCAACTGCGGTGGACCGTGCAGAAGCCTGCGTCTGCACTCTGACCACCTCGGCCCCGGTGCGTGACAGAGCGAGTACGCCGGCCGAGAACATTGTGATCGCTATGAGTACAGACACCAAGCTGAATCCCGATTCGTTCTTCATTGCCATGCTCCCCCCACAAACGTCCACCACTGAAAGGAACCTGCAGCCGTTATGGACACTGCCGACACCGCGTTGGGATCGCTTGCGTGAACCAGATATATAGTTCCTCGTGACCCGAAAGGTGTGGTTACACCACGGGCGCTGAACTCGACCGCATTCCCAGCAAGGGTGATCGGCGGTGCACCGGGGTCACCAGGTAGCGCAGTCGCACCACCGATGCCGAACCCGATACCGCGAGGAAGCTCGATCCGGCCGCGGGCACCGAGGGCTCTGCTCTCCGCTTGCGACAAGTCGAAGACACCGTCACGGTTCTCGTCCAGATAGCTCGTATACAAGTTGCCACCGACGTCGAAAACGACTCTTGCGTTCTTCTTGGTTGCCAACGCTCTGGTGCGAGCCAGCTCGAGATCCCGAACGAGCTGCTGGGCAGCCAGCCGCACCTTCTTGGCGGGACTCACTCTGATCCGCGGGATTGTTATGGCGAACAGGATGCCCATCATTGCGAGCACGAAGATCATCTCGATCAGAGTGAATCCTCTTCTCACCGGCGACCCGGCTAGCACCATGGTATTGCCTCCAGCACCGAAGCTTCAGGTGCGCTTAGAACGCTGGCCTGAAAGCCGTATGAACCACCTGACCCACGACGGGCGTACCCGGCGGCAAGTTAGCCGGATCCTCAAACCGCGTGTCGAACATCCAATCACGAATCGGCGCCGTGTAGTAGATACCGTAGCTCCACGGCGCCGTGGCAACTACGCTGGTCGATAGCGATACCAAGGAACCACGATAGGTGGCCCTACTACCCGACCAGTTCTCGAGAAACCTCGGGTAGTTCTCCAATCCGCCGCCATATGGATTCGCGCCACAATTGAACCAGTCACACGCGGTCGCGGAGTGACCGGCGAGAATGGCGAGGTTGTACGTCGTGTTCAACGCAGCGGTGAGTCCCGGCCCCGTATGATCAGAATCAAGCCACGCGTTCGACAGCAGCACAACAGCGTCACCTACAACTGCCGCAGGTTGCCAGTTGACCGTATTGAAGTCGCCCAGAACGTAATAGGGGTGATCTGTAGCAATTGTCAGCGGATTCCCAAGCTGCTGGCCGTTACGCAGCCGCACGACCGGATACACTCCGTCACCCGACGGATCGTGTCCACCGCCGCCCGTAAAGGTGACATAGAATATGCGGGTCACCCTACTGACATCGGCGCCAGTCCAGGCAAATAGCTGCGCCACATCTATATCGAGAACATCTGCCCTGCGGGTTTCGCGCCCTTCGTAGAAGGCCTCCCACGTCCAAGTGAATATGTTACCGCACTCGGCGTTGGAAGGAAGCGTTTGACCACCGTCGCGCGTCGGCGTCATCGCCCCACAGAGATCGGTACCCGTACTGTTGATGGAATTGAGATCGATCTCAACGTACCAATCGGCCTTCCACGCGAATTTGGCCTTCTTCACCAGGTCCGCGTCACCGACCTGACGCGGCTGCATCACGACGATGGGTGGCATTCCCATCGGCAAGGGCACACGCAACGTGTCCACACCGTACGCGTTTGTCTTCAACCTGTTGTCGAACTTGGCGTCACTCTCGCTCCTGAAGACTGCCGGATCGGGCAACGTGCGTGAATCGAAGTCGAGTTGCACCTCATTGGCACTCGCATCGTTGATGTAGACGCCGTTCAATATGTTGTTCGCATCCTTGCGGTCATGGATCGCCATGTTAGGCGTCGTTATCACGTCACGGTACCAGGCGTTGGCCGAGCTCATGTAGATGTTGCCGTTGGAGTGGACCCATCCGGCAAACTCCATTGGTGGACCGTTGGTGATCTCCAGATCCTCCTCGTAGAACACCCCGAACTGGAATATCGGTATCGCCTGGGCCTTGGCCGACACGATTATGCCGCTGGTGTTGTAGTTCTCGTCACTGACCTCAGAATGGATGTCAACCCGCTGCGTCAACGAATAAAGCCCTGCAAAGGCGCCGTCAGTGACCCGCTCGATTACGATACCGCCAACCTTCTGGACGCTGAAATTAGTGTAGGTGAAGCCGGGTATCGTCGGAGCAGTCACTGCCGCGAGCTCGGCGTCATCGAGGGTTGCGTCTTCCAAGGCATCGTGCAGCTGGGCCATGATTGCCTCGGCCCCAGCCTCCGCTGCATAGAACACCTTGGAATTACGGTAGTCCAGATTCGCGGACCGTATCGCGGCCGCCGCTCCCGTGACCGCCGCGCCGACCACGACCGTAATCAACACCATCACGAGTAGAGTCGCCACCAGTGCGAACCCTCTGTTGTCTCTCATTCCTGCCTCCATCTTGTACCCGGGTCCCAGCATGCGCCTGCGCCCTGATGTAGGAATATTCACGAACGAACGGGTCCAGCGCCACATACCGACGCTGGCAAACGTCTGCCAGCGGGCCGCTGCACCCTGTCTGGGCAAAACCCGTGATCGGTTGGACTGGCCATGGATTGCCTCCTGGACCGCCCCTGCCATGTCCCGATCCCTGGCCCAGCGACGACCTGTGGCTCTGCAATGCGGCAGCACTCGCGAGCAGGTGAATTCCCGCCCGGTTGTAATGGGGCAATGCCGGTGCCATGGGCATCAGGGACACCCAAACACCCTAAGACATTGATTTGCAGGAACTTAGCGTGATAGCGCGGGCGACGCCGTGGGCTGCATCACATTCCGGCACTTCCCAATATGCCACAGGCTAGGCTTTTTGCGACCCTGCCTGATGGTGGTCCGCCGGAAGGTGCAACCAGAGGGCCGATTCGCGCATCCATTCCTGTGCTTGCAGTCCAACATGGTGCCGGGTTGAAACCAGTCATCCGCACCAAGCGTAGTGAGTCTAGCAGCATCGACTGTGACGTGTTGGGCAGCTTACCGCCCGGTAGGCTATACTCGTCGGGAGGGGACGAGTGGGACGCCAAAGCCCGGTCCAACACGTCACGGTTTTTTTTCGACTGCCACCGTCCCCACCGAGCGTTCTAAGATTCTTCGGTTTGGTCGAATTCACGGCCGAGCAGATCGATCTGTGCCTCCACGGACGCCCGCGACGAGCCTCCCGCCGTCGCGCGTCGCTCTACCGAATCCAGCCAGGTACCGAGGGACACTATCAGGCGCGGCAGCTCTGGGTGGATCGTTGATGAGGTCTCGGCCGGCACCCCCGTGACAGGCCGGCCAAGTGACTCGGCCACCCGCACCAGGTTGCCCACCAGGCGATGAGCCTCGCGGAACGGTATGCCGGTGGCCACCAGTTGATCCGCCAGGTCCGTGGCCAGCAGCGTGTGGTCGAGAGCTCTTTCCATCCGTTCCGAATCCACCGTCATTTCCGACACCGCGCCCCGAATCGCCGGCAGTGTCAGCAGGAAGCTATCGACGGCATCAAACAGGAAGCTCTTGTCCTCCTGGAGGTCTTTGCCGTAGCCGGCAGGCAGGCCCCGCATGACCGTCAGCATCCCTACGAGATCGCCCAGTATCCGCGCCGGTTTGGCTCGGCCCAGTTCCAGCACATCGGGGTTGCGTTTCTGCGGCAGGAGGCTGGAGCCCGAGCAGTATCCCTCTGAGAGACGGATGAACCCGTACTCCGCCGACGCATAGGTCAGCAGTTCACCGGCGAGACGTGACACGTCCGTGGCCGCGAGGGCGAGTACCAACAGGAATTCAGCCACGAAATCGCGGGCACCGGTAGCGTCGAGGCCGTTGGGACTCAGCCGACGAAAGCCCAACGATTCTCGAAGAAGCTCGCGATCGACCGCGATCCCCGAACCGGCAAGGGCACCACACCCAAGCGGCAGCTCGGACACGCGATCGACCAGGTCCGCCAGGCGAGCACGGTCACGCACCAGCGGCCACGCGTGAGCCAACAGTACATAGGCCCACCGCACCGGCTGGGCCCGCTGGCCGTGAGTGTAGCCGGGGAGGACCAAGTCAACTTCTCGCCGGGCCTGCGCGACCAGGGCCTGGCCCAGGCCCACTAGCTCAGAGTCGACCGCCTGAACCGCGTCCAGGCACCACAGCCTCACGTCGGTCGCCACCTGATCGTTGCGGGAACGGCCCGTGTTGAGCTTGCCGGCAGATTCGCCGATCTCCTCGTAAAGCAGTCGCTCTACCAGGGTATGTACGTCCTCGTCCCCAGCGGCATCCCACTCCCCCGACTCCAGCCGGCGCCCAACTGCTTGCAGGCCTCGGAGTAGCAGCTTCTCCTCTGGGGCATCCAGCAAACCAGACCGCTTCAGGCCCGCCACCCACGCCTGTGCGCTCCGCAGGTCGTAGGGCCACAGCCGAAAGTCGACCGACAGGCTCTCGTTCAGCCTGACGAAAGCCTCCTTCGTACCCGACTCAAACCTGCCACCCCAAAGCGTGTGTCCCCGCATTCTCGCCATTCCAATCGGCCACGTCAGCGACCGAACCGAGTCGTCTCACCGAGCCGTCACCAAAACCGATCCAGTGAAACACGGTCATCAAATGCCCCCACACCACCCTCCTATACGGTCTACTGTATAAACATACTGCACCGCTCGGTGGTTTACGACGTGAGTCCGGCCATCCTGCGAATCCGCTGGGCCAGGGCTAAGCACGACGGCTCTGACCGGGTGACCACTAGGATCGTATCGTCCCCAGCGATAGTCCCGACCACATCGTCCCAGCCGTGCCGGTCAAGTGCGCTCGCCAGCGCATTGGCGCTGCCCGCAGGAGTCCTTATGACCAGCAAGTTGCCGACTCCGTCGGCGGACACCAGCAGCGTGGTCAGGAGCTGTTCCAAATGAGGACGCAGCATACCGCCGTCCAGGGGCAAGGCGTAGTGCGATCCCCCGTCAGGTCCGGCAGCCTTTACCAGCTGCAGTTCGTGGACATCCCTTGAGAGCGTTGCCTGGGTGACCTCGATATTCTCGGCCCGAAGCAATTCACGCAGTTCTTCTTGACTGTGGATCTGCTGGCTGCGAACGAGTCTGAGGATTGCAGCGTGCCGCTGAGTCTTCATTGAGCAACAAATCTAACGCAAAGACGAGATCGTTTGCCGGTCCCGGGACAGGCGCAACCGGCTCTAGTAAATGCATAAAGTTGTAGGCTCAGTGTATTGCGGGGCGTACAGCGCTGCACCGCGTGTCGCCGCTGCTGACGAAATCTGCTGGCTGTATACGACCTGCAGGCCGGTTCAGCGAGATCCCCCGTGATCGTGTCCGTCTAGTTGCTGCCCGGGGTTCATGGCGATGCCGCTTCTGAACGGGTTGTGTATCGGGCAAAAATCCACCGGTTCCGTGCCCGGCAGAAACCACTCGTGCGACGTGGATTCTTTGGGACACCAGCTCGATGCCAGGTACCCGGTATCGTGGTCGATGCGCAACAGAATCAGGCTCTCGGGACGTTGCCAATCACCCGGTGGGGGACGGCGCTCGTATACCTCGTTCATGAACCCGGCCCACGCCGGCGCCGCGAGCTGACCCCCAGAAGATTGCGTCTTAATCTTCTTGGGTTCGTCGAAGCCGACCCACACGGCCGTCACCAATTCCGACGTGAATCCAATGAACCAGACGTCCGCCCCGTCGTTAGTAGTACCGGTCTTCCCGCCGGCGGGATGCATGAACCCGCCCAAGGATCGCACCCTGAGTGTGGCCGTTCCGCGTCGCACAACATCTTGCAACATATCGGTCACCAGCCACATGTGCTCCTCGTCCATCAAGCGCTCGCGGCGGGTCTGCGGCTCCCACACGATGTTGCCGTTCTCATCCTCCACTCTGAGAATACCGATGGGCGCTGCTCTGACGCCCAGCGTGGCAAAGGCGGTGTATGCAGACGCCATTTCCAAGGGAATGACGTCGGCCGAACCGATATGGATGGAAGGAACACGAAACAGTCGAGTCGAAATGCCAAAGCGGCGCGCCTCTCCGATCACCGCCTGCTCACCCAGCTCCCGACCCAACTTCACCGCCACCAGATTCCGCGACTGCCTGATACCTCTTCTCAATGTCATTGGCCCGCGGAAGTCCAGCTCGAAGTTCTGCGGCTCCCATGGCATCGAGTCACCCTGGATCCACATGCTGATCGGGGCGTCATCGATGATGTAGCTCAAGGGATAGTTGGCCCGAACCGCCGCGGTGTACACAAACGGCTTGAACGTGGACCCCGCCTGACGCTGCGCCAATGTCACCCGGTTGAACTCTGAGTCGCTGTAGTCCCTGCCCCCAACCATGGCTCGGACGTACCCCGTCTCTGCGTCGAGCGTGACCAAGGCTCCCTGGAGATACGGCGTCGTTTCTCGCGTGGCCCCTGGTTCCCGCTCGTCTTCCAGATCCGCCTGGAATGTCACATGGTGGTACGGGCCGTATTCACCGTTCTCGATCAATTCGAGCTGGTTTTCAATTGCCCGCTCGGCAACTAGCTGCATGTCGAGGTCCAGGGTAGTGTAGACCCGATACCCCTGCTCGTATAGCCTGGTGCCGAACCGGTCGTACAGCTGTGTTCTTACCCATTCCGTGAAGTAGGGTGCGACGTCATCGAAGCTCTCGCGCGAGCGCAGTATCACCGGATACGTCTTCCAAAGCTCTGCATCCTGCGGTGCTATGTAGCCCTGATCGCGCATGAGGTTGATCACCAAATTGCGCCTCTGCAGGGCCAAGTGCGGGTTTCTTCTCGGGTCGTATCTCCCTGGGAGATTTGCGATGGCTGCCAGCAGGGCACCTTCAGCCATATTCAAATCGCGAGCCGACTTGCCGAAATAGCGTTGGGCGCCGGCTTCGACCCCGTAGGCGGGACCCCCGAGATAGATCTGATTGAGGTACAGCTCCAGGATCTTGTCCTTGCTGTACGTCCTCTCGATCTCCAGCGCGACCCGCATCTCACGCACTTTGCGGCGCAGGTCCTTGGCACTGGGCAATTTGTCGGGGAACACGTTGCGCGCGAGCTGCATCGTGATGGTCGAGAACCCCTCAGCAAAACCGAGAGCGAGGATGTTCGATCGGATCGCGCGCGCTATCCCGCGATAATCGATGCCACCATGCTCGTAGAACCTTTGGTCTTCGACAGCTACGAAAGCCGCTCTGACCGAGGGAGCCATCTCGTCAAACGCTAGCACCGTGCGTCGTTCGATGCCCAGTTCGGTGAACAATCGCCCGTCAGCGGCGTAGAGCTTCGCGGTCTGTGTCGGACGATATCCCTCGAGCACTGCGATCGACGGACACGCTGTGCCGGCGCAGGCTCGCGTCCAAGACCCGCAGGTCGCGCCCAGCCCCAGCGCCGCCGAGATCAGGAAACCGAAACCCAGGATCTTGGCGACTCGCCCAGTGAGCCCTCGGCGCAAACGCTGCACCGTGCGCTGTGGGCCCGATATCTGTTGCCTGCCTTCGCTGCCGGTCGATGTCATCTGGCGTACTCCCCTCACGGTTCGTGAAACGTAGCGGAGCGGTGTCCGGCTTGCCAGCGATTCCGTGCCACACTAAGCTTCGCGCGCATGGAGCGATTCCTCGATGAACTGGCCTGGCGCGGTCTGCTATACGACGAGACGCCCGAGCTCAGGAGCCGTTTGACGACTGGTCCCATCACTGGATATGCCGGGTTTGATCCCACGGCGCCCAGCCTCCAGATCGGTAACTTGGTGCCAGTGATGCTGCTGGCACACCTGCAGCGCTGCGGCGGCAAGCCCATTGTGGTCCTCGGTGGAGGCACCGGCCTCATCGGCGACCCGAGCGGCAGGAGCGAGGAGCGTCCGCTGCTCGAGGGACCGGTGATCGAGGAGAACACCGCACGGCAGCGAGAACAGCTAGCTCGGTTCCTGGAATTCGCGAATTCCTCCAGCGGCGCCCTGATGGTGGACAACCGCGACTGGCTGGGAAACCTGGAGCTGGTTGCGTTTCTGAGGGACGTCGGCAAGCACTTCACGCTGTCCTACATGCTCCAGAAGGACTCGGTCAAAGGTCGCATGTCCGCCGGCATCTCCTACACCGAGTTCAGCTACATGTTGCTTCAGGCGTTCGATTTCCTTCACCTGTACCGCACCTTGGGCTGTGAGCTGCAAGTGGGTGGTTCGGATCAATGGGGCAATATCACCGCCGGGATCGAGCTGATCAGGCGGGTCGAGGGAGCCGACGCGCACGGAGTCTGTGCACCCCTGATTACGACCGCAAGCGGGGCCAAGTTCGGCAAGTCGGAGAAAGGCAGTGTTTGGTTGAGCGCGGAGTTGACCAGTCCGTATGAGTTCTATCAGTTCTGGATCAACGCCGACGACCGCGACGTGGAGTCCTATCTCAAGATCTTTACTTTCGAATCCCGCGAGCAGATCGCCGCGCTGATGGATCGGCACTCTGACGATCCGGGTGCCCGCATCCCGCACAGAGCCGTCGCGCTGGACGTAACCGCGCGGGTACACGGCCTTGAGTTGGCACAAAGCGCGGCAGAGTCCTCGCTCACGATGTTTGGCGAGGCGAATCCAGCGGATGCGAAGGCTGCTACTTGGAAGATGCTCGCAGCGGAACTCCCGCACGGCCCGCTTCCACCTACAGTCGGTCCGGACTCTCCAGTGCTAGATCTGGTGGCCAGTTCGCAGGCGGTCAAATCCAAAGGCGATGCGCGGCGCCAGATCCTGCAGGGCGGTATCTACGTGAATGGACGGCAGGTGAACGACCCCAACGCGGCGGTCGGGCCACCGCTCCAGGGCGGCTACTATTGGGTACGGCGTGGCAAGAAGACCAGCTTCATCTTTGAACCTCCTGCCTGATGTGAGCCGCCACCTCCTCCAGCTCACTCCGCGAAGCTGCAGCAGGATAATCCTTGGGGAACCTCAAGCCAAAGGTGTCACCCACGAAGCGCGGTAGGATGTGCATGTGCAGGTGAAAGACCTCCTGACCCGCCTCCTTGCCGTTCGCCGTCCACACATTGAATCCGGCTGCGTCAGTGGCCGCGGCCACGGCCGGGGCCAAACGCGTAGTGGTCATGAATAGCCGACCCGCCAGTTCCAGCGGGCAATGTGCCAAATCGTGCACGTGAACCCGTGGTATCACGAGCGTGTGACCTGGGTGAACCGGATATATATCCATGAACGCCACAGCAGTCTCATCTTGGTACACGATGCTGGCGGGAGACCGGCCAGAGGCGATATCGCAAAACATACAGCCATTCATTTCTGTGCTGTGAGTATCTGCACAACCTTTTCCGTCTCCTCTGGTAGGTTGTAGCAATGAGGCGCGAGCCTGATTGCTCCTTCACGGAACGAGCAGACAACTCCCTCTCGTCTGAGCCGTCGATAAGAACTCTGCGAGTCCGCGGTCACAACGCAGACGATTGCCGATTCATGACCGTCGCCGATCGGAGATGCCAGTTGGATCTTACCGCTGCCTGCTGCATCCATCACGGGACGTCTCACCTCTCGGAGCCACTGCGCGATGTGTTCGATACCCAAGTGCAGCAGCAGGTTTATGCTCTCCTTCATCGCGAGCAGATCTTGATAGGGCAATGTGACGAGTTCCAGGCGCCGGCCATCGCTGTGTAGAGCGTGCGAGTACTCAGTGAGGCGCGTATGATCGTCCGTCCCTTCAAACGCCATCCACCCGACAGCCGGCGGAAGCATCTTCTCGAGCAGTCCCCGCCGCACATAGACGAATCCCGATCCCCAGGGTGACAGCAACCATTTCTGCCCACCGCACGCCACGATGTCGACCGGAGTGGCTGCGACATCGAACGGTGTGTTGCCGATGCCTTGTATTCCATCAACTACGAAATAGCAGTCCGCCGCACAACAGGCTGCGGACAGGCGCTCAACGTCAGCCGTATACCCCGTGGAGAACTGTACCAGAGAGATCGACAGCACTCGAACAGTAGGGTCACTCAACCGCTCTACTAGCGCATCCTCGTCGGGCCAACCACGTTCGGTCCGCGGCACCACTTCGACATCGATACCGCGATGTCTCAGATGGAGCCATGGGTACACGTTGGCCGGGAACTCACCATCAGAAATGACCACCCGATCACCGGGTTCCAAGGGTAACGCCTGTGCTGCAATGTTGATGCCGTAGCCAGTATTGGGAGTGAGGCCAATCTCTCGTGTATCGGCATTGATCAACCCGGCCACGGCCTGTCTCGTCTCGCTCATCAGAGCAAACATGTCCAGCTCATCCAGCAGGTGAGGAGCCATGCGCCTGTCGGTGATGTCATCCAGCACCCGGCGACTGCGTACCGGCAGCGGCCCAGTCGCGGCGTTGTTCATGTAGACCGTTCCGGCGGTCCACGGAAAATCGGATTGGCGTAGTCTGCGGACGATATGCTGGTCCAGCGATCGACCGGAGTTCATTTCCTTTCCCCCCAACAGATGGGGTTTCCGCCTGCACAATCTAGCCCCCAGCCCGTTTTGCAGCGGGTGCAGTTTGGCGGATTATGGCTTAGGCGTCACCATCTCGAGCGCGTGGAGCCGCTGGTAGACGCCCCCTGATGCCACCAATTCCTCATGCCGGCCACGCTCAACCATCCTGCCGCCATCGAGTACGACTATCTGGTCTGCTCGGGCGACGGTGGAAAGCCGATGGGCAATCACCAGCACCGTGCGGTTCTGCAGCAATCGACCGATGGCCTCCTGAACCAATCGTTCGACTTCAGTATCCAGTGCGGAGGTCGCCTCATCGAGAATCAAGATCGGTGGATCCCGCAACAAGGCCCGAGCGATCGCAATGCGCTGGCGCTCACCTCCCGACAGCCGCAGACCTCTTTCACCCAGTACCGTGTCATATCCCCGGGGCAGGTTCTGTATGAACCCGTGCGCGTTGGCGGCTCTGGCGGCCGCCTCCACCGCACTGCGTGAGGCGTTCTCCTGATCTCCATAGGCGATGTTCGCGTGCACCGTGTCGTTGAAAATCACGGTGTGCTGACTGACGATTCCCATCAATCGGCGCAGCGAACGGCGGCTATAGACAGAGATCGGCACGTCGTCGATATAGACCGCCCCCTTGGTGGGCTCGATGAAGCGGGGCAGCAAATCGACCAAAGTGGATTTGCCCGCTCCCGAGGCGCCGACTATCGCCACGATCTCGCCGCAGCGCACCTGGAGGTCTACCCCCCGCAACACCCATGCTTCCGGCTCATACGCATACCAAACGCTGTCGAAGACGATGTCTCTACTGATGCCGGAACAAGTGACGACGCTGGCTGAGTCTACGTCGTCCGCGGTTTCATCGAGAACCTCGAAAACCCTGCCAGCAGCAGCCAACGACACTTCGGCGAGCATGGGGAACTGCGTCAAGGCCTTAACCGGCGACACCAATCGGAGTGCAATCACGACGAACGGGATGAACAACTCTGGGCGCATGACGCCGCTCACACCAGTGCCCAACGAGACCCCCAAGACAACCAGCAACAGCACTACCGCTGCACCCAGCGTCTCGCTCACCGGATGCGCCAGGGCAGCCAGCCGCTCGGCTCTCACCACACCATTGAAGACGTGGCCCACTGCTGCCGCAAACCTGCGGCGTTCGTAACCCTCGGCGCCGTGCGCCTTGACTAGCCGTGCTCCCTCGAGCGTCTCCCCAACAATCGCCGCCACCTCGCCGCGGTTGTGAAATGCGCTCGCAAGCCGTGCTCGAATACGAAGCTGTATCGGCCGCATTATCAGCGCTATGGCAGGTGCCAGTATCAGTGTGATCAGAGAGAGACGCCACGAGAGCGAAAACAGGATGATCAAGTAAACGAACGACAGAACCAGATTCTGGACAGCCGACACGAGTGTGGCACTGACAATCGCACACGCCTGGTCTATGTCGGCAATGACGCGACTTATCAGTTGGCCACCCCTCATGCGCTGGAAGAATCCCAATCCCAGATGCTGGACGTGCGTGTACAGCTTCAGACGCATGTCACGCACAACACTCTCACGGACGCGGATCCCCAGCGCTGCGGCGGCGTAAGCCGCCACATTCTTCATGGCCGCGGCAACGAAAATGACGAGCACGACGTTTCGGATCGCGGCAGCACGGTCACCACGCAGCGCAAAGCCGACAATCGTCTCATGCACCCACTCGACTGCAGTCGGCGCGGTCGCGGCGACAGATCCCGGCGTGCCGAATAGCGCACGCAAGAAGGGAATCAAGAGGGTGTACGTGAATCCATCCAACAGCGACGCCAGTACGGCTGCAAGGAAGGTGACGCAAAGGAGCCCAGCATATCGCCGCACGAAACCCATGAGCCGATCGAACCGAGGCATGTTACGTGGATCGACGCGGAGTCAATAGAGCGATGGGGAGAATCAGCTCCTCAGGAGTCACGCCTCCGTGTAGAAAGGCGCCCCGGTAGCGAGATTGATACTCTCTGAGCTTGGTCGGGTATACGAAGAACCGGTCACCGGTTGCGAGCAGCATTCGCACACCGAGCTTGCGGGCCGGAAGACCCCACGCCGGCATGTCACTTACCACGACTGCGTCTGCCGCTGCTTCAGCCCGCAAGTCCTCCCCGAACTTGTACCTCAGGTTGGCGGTTGCGTCACGCTTGGCATAGACAGTAGCAGGGGTGTTGCAGTGAATCGATCCGTGATCCGTGGTGATCAACACCGGGACACCGCGCCGCTCTGCTTCCTTGAGGGAGCGCAGCAGAGCCGAATCCTGGAACCACGCTCGGGTCAGGCTACGAAGCGAATTTGCGTCGCGCGCAACTTCATACAGAATGGCGTGTTCGGCTCGGCCATGAGTCAGCTGGTCGATGAAGTTGAACACGAGCGCCGTAACACCATCCTGCGACAAGTGAGCGGGTAGTCGCTGCAACAACGCGCGGCTCTCCGCATTGGAAGTGAGCTTCTCATATCGCACCTGCACCGGAGCTTCCATCAACTCCTCCAGCTGCTCCGTGAGCAATTCCGCCTCGTGTGCATTGAGACTCTCGTCCTCCCGACCACCCCACCATTCGGGATGACGTGCAGCTATCTCGACCGGGAACAACCCACTGAATATTGCGTTGCGCGCGAACGGTGTTGCCGATGGCAGAATGCTGAAGTAGTGCGACTCCTCCACATCGAAGACCTCGGCGACCAGCGGAGTGAGTGACTCCCATTGGTCCAACCTGAGGCAGTCAACAACTACGAAAAGCGCCCTGCGGTGTTTCTCTAGCAGGGGTACCAAGAACTCGCTGCAGACGTCGACCGACATCGGTGGCCGGTCGCCCTGGGGATTCGCTAACCATTTGGGATAGTTCGTGCCGATGTAGCCAGCGAAGCCGGCATGCAGACTGGTCTGAAACGTTCGCAGTGCCTCTTTGAGACCGGTCTCGTCACTGGCAGCCAGTCGGACTTCCCATTGGGCCGCCTCCACGACGAGCTCCGTCCATTCCCGCCAACCCAAGCGCGAGCCGCGGCGCATTTCCATCTCCCTAAAACACGACACGAAATCGCGCGACAACCGCTGCTGCCTGATGCGGTCGCCTTCGAGCAGGCGCGTGACCACGGTGAGTACTTGTCGCGGATTAACCGGCTTGACGAGGTAATCATTGAGTTCGATTCCGATTGCCTCGTGCATGGTTCCCGCTTCCTCACTCTTCGTCACCATAACGACCGGAACCGCTGGGTCGATGGAACGGATCTCGCCGACCAACTCCAGTCCACGACGCCCCGGAAGTTGCTCGTCGAGGAGAACGACGCCGTAGGGTTGGCGGGTCAACAGCGCGATAGCGTCGTCACCATGGGCAGCCTGTTCGACCTCGAACCCGTGCTCGTTCAGGAAAAGCACGTGTGCGGCCAGCGATTCGATTTCGTCGTCCACCCAGAGGACGGTCCTTGGCCTCGGCATAAGGCGAAACATACCTCTGGTGCCTGGGTCACTCAACGCACCACTCTGGCGATGCGATCGACCCAACTCTACATTTTGAAGTTCGCCCCAAAGCGGCATGCTACATCGTAGCCCGGAACGGATCTGCATGAACGACCACTTCGTCCCGGTAGAGAACCACCTGATCGATTGTCTTCAGGTCACGGCCCGTGGGCCGCGGCAGAACGGGATTTTCGCGCTGTGGCTCCTGGTACGAACCTGTGACGACGTCCTCCCACCCACAGCCCTGAGCGGCCGTGCCAATAGGCGACGGCTCGACGCGATGGTGAAACGCTGGAGCAGCTTGTCTCTGCAACCCGGCTTCAAGAAAGCTCTAACTCGATCAGTATGCGAACTCAGCACGGGAACTGACGGTGGCGTAGTGGCAGCACTGCAGAACCTCGTAGAGCCTGCCCGCGAGTACTTGGGCCAGGAGGCGGCCAGCGCCTTGGCCCTCGCCGTGCGGTCCGCCAAGAAGACCCTGCGCCAGCGGCGAACAACAGCATGAGCAGCTCCAGGCGTATCCGGCGCGACTCGCTCGACCACCTTGTCGAACGGGTGGACGCCCGTGAGCCAGGCAGCACGCCACATGACACCATTCCTTCGGGGTTTCCCTCCTTGGATAACGCGCTCGGAGGCGGGTTCCGCAGAGAAGATCTGGTGGTGCTGGGCGGGGACGTCGGCGCGGGCAAGTCAGCGCTTGCGACCGGTATAGCATTGCGTGTAGCCAGGGCAGGGTTCCCGGTGGCGTTCCTGACAGGTGAGATGGACGAGGACCGGCTGCTCGAGCGGGCGCTCGCCATCGAGGGCAAGGTGCAGATCGATGAAATGCGCTGTGCCACGCTAGCCGAATCCACCAGAGCGGGACTTGGAGCCGCAGCGTTCAGGCTGCGCGACCTACCCCTTCGAATCTCCCCGTTGACCGATCCGACTTTCAGCGACGTGACTGCCGGGCTCCTGGCGGGCGACCCCGGTTTGATCGTCGTCGACTACCTGCAACTGCTCCCCCCTCCCGAGAGACGGCAAACCCACGAGGAAGATTGCGCAGCCTCTGTTCGGGCGCTCAAGGCTCTGGCGCTCGATCGGCACGTGGTGTGCTTGGCCGTGTCTCACCTGCCCGGGATGGCAATGGAGCGGGCGGATCGCAGGCCCACCCTAGACGATTTTGGCGCACTGGGATCGGTGAAACAGCACGCCGACGTCGTGTTGGGGCTCTATAGGGAGGAGATGTACTCGACCGGTCCTGACGTGGCCGGCGCCGCCGAGCTTATCGTTGCCAAGAACAGGAATGGCCCGACGGGCTTCGTCGATCTGTACTTCCACAGCCAGTGGCTGCGGTTTGAGGATATGCTGGATCCCGATCGGTAGCACGCCCGTAGAAATGTTGGACCGCGACAATCACTCATGCGATCCCCTATATTTTATGGTTGCCCGAGACGAACCGGACCGGATGTCGGCGCAGTAACCGGTAACCCGGAGGTTGTATGGCAGGTCACAGCAAGTGGAAACAGATCAAGCACAAGAAAGCCGCGCAGGACGCCAAGCGGGGGGCCAAATTCACCAAGCTGATCAAGGAGATCACAGTGGCCGCACGCCAAGGTGGGGGCGATCCCGAAGGCAACGCCCGGCTGCGGACGGCCATAGAGAACGCCAAGGCGGCCAACATGCCGGCCGACAACATCACCCGGGCGGTGAAGAAAGGGACAGGGGAGCTTGACGGCGTGGTGTACGAGGAGGCCACCTACGAGGGATACGGGCCGGGAGGTGCGGCGATCCTCATCCACGTCACGAGCGACAACCTGAACCGCACCGTCGCATCGATCCGCCACATATTCTCTAAGAACGGTGGCAACCTCGGGGCACCCAACTCGGTCGCGTGGATGTTCCACAGTCGAGGACAACTGTACCTGGATGCGACACGATACGCGGAAGACGAGGTCTTCGAGGCAGCGCTGGAAGCGGGGGCAGAGGACATCGCGACCGAAGAGGATCAACACGTCATCACTATCGATCCTTCACTGGTCAACAAGGTTCGGAACGCTCTGGAGTCCAGGGGTTTCACGGTTGTGGATGCGGAGATTGCGATGGTCCCGCAGGGCACGGTAACGGTCGAGGGCAAGGACGCGGAACGACTGCTCCGTCTAACCGATGCACTGGAAGAACACGAAGACGTGTCAAGCGTGTTCAGCAACTTCGACATAGATCAGGAGACCCTAGCGGCGGTAGGCGGGTGAACATCCGCGTTTTGGGCATAGATCCAGGCGTCGCCATGACTGGGTACGGTATTGTCGAACCCGGCCTCGACCGCCCTGGACACCTGGTTGAGTGCGGCGTGATCCGCACGAGCAGCAGCGATGACGCTGCTCGTCGCCTCGAGATCATCTACGACGGCGTTAGCGAATTGATAGCCCGCCACAACCCGACTGCGTTGGCGGTCGAAACCGTCTTCTACCGCAAGAACGTGAAGACGACCGTCTCACTTGGACAGGTGCGTGGAGTGATTTTACTGTCTGCGGCTCGCGCCGGCATCGAGGTGGCCGAGTATCCACCTGCAACGGTCAAGAAGTACGTCGTTGGAGCGGGGGGTGCCGTCAAGGAACAGATCGGTTATATGGTCCAGCAGCTGCTCAGGTTGAAAGACCCTCCCCAACCGAGTGACGCGGCCGATGCTTGTGCCATCGCCCTTACGTATCTACTGAGCTCCCGGATACGGGCATGATTGCCGCAGTGTTCGGACGGCTGGTATCGAAGTCGGGTGACCGCGTGGTTGTTGCCACCGCGGGTGGGGTCAGCTACGAGATCGCCGTGCCCATCGGCGTCCTCGAGCGGTTACCGCCCACGGGCACAGAGGTTGAGCTCAACACAGTCCCAATAGTCCGCGAGGACGGCTGGGCCCTCTACGGCTTCGACGATGCCGGTGAGCGCACGGTGTTCCAGCGCCTGTTGGCGGTGAACGGCGTGGGTCCCCGCCTGGCATTGGCAATCGTGTCCACGCTAGGTAATCGCGTCATCAAGGTTCTGAAGGAAGGTGACATCGCCGCTCTTTGCACGGTCCCTGGAGTAGGTAAGAAGACGGCCGAGCGGATCGCTCTCGAACTGAAGGACAAGCTACGAGACGTGGGGCCTGCGGATGGCGTCACGGTGGTGTCGCTCCCGGCCGAGCAGGCGGTGAACGCGCTGGTGAACCTGGGCTACCCCGGCGGCGACGCCGACCGGGCAGTGCGCGCTGTTCTGTCTCAGCAAGCTGGCAGCGACACTGCCGAGTTGATCCGGGGGGCCCTGCAACTATTGGCGAGAAGCAAATGAAAACGGCAGAATGGCTGTGCAAGTCGTGTGGTACTACCAACAGAAAACTAGTAGACGACTCGGTAACAAGAGCTGAGGATCGCTGCATTCACTGCCGCGCGCGTCACTCTATCGAGCAGGAAACGCGGCCGGTCCGCTGGAGCTCGGCAGCCAAATCGTGACGCGGCCCGAAATCACGACCCCCGAGCCGCTCCCGGAGGAGACCTCTTCGGAGCTATCGCTGCGACCGTCCCGCCTGTCGGAGTTCGTGGGACAGGAGGAAGTCAAAGAGAGCCTACAGATAGCGATCGATGCTGCGAGACAGCGCGGCGAGCAGCTGGACCATACGCTCTTCTTCGGACCTCCGGGATTGGGAAAGACCACCCTGGCGATGTTGGTGGCCAGGGAAATGGGGGTCAACATCCGCACGAGCAGCGGGCCAGTGCTCGAACGATCCGGTGATCTCGTGGGGCTGCTGACCACTCTCCAGCAGGGGGATGTGCTGTTCATCGACGAGATCCACCGGCTCCGGCCCGCGTTGGAGGAGTTCCTGTACCCCGCCATGGAGGACTTCCGGGTCGACATTCGGATTGCGGAGGGACCCAACGCGCAGACCATTCCAATGGGCATCGAACCGTTCACGCTCATTGGGGCTTCAACCCGCTTCGGCATGTTGACACCGCCGATGCGCGCCAGGTTTGGCCTGATAGAACGGTTGGGGTACTACCCGACCAGCGACCTCGAGCAGATCGTCATCCGTTCAGCGCGGATATTGGATGTGGCAATCGAGCCCACCGGAGCCACAGAAATCGCCAAGCGCAGTCGCGGCACGCCACGCGTCGCCAACCGCCTGCTGCGCCGGGTCAGGGACTATGCTCAAGTGCGAGCGGACGGGATCATTACCTCGACGGTGGCGCAAGTCGCACTGCAGCGGTTAAATGTCGACGAGTATGGATTGGACGACATGGATGCCAGGATACTACGGCTGATAATCGAGAAGCACGACGGCGGTCCTGTCGGTTTGAACAACATAGCCGTGGCCATTGGTGAGGATGCCGGTACGCTGGAGGAAGTCTACGAGCCGTTTCTGATCCAACAGGGATTCCTGAATCGAACGCCGCGTGGCAGAGTAGCAACTCCCGCTGCGTACCGACACTTCGACTACTCGCCACCCGCTACCGCCAATGGGCAGCAAGGCAGTTTCTTCCAAGACGCGGATAGTGCCCACTAAGTACCGCACATCCGACTTCGACTATGAGTACCCACCCGAGTCCATAGCGCAACGGCCGCTCGCCCGCCGTAGTGACAGCAGGATGCTGGTACTGGACCGCGCAACCGGAGAGATCGCACATCGCGTGTTTCGGGACCTCCCCGGACTGCCCGACCCAGGTGACGTCGTGGTGCTCAATGAAAGCAGGGTGATTCCTGCGAGGCTAACGGGATTACGGGACAACGGCCGCGCCGCCGAGATCCTGCTGGTTCACGCCGAACCGAACGGAGACTGGCTCGCGATGGTCCGTCCAGGCAGCAAGCTCAAACCGGGCCGTCGTGTGCGATTCGGAAGTGATGCGGCCGCGGAAATCGTGGAGGTTGCGGAGGGCGGCTTGAGACGCTTGCGTTTCACGGGCAGTCTGTCGGTTGACGAATTGACCGCCCGGTTCGGTACAGTGCCGCTGCCACCCTACATAGAACGAGAGCCGGAGCCCGACGATTGGGACCGCTATCAAACGGTGTACGCCCGCCTGGACGGCAGCGTGGCAGCTCCAACCGCGGGGTTACACTTCACCGAACAGGTGTTGTCGCAGCTACGCAATCGCAAGATCGATGTTGCACGAATCGTGTTGCATGTCGGCCCGGGCACCTTCAAGCCGGTTGAGACCGATGAACCGGCTCATCACTCGCTGCATGCCGAGTGGTACTCGGTCCCTCAGGAAACAGCGGCCGTCGTTAACCGAGCAAAGGACGCCGGGAACAGAGTGTGGGCAGTCGGCACAACGACCGTCAGAGTCCTTGAAACCGCAGGTAGCGGCGGAGGGTTGCACAGCGCCTCTGGCTGGACCGATCTGTTCATCTATCCTCCGTACCAGTTCAGACTAGTGGACGCACTGATCACCAACTTCCATCTTCCCCGGTCGACTTTGCTCATGCTGGTTGCCGCATTTGCCGGCCATGAACCGACCATGGCCGCATACCGCGACGCGGTGGCAAGTGGCTACAGGCTATATAGCTACGGCGACGCGATGGTGGTGATATGAAGCCGTTCGAGTACCGGGTCGACGCCACGCAGGGCCAGGCGCGGACCGGCCGGCTATGGCTGCCCCACGGGATCGTCACTACACCAGCGTTCATGCCGGTGGGCACGCAAGGAACGGTGCGAGCGTTGTCCCCCTACGATCTGGAATCGGTAGGTGCTGCCATAGTGCTCGGCAACACCTACCATCTTCACCTGCGGCCCGGGGAAGACATCGTGGCGGATCTGGGGGGACTGCACCGCTTCATGGCGTGGCCCCACCCGCTACTCACCGATTCGGGAGGCTTCCAGGTTTTCTCCCTGGAGGGCTTCCGCAAAGTCGACGACGCCGGCGTCGAGTTTCAATCACACATCGACGGCAGCAGGCGCCGACTTACTCCAGAGAGCACCATGGATATCCAATGGGCACTCGGTGCCGACATCGCCATGGCGTTCGATCACGTGGTGCCGGGACAGGCCGAACGAAGCGTGGCGGAGGACGCACTGGAGAGAACCGGCCGCTGGCTGGAACGCTGTGCAGCCAGGCACCGCACTCTGGCCCTGCGAGAGCCGCGCCGGCAAACCCTGTGGCCCATTCTCCAGGGAGCCACGTTCCCTGATCTGAGGCGGAGGGCGTTGGACCGAGTCACCTCTACCGATCGATGGACCGGTCTGGCAATCGGCGGTCTCGCCGTGGGAGAACCCAAGCAGGTGATGTACCAGGTGTTGGACACACTGGGGCCGTCTCTCCCGCCCTCGATTCCGCGTTATCTTATGGGTGTAGGCTTCCCGGAAGATATGCTGCAGGGTATCAGCACCGGGATTGACTTCTTCGACTGTGTGGCGCCTACGCGCAACGGCCGCAACGGAACGGCGTTCACTATAGACGGGCCGCTCAACATCAGGAATGCGGCTTTCAAACGCGATCCGGCACCGCTGGACGGTTCGTGCGACTGTGAGACTTGCCGCACTTACACGCGGGCGTACTTGCGACACTTGTTCGCCGCAGACGAATTATTGGGACTCAGACTGCTGTCCCTGCACAACGTGAGGTTCTTGGTAGCGCTGGCGGAAGAGGCGGGTAAACAGATCGCGGCTGGCAGTTTCGACAGCTGGGGCAAGGATTGGATCAACAGGTATAACTCGAGAGGCATGTAGTGAATATCGGAACTCTGTTTCTGTTTACGCCGTCTGGCCAGTCACCCGGCGGTGGGATGACGATCTTCCTGATACAGATGCTGGCGATACTGGCCATATTCTACTTCTTGATCATTCGACCCAAGGTGCAGCAAGAGAAGAGACACCGCGAGCGGCTGGATCAGATAAAGCGTGGTGACGAGATCGTCACGGCCGGTGGAGTGATCGGGGAGGTCGTGCACCTGAAAGATGACCGGCTCACCGTCAAGAGCGGTGAATCCCGTCTCATCGTGCAGCGCAACCGCGTTGCCGAAGTTAGGGTCCCGGGCGAGGCAAGCGAAAGCAAGAAATGAGCGTCCGTACGATCCACCTACTCGGTTCACCGGTCCTGCGGGAAGTCTCGGAAGCGGTCGGCGCGGTCGACCGCGAGACGCGGCAACTGGTGGAAGATCTGTTCGACACCATGCGGGCGGACGAGGGGGTCGGACTCGCCGCCAATCAGGTAGGCATCGCTCGGCGTGTCGCCGTCGTCGAGGTGAGTGATGAACCGTCCGTAGTACTGATCGACCCAGTGATCGTTGAGCGAGACGGGAAAGTCCGTGGTGAAGAAGGGTGTCTGTCCATACCGGACATCTATGGTGATGTTGATCGGGCACAGCGCGTCGTGGTAGAGACCACCACGCTCGATGGCGAGCGGATCCGTGTCGAGGCAACCGAACTCAGGGCTCGAGTCATTCAACACGAGATCGACCACCTGGACGGCGTACTATTCCTAGACCACCTCAGTCCACTCAAGCGCCGTATGTTGATGAAGAAGTGGAAGAAGGCGAGAAGAGGCAAGACCGGCTATCTCAAGGTGGTATCTCCCGCTGCCGCCGGAGGCTGACATGCGGCTGGCCTTTTTCGGAACTCCCGGGTTCGCAGTCCCATCGTTGCTCGCTCTCGTTGAAGAGGGCTTCGACGTGGAAGTCGTGGTGACCCAACCCGACCGCCCCAAGGGACGCCACCGATCCAAGTTGGTCCCGCCCGCCGTCAAGCAAGAAGCGTCGCAGCTGGGGCTTCCCGTCCTGCAGCCGGAGCGGCCCACCAACACGGACTTCCTCGACCAGCTGCGGACCATTCAACTCGACCTCGGCGTGGTCGTGGGATACGGCCACATACTGAAGCCTGCGCTGCTCCAGCTACCGGCTCGCGGAATGATAAACGTACATGGTTCGCTGTTGCCGCACCTCAGGGGTGCGGCGCCAATCGAGCATGCGATAATCAACGGCGACGGGGAGACCGGGGTCACTATCATGCAGATGGATGCCGGACTCGATACGGGCCCTATCCTTCACCAACTGAGTACGCCAATCGCGCCCGACGAGACCGGAGGTGAGCTCACCCAACGGCTGGCCGAACTCGGGGCGCTGGCACTGGTCGAGGCGCTCACGTTGATCGAGACGGGGACCGCACGGCCGACGCCGCAAGACGACTCGCAGGCGAGTTATGCACCGAAGCTGACGTCCGAAATGGCGCGCATCGATTGGACTCAACCCGCTCAGCAGATCGCCCGTCTGGTGCGCGCACTCGACCCAAGAGTCGGAGCGCGCACGACTCTGGGAGACCTCGAGGTAAAGCTGTTCGGCCCCCGGTTGGCGGACGAGTGGGAGGACGACGAACTTCCGGGTGAGATTCTGGAAACCGACCCAGCCTTCGTCGTGGCAACCGGGTCTGGTGCGCTGCAGTTCCTCGACGTACAGCCGGCTGGTCGCCAGCGCATGGCGGCTTCAGCCTGGGTACGGGGCAAGAATGCCAAGAAGGGCGATCGATTCGAGTGAAGCGGTATCCACCAATACTCCACGCGGTCACCGACAATTCCATTCTAGACCTACCCGATTTCTCGAAGCGGGCCTGCGCCATAGCCATCAGCCCCAAGGTTGCGCTCCACCTCCGCTGCACATGCCTCACCGCTCGGCAGCTGGTTGAGCTCGCGCTGCAAACGCGAGAGGCTTGTGCCTCGGGTGACGCGATGATCCTAATCAACGATCGGGTGGATGCGGCGCGAGTATCGGGGTCGGACGGAGTCCACCTGCCGGCTGCCGGTCTCCCCATCGCGGCGGCGCGCAGCATTCTCGGGAAAGGGGCCTGGGTCGGGCGATCCGCCCATACCGTCGACGAAGCCCTCAGAGCGGCAGACGAGGGCGCGGACTACGTCTTTCTCGGTCCTGTTTGGCGGACGGCCTCCCATCCGGACCGCGAACCCCTCGGACTCTCGCCGATCTCGGCGATCAAACGAATCCCGGTGATCGCGATCGGAGGCGTTACACCCGATCGGGTTCAGCAGGCGATCGAGGCCGGTGCGTACGGAGTGGCCGCCATCTCCGCTCTGTGGTACGCGGCGCACCCAAGTGCGGTCGCCCGCAGCATGTTGCTATCTTTTGAAGCATGAACGAAGCGATGACCGTCACCGTGAACGGTGAGGAACGACAGGTCGACGGTAGCTCGACTGTACTCGACCTGCTGCATTCACTGGCACTGGATCCTCGTACCGTGGTCGTGGAGGTAAACCGGGAGATCGTTAGGCGTCCCACGTTGGGCAACACCCCGCTGCGTGAGGGCGACCAGATAGAGCTGGTCCACTTCGTCGGCGGCGGCTGAAAAGAATAAGGGGGGCACAATGGCAACCACGGTAGAGAAACTGGTTGATTCGGCCCTGTCGCTTGGCGGGCGCGAGTTCCGCTCGCGCCTGATGGTCGGGACCGGAAAATACCGGGACAACTCAACCATGGTCGAGGCAATCGCCGCCTCCGGAGCTGAGATAGTGACCGTGGCGGTGCGGCGCATCGACCTCGATCGAACCAAGGAAGAGGGCATCCTACACCACCTCGATCCCAAGCGGTTCTTTCTGCTGGCCAACACCGCAGGCTGTTATTCGGCGGAGGATGCCATTCGCTACGCCCGGCTCGCGCGCGAGGCCGGTTTCAATGAGTTCATCAAGCTAGAGGTCATCGGGGATGAGGAGACGCTGCTACCGGATGTCGCAGGATTACTCGAGGCCACACGCACGCTGGTGGCCGAAGGCTTCAAGGTGATGGCCTACACCAACGACGATCTGGTCACGGCAATCAAGCTGGAACAAGCCGGCTGCTCCGCCGTGATGCCGCTTGCCTCACCCATCGGCAGCGGTCTCGGCCTCATCAATCCCTACAACATTCGGTTAATCAAGCGGCGCTTGTCAGTACCAGTGGTTGTGGATGCCGGTGTCGGGACGGCCTCTGATGCCTGCATCACGATGGAGCAGGGTGTCGACGGCATACTGATGAACACCGCCCTCGCCGCCGCCGAGCATCCAGTCGCCATGGGCCGGGCGATGAAGCGAGCAGTAGAGGCGGGGCGCCTGGCGTACCTTGCGGGTCGAATGCCCCAGCGTGAGATCGCGCTGCCCTCCAGCCCCACGACCGGCATGCTTGGGTAGTGTGGTTCCGGGCACTCGACCGCGCGCAGCCGCGCTGGAGGTCCTGCGCCGGGTCCGGGCGGGTGAGCCTTTCGAGGAGGCACACGATGCGGCGGCGCGCGGTCTGTCGGACCCTGACCGGCGCTTGACTCACGAGATCGCCGCCGGTGTGCTGCGCGGCAGAAGCGAGCTAGACCGTACGCTCAGGTCGCTCGTCTCCGGAAGCTGGCAGGGGACACCGATCGATCTCAAGGATCTGCTCAGGATCGGGGTCTACCAGCTCACGCGACTGGACCGGGTTCCCGCACATGCCGCGGTGCATGCGACCGTGGAGGTGGCCAAGCTAGCTGAGGGCTCCAGGGCCGCTGGACTCGTCAATGCCGTATTGAGAAGAGTGGCGCGCGGTGAGGCCCAACCCGAGCCGGCACCAGAGGGGGGAACGGAGCAGCTGGCCGAGCTGTTCTCCCATCCGGAGTGGCTGGTCGAACGGTGGGTGAGGAACTACGGTTTGCCTCAGACCAGAGCCCTACTGGAGCACAACAACAAGAGGCCGCCACTGGTACTGCAGCCGGCGCGTTGGTCGGCCGATAGGCTGCAGCGCTGTCTGGCGGAACGCGGGATCAGTGTGGCACCCGCTCCGTTCGGGGCTGGACTGTCGGTTTCGAGTGTGAGGGTGCAGGAGCTTCCTGGCTTTGCGGAAGGTGGCTTCGTGGTCCAGGACGCGGCGCAGGGACGGGTGGTGGAGTTCGCTGCGGTACCGCCGAATGCGACCGTGTGGGATGCTTGTGCAGCGCCAGGAGGCAAGGCTGCTATCTTGAGTCTGCATGCCAGGGTGCTGGCGACCGAGCTGCGGCGCGATAGAATTCCCCGTCTCAGAGCGACCCTGGATCGCGTCGCTCCAGAGGTTCCGGTCGTGGTGGCCGACGCCGCTGCGCCCCCGCTGAGTGCCAAATCGGTTGACATCGCCCTGCTGGACGCGCCATGCTCGGCTACTGGGAGCTTGGCACGGCACCCGGATGGCCGCTGGAGACTAAGCGAGCGCGGTATTCGGCGGTTGGCTGCCCTACAGTCGCGGTTGCTGTCCGCGGTGGGTGAGGTGGTGCGACCGGGCGGCGCCTTGGTGTACGCCACATGCTCGCTTGAACCGGAGGAGAATGAGGAGCAGGTGAATCGATTCCTGAATCGGCATCCAGATTACACTCGTGACTGCGACGACCTGCTGCTGTTCCCGCCGGCGAGCGGGACGGACGGTGCGTATGCCGCTCGTCTGAGGCGCGCACCGTGAAGTTCCGTCGCCATCAGGGGACCACCATGGCGTGGGACAAGTGGTTTGGCTGGCTGGGTGGCCTGAGGCAATGGCTCAGGGACATGGGTGCGGGAAAGCGACGGCTGTTGATCCTGGCTGCCACCCTGTTCACCGCGTTTCTAGCGGGGTATGCGCTGGCAACGTTGGTGCTCTTCCCGTCGCCCATCTTTGCCCGCTCTGAGGCCGTTCCACGGGTGCTCGGCCTTACGCTGGATGACGCAGCCCGCGCCTTGGCCGCGGCCGGAATGGTGGCCAGTGACACGGCGCTGGTCAGCCACCCCACCGGTCCCCGGGGCACCATCGTATGGCAGGACCCGCCGCCTAGCGTGGCGGTTCCCCAGGGCACCGGCGTGGCCCTGTCAGTCAGCCGCGGGCCACAGCCCATACCGGTGCCGGACGTGCGCCAGTACCAACAGGAGCTGGCGGAGCGCCTGATCGAAGCGGCGGGACTGACGGTGGCAGGGATCGACACCAGCACCGCTCCGGAAGAGCGTGGTGTCGTGGTCAACACAAGACCGCCCGCGGGAAGGAGTCGGTCGCCAGGCGAGGGCGTGACGCTGTTCGTGAGCGTGGGCGCGCCAACCATTTCGGTGCCCGATCTGGCCGGACTCACGCTGGAAGAGGCGCGCGAGCTGCTGGAGCTTACGGGACTGGCACTGGGCTCGACGCAGGCGCGGACCAGCTCCGCCGCAGAGCCCGGCTTGATCATCGAGCAGAACCCGGCGGCGGGGACCCTGGCAGCCCCCGGAGCCGCAGTGAGAGTGACAATCGTGCGGGGAGGCATCCAGTGAATCACGACATATACATCGCTCCCAGTGTCCTCAGTGTCGACCTGGAACGACTGGCAGAGCAAGTTGCGGCCGTGGAACGTGGCGGTGCGAACTGGATCCATGTCGATGTAATGGATGGCCACTTCGTAC
>Ga0209536_100001108_pt1 | contig 44549 bp, 26 predicted proteins | sample DeeMarSeWOR28_12_FD_187461 | JGI IMG/M metagenome (GOLD analysis project Ga0209536, IMG submission 187461) | Marine sediment microbial communities from White Oak River estuary, North Carolina - WOR-2-8_12 (SPAdes) (version 2) | ecosystem: Environmental > Aquatic > Marine > Intertidal zone >...
GTTACACTCCTTCCACGGCATCTCGGGCCTCCCCAAAATGCCGAATTGTGTAACCCATGTGCCCGGAATGAAGTGCTACCTATCTCTCAGGAAGCACACAACGAGTTAGCGATCTCGTGACGCAGCGCCAAGCGGAAAACTAATCCCAATCGCGGCCCCAAACCCTTGGCAAAGTAGGGTTGGGATCCGCCTAGAGCTCTGCCCGCGGCGGGCAGCTGCCCGAACCGGCGTAGCGCGGGGTCCGGCTGGCGCACTGCAGGAATCGCCTCGATGTCTTGTTGAGCGGCGCCCTCAAGGGACTCGGCGCCACAGCACCGGTGAACGAAACGAACGGCAACGTGTGTGAGATGCGGGTCGGAACACCGCGGGTGCGTTAGGTGCTCGTTCAAGATCGTCCGGGTCTTATCGCAACCCCGAGCGCCTCCGCTCACTCTTGTCAGATCCGAAGTACTACAGCGACTCCACCATGAGCGCCACATCGCCCGAGACCATGCCGAGCGGACGATATTCGTGTCTAGCCTCATAGGCATGTGCGAGTCGAAAGCGCGCCTTGCGCAAGAACTGATACCAGAACGCCTTTGCTTCGAGCTCCGCAAGCTGGGAGCCGATACAGGCGTGATGACCTCCGCCGAACGGCAGGAACACCCCCTTGTTGTGCTTGTCCTCACTGCGCGGCGGCGCGAAGCGTTCCGGATCGAAGCGATCGGGCTCGGCGAAGCTCGTGGGGTCACGGAACGCGACGCTGAAGAACACGGAGATGAAGCCGCCGGCGGGGATCCGGTGGTCATCTAGGTCCACGTCCCGAAGTGCGATCCGCCCGACGCTCGGAGCCACAGGGTAGAAGCGCAGGCTCTCCTTCCAGACGCAATCGAACAACTCGAGGTTCTTGATCTGCTCGTACGTCACGGTCTCGGTGTCGAGCTCAAGGGCTTCGGTGCGCAGTCTCTCCTGCCACTCGGGGTGCGTCGCGAGCAGATACGCCATGCTGGTGACCGCAGCGGAAGTCGTGTCGAATGCAGCAGCCATCACGCCGAAGAGCACCCGCACGAGACCCTGATCGTCGAGCCATTCGACGTTCTCGTTGGTCTGGCAGAGTCGCGTGAAGAGATCCACCCCATCGCTTCTTCTCCTTGCATCGACCTGTGCCCCGAAATGCGCGATGAGGTGCCGGGTCTGACGGCGAGCAGCTCGCCACGACGGACTGAACCACTCATTCTGCACCAAGGCCCACATCCCCTGCCAAAAATCCGTCATCGCCTTGTCGAGCTTCTCTGCCTCACCTTCATCATTGATCCCCAGAAAGACGTCAGCCGCGACCCTCGCGAACGTTCGCCGCGCTTCGGGCTTGAAGTTGATCCGTCGATCAGCGATCCACTGGTTGGTCGCCGCAACGAAGTGTCGATTGGCGAGCTCGACGTAGCTCGCGAGCGCATCGGCTTTGAAGGATGGCTGAAGTAACCGACGCACGTCCCGATGGGGTCCAAAGTCGAGTGTGAGCGGCATGTCCATCGGCCCATCGACGACACCACCGAACTGGGCCAACCAACCTAGTGCGGTCGACCAAGCGCCATCGGCGTTGCGTAAGATCTGACCTGCAAGCACCGGATCGGCGACCATGACTGCCTTGTATCGTCCAAGTTGAGCTCGGTAGACTGGTCCGAACCGTTGCGCCTGCGCCTCCAAGTGTGCGCGGCCATGGCGCAACCAGCCCCAAAGGTTCGTCACGCCGGCGATGAATCCATCTTCCCCAGGAATGTGCGTAAGGCTCGGGAAATCCCTGAAGGGACGCTCGGGCCGACCCACGTCGCCTACCGCACGCAGGATGGCCGGGTCGACGTCGGGTCGGTCCACGCTGCGCCACCCTAATCCACTGGGTCGCAGGTGACGAATCCCTGCGTGATGAAACCGGCACGCACGGGCAATCGGACTGTGTTCTCGCCGCTCCCAGGCCACCCCGCCACAACCACGCAGTTGCTGGCAGTCCCGCCTAGCGCCAACTCCCACGTGCCCGGCGCGACCTCGATGAGCCCGCCCGCACCAGAGGGCGCGGTCGTGGCGGTCAGGTCACGGCTCGGGAACTCGTTTTCGTCTAGGTAGTACGTGATCGCCTGACGGTCCGGCGTGATCGTGACCCCGGGGATTCCGTTGTCTGCCGCGTCGATGGGCGCCGTCAGCACCGAGAGCGCGACCAGGCCGTTGTCACCAGGCGGATAGGGCGTGTTCAAGACACCTGCCAAGAGCCCCAACACCTCGTCGCTCAAGAGCGGGGTTAGCTGCGTCGTGATGTCTTGGTCGGTCGTTGTTTGGGGCGTCAGAGTGGGACCGTACCCGTCGGCCGTCACCTCGAACACGATTTCGGAGTTGGCCGGGATCTCGAGCGTTACCATTCCATCTGCGTCTGAAGTGGCGCAGTTGGTGGTATCGGAGACACAGACCTCGGCGCCCTCGAACGGAGGATCGCTGCCATCGGGCTCAAACTCGATAACGCTGAGGTCGATGCTCACCGTGCCTCCACTTCCGGAGTCGCCGCAGCCGATGAACATCAACGCGCCCACGATGGCCGACGCGACTGACCAAACGCACCTTCTACCCATCACAGTCCTCCTCCTCCGGAATCTGTCTGTCCCGGCATCCGTCGTTGTCCTATTTCACCAGCCGCGAGATGGCGAGGTCCGAGGGGTCGCCCGGGCGCGCCCATGGGGCTACTGCTCGAGTCGTTCCTTGATGTTCTCCATCCACAGGTCCGCCTCCCGTTCGTTTCGCTTGAGTACCAGCCTCTCGGCGAGCTTCCCAAGCACCGGAACCGGAATCGTGTATTCGACTTCGAGGTCCACTTTCGTCGCGGCAGCTTCGGGCGTAAACGTCCATCGAAACGTGCTCGGAATCCCGCCCTTGCTTTGGCTCACCGTGTGTTCGTTGGGAACATACTCGATGAACCTGGTTTCTCCGTTGAACGGAATCCCCGCCATCTTGTATCGCCAGTGAAAGTGCAGGTCGGGTCCCGAGCCGCTCACGTCGCTCACGTCCATCATCCCGACCATCCACTCGGTGAGGCTCGTCGGGTCCGCGGTGTACGCGAAGACCTTTTCGACTGGTGCCTTGATCGTTGCGCTTCTCTTTATCTTGGCCATGATTTCATCCTCCTTCGCTCGCGAAGAAACTCGGTTCGCCCGCCACGTGGCGGACCGAAAAAAAGAGCGGGGCTCGTCCTACTCCTTGTGTCCGCAGCTCGATTCCGCGGCTGCCGAGGTGATTTCGCCCTTCTCCTCCTCCGAGATTAGGTCCGCATCTCGGAAGCTGGCGGCGGTCTTCGCGACGCACGACACGTACTTGCCGTGGTTGTTCCAGGGTTCGGACGAGCCGCGTGGCCCGTCGCACGGGCAGAGCTGCCCGATCGAGCAACCGGTATTCGGGTCCGTGACCTCCCCATCGGGCGTGAACTCGCACAGGTCGTCGTCGTTGCCGACGCCGTCCTGATCGATGTCGGGGTCGCAAACGTCACCTAGGCCATCGGCGTCGAAGTCCGACTGTCCCGGATTCGCTTTGAGCGGACAATTGTCGGATTGGTCCTCGTGGCCATCGTTGTCGTCATCGGGGTCGCAAATGTTCCCGAGGCCGTCGCCTTCGTTGTCCGCTTGGCTCGAGTTGGGGGTCGTCGGGCAGTTGTCGCTCCCATTCTCGACGCCGTCGCCATCGAGGTCGCTGTCGCAGGCATCTCCTGAGCCGTCGCCGTCGAGATCCGACTGAGTGGCATTGGGAGCAAGGGGGCAGTTGTCCGCTTCGTTTGCCACGCCGTCACCGTCGACATCGCTGTCACAGGCATCACCCAGCCCGTCGCCGTCGGCATCGTTCTGGTCCACGTTCGGGTTGAACTGGCAGTTGTCCACGGTGTCGGAGACCCCGTCGTTGTCGTCGTCTGGGTCACAGGCATCGCCTGGACCGTCGCCATCGTTATCGGATTGAGCGGGGTTGGCGTCGAATGGGCAGTTATCCGCCCCATCCGCGGCCCCGTCGTTGTCATCGTCCGAATCGCAGGCATCGCCGCGCCCATCACCTTCGTTGTCGGCCTGGTTTGGGTTGACCGTGAAGACGCAGTTGTCAGCGGCGTCTTGGACGCCGTCGTTGTCGTCGTCGGGATCACAGGCGTCGCCATCGAGGTCGGCATCGTTGTCGAGTTGGTCGAAGTTCGCCGTGAGCGGACAGTTGTCGGCGTCGTCCGGTACGTCGTCGCCGTCATCGTCCGCGTCGCAGGCATCGCCAAGAAGGTCACCATCCGTATCGGTTTGGTCGACGTTCGGCAGGGTGGTGCAGTTGTCGTCCAGATCGAGCACGCCGTCGTTATCGTCGTCGGCATCGCAGGCGTCACCCTCGCCGTCCCCGTCACTGTCCTCCTGGTAGAGGTTTGGGACCTCCGCACAGTTGTCGGCGAAGTTGTAGATACCGTCTCCATCGACGTCGTCATCGCACACGTCGCCTGCGCCGTCTCCATCGATGTCGGACTGCGAGCTGTTTTCGCTGAAGGGACAGTTGTCGTCACCATCTACGACGCCGTCGTTGTCATCGTCTGCGTCGCAGAAGTCACCGTAGTCATCGCCGTCGTTGTTCGCCTGATCGGGGTTGGCGTTGACTGGACAATTGTCGGAGACATCCAGCACGCCGTCGTTGTCGTCGTCTGGGTCACAAGCATCGCCTGGACCATCGCCGTCGTTGTCGAGCTGCGTGGGGTTGTAGTCGTCGGGGCAGTTGTCGTCGTCGTTGTAGACGCCGTCTTCATCTCGATCGATGGAGGACAAAATGACCACCGCCCAGATCGAGAAGTGCTCGGGCGACCACGAGAACTTGAGCTGGTCGGGAAGGACGCTGCCATCGGCGGCGACCTCGTTGCCGTCGGCGTCAAACGCGCGAATCGCGACGCAGCCGTCTCCCGCTGTCTGCGATGCTGTGCAAACCGGCAGGGCTTGATAGCTGCTCGCAGTATCGTCTTTCGATGCCACGGTGATTCGACCTTCGCTCAGGGCCGCGAGAACGTAGGCCTGTTCCGACGTGGACAAATTGCTCACGAGCACCGTGTATCCCAGCAAGGTTTCCTCGATCTCTTGCGGACGCTCAAACAGGAATTCGTACGCAAGCTTTGGCTCCACGACGACGTCACCGTTCCCGTCCGTGCCGTTCTCGGTCACCAGCTCTGGATAAGTGAGCTCGCGGATGCTGAAGCTCTGGGGGGTCGTGAGTTGAAGCGATCCCGATGTGTACTCCATGACGGCTGCGGGGTAGAGGGGATCATCTGCGGGGCTCGTCATGACGACCTGGGTCCCCGCAGCTCCAGTTGTGGAGCACAGTTCAAACGCATCGACTCGCAACGCTGAGGTTCCTTCAATGACCGCGAAGCTGCAGATGTTCTCACTGCTTCCTGTCCCCGAGATATGCACGCTACCAGAGACACTTTCGAGGGACCAGAGATCAACGCCTGCAAGAGAAACGCCGGTGATGATCAGATTCCCGCCAACGTGCACGAGCCCACTCAGATCGATGTTGGTCAGCGATGAAGCGTCGATGACGAGATCCCCGGAAACCTCGGTGAGGCTCGAAAGGTTCACGCTTGTCAGCGCGCCATCAGACTGAATGAGAACGCTCTGCAAGCTTGTTACATCGGCAGGCAGTGTGAAACTGGAGATGCTCTCGTTCAGCAACTCGAGCACGAAGAACTGGCATCCTCCAGACGCCACATCGCAAACGCTGCCGTAGTTGCAGTCGCTATCTTGCTCGCACTTGCAGGTGCCCGCATTGTCGCATGTCCAGCTGTCATCGGGACCACAAGGGGTGCCCGCCAGTGATGGCCTTGGCGTCTCACACGAGCCCGCGATGCACGACTCGTAGCAATCGGCTGCTGCGTTGCAGTCTTCATCGCTGAGGCAGTCGGGAGCACTGTCCGGCTCGATGCACGCTCGAGTTGCAGAATCACTATTGGGTACCACGATGTCGTCCAAGGGATCGTTGGGATCTCCCAACTCCAACGTGCCGCCGATGCAGTCGAGCCGAACCGTAGCCAGCACCGATGCGCCGGAATAAGCGGTTAGGGTGATCTGTGTGGGCGTCGGAGCAACCGGGGGTTGATCCGGAATCAGCCCGTCGACATCGAAACACATCGTACCCGACGCGGTGTAGGTCCCGATCTGGGGAACCAAAGGCACCTCGATGTCGTTCTGAACGACTCCCGACACCGTCGCGATCTCAAACTGAGCCGGGCCCGAACCGAGACTGGCTTGTACGGTGGGGCCGGTTCCTCCGTCGGGAGCAACCGAGGCGAGCAGCTCGGACACCGAGAGGCTGGAGATTGTGAGAGGAGCCGCGGAGTCCACAATCTGTTGAAGCATCTCCCTTTCGAACACGGCGGTCACACTGATCTCCGCGTCAAAGGGAAGGCCGACTCCGAACCAATCCGGATCAACCCTGACGTTGAAGTGGGTTTGCCATTGGCCACCCCCTATGGATGAGTCGGCTCCACCACAGACGACAGGGATGGCTTGGTCGACGGCGGGTGGATCCATCAAGCACAACCCGTTGTCTCCGCAGAGCCCAGGTCCGTAGGCACCGCTACAGGGAGCCCCTGCCGGCGATCGGGTCGGAAGCCCACAAAATCCCGAGAGGCAGGCAGGCTGCTCCAGACACTCGCTCAAAGAAGGATCCTGGCACTCGGCGTTGGTCAGGCATTCGACACAGCTCCCGGTTCCATCGCAGACCCCGGTCGTGGTGCTGCCCAGCTTACAGGACTCTCCCGCTGCGACGAGTGCATAGGGCTCACACAGGCCCGACTGGCAACTGCCGCGGCAGCCGAGCGCCTGGCACTGGGCATCGAATTGGCAAGCTGCGCTCGCGGTGCAGTTCACTACGAGCTCGCCCTGGTCGTTCGCGGTGTAATCGCAGTAGCCGTTGCTGCAGATTGTGCCAGGCTGCGAGGACTCTCGGACCTGGCAGATGCCATCCACGCACTTGGAAGGCTCCAGACAGTCTGCAGCGGAGGAGTCGCAATCGTCATCGCTGATGCAGGAGGACTGGCAGACACCACTCGAGCAAAGGCCGTTCTGGTTCGTGCAATCCAAGTCTGCAGTGCACCCGCCGAACGGCTGACAAATCCCCTGCGCGTCGCACGTCCCCTGACCGTCGTGGCAAGGGGTGCCTGGCTCGGAGATCGCTCGCGGCGCACAAAGGTTGAGCGCGCGGCCGCTCTCGAAGCATACCGACGGCTCGCGGCACTCTTGGTCGACATCCGACGCGCTTTCACATGGAGATCCGGGAACACAGTACTGCCTGCAGATGCCAAGTCCGTCGCAGAAACCCGAGCTGCACCCGGTTTGATAAGGCGAGATCTGGCGATCCTGACAAGTGCCGTCGGTTCCGCACTGAGATGGCTCGCGACAGTCGAGCGGCCGGGTGTCGCAGAGCTCGTTGTCGGGCCCACAGGAGATCAACCCCGTGCACGCGCCGCTCGAGTTGCAAACTCCATAGTCGGACGCACATAGGTCTCCGTTCGCGAAAGTGGGTGAATCGCAAACGTCACCGCGCTCTGCTATGGTGTAAAGATCGTTCGAGCAGGTTGGTGGATTCTCACACTCTGCTGCAGGCCCACAGTCGGCCGCGGAGCATGTGAAGATGCAAGCCCCGCGTTGATCGCAGGCCCCAGATCCGCCAACGAAGTCGCCGCAGGATGCTCCCACTGACGAGTCGTCGCGAGCCTGACAGAGGCCATCCTCACAAAGCGACGCGCTCAGACAGTCGACGGCTGAGGAGTCACAGTCCGCATTCGTGGTGCAAGAGGAGCCCTCCACACAGTGTCCTCTCGCGTCGCACTCACCTGCGGTGCCGCAAGCTGTTCCTTCGCCAACTGCAGTGCCGACGCAAATTCCATCGACACATGAAGCCAGATCGATACAGTCGCGGGCGCAATCGTCGTCGACGGTGCACGTCGAGCTTTGGATGTCGAAGCAGAGGAGACTCGAGACGCCGTTGGGCTCAATGTAATCGTCCCCGTACTCGTCAGGGGTTCCCGGGTCGGTCAATACGCCGGATTGGCAGATGAAGGTGGCACAGTACCCCTGCGCGCAAGCTTCGACTTCAGTCCGCAGCGGGAACCGTAGCGGATCGACGGGCCTTGCATCACCGCCAACGTCAAAACACACCGTTCCCCAGGAGTCCGCAGTGAACGTCCTGTTGGAGGAGCCAAGCGATACGTCGATCCCAGAGGTGATGTCGTTGGGAATCGTCTCTGGAACGCCACCGGGAATCCCGATTGGGACACAGAATCCTTGCCCCCCCGAGCTCCCAGAATAGGGCTCGCACGTCTTCAAGGCGGAGCAGAGTGCCGGCCCGGTGCCGGATGGGCAAATCTGGCCCGACTGCCAGCCGGGGCAGTCTTGGCTCGTGCCGCAAGGCTCGCCTCCTGGATAGCTCGTACTACAAACCTGTCCAAGAGCTGCTTTCGGGCAATCGTTCTCGCCCGTCGTCGTGTACTCGCACGCAATGCCGCCCGGATCATCGACGTCGCAAAGCTGGCCAAACTCCCACAGGGGACAGTCCGTGTTTACCATGCATGGTGCGAAGCTATCGTCGCCAGGATTGGGAACCTGAGGAATGGGAATGAGGGACGCCGGCACCGGCGAGGTCACGCGAAGGATCGTCGGAGTGCCGCGAGCCCCTGTTTGCAGGATCTCGGCCGATGCGCGTGTCGTGATCCCTTCGTCCAATCCATCGATGACGTCGTAGTCGAGTCCCACGATCAAAGCGTGCTGAAGGGCTTCCTCGGGAATCGTTGCCGTGGCGCTGATCTCCGTACCAAAGGAGACTCCGGCTGTGATTGCTTCAGGATCCACCGATATCTGGAGCTCGGACTGGAAGAGCCTGCCATCTGTCAGCCCGCCGACGTTCGCCGAGCAGACGACCGGAATCGCTTTTGTCTGCAGCGAGGGATCACAGCCGCCCATGCCGTCACAAACGCCCTCGTTCGCTCCCGACACGCAAGCCGAGCCCTGCGGGTCGTAATCCAGAGTGCAATTCACCTCATAGCAGTATGAGTTTTCGCACTCCCCCGCGGGGCAATCGGCATCGCTCGTGCAAGCGTTTTCCCCAGGCGAGCCCACGGTGGTTGGGGGAACGAGCGCGCGAATCCGGGCGTTCGCCTCGTCGGCGACGTAGAGGACGCCACCGGACGCGAGGAGCTCACCAGGGTTGGCAAGCTGGGCCTGCACTGGGTCTCCTCCGTCGCCGGAGAAGCCAAAGCCTCCCGTCCCCGCAACCGTAATCACTCGCTTGAGATAGAGATCGTACTGACGAATCTGACCATCCGTCGTGATGTAGAGGTAACGCAATCCATCGAATTCGACCTTGAAGGGGGAGCCTAGCCACGCATCGAGCGCGGATGCGGGGTCGGGAGCGGTGCCGCCTCCGGCGACGGTCGTAATGACTCCGGTGCCAGCGTGCACGTATCGCAACGTTTCGTTGGTCGGATCGACGATATAGAGATTTCCTTGGGGCGTCACTGCCATGCCGGTCGGACGCACGAGCTGAGCCTCCGTGGCCTGTGCGCCGTCCTGCGGGCCAGGTCGACGACCCCCGCCGGCCACGCGAATCGCCATACCAGTCGTCGCATCGAGCTTGATTACGACGCCGGAATCTGCGGTCGGAGCTCGGTCGAGGACGTAGATGTTGCCTTGTGCGTCCGCGTCGACGGCTACCGGGTCTTCAAACTCGACGAATTCGGGGTTTACCGGGCTGATGGCGCTCAGCGTGGCTGCGTCGAGGGGGCCGCCGCCCATCACCTCGAGGAAGCGCTCGTTCAGAATGTCGGGGTTGGATGGATAAGGGACGCGCTCGATTTGAACCAGCCGATTGTTAGGCGCCGACTCGAGGATCAGAACGTTCCGACCGTTCATTGCGAGGTCGACGGGGCGCACGAGGTTAACGGTCTCAGGGGTCTGTCCCTCGACCGGCGGCGCGCTGCCGCCTGCGCCCGCGTAGAGATCGATGATTCCCGTGGTGAAGTCGATGTAGCGGACGCTGTTCCGCGCGAAGTCGGCGACCAACAGCCCGTCTTCGAATGGGACCATCCCTCTTGGTTCAAGAAAGGCGTTCGTCGCGAGCGATCCGTCAGGGCCACTACCGCCGCCAGCAATCGTGTCGATTATCCCCGGCTCGATTGCAATTGGCGCGTACGGCTCGCAGATTCCGGCCCCGTTGCAAGCCCCGCCCGTGCAAGGTGTGCCCGGGAGCTGATAGCCGATTCCAAAGCAAGCGTTGTAAAGGCACTGAGGCTCCTCTCGGCACTCCTCGCCAGCTCCGGGGCAATCTGCGCCTATATTGCATTGGACGCAGTTCCCGGCGCCATCGCAAACAGTTCCGCCATTCGCCGAGCATCCGGTTCCTTGCGGCCACAACTCCCGCAGTTGGCAGGCCGTATCCACGCAAACAGACGGGTCGCTGCATTCGGCTATCGATTGGTCGCAGTCGGCGTCGCTGGTACAGCGGTCTGGCAAGACCGCAAATGGGCTCGGCGGGACCGCGGTGAATCCTGTTCCGTCCGGGAAGGGCGTGCCACTTTCGCACGGACCGAGGTCGGTGGTGATTGCGCCGCCCGCGAGATGCGCTGTCAGCGTGTAGGGGCCTTGCGTGAAATTCATGTCGCCGCCCGTCGGAGACCATAGCGAGTCGGCTATGCTCACGCTCACGACCAGGGGCGTGGCGCTTTCGTCCCCGGTGTTCCGCGTTCCGTCGGGATCCGAAACGGTTACCACAACCGAGGTCGACTGCGCATCGACGATGCTGCCTTGTACCGAGTTGCTTGCGGTGATCGTCGCTACGATGTCGACCGGAATGGTATTGTCGCCTGCCGCAAGGAGGCCGAGGTTGTAGCCCGCAATCATGGTGGTTCCGGCGAACACCGCTTCGACCGTTGTGTTCGACAGCTTGATGCCTCCAGGATTGAAGGGATCCGGAGCAGCGTCCCCACTGGTCGTGATCGTGGCGGTGAAGTACGTCCCGTCCACCTCCGCATAACACGCGTTGCTGACCGCGGAGGTTCCCGCATCGGCCGGCTCACTGGGTAACAGGAGGCTGGATAGGAAGAGCATCAGCACGCCGTTCGCGAACGATCGCGTCACGCGCAGGAACCGGGGGATGGTCGACCGCATGGCTCTCTCCTCTCGCTACATCCGAGCTCCCCGGGTACATGGAGACTGAGCGGTCTGTCCATACGCAATAGTCAACACCGGGGCGGGACATGCACATCAGTCGGAGATCAGTACGGAACCCATCGACACGAGGGTGCTCGATTCGGCGCGAGAACACCGAGCGATTGCCAGTGTCCGTCGCGGCGATGGAAGTGGTGCGCCATCGAACGCTTGGTTCCCCTCCGTCGACGCGCGAGCCGCTGATGATCAGCGTCTTCCTGTCGAGCGCGTGGGCCACGTGCCGACCGAAATCACTGTGGTTTCATCCTTCGTCGTGAACGAAGAGACTTGGGCTCGCCGCCTTGTGGCGAACCCAGGAATAGCTCCTCGAATCTGGCGACCCATTGCCCGCAAAGCGCGTGAAGATGCCCGTGGTGAAGTCGATGTGCCGGACGGTTTTGTTGACATCATCGGCCACGCGTAGGTCCCCCCGTGAGCAACAGCCCGGTCGGACTGCTCGTGGTGGCGCTCATTGACGGACCGCCACAGCGGTCGCGGTGAGATGAAGCGGCTGGCCACCACGGCGTGCTGCAAGATGCCCCACACTACTAGAACGCGGTCAAGCGCCGCAGAAATGCGGGTGAGCGCCGGCCAGCCTAGTACTGCAGCGTGAAGCCGAGGCTCGCCAAGAAGCTCGTGGTCCCCCATCGGCCGGGGCATCCAGTCTGCAGGACCTGGTTGTCGCTGCAGACGACGACTGTTTCATTCGTTCCTGGAACGACTCCCGGTCGATCGATGTACCCGTTGCCATTCTGTGCGCGTCGGCCCGACAGTACGAGCCCCACATCCAAGCGAAACTGGTCCGCCGCTCTCTTTCCGTCCCAGTAGAAGCCGAGCCCAGTCATCCCGCTCACCCCAAATCCCCAAGGCGCCGAGCGGAAGTTCGCCCACTGCGGGTTCGTGGCGTTGACTGTGAAGTTGATGCCTCCACGCCACGCTAGGAGTGGATTTCGGAAACGATACTCGACGCCAGGGCGTATGGACCATACGTTTCTCCATCCGAAAGGAGCAACGCTGGTGACCTCCAAGTCCTGCGTGCTGCTACGGATCGTCGAGGGCTGGCTCAGGTTTCCAGACTTCTTGGCGGCGTGGAATTGCATTCGATACTCGAGCACCAAGAGCAGCCGATCATTAACTTGTGAAGACAAACCGACTTGAAACATGTGTGGAACGTTCCACTCCGAGACGGTTGCAAGCTCTTCCTCGCCCGTGAGCTCCGTTAGAAAGGCACTCGTCGTCGTACCGGAAAGCTTGATTCGAGAGTACATGCGGTACATTGCTGCGAACGTCAGCTTCGGATGGGGCTTCCACGTCAGGCCGAAGCGAGGCGAAGGAAAGCCCACACCGCCGATATCGGTTTTCACCCGCTCATACCTGAACGTTCCAAAGGCGGCGCCGATATTGGACCAGAGATCGGCGACCTGCGTTGAGAACGGGAGGCGGATTGCGATTCCAAGCCAAAATTGATCCGTCACGCGGATGGACGTGCCCAGTGCCGCTTCGCCGATGAACGCGGCCACTCTCATGTCCTCGGGCGTACGATTGATGCAAGTTTCGGGGTCTGTGTTGGCCGTGTAGTCAGGTGGGGGACCGACCACCTCGCCATCGATGCAGACTGTGTCCGGATAGTTGCCGCCAAAGCCGGCCTCGAAGTAAACGCCAGCGCTGAAGACCATGCGCGGCGCAACTCGGCCGGCAAGAAAGATTGAAGGCAGCGGACCAAGCGCCAAGGGCCCCGTGACCTTCGTGTTGGGACCTTGGACCGGCGCAAACGACTTTACCATCAGCATGGTGAAGCTCAGTCCGAAGCCGAAGCGCTGGATTCCCTCGAGGTTCGCGGGGTTCAGCACCAGCGCGGCGGGGCGCTCCAGGTAGGTGATGCCGGTCAATCCCATCGCGAGAGCCCGTGTGTCGTAGATACTGGCTTCAGGATTCGCGCTCGCAGGCGTCGGCTGCGTAATAACAAACGCGATGAGCGTAGCTACCCGGCCAAATCGTCTGCGGTTGTCCTGATGCCGCGATCCTACATTCCTCATGAAACCTGCTCACCGAGTACCACATTGGACGTCGGCGTTTCTGACTAGATGGGTCCGAAGACGGGATTCGTTGTCCCGGGCAGCTCCTGCGAACCGGGGACCGGATGGGGTTGGCGCTGGTGCGGAGTCGAAGACGATCAGAGTCGGACTTTTGGGTGAGATACGAACGGCTCCACTTGCTTTGCCTCGCAATTCGGGACGCAGATCGAAAAGAGCTCACCGTGTCCTGGGTTCCCCAAACTGTGACTCACGTGTACGCTTCGCGTTCGATGGACGTTGCCGGTCATGCGATTGACATCGCAGAGTCTGCCTATGATCTAGGGGTCGAGGCCACCGAATGGTTGCCGCGTCTCGTTGAATCGGCCGGTGAACTGTTTGACCTGGGTTCTGGCAACATCGCCATGCTCGGCGGCGGATTCAGGGACGACCAACAGGGGGCCTTGAGTCAAATGGTCACGTCCGACGGGAAGCCGGACTTGGCGATAGCACTGATGTCCGCGGTGCAGGAGATTGGCCCCGAGGTCATTCGAAGGCATACGCACAATGCGATGCGCTCAAGCGTGATCGAGCAGCTTTCCGCGCTTCGCGAATCGGAGCCGAGAATCTATGGGATTTATACCCGCCATTTAGGCTGCAAGGACGTAGTGTCGGTGCATGCTCACGATCCGGATGGATACGGAGCTCTATTTTCGATGCCATGCGCAGAGGTGGTCGAACCGGAGCCCGCCCTGAAGAGGACATGGGAAAGAGTCGCGGTTCACATTGCGACAGCGTACCGTATGCGGCGGCGGCTCGACGCTGCCGTGGCATCCGGTGGTTACGCCGCAACCGACTTACCTCTCGATGCGGAAGCCATCCTCGATCCGACAAGCTTTTCGGTCAAAGAAGCGGTAGGCGACGCGCAGACGGAAAAGACGGCGGCAACCATTCGTGAGGCCGCGCTCCGCGTCGACCGCGCTCGTGGAAAGCTTCGTCGGAAAGATCCTGATGAAGCGCTTGATTTGTGGAAAGCCATGGTGCGAGGCCGCTGGTCAATCGTCGATTGGTTTGATAGCGATGGCCGTCGATTCGTGCTGGCAAGACCCAATGCGCCCAACCTAGGGGATCCGCGAGGGCTCACCGAGCGAGAACATCAAGTCGTCACCTACGCGTCTCACGGTGAAAGCTCAAAGCTCATTTCTTACCGGCTGGGGATTTCGAAACAACGTGTCTCTAAGCTGTTGCATGACAGCATGCACAAGCTCGGCGTGAAGACAACTGCACAGCTGGTGGAAAAGATGCGAGCATTCCCAAGCGCCTAGGGCACGGTTTCTCGAAGTCGTCAGGTCTGCTGGGCATCATGCACTCCCCTTCGGGTTGACGTTGTTAGGCGATCTGGGATTGTCGGCCCTTCCAACTGATCGCCTGGCGGAAATGGGCTCCGATCCAGCCGCGTTGCCAACGAAAGCGAGCAGTTAGCGGCGCCGCTAGGGGTATCGCTTCTCCGCGGTTGACGCGACGTTTACACGCACCCTCTTCAAACCTTGCGGCTCTCACGGAGTGTGGTCAGCAGCACCCAGCAGGCAAGCTTGATCTCGCGCTCGGTGGCGCTTCTATCCTCCAAGACGGCCCAGGCCAGCTGCACGACTTTGGGTGGGATTACTAATCCCATGAGCGCGCAAAACGGAACAGTTTCGCGCGCTACGGCACACTGACCGAATTCACCAAACCGCAGAAAACGCGGGGAAAACGCGATCGCGGATCGGTCGCGGCGGGCAGCTGTCCAGGCGGGACTTTCTCCTCGCTTGCGCGACGCGTTGAGCGCAGAAGTACGTTCGGCTCTCGAATGCCACACGTGAGACACCGGCCCGACCTTCTGGTGTATTGCTCGAAGGTCGTGACGCAGCGCCTCGGACCCTTGCGCATGCTTCCAAACCTGCGCCGGGGTTCCTCAAGCCCTGCTGGGCGAAGTGTCGCGACGCTTTGTCAATCGGCGGGATGTGGGATGCGACAACTCGGCGGCCACGGGCGTACTCGCACATTCGAAGCCTTGGTTTTTTGTTTGGCATTGAGACTGCCCCACCGTCGCTGAGCTCCGCCGCGATGCCCTTCTCAGCCGGCGTGCAAGCACGAAAACCTGGGGCGCCCCACACCGAATTGAATGCGAACTCGGTTGCGCCGTCGCCGTCTCAGCCGGACCAGACTCGACCTTCGACACCGGCGATGGCTTCGAGTGTCCATAGGTCGGGAAGGCGTTGAAGCCTTTGTTCCACTGTAAGTCGTCGAAGCGAATAGCACGGCAGAAGCGGTAGGCATCTGACGCCACGACGACGACCCGACTACGCTGGGCTTCTTTCAGCCGGTCGAGCAATAGGGTAGTCAACAAGAAATGACCCAGATGATTGACTGCGAACATCTGTACCCATGGGCTGCGATCGCGCAGACGTACTATCTCCACACCCAAGACCGCCGCGTCTTCTTCGAAAAAGGCGAGTACTGTGTTCCACTAATCCCGTGAGTGCGCAAAACCGAACACTTTCGCGCTCTACGGCACAGTCGCCGAATTCACGAAGCCCCGGTGTCTACCAGCGCGGGTAAGGCCGGCTCAGCGTTCTGGTTCACCAAGTGAGCGGCGTGAGGGCTTAATTAACGCTGGTCGGATGGGGGCCACTCTTTCTTGGACACCACCTTATAGAGTCGCCATGCCCCTGCTTCGCGAATGAGACTGAGCCCAAGCCTATCGCGCTGCTCGTACAACGGGTCGCGGTGCTTCGGATGAACGATGATGTAGTCGTAGTATCGACCGTGCTTTTCCATGCTGAAAGTCCGCAAGTTGAACCAGTTCGGGTAGGGCGGAATCCGGTCGTTCCTGAAGACCAATGGCGAATTTGGATGGTTGAAGAGGTGAGGATCGTAGCTGGACGTGAGCGCGGCCGCGTAACCATGGAGCTGACCGAGCGTTCGCTCGCGGGTCCCCGGGTAGGAATTGTCCAGGTCGAGTGGCATGAACGTGCTCTGCGGCTTCATGTCCGCGACGATGTCGAGATACGGCTCCACGTGCTCTCCGTAAGCACTGAATTGCCTCGCCACTTCGACGTGCAGAGCGAAAGCGCAGAGGATCCCGGGAGCGAGAAGCCAGCGACGCCAGCCATCCAAGAGAGGGCGCGGGATCAAGAGAATGCCGATCAGTGCATAGGTCGCGAAGCGGGGATAGGTCCACCAATGCCCGACTACGCCCCAAACGGAAAACGGCAAGGCCAGGTACAACCCAAGCGTGACGAGAAGAAACAAAGAAGCGCGACGATCGCCCTCGACACGAGTACGTTTCTGTTCGACCAGCCCGAAGAGAACTGGCCCCAATACGAGCATCAAGAACGCCGCCGCCGTCAGAGCCGCACCGGGCATTTCGGGCAGATTGTCGAGCGTGTACCGGAAGAAGCTAGAGATTTTCTCCGCGACCGAGGGGTATTTCACGTGCAGGCCGGCTCCCACCGCTCCTTCGCCGGCGGACCTCCTGAGAAGCCACGGTGCCACCCCGATGAAACACCCCAGCAAGGCAATGAAGCTTCGCCCAATCGCTGGCAGGATCGGGCGCTGTGCGATTCCGAATGCCAGTCCCACGCTGAGGGAGAGCGCCACGGCGTGAACGTGGGTCAAAGCGATCAAAACGCCGACAGGGATCAGCTTTAGGGCCTTTCGGCCACTCTGAATCTCCGCGATGTTGGCGATCAGGTAGAGTGCTAAGGCCATTCCAAGTTGAAAGGTCGTCCACCCCCAGTACAGGTTGGTGTCCCAGGCCAATAGAAATGCCCACAGCCCAAGGCGTGGACTGCGATCCAAGCTCACCAAGAGTCGCATGACCGATATCGGCAGCAACACAATCACGAGGCCGACGCTGGCTTTGGCGGCAAAGAGCGCGCCACCCAACTGCTCCATTAGCGAGATGAATGCATACATCGTCCAGTACGGAATCGGAAACCAGGTCACGCGGTAGTAATCCGTCAGGACGCCATTCCCGAATGCCACATCATCCAGAAGCCCAGCGGCCCCGATGTTGCTGCCCATGTCGACTAGCGGAAGAATCGGCGTGACCCAGAGCGGTACGAGGGCACTCACGCACAGCGCAGCCGTCCACCACCGAAGCCACACGTCGTCGCGAAACATCCGCACGGTCGGAGTATTCAGCCACCATCCCGCAAACCGATGAACCATTGAAAGCACCGTCATCTCGCTCGCCATAAAGGCCGGCCAGCCATAGGACACCTGAGCCGATCAGGCAACAATGCACCGAGGCTGCTCGCCACACACCTCTCCTGTTGCATTTCGACCCGGAATTGAGGTAGGTGGCCTCGCGGTGGGTATCGATGGAGGCATTTCCCAGACTGAAGCGATTCGGGACTGCATACACCGAATATGAAGCGTTTGTGTTGCAGCGCGCTGGTTCGTTAGTCCGGAAACTGTGGAGCCGGGGGGATGTGCAGTTCGCTACATACGTTTCGCTGTTGGTCGGATCCATGATTATCCTTCGGCCGCTCTTCAGCTACTGGGTGCCGAGGGCGACTTACTGGCAACCGTTCATCACCTGGCAGATGGTCCTCGACGATTGGGCGGCGGTGCGAAGAGCGACCCGCGAACTGCGGCCCGCGGCACCTACGTTTCTGTTCCTGCTCGTTCCCACAGGACTCCACCTCTTGCGCAGCGAGCGACTAACCTGGGAACACTTTGAAGGATACCGCGCGCTTCGGTGGGTGATCATGGCACTCATCGCCTGTTTCGTGTGGGCCGGCACCACCTTTGACTACAACATGTACCTAGACCAGGGGCACTTCCTCGACCGCGCGCTCCTGCTGATCTTCGGCGTTCTTTCGTGGCGTTCGCCGCTCTTCGTTCCTTTCTTCACCAAGATGGCGATCGTCATGATGCGGGAGTGGAGCTTTCCCATGTTTCACGACGATTTCGACTGGCGCGCTATCACAGGCGTGCTCGTTTTGTTCTCGGGATTCGTGTGGCTTTCGTTCCTGCGCGGCATGCGCACCGTGCACTTCATTTTCGGTGCGATCTGCTTGATCGGCTCGTATTACTACTACGCGGGCAAAGCGAAGGTGATGTTCGGACCGGACCAGGCTTGGCTCTGGGAAAATGAGCTCTCCAATCTCTTCGTGAACTCGTGGATACACGGATGGGTGGGGTTCATCCCCAAAGACACTGTGGTCTGGCTCGCGAACGCCCTGCATTGGTTCGACGTTCCCTTTCAACTGCTCACCGTGATCATCGAGCTGGGTTTTCTGCTGGTGTTCGTGCACCCAATTCTAACGCGCGTGTGGCTGTTCTTGGCCGCGGCGCTTCACTGCGGCATTTTCGCAATGACGGGAATCCTTTTCTGGAAGTGGATTGTCGCCGATGCGATGTTGCTTTGGTTTGTCAGCAAGGGCGGACGCAAAATATGGGACGAAGCGTTCCGCCACAGAGCCGTTCAGGTCTTCGGTGTGCTCGTCATCATGCTGTCCCCAAACTGGGGCTATTTCCGCCCTCAAATCGGGGTTGCTTGGTGGGATACGCCCTACAATGAAAGCTACAACATCTATGTCACCGGTGTCAGCGGCAAGCAGTACTTGATGGCCGCCAAGCAGTTCGCGCCGTTAGACACCCGCCTCATTCAAGAGGACATGCACTACCTAAGCACCGAGCCCCATCTCACGGGCGTTTACGGTACCGGTTACAGCTACCCGCTCTACAAAGAGCTCTACGAGCTCGATAGTGCCGATGACGCTACCAAGCTGCGGCAGAAGCGCGGGCGCAATGGCTACAACAAGGCGGAGGCCGCCGTCTTCGGTGATTTCGTCCGCCAGTTCCTACACAACACCAACAAGGCGGGCGGAAAGAAGCACCAATGGCTGGGCTGGGTCGGCAAACCCGAACACTTGATGACGTGGCCGGTGTGGACCGACTACGACTATCAGGAACCCGTGGTTCATCTCGAAGTGTGGCGAGAGGCTACGTATTTCGACCGGAAAGACATACTGAGTTGGGGGGAGACAAAACTGTTCGAGACCTCAATCGACCACCCCGGCTACGAGAATCCAAACCCGAAGACAAACGTGAGCTTTCGGGCACCGGCGCCGACCAGGCCTACCGGTCGCGTGCTTCTGCGAGACTGAGTCTCCCCAGCCCCTCTACCAACCCGCGACAGTTAAGCACCGAGCGAGTAACGCCGGCCGCGTGCGTGGCCTCGGGGGGTCTTCGATTCGGCGTGCCACGGCCAGCAAGGATGTCCCGAGCCCCGGCAACGGCGTGTGAGGCGGCGTTCGATCGCGAGCGTGTGATATGCGACCTGACTGATCAGCGCCGGCGTCCACATGGCTCGATGCTGGCCGGCCCGGCGCTCCGCCCCCTGCCGACTACCCTTGAGCCGATCCCATGCTGCCGCGGCCGACTTCGAGCACTCGGCTCAAAGTCGAAACGTGTTTACGAAGAACGTCGAGAAGCAACTCGCGACGAGCCCGGGACCAGTAGTGGCTGGGCTCGGTAACGAAGCGATGGTCGAACTCGACCTCGTCGAAGAACGAATCGATCGACTCAGCAGGCTCGAAATCGAACCAACGACCATTATCGGCAGTGAAATCGCAGCTAGCGCAGGAAAGCTCGGGCCCTCCGACGGAATCTGAGCAACGTGGGCAAAGAATCACCGAGGTTTTCTAGCAGATACAACCAGCGAGGAAAGTCCCTCCGTTCAACTGTGCTAGACCTCCGCCATGTCTGACGTCTTGAGGAATGCTTCGGTCATGGTCACCGGCGGATGCGGGTTCATCGGCTCCCATTTGGTGCATGCCTTGGCCGCGCGTGGCGCAAAGCGCATCGTCGTGGTGGACTCACTTCGGTACGGAAAGCCTGAGAACTTGGGCGCATTGGCGGAACAGGTGGAGGTGGTTCAGCACACACTCGGAGAGAGTCCGCCTGACGCGCTGAAGCCGGCCCTAGAGGGGATGACCCACCTCTTTCACCTAGCGGCGGAGAAGCACAACCAGTCGAAGGACAGCCCGGCCCGTGTGTTCCAGAGCAATATTGTCGGCACGCATACGCTATTCGAAAAGGCGGTAGAGGCTGGTGTGAAGAAGATCGTGTTCACGTCTTCCCTCTACGCCTACGGGAGGATCACGGGAGCACCGTTCGTGGAGAGCGAGGTGCCGCAACCCCGCACGGTGTACGGCATCAGCAAGCTCGCGGGAGAGCACATCGTTGCACACTTCGGGTACACGCAAGGCGTCGCATGGAACGTGCTGCGCTACCTCTTCGTGTATGGACCGAAGCAGTTTGCAGGCCTGGGCTACAAGTCGGTCATCATGAAGAATTTCGAGCGAATCCTAAGCGGAGAGCCGCCTGTGATCCTCGGGGATGGGGCGCAGGAGCTCGACTACGTCTTTGTCGACGACGTGGTCGAGGCCACGCTGAAGGCTATGGAGAGTCCGGTCACCGGCGAAGTCCTCAATATCGCTTCGGGTCACGGAACGCGTATCGACGCGCTCACTGAGGCCATGTTGCGCATCAGTGGAAGCACGCTCCGCCCAACGTACGGTCCAGCCGACTGGACGCACGGCAGCTGTCGGGTCGGGAATGCCGAGCGGGCGGCGGAGGTCCTCGGCTGGCGAGCCACTACTCCCTTGGACGTCGGTCTCCGACGCACGTTCGCTTGGATTCGGCGGCACGCGAGCTAGCGTCTCCGACAGGCGAAGCACGCCCTGAGGGGCAACCAGGTACTCGGAGACGCGTCGCGTTCCTCGATGATGAAGTCACGCTCAAGAAGCTTCCTGAATTGCTGTGGCCACCATTTGTGAAGGTGATACTCATCACCGCCCCAGTTGATGCGATTGCGAAGCAGCCAGCCAGCAGGCGTCCGGCGGACCACCTTCTTGAGGCCGTCGATCAACGGATCCACGGGCACCGTGATCACGGCACGGCCATCGGGTTTCAGCAGCCGATGGATTTGGGCAAGCACCTCCTCGGGTGCCTTGGTGTGCTCCAGAACTTCGGTGCAGATAATTCGATCGTAACTTCCTTCAGCTAGATCGAGATCACCCAACTCACCAAGATTAAACTCGGCGTCGTAGCCCTCCAGGTTACGCTTCGCGGTATCGAGAAAAACCTTGGATACATCCACGGCAGTGAGGCGGGCCTCCGGAAACATACGCAAGACGTGCCCTCCACCAGAGCCAACCTCTAGAATCCGAAGCCCGGCTGCGGGTCCTACCATGCGCCGAATGATCGCGAGTCGCCGCTGCTCGATGAGTCTCACGACGAAGAAAGACTTCTCGTAGTAGTCGTCGATGGGATGCTCGCGGGCCAGCCGGTCGTTGATGTCAGCCACCTCTTGCGAGGTTGCGCCAAGAGTAGGACGACTTTCCATCACTGTAGCTTCTCACTTGGCCGAGGCGCCTCTGATTGAAAATCAACGCCCAATCTCGACACGCTTGCCAAGTGCTTTCCGGTTCGAATCATGTCGATCTGATCGACGAACTCAACGTCGATTCGTAAGTCATCGCCCAAATGATGATGAAAATGGGCAAGGATCTCGTCCAATGCACTCTCGGTGTAGCGCCCGCCTTTGACGACGCGGAAGGTTAGCGCCCCGCGTCGCTCTTGGATTACCTGGAACCGCTGCACCGCGTGGTCGTACTCCTTTAGTAGGTGGGCGAAGAAAGTGCCCGGAACGAAACGACCGTCAGTGCCCTGGATGATCGATTGGACACGACCTTCGATGTCACCCACCAGCGGCAACCCGCGACCGCATGAACATTCATGGTTGGGGTCCATCGCCACGGCAAGGTCACCAATGCGGTAGCGAATGAACGGAAGGCAGTAGTTGTTCAAGTCCGTGATCACAACCTCGCCGATCTCGCCGGGCTTGGCTGGCTGGCCATCGCGCAGCACCTCCACGATGTAACCCTCGGCTGCGACGTGATGCCCCACGTGGGCTTCGCACTCGTAGGCGATGCCCGAAAACTCGCGCGCGCCGTACTTGTCGAAAACTCTGCAGTCAAAGGCGCTCTCGATCCGCTGTCGACTCGCCACCGGCAGACTCTGTGCGCTGCTCATGATGGCCTTCGGGTGTAAAGCGAGCTGCCCGTGTTCCTTCAGGTAGTATGCGAGGAAATCGAGCGCTTCCGCGTACCCGTCGAGCAAGACGGGATTGTGGTCGGCGATCTCCCGCACCATGGCGTCCAGCCGCGCCTCGGACATCTCGAAGACTGGGATGAACTTGCGCCGCAATAGCGCGGCGTCGAGGCGTTCCTTTCGGGCCTGGGTCTTTGTCATGCCAATCGTTTGATGCCACAGGCGCACGCTTGGGTCGCCAAATTGGTAGCCCGTCCACTCCTGCGACCGCAAGGTCGCGGCCCAGCGAAACTCGAGCTGAGCCCGATCTGCGTAGCAGACAAAAGGCTGGCCAGTCGAGCCGCTAGTAGCAATGCGTAACACTTGCCGTTTGTCGTGATTCTCGCTGAGGATGTCGAAATGAAGGTTCTCCTGGACATCGTCCTTCGATAAGAACGGCAGCTTGTGAAGATCGCGCTGTCCGCGGATGTCGCTTGGCCCCAGCTTGGCGGCCTGCATACGATAGCGGTAGAAAGGCACGTTGCGGTAGGCGTGGCGGATCAAGCGGCGCAATTTCTCGTCTTGCAACTCACGCACCTGGTCCGCCTTCAACCACTGCGTCTGACGCAGCATCTCGTAGTAGCGTTCCACGTCGCGCGTGATCATCCAGTGCGTCTGATCGAAGACCGACAGGTATGCGTTCCAGTGGAGGCGCCTCGCAGCCGACATGGGCGCCCCCCGAGCGATGACCGGGTGCCGACGAAGGAACTGATCACTCACATCCTTGGGGCTTTGCCGCAGGCGATACTCCCAAGTAGCGCCAACAAGGTCGACGAGTGAGCGTGCCACGGCGCGGGAGGCGTTGCCGTCCAAGAAGCTCGTGCCCGCGCGGCGGTTTTCGAAAAGCGTTTCGACTTCTTTGTAGGAATAACCCTTGGCGTGGGCGGCAACCATGATGAACGACTGCCAATAGAAGTAGCTCCCACGGTAGGTGAGGAGGTCCTCGAGCACTTCCTTGGCGCAGACAACAAAGCCGCTCTTGTTGTCCCGGAGCTTCATCCCGAAGGTCGTGTTGAGTAGATGATTGAATCCGCGACTGAGGTGGTAGCGGGCACCACGTTCGCGACCCACGGGGCTCCGCCATCCCTGAATGACGTCGACGCTGTGCTCTCTCAGCTCGCGATAGAGCCGGAGGAGATCCTCGGGTTGATACTGCAAATCCGCATCGATCAGCCCCACCACGGCTCCGTCCGCCGCCGAAACCCCCGTCTTCCAAGCCTCCGCAATCCCGCGATTGCTATTGTGGAAGCAGCCGGTTACCTGCGTCGGGTGCTCGCTCTGGACTTGCCGGATGGCTTCGGCAGTGGCGTCGGCACTGCCATCGTCGACCAGAACGAGCTCCCCCTTTAGCTTCCCCCGCTCGAATGTATGGAGCACGCGGCGGGTGAGCTCCTTGATGTTCGCTTCCTCGTTGAAGCACGGGACGATGACCGAGAGATCGACTGCCATAGGTTCACACCCGTTCCAGGGGCTTGGATAGGAGCGCGGTCTCTAGCACGCCCGTCGAGGGCTGGGTACCCGCGCGCCGCTCAGCGGTCATCGGCCCCCCCCGAGACCGGCATACAGAGATTGACCAGGCCTCCCACGCCCGCGGTGACCAACTGCATCGCCCAGAAGCTCAGCGAGCCCGCGTATGCGGTGGCCTCGGGCACCCTGACGGTGCCGTACAACGCTGCGAATGCAGCCTCGCGAACCCCGGCGCCTCCCACGGTGAATGGAAAGAATCCCGAGGCGCTCACCAGCGGCATTGCTACTGCGGACGACGAGAGCTGCACCGCCGGGTCGAGCGAATGCATGATGGCGTGTCCTGCGACGATATTGAGAAAATGGATGATCAACGATGCAACGATTGCGCCGATGAAGGGCCACATCGAGTAGAAGCGCGGGAGCGCACGGAGAGGTTCGGCGAGTTTTTTGGGCAACCATGGCGCGAGCTCTGGCGCGAGCGCGATCCCCCCGAGTGCGCCGACCCCTGCGCCCAGCCCGAGCCCCGCCCATAGCCCGACGTTCTCGAGTCCCGGCAACGGCCGAATGAAGTAGGCGCACGCGGCCATCGCGAGCAGAGCCGACACCCCTAGAACGCGCTCGATGAACACCACAGCGACGCCGGTCGTGGCGCCGGCCAAGCTCAGGTTCCCAAATGCTTTTCGGCTCGCGACGCCTCGGAGGACGTCACCACCGACTCCACCCGGCACGTAGGTGTTGTAGAAATGGCCCACGAAGTAGAGATGCCCGAGGCGCGCCCATGAGGGAACGTCGATCGCACCGTAGGCACGCAAGAGCAGCCTCCATCGCACGATGCCCACTCCGACAGCCGCGAACGCGACGGTCAGAGCGAACAGCGCGGCGCCCGCGGACAGCCGTTGCCAGGCGGCTATGACTTCGCCGGGATCGACCCGGGCGGCCAGGTACGCAACCGCTGCCAAGGTGATCGCGATGCGCGCCCATCGAAAAACGCGGCGGCGTTTCTCAATGCTGGTACTCCGTCGTCGCCCCCGTTCGGTCATTTCAGTCGTCACGTCCAAAGTGTCATGGAGCTCGGGTCTTCACCGCGCATCGCGTCGCCTCTGCCTGAATCCTCGCGGCAGAGCACGCCAGGCGAATTCCTCAAGTTGTGCTCGACTCGAAGGGGGATCCACCCCACACCACTGCGACGGGGGCTCTTCAGTCGATTGCGCCATTCAATCATTCAATCGGCAAGCTTCGGGCTTGGCAGCAGTCCGGTACTGAATGTTATGTCGCCTGGCGCGCGAACCTGAAAGGGCGTTTATGTCGACTATCAGCCCACGCCAAGAGGACGATGATACTGATGATGTTGCCTATTTCGGGCATGCTCCCAATCGCCGGCTCGAACCCCTCCCCTCGAGCCGCGCCCAGTGTCGCAAGCGGGCGCGGACCAGCGCACAGAAACAACGCGCGGGCGCAAGCCCGGTGATAGTCTAGCGCGGATGATGGCCGATGTGTCGCCCGAGCAACCCGATTGGTCCCGCGAACGACCGACACGCTTATGGGATCCTGGCCGGCGGCTACTGCAAGCCGTGCGGGCCTATCAACGTTGGACGCAACGAGCAGGTCTGTTGGCTCGTGTGATGCGAGCTGTGTGGGTGGTGCAGCATCGATTTTGGTCGGTGGTCACCGGTGCGGAAATTCCGCTGAACGGGCGCATCGGCGGCGGGCTTCTCATCCCTCATCCCAATGGAATCGTCATCCATCCCGACACCCAGGTCGGGCCGAACTGCCTCATCTTCCAGCAGGTCACGCTCGGCACGCGGGAAGGCAAAGGCCCCCCGGTCATCGGCGCGCACGTCGACATCGGCGCCGGCGCGAAAATCCTCGGCGACGTGCGCATCGGAGCGCACTCGACGATTGGCGCCAATGCGGTCGTGATTTCGTCGTTTCCAGCTCGTTCGAAAATCGTCGGCATTCCCGCACGATCCGTCGAGCGACAAAGCGACGACGAATGACGCGGCCAACCGGACGCCCTCCAAACGAATGTTCGCTACGACAAAGCTCGCGACGAACCCCATCGGCGTAGGCGCGCATAACGCGTCGACGGCGCTTTTCCGGCCATTGGTCGACGCAATAGGCGTCGAATTCCGGCATCCCCGGAAACAAAGCAACCCTGGTGCTGGCGACGCCTCTTAGTCCATAGGGACCATTTTGGAAGCGCAATTGCCCGATATTGCTCACAATGCCAACGGGACGGGTGGTGCGAGTGACGATGGTGGCTTTCGCAATCACGGCGCCGGAACCGCGCTCGATTCTCCGCGCTCTGCGGCCATCACGAATTCGTTGAGCCTTCGCGAGAAGTCTTGCACGGCTTCAAGGGTGTCGAGGTTGCGGTAGTGGCCGACTTCTCGATTCACGAAGAGCAAGGCCAGCAAATAGTCGTAGGCGGCGTCTGACGCGGCCAGGTTTGAAACCAAGCTCTGGGTTTGGGCGTCGACCAAGGTGATGATGTCGACCTTGCCTCGGCGGTAGAGGTCGGTCACCAGCTCGAGGTTGTTTCGCGCGGCCTCGGCGGCGTTGCGGGTCAGGGTCACGGCCATCAGCGCCGCGCCGGCGCTGTAGAGCTCGGTGCGGACCCCGGTATCGATCTGTTGCGCCACGCGATCGAGCACCGCCTCGAGCCGCTCCACCAAGCGGGCGCTCTCGCGCATGGCTGCGACGCCGGAGCCTCCGCGTGAAACGGGAATCGACAAATAGAGACCTACATCCCAACCAAACTTGTCGGGCTCGGGAAAGAGGCCGTCGGGCACTCCTGGAATGACGGGAGTGGTCGAGCCCTTTCCGTCGCGCCAGAAGTCATGCTGGACACCGCCCTCGACGAAGAAGTCTGGAAGCCAGAGCTGCCGGCCGCGCCCTTCCTTGACGCGCTCCTCGGCGGCTTTGCGGGCCTCGGTCTGACGGGCTTCCGGTGAATTTCGGAAGCCTTCCTGGACCATGAAATCGCGCAAGACCTCGAACGACCACGGGTCGTTCATGTACTTGGCAATCGGATCCTCAGGAGCTAGCGCAAGGCCGTGTTCGTCTGTGGGAAGATCGATCGGCGTGATGGCCTGCTCCGAGGGTCGATTGAGCACGCGGTTGAGCTCGATTTTGGTTTGCTCCACCACCGCCCGTGCGTCGACCACCGATTGTTGATTGTCGGCAAGCTGAACTTGCCAGCGATAGAGCTCACTTGCATTGGCGACGCCGACCTCCAGGCGTAGACGGGCAAGCTCGAGGTAATCGCGGGTGAGGCGGATGTTGCGACGCTGGATTCGTTCCTGCGCGGTGGCCCTCAACACGGCGACATACGCAACCCCAGCTTGGAGCATGACGTCGAGGACGTCGACGAAGTATCCGTACTCACGGCCCTCCTGAAGGAGCCGCCGGGATTTGAATCGAGTCCAGGCCTGCTCGGAGTAAATGCTCTGGCTGGCCCGGGCGAAGGTCGAGGCTTGCCGTTCGGCGATCTGAGCGCCCGGCGGCACGCGATCCGGATCGCGAAGCACGGCGCCCACCTCGAGCTGGCCTTGAGGGAGAAGGGGCCCTCGCTCGACCTTAACACCCTCCTCTCCAGCTTCGACGAATTTTTCGGAGACCAGAAGGTCGAGATTGTTGGAGACGGCTTCGTACATCACGCCATCCATCGACACCTGGCTCGCGGGATCAACTGCGTCGGCTCCCACGATCTCGGCCTCGATCAAGACTTCAAAGGTCGGCCGCACCCCGATCGCCAGTGCCGCGTCCACGTTGATTTGGAGGTCTTCCCGTTCCTCGAACTCCACGTGGATCTCGCTTGCCGGCCGGCCTTCCAAAATCAAATCGAGATTGAGTGCGGCGCGTTGCGCCCGCCGAGGCATGTTGTCCGCAGAGCGGATCGACATCATCGCGCCTTGCTGAAGCCAATCCGGGTTGACCGCGACGTTTGGAAGACGTTTCTGAGTGATGAAGCTCATGAGCCGTACGCGATCCTCGATGGAAAGTTGCCGGACGGACGAGATCACCACGCCGTCGGCAGTTTGCGGGATCGCCGAAAGCAGCGCTTCCACGCTGGGTTCGGCAAACACGACGGGTAGGCGCTTGCGCTCGGTGGTCGAGGGCAAGACCACCTCTTCGGATTGCTCGGCGAGCACGACCACCCGCTGACTCCCCGCTACCTCATGCAATCGCTCGGCTTCCCGCGAGACATCGAAGTCTTCGGTGATGTACGTGAGGTTTCGCCGTCCACTGACGTCCCCGCGGCGCGGCAAGCCTTGGCGCTCCGCTTCGACGACCAAAGGCAAAATGGTGGGCTTGGGAAGGTTGTTGCGCTGGGCGACTTCGCGGGAGGTGAGGTGTCCCAAGCCAAAAACCACGGAGATTTTCGGATCTGCATATGCCCCATTCAACTGCGCTTTGACCCCCTCCCGGGTCCAGTCGCCTGGGACTCCGATGTCTACGAAGACCACGTCGAAACGGTCGCCGACTTGCGTCTTAATCTCTCGCCCGAGCTCGGAGATCATCTGATCGAAGACGGGGGAGGGTCCGTCCACGACGGCGGCTACGCCTATCTTAGGCTGCGGGGTCTGCGCATCGACGCTGGAAGCACCGAAGAGCGAGACGACCAAACACAGAAAAAGCAGCCGCATAGGGCGCGAAGCATAGACGACGTCGGGTGGTTTCTGTAGGGCGAATTTATCCAGGATTTGCGGCGTCATGATGCCGCAGCGCTCGCCTTTGGCCTTGGCAAGGCGAATCGAGCTGCCTATGCTGCCGCGACCGCGAAAGAACCCCGAAAAGAGCTTCCGAGACGGACATCACCATGTTCTCCATGATGCGCATTCGAGACCTAATGCTGGCGTTCTCGCTGTCCACCGCGTTCGCGGCTGCGAGCTGTGGGAAAGAGAAGGTCGTCGAAGTCGAGCCTGGAACGAGGCCAATCAAGATCTATCACTTGGAAGGGCAGGCTGGGAGCACTCGGCCCGACTACCCGGGTCGCATCAAGGCGGTCAAGGTCGTCGAGCTCGCGTTCGAGGTGCCCGGCCGCATCGTGGACTGGAACGTCGACGAGGGCCAGCGGGTCAAGCAGGGACAGATTCTGTCGCGCCTCGACGCGCGCGACTATCAAGCCAAGGTCGATGCCGCGCTCGCACGGCTGCGTTTGGCGGAAGCCGAGTACCGCCGCGAGAGCAAGCTCTTTGCGTCGGGGTCCGGAACCCAGCGTGACCTCGACGTCGCAACCCGTTCCCGAGACGTGGCTCGCGCAGAGCTGCAAATCCAGAAGAAGGCGCTTGAGGAAACCCGGCTCCGCGCGACCTTCGACGGAGTCATCGCGCGCAAGCTGGTGACCGACTTTCGCAACGTTGCAGCACGCGAGCCGGTTCTGCTCTTGCAAGACGAGTCGATGATGGAGGTCGTAGTCGACGTTCCCGAGCGCGATCTCACCGGGCGCCGAGACGACATCGACTTCGACAAGTTCAACAACGTGGCCAAGCCCATGGTCGAGCTCTCGGCATTGCCGGGCCGTGGGTTTCCGGTCGAGCTCACCGAGCTCGCCACGGCGGCCGATCCGAGCACCCGGACCTTCCGGGCGACGTTCACCATGAGAAAGCCCGACCAGGTTGGCGTGCTCGCGGGAATGACGGCCAAGCTGGTGCTCACAGGCCTGCGCACGACGGAGGCCGAGGATTTCCTGGTGCCGGTAGCTGCCGTGATCGCAGATGCGCAAAGGGAGCCGTTCGTTTGGTTGGTCGACCCAGAGTCGATGCGGGTGTCCAAGAAGCCGGTCGAGGTCGGTGCGGTGACGGGAGACAAGATCGTGGTCAAGAGCGGCCTTCGAGGGGGCGAGGCCATCGCCATGAGCGGCGTCCACCTGCTGACCGAAGGTCGGCAAGTGACCGAGATGAAAGAATCGGACGAGACCCGTCGATGAACCTCACCGACTTTTCGCTCCGAAATCGTACGCCAGTCGTCGTGCTGACGATCGTAGCGCTGTACGCGGGCATGCAGAGCTTTTCGAGCCTGCCACGTCTGGAGGATCCGGAGTTCACCATCAAAGAGGCGCTGGTGGTAACGCCGTACCCCGGCGCGAGCCCGTACGAAGTCGAACAGGAGGTGAGCAACGAGATCGAGCTAGCGATCCAACAGCTCGGAAAGATCAAGAAGATCGAATCTCGAAACACTCCAGGCAAATCGGTCATCAGCGTCGAAATGCGCTCGACCGTGCCGAGCAAAGCGTTGCCCCAGGCCTGGGACGAGCTTCGCCGCAAAGTAGGCGATGCGCAATCGAAGCTGCCGCCGGGCGCCGGTCCGTCGCTCGTCATCGACGACTATTCCGACGTCTACGGGGTGTTCTTCGCGTTACACGGAGACGAGTACAGCTATCGAGAGCTCTATGACGTGGCCAAGCTGCTTCGTAGAGAGCTGGTGCTCGTCAAGGACGTGGCCAAGGTCACGCTGTTCGGCGTGGTCAACGAAGTGGTCTACGTCGAGTTCGACCGAGAGAGGCTTTCGCAAATCGGCATTTCGGCCGACGATATCAGCAGTCAGCTCGTGGCCGAGGGTGTGGTCGTGGATGCGGGCAGGGTGCAGGCCGGCAACGAGTATCTACGGATTCGGCCCGACTCGCTGATCCATTCTTCGCAAGACCTAGGAGACATCCTCATCACCAAAGGCGACGAATCGCAAGCTCGGCTACGCGACATCGCCACCATCGTCCGGGGCTATCAAGACCCTGCCGAGAACAAGCTACACATGGACGGCCACCGAGCCATCGGAATCGGCGTCTCCACCGAACAAGGCGGAAACGTAGTGGTCATGGGCGAAGGCATCAAGAAGCGCCTCGCGGAGCTGCAGCAGCAGATTCCGCTCGGAATGGAGCTCGAGGTCATCTACATGCAGTCGGACATGGTCACGACGGCGATCAATGGCTTTTTGATCAATCTCGTCGAGGCCGTAGCCATCGTGATTGCCGTGCTCCTGATCTTCATGGGGCTTCGGAGCGGCTTGATCATCGGCTTCGTGCTGGTGCTCACCATCGCGATGACCTTCATCTTCATGTCGCCCGCGGGAGTAGCGCTCGAGCGCATCTCGCTCGGGGCGCTCATCATCGCGCTCGGGATGCTGGTCGACAATGCCATCGTGATCATCGATGGCATGTTGATTCGAGTCAAACGCGGCATGGACCCGGAAGCCGCAGCGAGTGAGGTTGCCCATCAGACCTCGATGCCACTGCTCGGAGCGACGGCGATTGCCATCATCGCGTTTGCTGCGATCGGGTTGTCTCCGGACAGCACGGGGGAATTTTGTCGCTCGTTGTTCGTCGTGATCGGAATTTCACTCTCGCTCAGTTGGGTCACGGCGATGACCATCACGCCCCTGCTCGGGATCTGGTTTCTGGGCGGTTCCAAGGCAGGCTCCGACTCCGCAGACCAAGATCCATACAACACCAAGTTCTATCGAGGTTACCGAGGGTTTCTTGCCCTCTGCCTTCGCCGCCGCTGGGCGACCGTAGGTATCGTCGTGGGCTTGTTTGCGGCTTCCGTGTATGGCTTTCAGTTCACCGACAAAGCGTTCTTCCCGGCGTCTACGACGCCGAAGCTCCGGGTCGACGTTTTTTGGCCGATCGATCAGCACATCGATGAAACCGAGCGCAAAGCGGCCGTCGTCGAGAAGGGCTTGGCCGAGCTCGAAGGCGTGACGCACGTGGCCACGGCGATCGGGCAGGGACCCCCTCGCTTCATTTTGACGTTCACGCCCGAGAAGCCCCACAGCGGTTACGCGCAGTTCCTGATCGATATCGAAGACTACAAGACGCTTGCTCGCGACATCGAGCGCGCGGAAGAATACGTCCGTCAGGCGGCTCCCGACTCGATCGTTTTTGGCCGCACCTTCGATCTTGGACCCAGCAAGCCTGGCAAGATCGAAGCCCGCTTGGTAGGCCCCGACCCGGACGTGCTGCGGGAGCTCGAGGAGCAGGTGCTTGCCATCTTCAAAGCCGACCCGGATACCAAGGGCTCTCGCGGCCGATGGTACGAGCGGGTCAAACTGATTCGCCCGCGGCTTTCCGAGGAGCAGGTGGACGTTCACGGCATCACCACCCAGAACGTAGCCGACGCGATTCTTCGAACGTTTCAGGGAAAGACGACCGGGGTCTACCGGGAAGGGGAGGAGATCATCCCGGTTCGGTTCCGTCAGCCCGCACCCACGCGTGTCGATGTGGCCAATCTTCGGCAGATTCCAATTTGGAGCCCGGTTGCTCGACGGTACATTCCGATGGCCAACGTGGTGACGGGCCTCGACACGGTGTGGTCCGACGAGGTCGTCGAGCGTCGCAACCGAAAGCGTACGCTCACGGTCGTCACCGACCCGACGAACGACTCCGCACCGACGCTCTGGGCCCGTCTGGCGCCCCAAGTGGAAGCGCTGGATTTTCCTGCGGGCTACTACGTCGAGTGGGGCGGCGAATACGAATCACAGCGCGATGCGCAGGCGGCGCTTTTCGCGCCAATTCCCATGTTCGTCGGCATCATGATCTTGATCGTCGTCGGCCTCTTCAACGCCATCCGCCAAACGTTGGTCATTTGGCTCGCCGTGCCGCTTGCCATCATCGGCGTCACCGCGGGGTTGCTCCTGCTCGGGCAGCCATTTGGCTTCATGGCGCTGCTCGGCTTCCTGAGCCTTTCGGGCATGCTGATCAAGAACGCCATCGTGCTGGTGGAGCAGGTCGACCTCGAACGGGAGGAAGGCAAATCCACCTACGAGGCCATCATGGACAGTGGCGTGAGCCGCTTGCGGCCCGTGGCCATGGCTGCGCTCACCACCATCTTGGGGTTGGTTCCCCTCTTTCTCGATGCGTTCTACGTCGCCATGGCCGTCACCATCGTGTTCGGCCTGGCGGTTGCAACCATCCTCACCATGGTGGTCGTGCCCGTCCTTTACGCTATTTTCTTCAACGCCAAGATCGACGACGATGGCTCTGCAGCGGGCGAGACTGGCGACCCCCAGTCGGCATCAAGCGCACCCGCGCCTTCTGCTTAACCGTCTTTCTGCCTCGTGATGTGTAGCCCCACCAGCCTTGCGATCATGACCGCGAGGTAAAGCTGCCCGAAGACGCCTTCGAGCACCGACAACGGCCTTGCAAAATCCGTAACGGGCGCGATGTCGCCGTAGCCCATGGTGGTGAGACAGACCAAGCTGAAGTACATCATCGAGGACGCCATGGCGTGCCGATGGTCGTGCGCACCTTCGGGCAATCCGGAGAACGATCCCGGATATCTCAGTTCGAGGACTTGGAAGACCATCATGAAGGCGATCCCGACCGGCAGGTACGTGACGATGGCGCCGAGGATCGTGTCCGAGTTCACGTCGCTCCGCTGAAACAAGTCGACGATGATGACGCTTGCCGCATAGGCGAGCCAAATTGCGGTCAGACCGAGAGCGAGAACGTCGAGCCCGCCGCCGTTGTGAAGCAGCTCGGTCCAACGAACCGCCAGCGTGATCGCGCTCAAGCCTGCAAACGCCCAACGGTGCCGGCTGAGTCCGACGGCGTACACGCCAGTCATGAAGATGACGTCGAAGATCAGCTCGGCGACGAGCCGTCCACCCTTGAAGGAGAGCGACGGGCTGATCACGATCAGCACGAGCACTCCCAGCAGCAGGGCAGCGCTGCGCGGTATCTTGCGGGTGCGCTTGGTTATCGAGCCCGGGCGCATGCTACAAGCCCTCAGGGCGAGCCGCTAGCGCCGAAGCCGCTGAAAGCTCCAAATGTTGGTCCCCTTCCCGGCGGGTCGCCGAGGTTTCGCTTCGAAACATCACGCGCACCTCGGAAAGCGTGATCAGGGCCCCTCCCTGGGCGCGCTCGCAGTGCTCGCCGTTTTCGCCTCGTTGCGTTTTCGCAAGAAGCTCGATTAATGGAAGCGCGGACCGAGCTAGAGAATGAGTCGCACGCCCCCGAGGTCTTCGATGCGATGAGGGAAATGGTCGCCGGGGGTGCCGATGAACATCTGATTCTTGGGGATGCTGTAGCGGCGAGAGATCGCTTCGATGACCTCGGGCGTGAACTTTCCCTTAACCGCGACGAAGTCGATTCGCAGTTGTGGATACAGATGATCGATGGTTCTGAGCTGGTCGGCGAGGTCCGAGGGAATCGTCGCCTCATCTTCGTAAACGTGGATGACCTTGAGGCGGGAAGTCTGTTCGTTCGAAAGGACGTAGAGGACAGCTCTATTGAGCGTGACCATGTTGTCACCGCGAGTGAAATACACCATCGCAGTCTCACTGATGCGCTGAATCTCTCCCATGATGAGGTCGTGAATCCATTGGCTCGCCGTGCCTAGCTTTTCGACGATTGCCCTGACTACGTAGAGCGCCACCTTGAGCATCTCGCGACGCATGAACATCAACGCAACCACGGCCGCCGTTGCCAGGAAATAGACTTCGAATATCTCTACGTTAATCGGGTCGAGGATGATGTTGCCCAAGAGTCCGAGCAGAACGGCGAACAAGCCAATGGTGACGGCGGGCCAGCTCGCACGGACTGCGCGCGGGAGGCGGGCCCGTTTTACCTTGAGGAGCATGTTGCCAACCGCGAACAAGGCCATCACGCTCAAGAAGGCGAGCGTATACACGCCCGCAAGAGACGAGATCTCACCGCGCGTGATGAACAAAATTGAGACGCACAGCGCCAAAAATCCGAGGAGAATCCAGTGATTGGTGCCTCTCCACTTGTTCTCGCGAAGCAGGAATTGAGGAAGGATGCGGTCGAGCGCCATGCGTCGCGCCAGGCCCGTGACCCCGACGAAGCTCGTCAGCACGGCGCCGGACAGGACCAGCACCGCATCCACGCTGACGAGAAGCCCAAGCTCTCGGCCCATTGCAACCTCTCCCATGCGGGCGAGCAGATCGGGCGGTACTTTTTGAATATCTGCCAACGGAAGAAGGCCCAGCGAAAGGAGACTCATCAAGGGGTTGAAGATCGAAACCACGATCCACATGTTGCGGAGCGTCTTCGGAAAGACTCCTTCCTTCTGTTCCTCGATGAAGTTGGCGGAGCTTTCGAAGCCGCTAATTCCGAGCATCGCCGCGGCGAATCCAAAGAAGAGCGCGTGAGGAACGCTGGTCGTCGACGGGAGATGCCAATTTTCGAACAAAAGCGAAGGGTTTCGCACGACCACGGTAGCGCAAACGACTGCGAGGATCGCAAGGACGGCGATGTGCAAAATGAAGATCACGAGCGCGACGATCGCCGACTCGCCAATCCCGATGATACCCAGGAGAGCAAAGGTGCCGAGGACGCCGATGGTGGCTGCGAAGACGTCCAACCCTCCCCAAAGGTGGTGAGCATAGTGCATGCCTTCGCTCGCGCTGATGACCGCCGTGGCGATGTAAGATAGTAGAGTGAGGCAGGCAGCCGCCGCAGCAATGCGCTTGTTTGTCGTGTTCAGAAGGACCGTATAGGTTCCACCGTTCAACGGCAACGCGCTACCGACCTCGGCATAAACGTTTCGATAGAGGTAGAGGACCACTGCGACGACGACCAAGACGACCGGGGCGAGCGCGCCCGCTTGCGCAGCGCACAAGGCAGACACGTAAAGAACGCTGGAACTGATGTCATTGCCGCAGATTGCGGTGGCGCGCCAGCTACCAAGCAGATGCTTCTCGGGTTGATCCAAGCGCGTCAGCGGAAGGCTCGCCGATAAGCTCGTGAGGCGTTCAGCGCGTCCCCAGCCGGCAAACTCCCAAGGCTTGTCGTTTTCCACATCGTTCATCCGAGGCCTACCTCAGAAGGTAGCGCACCAAGCCACCACGCGCCGAAATTCCAGCCCTATACGTCGTCCAAGTCTCTGCCTGATCGATCGAATCAGGGGTGAGGCTCCTCGACGACGCCGGCCCAATGTGTCGAACGACTCTCGGTCTTTGACTCGTAGATCGAGGCGAGCTGCTCGGGGTGGGAAAGTCCGGTCCATCCCAACCCATGTCGGAGGTAAGTTTGCGCGTTCCTTTTTTTCTGGGAATACTTCGGGCGCTCAAGGGTTGGGCAGCTGTGGTGAATACTCAGGCAGCGTTTCAGATTGCGACAAGCCGCTGGCAAGGCGGTCGCGTCGCGTTGTTCGCCTTGCTGGCGCTATTCACCACTGGCGCGTCCTCCCCATCAGGAATGACTACCTGCATTCGGGCAGACCTAGCGCTGGCGCCGCCATCCACCGCGGACAACCACGCGCAGCTGGAGCGGCCCTCAACGCGCGCCGACCGTTGTGCCGATGCTACCATCGACGCGTCCGAAGACGACGATTCCGGCCGCGGTGGACCCAATTCTCTGTGCCCCCAGAGGACCGAGACCGTCCTCATTGCGAGCTCGCCGATCACACGCCCCGTCAACGATTTGCTCGCTCGTTCGTATCTGGCACGCGGTCCACCTTCCGCCTGACGAGGACCTCCCGCCGGAGGTTTTCGTCTCCAGTGTGTGTGGGTCCCCCGAGCACGGGGAACCTCCGTGTCTTGTGCGGGAAGGTGAATTGTCATGTCCGAAGTCGAATTGACGAGCGAGCCTCGACGCTCGTTTCCGGTTGCTGATCTCAAAGCGGGATTCCTAGTTTTCCTGATCGCGCTTCCCCTCTGTCTGGGAATCGCGATGGCGAGCGGCTTTCCCGCGATTGCTGGTGTCCTCACGGCCATCATCGGGGGAATCGTCGTCACTTTGCTGGGCAGCGCACGGCTTACGATCAAGGGGCCTGCGGCAGGCCTCATCGTCATCGCGCTCGGCGCGGTGCAAGAGCTTGGTCAGGGAGATCCATGGCTCGGCTATCGTCGAGCCTTAGCGGTCGGGGTCGTCGCGGCCTGCGTGCAAATCGCCCTGGCTCTGCTCCGTGCGGCCACAATCGGCGTGGCCATGTCTCCATCGGTCGTACACGGAATGCTGGCTGCAATCGGCGTGATCATCATATCGAAGCAGGCACACGTTCTCGTCGGCGTCGCCCCCGAAGCCAAGGAACCGTTGGAGCTTCTCGCCGAGATCCCACAAAGCGTTGTGCACGCGAACCCGGAAATCCTCCTGCTCGGAGGACTCTCACTCCTGATTTTGTTCGGATGGCCGATGATTCGGAAGCAGTGGGCAAAGGCCGTGCCCGCCCCAATCGTCGTACTGGCAGTCACCGTGCCCTTGAGCCTGTGGTTCGGCCTGGATCACGAGCACGCTTATCAGTTCCTTTCGCACCAGTTCCACGTAGGGCCTGAATTTTTGGTCGAGCTTCCGGGCTCGCTTTCCGACGCGATCGTGTTCCCAGACTTCTCGATGGTGTTCACCGCAGCGTCGCTCAAGTATGTCGTGATGTATGCGCTCGTCGGCACGATCGAGTCAACCCTCAGCGTGATCGCGGTCGACCTGATGGATCCGGAAAAGCGTTCGTCGAATCTCAACAAAGACCTGTTCGCGTTGTCGCTGGGTAACTTGGGCTCGGCGCTCGTCGGAGGTCTGCCGATGATCTCCGAAATCGTCCGAAGCAAGGCCAATGTGGACGCCGGCGCGCAGTCGCGGTGGGCGAACTTCTTTCACGGCGCATTTTTGCTCAGCTTCGTTGCGCTGGCGCCGGGGCTCCTGAGCGAGATTCCGCTTACGGCGCTGGCTGCCATGCTCGTCTACACTGGTGCGAAGCTCGCATCCCCCAGAGAGCTCGTCCACATCAAGCAAATTGGACCAGACCAGCTCCTGCTCTTCGTCACCACCTTGCTCGTGACCCTTGCCACGGACCTCTTGATCGGCGTTGCCGCCGGGCTGGCTCTCAAGCTGATTCTGCACCGCATCCGGGGCGCAACCTTTCGGCAACTGTTCCGCACACAAGTCGAGCGCGCCGAAGAGGAACCGGAGCTCCGTCTCACTCTACACGGCGCGGCTGCCTTCACGAGCCTTCTTTCCATACGAAAGCAAGTCGCCAACCTCGACCCGAAATTCACTCGGGTCGTCATCGACGTGACCGATGTTGCGATCGTAGATCACACGTTCTTGAGCCGCGTCGAGGAGCTGTCGGCCAAATGGCAAAACGCGAAGCTCGAGTTTCTAGGTATCGAAGAGTTGATGCCACATTCGGCCCACCGGCACTCCACTCGCCGGCGAGCAGCCTGATGACCACTGCTGCCGACAGTCTACTTCGGTTTCCACTGCCCAAGCCGGCATCAAAGAGCGAGCCCCGCTCTCTGTTGGAGATGCTGGAGCATGCAGCGGACCTCCTGCCCCAGCAGTCTCCCCTGCACATGTTCGTGCACCACAACACCCTTCATGCGTTCGAGCACCTGCACTTCGAGCAGGCGGTCCTCAAGGGAGCGGAACGCTTCGGCGCCGAGCCTTACCAATCCGAAAAAGCGTTTGCGAGATGCCTGGAGACAGCGAGAATTCGACCGTCCGATATCGATGCCGTGCTCGGCCCTTTTGCCACAGGCGGCGATGCACCGATCGTTCCGGGAGGCCCATCGCGCAGAGAGCTCCGAAGGGTCCGGGTTCAGAACCTCTTCGAGATTCCGAAAGGGCCAGCGTTGCGCTGGATGCTGGAAGAGATGAGGACTTTGTTTCGTTTTCATTCAAGCGTTCCTGAGTTCGCACGCGCTGCAATCCTGCAATCGGCCGAGCGCATCTCGGTCGACCGTGCTCCTATGTCGCCGAAGGACCGCGAGGAGCAAGCGCTCGAGCTCCTTTGGAAACAGCTGATGGCGGTGGCGCCAACGGTTTCTCGTCAGCGCTCCGGGATCCGGACAAGAGACCAGATTCTCGACGCGTTTGGTGTCGACACGGACGATCTGGTTCACCCACTCCTCATTCGGTTTTGCGCAGCCTTCGTCGATCAGGGGATCGCCTACTGGCAAATGCCCAAGCGGGAGCAAGGCTTGCTCCGAGCGTTCCGCGCCCTTTATGGCGTCGGGTCGGGCCCAATGGACCCCTGGATGAAGGGCCTCTCCGAGGAGCTGCGGCGTCAGCAGGACCTTGGATGGGATGCGGAGGCCACCGTGCATTGGGCCCTGGCCGAGTTGGAAATTCCGAAATCGGACTGGCAGGCCTACATCGAGGCGACGCTGCTGTCACTGCGGGGTTGGGCAGGCATGATTCACCAACTGGAGATACGTCCCGATACGGCTCCAGTGCACCCTCCACCCGCCCGACTGGCGGACTACCTCGCACTACAGCTGATGCTCGATCTCCAAGCCGCGAGGTTCGAGCTTCATCGATGCACGGATGACCAGACCAGTCTTTCGGAAATCCGTTGGCGGCTGGCGAAAATGGCGCCGCAACCCGAGCTAGACCTCGAGCTGGTTTACGAAGCTTTCATCGCAGCTCAGTTGGCCGGTGTGGGGCCGGCTGAAATGACGAGCACCAACGAGGCGAGACGGTGGATCGACGAAGTGCGCGCGTTCGACTCTAACGAGCGACGGAGAGTGCTGCATCTAGCGTACGAAAGAAGACATCGGATCGGTGTTCTCGATGGAATCTTGGGTCACTGCCGGTTGAGTCGCGCTCCCGTCAGCAAAGCTTCGTTTCAAGCGGTCTTTTGCATCGATGACCGGGAGGAATCGCTTCGCAGGCATCTCGAGGAGCTTCGGCCGGACGTGGACACGTACGGGTATGCCGGCTTCTTCGGGATAGCCATGGCCTATCAGGGCCTGGAAGACATTCGCCCGAGACCCCTGTGCCCGGTAGCTGTGCGCCCCAGTCACTACGTGACCGAACGGGCGCTCGATGAGAGCGAAGCCGCCGTGTTCGCGAGCAAGCGCCGGCGTCAGGGACAGATGACCCACTCAATTGCGCTCGGAAGCAAGATGCTGACCCGTGGCGGCCTGCTGTCGGCCTTGCTCGGGTTTCTGGCGGTAATTCCCTTGATCGGGAGAAGTCTGTTTCCGCGGCGTACCGAAAGGCTAGCGCACTGGGCACTGCAGAGGACCGCACCGGTTCCCCCAACCCGTCTCTCCCTGGAGGGAACCGGTGCGGTCCGACCCGACGGGCTTCGGTCGGGATACACGCTCGACGAGATGGCGGACATTGTGGCCACCGTGCTCACGACGATGGGGATGGGGGAGAACTTGTGCCCCTTAGTGCTCATTGTCGGCCACGGCTCGTCGAGTCTCAACAACCCGCATGAAGCTGCGCACGATTGCGGCGCGACCGGAGGGGGCCGAGGGGGACCAAACGCACGCACGTTCGCTCAAATGGCAAACGATGCGGGCGTTCGGGAGCGCCTGAAGGCGCGGAGCTTCTTCATACCCGACTCGACCTGGCTCGTCGGTGCGTACCACAACACTTGCGATGATTCGATGACTTACTACGACGAGGACCTGGTGCCGGCGCATCTGCTCGACACGTTGGAAGACGTCAAGGGGGCGATGTCGGATGCTTGTCGCCTCGATGCTCACGAGCGGTGCCGGCGCTTCGAGTCGGCTTCGCTGGACCTCAACCCCGAATCCGCGCTCATCCATGCCGAGTCGCATGCCTACGATCTCGCACAGCCTAGGCCGGAGTATGGCCACGCGACGAACGCGGTCTGCATCGTCGGACGGAGAGAACGCACGCGCGGACTGTTCCTCGACCGGCGAGCATTTTTGGTTTCTTACGACCCTACACGAGACCCAACCGGCGCGATCCTCGCAGCGCTCCTTCGGTCGGTAGGACCGGTCGGCGCAGGAATTAACCTCGAGTACTATTTTAGTTTCGTGGATCCGACGGGGTACGGCTGTGGCACCAAGCTGCCGCACAATATCGTCGGGCTCATCGGGATCATGGATGGCCACGCCTCCGACTTGAGAACAGGTCTACCCTGGCAGATGGTGGAGATTCACGAGCCCGTCCGGCTGCTGACCATCGTCGAGGCGACCACGCAGATGCTGGAGCGTGTGCTGGCCCAGGAGGCCGGACTCGCGAATCTGGTGAGAAACGAGTGGATCCAACTCGTGGCGTGGGATCCCGACGGCGACGCGCTCGCTGTTTACGACAAGGGGCGGTTCGTTCCCTACGTTTCCGAAAACCTGGCAATCGCGATCGTAGATCGCTCGATGGATTTCTACGCGGGAAGGCGTGGTCATTTGAACCCCGCTCACGTCAAGGCGGGCCCCTTCACGGAGAGGAGTGCGTGATGGAATCGGTCGTCGACTGGATCGTGCTCGCCATCGTTGCGTCTCCCGCGCTCACGGTGCTGCTCCTCGGGCTGCGCGCTTGGCTCTACCACCCGTGGAGCGAACGAACCACGGTTGCCATCGTCGGCACTGGTTTCGTCGTATCGGTCGCCGCCTGTGCCATCACAGCGGCCTGCCTGATAGCCGCGGACGCTACCGAAGTTCGGGTCCCCATCGGAAGCTGGTTCTCCGTGGGACACTACTCGTTCGAATGGAAATTGATCGCCGATCGCTTGTCGATCCCTTTTGCGACGTTCGCCTCCGTTCTGCTCGGTCTCGTCGCGTCATTTTCGAGGCGTTACTTGCACCTTGAGCCCGGGTTCGCTCGCTTCTACTTGCTCCTCGCCATCTTTGGTACCGGGGTTGAGTTTGTGGTGCTGGCGGGCAGCCTAGATCTGGCGTTTCTTGGGTGGGAGCTCGTCGGATTGACCTCGGCTTTACTGATCGCGTTCTTTCACGAAAGGCGTGCCCCAGTTCAGCACGGATTGCTCGCTTTTGGGACCTATCGGCTCTGTGATGTCGGATTGCTGGCCGCCGCCGTGGCGCTGCACTTCACCGTCGGCACCTCGGATGTTGGGCCTTTCACCGGCGGTCCATGGGCGGGCTTCGTCGTTCCGTCGACCTGGGCAGGCGCGACCGTCGTCGGAATGCTGATCCTCTGGGCGTCGATCGGAAAGGCGGCCCAGCTGCCTCTATCCGGTTGGCTTCCCCGTGCGATGGAGGGACCGACGCCATCGAGCGCTATCTTCTACGGCGCGCTGTCGATTCATCTGGGGCCTTACTTGCTGCTCCGGTCTGAGTCGATCCTGCAGTCCTCGGGGGTTGCCGCGGGCGCGGTCATCGCAGTCGGCGCGTTGACCGCTCTTCACGCGACTTTCGTTGGACGGACACAAACCGACATTAAGAGTGTGCTGGCGTACGCATCAATGACTCAGGTCGGCTTGATCTATGTCGAGATCGGCCTGGGGCTCCACTACCTCGCAGTGGCTCACATCGTCGGCCACGCGGCGATTCGAACACTTCAGATTCTGCGCTCCCCGAGTTTGCTCCACGACTACCACCATCTGGAACAGGCGATGGGAGCACAGTTGCCTCGAACGGGCGGTCACATCGAGCGCCTCGTTCCGGGTGCGCTTCAACCTTGGCTGTATCGTGTCGCGCTCGAACGTGGTGGTTTCGACGCAGTGCTGAAGCATCGAATCGTTGCCCCGGCCCTCAGGTTCATATCGCGCATCGACCGATTGGATAGGGCATGGGTCGCCTATTTGACCGATCGCAGCGCGCTTCGGGATCGGCAACGTCAAGGTAACGAGGTCTTGCCATGATCGCTGTTTTTGCAGCGCTTGAGCTGCTCCTTCTGCTTCCCATGTCATGGCTCGTTGGGTGTTCCACCTCCTCCCGAACAGCTCGCCATCGAGCCAGCTACACGATGGCGTTCGCGGGCCTGATCGCACTCGGGCAGATTGTTTGGCACACCTTCGAGCTCCCGTGGTTCGGATGGTCGACGGTTTGGCTCTCCGCGGACGATCCGCATTCCTGGGTTCCCGCATTCTCGCTGATCTCGTGTCTGATGGGCTTCACCGCAATTGCTCTGAGTCCCGTTAGCGAGACCAGGCCGGGGACATTTCGTAGAATCTTGCTGCTCATCGCCATCGCGCTGCTCTTCTTGGCGATTCGCCACCCAATTGCGCTGGCCGTGCTCTGGGGCGCCTCGGCACTGGTCGCCTGGCTCGAGCTCCGGGATGTCAAATCAGCCAAGCCGGCCTCGGGAATCGCAAAGCTGTTTGCGATCTACCACTTTCCGAGCGCTTTTGCTTTCGGGCTTGGCGCGGTTCTTCTCGTTGAGAATCACACGGCCGCAGGAGTCATGCTCGTTCTGATAGGCATAGGCATTCGCGAGGCGGTGATTCCCCTCCACAGTTGGTTCCCGCCTTTTGTGCAATACGCACCCATGGGGCTCGTGGTCGCCTTCTTTGCACCTCAGCTTGGCGTCTACGCACACCTGGAGCTTCTTCGCGGAGAGCTCCCCAACCAGCTTGCTCACGGCGTGGCGTCTCTCGGGGCGATCACGGCCGTCGTCGCCGCCATGCTTGGCATCGCCCAGACCGATGCAAGGCGGGCGCTTGCATTCCTCGCAATGAGCCAGACTGGCCTGGTCGCGTTTGGCCTCGATACGAGCTCTTCGGTTGCTCAGATTGGCGCATTGCTAACATGGCAGGTGATCGGCGTCGCAACGGCTGGTTTTGCGATGACTCTGACATCGCTCCAGGCGCGGCGCGGCGACCTCTCCCTGCAAACGCCAGCGGGAAGCTTCACGCAAACGCCACGCATGGCCGTGGCTTTCTTGTTCATGGGTTTTGCGAGCGTCGGCCTTCCACTCACCCTGGGCTTCATCGCGGAGGACTTGCTGGTCCAGGGCTCGGTTCGGGAGTTTCCCGCACTCGCGTTCGCCCTCATCATCGCGACCGCCCTCAACGGCGTCTCCGTGATGCGAGCGTTCTTTGTGCTGTTCAGCGGGTCCGCTCAACACATTGGAGAACGCGATCTCATGAGAAGAGAAGCGGGCACGTTGACGGTGGTCATGGCGACGCTGCTCATCGGCGGACTCTTCCCGGGGGCTACCGTTCGCGGGCTCGAGCGGGTCACCGACCACGAGGAGGAAGCTCTCGTCGAGGATTCGACTCCGGCGACACCTGCTTCGAGCAACTCGCAGGATGAAGATGCGGCCGACTTGGCATGTCAATTCGTTCAGGCGCCCGTGAACATCTGGACCACGACGGGACCAACGGGACGCCACCGCGTCGCACCTTACTTCGATCTCGAGAGGGCGATTCATGGCCGGGAGATTGGAACCGCGGTTCGCGCCAAGTGGGCTCTAGGGTCACCGATCATGTTCCACGGACGACGCTACCAGTTTGAACAAGTGCATTTTCACGGGCCTTCGACCCACATGCTCGACGGCATGAGGTATCCGATGGAAATGCATGTGGTGAACGTCGCCTCGGTCAAATCCGTCAACGATCCGCCGCAGTACCTGATCATCAGTGTCCTTTTTCGAAACGGTAGGAAGAACCAGGATATCGATCGAGTTCTGAACGGCACCTTCAAACGCCACCGAACGGTTTTCGATCCAGATCGGAAACATGTAGAGGAGTATTTTTCTAGCGAAGAACGGCGAAAGTACTACCAGTACCGCGGCTCACTGGCGGTGCCGCCCTACGATGAAGCGGTGGATTTATTTGTTCTAAGCGAGCCGAGAACGGCATCGCCGGAGCAAATCGCAAAGGCCCGCGCCCCCAGCGATGAGAGCGGCGTCAGCTCGTGGGTGCCGCAAGGCGTTGAGCTCGTGGAGTGACCCGCGACAAACTCGAGAGCGCTCAAGCACGTTCGGCGCATGACTGGCACACCCGAGGCTCCGACCCGACTTTCGGGTGTATTTCCTGAAGCTCACCACCAGCTCGCTTCGTTTCGCTGATCGGGACTTCGAGTTTGCCGGCTACTCGATTCCAGGCGCCCGAGCTGAAGCGGCGGGTATTGCAGTTCGGGAGCGGCA
>Ga0209536_100001109_pt1 | contig 44522 bp, 42 predicted proteins | sample DeeMarSeWOR28_12_FD_187461 | JGI IMG/M metagenome (GOLD analysis project Ga0209536, IMG submission 187461) | Marine sediment microbial communities from White Oak River estuary, North Carolina - WOR-2-8_12 (SPAdes) (version 2) | ecosystem: Environmental > Aquatic > Marine > Intertidal zone >...
GGGTAAAGGGCGCATGCTGACCGCCATGTCGTCGTTCTGGTTTAACCGGCTGGCGCACATCATCGCGAACCACCTGCTGCCGACGCCTCCCGAGTCGGTCGTCGCACCGGATGAGGTGGACCAGGTCGCGCAACGTGCAATGGTCGTAAGACGCCTCAAGCCCTTGCCGGTGGAAGCGATCGTGCGCGGCTACGTCGCCGGTTCTGGCTGGAAGGATTATCAGAAGACCCAGGCCATCTGCGGTATCGCGTTGCCGGCCGGCCTGCGAGAAGCGGAGAAGCTGCCGGCGCCGATTTTCACGCCGTCAACCAAGGCCGCGGTCGGCACCCACGACGAGAATATCGACTTTGCGTCGGTGGAAAAGCTGATTGGTACTGACTATGCGACGCAGGTCCGCGACAAGGCGATTGCGCTCTACAGCGAAGCGGCCGCGTACGCAGCCGGCCGGGGTATCATCATCGCCGATACCAAGTTCGAGTTCGGCACCGACGCGGCGGGCAAGCTGTACCTGATTGACGAAGCGCTCACGTCCGATTCGTCACGCTTCTGGCCACGCGCCCAGTATCGGGTCGGAACCAGTCCGCCGTCGTTCGACAAGCAGTTCGTTCGCGACTGGCTGGAGGCGCAGAAGTGGAACAAGCAGCCGCCGGCCCCGGCGCTGCCCGATGACATTGTGGAGAGGACTGCCGCCAAGTACGAAGAAGCGCTCAGGCTGCTGACTGAATGAGGCATCTGGCGGTGCGGTCGCGCAACCGGCCGCAGCGGGCCGCAGTTGTCACTGTGGAATTGACACGGCGGAATAGTAACGGCGCAGGCGTCGCAACATTGTGTGTGTAGATTTTTCGGTGATTGATCCATGCAGGAACAAGTAGACGTTTCCGACGAACAGATCGAGAAGGCAGTGGCGTTGCTGCGCGCCGGCAAGCTTGTCGCCTTCCCGACGGAGACGGTCTACGGACTTGGCGCGGATGCATCCAATGTGTCGGCAATACGCAAGGTGTTTGCCGCCAAGCAGCGCCCGGCGGATCATCCGCTGATCGTGCACCTGGCCGAGACGGCAGGCCTCAAGCATTGGGCCAGCGTTGTCCCGCGCGAGGCGTGGCTGCTGGCCGAAGCGTTCTGGCCGGGCCCGCTGACCATGGTCCTGCCGCGTGCCGCGCATGTGCCGGGCGAACTCACCGGCGGCCAGAGCACGATCGCGTTGCGCGTGCCGTCACATCCAGTCGCGCACCGCCTGTTGCTGGCGTTTGGTGGCGCGATCGCCGCACCCTCGGCAAACCGCTTCGGCCGTTTGTCGCCAACCAGCGCAGCGCACGTGCGCGAAGAACTCGGCGATGCGGTTGACTACATCCTTGATGGCGGCGACTGTCCGGTCGGCATTGAATCGACCATCGTCGCCTTTCGCAATTCCAGCGCAGTCATCCTGCGTCCCGGCAAGATCACCGCCGAACAGATTGCCGAAACGCTGCAATCCGAAGTCGTGCCGCCGCTGGCATCGTCGCCGCGGGTATCGGGGACCTTGCCGTCGCATTACGCGCCACGCACGCCGCTGCGGGTGGTTGAGCCGGAAGCGCTGGAGAGCATGCTGCGCCGCGAAGCGTCGCAACGCCCGGTTGCGGTGCTGGCGCGCCGCGGCCGTCCGTCGAATACGCGCGCCGCGCTGTGGCAGGTTGCGCCGCAAACACCGGAGGAATACGCGCACCATCTGTACAGCCTGCTGCGGCGCATGGACAGCGCCGGTTGCGAACTGATTATTGCCGAGGCCGTGCCGGATCTTCCGGAGTGGGTCGCGATTCGAGACCGCCTGATGCGTGCCTCGGCAGAAGATGTCGAAGCCCCCAGCATTGCAACGGGAACCTGACCCGCATTAACGGCTGGCGAGGAAATCCAGTGCGGCGCTGACTCCGGCGTTCTGGTGCGGAATACCCGCCAGCGACAGACCCATTTCGACACCGGCGAGCGTGCCGGCCAGTGTCAGGTCGTTGAAATCGCCAAGGTGGCCGATGCGGAATACCTTGCCGGCGAACTTGCCCAGACCTGTTCCCAGTGACATGTTGAAACGTTCGAGAATGACGCGCCTCAGCTCGTCGGCGTCCTGCCCGTCGGGGAGCATCACTGCCGTGAGCGAATTGCTGTATGCCTCCGGTTGCAGGCACACGATATCGAGGCCCCAGCCGCGCACCGCGCGGCGGGTCGCCTCCGCATGACGGGCGTGGCGCGCAAGCACATTGGCCAGGCCTTCCTCGTCGAGCATCAACAGCGCTTCGCGCAACCCGTAGAGCAGGTTGGTGGCCGGCGTATAGGGAAAGAATCCGTTCTTGTTGGCAGCCAGCATGTCCTGCCAGTTCCAGTAAGCGCGCGGCAATTTCGCCCCGGTCGATGCAGCCAATGCCTTGTCGCTGATGGCGTTGAACGACAAGCCCGGCGGCAGCATCAGGCCTTTTTGCGAACCCGCCACGGTGACGTCCACGCCCCACTCGTCGTGCCGGTAGTCGATCGAGGCGAGAGAAGAAATGGTGTCGACCATCAGCAGTGCCGGGTGCCCGGCCTTGTCGATTGCACTTCGAACCGCAGCGATATCGCTGGCGACGCCGGTCGATGTTTCGTTGTGGACGACGCAGACGGCCCTGATCGCGTGTCCGGTGTCGGCCGTGAGTCTGCTTTCGATCTGCGCCGCGTCGACCGCGTGGCGCCAGTCGCCCGGGAGAAACTCGACATTGAGTCCAAGTTTCAGGGCAAGGTTCTTCCACAAGGTTGCAAACTGCCCGGTTTCCGCCATGATCACCTGGTCACCGGGCGAGAGCGTGTTGACCAGCGCGGCTTCCCAGGCGCCGGTGCCTGAGGCCGGGAAGATCACCACCGGCTGTTGCGTCCTGAAAACGGCTTTCAGGCCTTGCAGGACTTCATGGCCGAGCGCGGCAAACTCTTCGCTGCGGTGATCGATCGTGGCACGGTCGATGGCCCGCAATACGCGGTCGGGCACGTTGGTGGGACCGGGAATTTGCAGGAAGTGCCTGCCGCTCGTGAAGTGTTTCGTCATGTCTCATGCCCTGGCGTTCAAGCGCGGCAGGTTAATCGAAACAGTCTACGTCAACAACCAGTGGCGTCGGGCTTGGACACCTCCGGTATGATTGGCGCGAAACCATGAAGCCCGAAGCAGTCAAGGCGCCGGCAGGCGCAACCCGCTCCAGCAACACTTCCGCGGCTACGGCGCTGGCTGCCAGACTGCGCGCGCACGTCGACGGAGAAGTGCTGTTCGACGCCTTCTCGCGCGGCCGGTATTCGACCGATGCCTCCATTTATCAGCTCGACCCCATCGGCGTCGTCATCCCGAAGAACGAGGACGCAGCGCATGCGGCAATCCAGATCGCCGCGGAACAGGGCGTGCCGATCCTGCCGCGCGGTGCCGGTACCTCACAGTGTGGCCAGACCGTCGGCGTCGCGCTGGTCATCGACTGCTCAAAATTTCTCAACCGGATCGTCGACATCGACATTCCCGGCGGGACAGTCACCTGCCAGCCCGGCGTCGTGCTCGACCAGCTCAATGCCGTGCTGCGACCGCACGGTCGGTGGTTTCCCGTCGATGTGTCGACGTCGGCCCAGGCCACCATCGGCGGTATGGCCGGCAACAACTCCTGCGGGGCGCGCTCGATCCGTTACGGCAACATGGTGCACAACGTCGCCGCGATCGACGCCTGGCTGGCCGACGGCAGCGGCTTTCGGTTTGGGCCGATCGGGCAGTCCGCCGCGCCAGCCGGCGCCAATGGCAGCCTGGTCCGGCAGGTCGAAGCGATCGTCGAACGTGAAGCCGAGGAGATCGCGCAACGCTGGCCGAAGGTGCTGCGGCGCGTACAGGGTTACAACATCGATATGGTGCATCCGGGCGCCGACTACAACCTTGCCCATTTGCTGGTCGGCTCGGAAGGAACGCTGGCGTTTTCCCGGCGACTGACCCTGCAGCTCGCGCGCCTGCCGGCGCACAAGGTGCTCGGCGTGGTGCACTTCCCGAGCTTCTACCGGGCGATGGAGTGCGCGCAGCAAATCGTCGCGCTGGACCCGGATGCGGTTGAACTGGTCGACCGGACCATGATCGAGCTGGCGCGCGCCAACCCCGCGTTCGACGCGACGGTGCGCCAGTTTGTCGAGGGTGAACCGGACGCCATCCTGCTGGTGGAATTTGCCGGCGAAGATCGTCAGCAACAACTCAGCCGGCTGCAGCAGCTGGTCGAATTGATGCGCGATCTGGAACTCGGCGTCGTCGAGATCACCGACGCGACACTTCAGAAAGCCGTATGGGAAGTGCGCAAGGCCGGCCTCAACATCATGATGTCGATGAAAGGCGACGGAAAGCCGGTGTCTTTCGTCGAAGACTGCGCGGTGCCGCTCGAACACCTGGCCGAATACACGCACCGGTTGAACGAGGTATTCGAGAAACACGGCACGCGCGGAACCTGGTACGCGCATGCCTCGGTGGGGACATTGCACGTGCGCCCGGTTCTGGACATGCGTCGCGACGGCGCCGAGAAAATGCGCGCCATTGCCGAGGAAGCCTGCGCGATGGTGCGCGAGTACAAGGGCGCATTCTCCGGCGAGCACGGCGATGGCTTGGTGCGCTCGGAGTGGATCGAACCGATTGTCGGATCGCGGCTGACCGCAGCGCTCGGCGAGATCAAACGCATCTTTGATCCGGCCGGGATCATGAACCCCGGAAAAATCGTGCAGCCCTCGCGCATGGATGACCGCACGCTGTTTCGCTACAAGCCGGGCTATAAAGTCGCGCCGATCCGCACGGTGCTCGACTGGTCCGAGTGGGGCGGGCTCGGGCCAGCGGTGGAGATGTGCAACAACAACGGCCATTGCCGCAAGTTCGACGCCGGAACGATGTGCCCGTCCTACCGGGCCACGCGCGACGAGCAGCATCTGACGCGGGGACGTGCCAATACGCTGCGCCTGGCGTTGTCCGGGCAACTGGATCGCGACGCGCTCACATCGGAACAGCTCTACGAGACGATGGCGATGTGCGTCGGCTGCAAGGGCTGCAAGCGCGAATGCCCGACCGGCGTGGACATGGCGCGCATGAAAACCGAGTTCCTGCATCATTACGTGCAGCGTCACGGCCTGAGCCTACGACAGCGGCTGGTTGCCTGGCTGCCGCGTTACGCACCGCTGGTGTCACGGCTTAGCGGGCTTGCCAACCTCTTTGCCGGCCTGCCATTTGCGCGCGCGTTGCTGGAGAAAACGGTGGGCATCAGCCGCCACAGGAGTTTGCCGCGATGGTCGAAGCGATCGCTCACGGTTCCCGCGGTGGCGCCCGCAGAGCAGTTGACGCGGGAAGTCGTGTTGCTCGCCGATACCTTCAACCGCTGGTTCGAGCCGGAAAATCTCAACGCCGCCGTAGCCGTTCTCGAAGCGGCCGGCTACACCGTCAGGCTGCTCACCACCGGCGACGACAAGCGGCCGCTGTGCTGCGGCCGCACCTTTCTCGCCAGCGGTCTCGTCGAGCAGGCACGTGCCGAGGCAAAGCGGATGATCAAGGCCCTCGAGCCGTATGTCGATCAGGGATGCCCGGTCATCGGTCTCGAGCCGTCGTGTCTGCTAACGCTGCGCGACGAATATCTGGTACTGAATCTGGGTGACGCCGCGCGAAGCCTCGCGCAGCAGAGTTTTCTGTTCGAGGAGTTCATTGCCAACGAAGTCAAGGCGGGCACGTTCAACCTTTCGTTCTCGCCATTGGCACAGAAAGCGGTCCTGCACGGCCACTGTCATCAGAAGGCATTCGACCTCATGGACGCAACGCGCACGGTGCTCTCGCTGGTGCCCGAACTCGAGGTCGAAACCATACAGTCGAGCTGCTGCGGCATGGCCGGCAGTTTCGGTTACGAGAAGGAGCACTACGAGGTCAGCCGAAAAATGGCCGAGGCCTCGCTGCTGCCGGCGCTGAGGAAGGTGCCCGACGAGGGCCTTGTGATCGCCGACGGCACCAGTTGCCGGCACCAGATCAGGGATGGCGCCGGGCGCAATCCCCTGCATGTCGCCCGAGTCTTGCGCCGCGCCCTCAAGGCGGAGCGCGCATGAAGCTGAAGCTGGCGCCGATCCACCGAATGCTGCTCTACTACCTGCCCCTGGCAGTCAACGCAGGGCTGGCGGCCTATCTCGGCTGGCAGCTCTTGAAGTTGGCGCCCACTGACCGTGACAGCCGCGTGTTCATGTTTGCAGTCACTTACGGCCTTGGCGGTATCGCGCTGGCGATTTCTGGGGTGACGGCATTTTTTCATGCGACCGCGCAGCTTGGCGGACAGCGCAGACACTACGCGCTGTCACTGGTGAACATCATCATTCCGACCATATTGTTATTATTACTCTTATATATGACATAAGATAAAGGACTAAAGCATGGCGGCGAGCAAAGAAAAGTGGAAGTACAACGGGGTTCGGGTCGTCAAGGGAACCGACCTCGACACCAACACGCCCCAGACCCCCGGGATGAACCGTGCGGCGGCGATTACCCACGCGCGCTGCGGGGCGGAAAAACTTTGGGCCGGCACGGTGGTGATCCACCCCAACGCCAAGACCGGTGCCCACCATCACGGGCCGGTGGAAAGCGTGATCTACGTGGTCAGCGGCATGGCGCGCATGCGCTGGGGCGAACAACTCGAGTTCGTTGCCGAGGCCGGCCCGGGTGATTTCATCCACGTGCCGCCCTACGTGCCGCACCAGGAAATCAATGCCTCGGAAGACGAGCCGCTGTCATGCGTGCTATGCCGCAGCGGCCAGGAGCCGGTGGTGGTGAATCTGGAAATTCCGGTGGTCGAGAAACCCGAGGCAGTCCATTGGGTAGACAATATTCACCCAGATCCGGAGACGGGTAAGCGGGGATAACAACAGCTCACCGTTTTCTTCACGGTCCGTCATTCACAGGCGGATAGACCGACGTGGGGTGTTGCGATGTCTTGCACTGCTGTTATATCTGTACGCACATCCAGTACATCATTGCAAGTAACTGTTCGCAGACTATTTGTGGAAGTCATGCACTACCTGTTATCCGACGGCGCATCATGTTATGTCGCAGTTTTGCGATATAAATCACGTTAGTCGTCATGAGTATCGCTTGCCCCCTCACGAAGCTGTACCTTGTGCCCTCTGCGCCGGGAACTGTGCATGTTGCCGACGGGTATCCAGCGGAAGATCCAGCGTCACCATAAGCGAGGCAACAAGAGCCTCTTTAGCGGTCGATGATGAACGGCATCGGTTAGACGATTAAGGGTTGATCAGTGCCGCTTTTGGGCGCGTAATTGCGGAAATTCGAGGGAGTTGCTCCATGCACAATTTCGCCGCAAGCACTATTAATCTCCTGGGTACGTTGGTCGCAGCAGCGATTCTTTCCGGTCTCGGAATTGCGCCATCGGCAGAGGCGCAGACAGGTATCGTGGTCAACGACGTCGAGTTATCGAGCGAAACCGTGCAAGCGTTGCAGCAGATCTATCCGGTCGAGATCGCTCCCGGTCGTTACTGGTACGACCGGGTATCGGGTGCCTGGGGACCTGACGGCGAACCGGTCGCCGGGCAGATGCTGGCCGGCCTCGAACTCGGCGGGCCGTTGCGTGAGGATGCATCGCGCGGTGACGCCGGTGTGTTCATCAACGGGCGGCAGATCACGCTCGGCGAGAAGGCCTTCCTCGAGCAACTCTGCCAGACGGAGGTCGTGAGTGGCCGCTACTGGATCCTGTTCAACGGCTTGGGCGGTTTCGAGGGCGGCCCGGTGTCGTTCAATCTGCGCCAATGCCCGGGATTTGCGCAAAGCAGTGGCGGCGGCGGTGGTTCGATGTCCCGCACCTATTGCGATGCCGGCGGCAACTGCACCTCCACCGGCGTGCTCGGTTACATTTCAACGACTCCGTAGGGCGGATCGACCCGGTCACGCCCGAACACGATTTCGTGTCGCCGCAATTTTTCGACGCGACCTCAAGCGCATTTCGCCGAATCTGATTTCCGTGTTCTGAAGACCGGATCGCACTCGTTGCGACCGTAGCCAAATAAACGGAAAGCATCCGGCGGCGCGCGCCGAACACAGCCTGATGTGTTACCGTGACCCGGTCTGCAGAAGTGGAAAGCGATCGTGACCCACACGCCGCTCGAACACAGCGACTCAATCGGCCACGCCGGGGATCATTACACGCAGCCTGACAATGCGTCTGCCGAGCCGCCGCAGACGTTTCGCGCGACCCTCAGGCACCTTGGACCATGCGTCATCGTATCGGCCGCCATCGTCGGCTCAGGCGAAATCATTCTGACGGCGAGCCTCGGCGCCGCCGTGGGTTACACGATGCTGTGGTGGGTGTTGTTCTCCTGCTGGAGCAAGTCGATCCTGCAAGCGGAATTCGCCCGATACATCGTCCTGAGCGGCGATACCTATCTTCGCGCCATCAACCGGATGCCCGGAAAGATCCCCGGCCCGAAAGGTCCATTTGCCTGGCCGGTTGCAGTGGAACTGCTCGGTTACCTCGCCGCGCTTACCGGCCTGGGCGGACTGATCGGCGGCTCGGGCCAGGCGGTCGCGCTTCTTTTTCCCGGCCTCGATCCGCTGCTTGCAGTCGCATTGCTCGCTGTGCTCGCATCGATACTGCTGGGCAGCGGAAGCTATCGCCGGCTCGAATCGGTCATGCTCGTATTCGTGGGGAGTTTCACCGTCCTGACGATCATCGGCGTGGTGCTGATGCAGGACACCGCCTATGCGGCCCGCGCGGAAGACATCGTCAGCGGATTCCGCTTCGAGTTCTCGACGACGTTTGCTGTTCTCGCGCTCGCCGCCTATGGCTATACCGGTGTCAATTCCGGAGAAATTTCGGCCTACACGTATTGGTGTATCGAGAAGGGTTACCCGGCGCGCATCGGCCGGTTCGACAATTCTCCGGAATGGTACCGGCGGGCCCACGGTTGGCTGCTGGTGCTGCGCACCGATGTGTGGATGACGCTGCTGATACTGACCGCTGCCAGCGTGCCTTTCTACTTCCTCGGCGCGGGCGTGCTGCATGCGCTCGGTGTGCGGCCGGAAGGCAGCGATATGATCAGGGAACTGAGCAACATGTACACGAGCACGCTTGGGCCGTGGTCGTTATGGCTGTTCGGAGTGGGTGCATTCTGCATCCTCTATTCCACGACCGTGACCTCGATTGCAGCGCGGGCGCGATACCTCCCCGATTACCTCATCGAGCTTGGATTCACGCAGCGGCACCGGGTCGATCTGCGCCGCGCGATCATCCGCTGGTACTGCCTGATCGTTCCGTTTGTCGGCCTCGGCTTCTATGCCGGATTCCAGCGACCGGTGCTGATGGTCACCATTGCAGCGTGCTACGCAGCGGTGATGTTACCGATTCAAAGTGCCGTTACCATCTACTTGCAACACAAACGCCTGCCGGTGCAGGTGCAACCGAAATGGCCCGCGCGTTACTTTCTGCGCCTGATGTTCCTGGTGCAGCTCTTCCTTGCCTTCGCGGTGATCTACTTTACGGTGTTGTAACACCGATCGGCAGGTCGCCTCACGTCGCTTGAATTCATTCGCACACTCGCCGCTGTACCGTGGGTCGACGAGCCACCCAACACGAACGAAAGCAACCACCGCGAAAGCGACTTCAACTGCCTGCAAGCGGGTCATACCATCATCGATGACTTTCGGTACGCGCACACCGCACTATCATCGTTCGAGCGCTGACGATGCGTGCTCCGAAATTCATCACGCAGCGATTGCATGAGATAATACTTCGATGACTGCTTCTTTACTGACTGAGTTCGAAGAAATCTCCGACGTTGCATTTGGTTTCATGGCCTCCAAGGCGCTGTTCGCGGCGCTTCATTTCGGTGTGTTTACACAACTTGCGAAGGGCGCATTAACCGCTGAAGAAGTGGCACAAGCGGCCGACATCCACCCGGAGCGTGCGCGCACCCTGCTGACAGCGCTCGCCTCGATCGGTCTTGTATCAATTGACGACGGGCGGTTCGGAAATTCGCCGGCTGCTGAAGCATTTCTCGTCAAGGGAGCGAAGTACGATTTCGGCGATTACCTGCGGCTTCAGGTAGACCGCCAGATGTACAGCATGCTCGATCAGATCGAACCCGCACTTGCGAATCGTCTGCCGGAAGAGGCGACGAGTTCCTATGCCGAGTGGTTCTCCGACCCGAAGGAAGCAAGGATTTATTCGGCAAGCCAGCACGCCGGCTCGTTGGGGCCGGCCTCGGGCCTTGCCAAGACGGTAGACCTGTCCAATGCGCAGACATTGCTGGACGTGGGTGGTGGTACCGGGGCGTTCTCCATCACGCTGTGTCAGGCGTATCCTCAGCTGCAGGCGACAATTGTCGATTTCGATACCGTCACCGAGATCGGCAAAGAGTATGTCAACGCTGCGGGCCTGTCCGATCGCATTGCCCATGTCCCGGGTGATGCGCTGGAAACCGAGTGGCCGCGCGACCAGGATGCGATATTGATGTCCTATCTGTTTTCCGGTGTACCCGGCGAGCGGCACGAAGAATTGATTGCACGCGCCTACGATCATCTGTCTCCGGAAGGCAGGATTCTGATCCACGACTTTGTTGTCTCCGCGGACCGCACCGGACCGAAGCTCGCCTCACTCTGGCAGCTTCAACATACAGCGTTCACCCCGCACGCACGCTCTCTCGATGATGCCTGGCTGGACGATCAGCTCACCACGGCCGGGTTTACGGACGTCTCGGTCACGCCAATGATTCCGGCCATGACCATGCTGGCCACCGGTGTGCGCGCGGGTGGATGATGCGGGTTCGGCGCGATTTCTGAAACGGCGAAGTCCTGTTCAGGCGAAAGCCCGCGCTCAACGCAGAAGCGCGAGCTGAGCGGCAACGTTTTCCCTTTTGTCCGGAACGGACCGGCGCCCGCGTGCGTTAACGCAAGGCGCGCGGGATGCTACCCATGGCATCGTCTTTCCGGTGCTCGATAAACGCCGAGAAGACCCTGGTCATCAAGGATAATTTCACCGGGGCTGTTATACGGCGTCGTCGATAACCCGGCGCAAGTCACTTCGCCAGCCGGGCCAACACCGTTTCTATCGTCTGCACAATTTCTTCACCCTTCCGTCGATCGAGCGCGTCGGGGTGCGGCGAGCCGAATGCGCCTTTGTCGTTGTCGAAATACCGGCCTGAGGCAGAGGCAAATTCATCCGCCAACGCCGCACGCCTGAGAATATCCGCACCGATGCGGATATCGCCACCGGCCACGCCGAAGCCTTCCCTTACCATTTTGCTGCCTAGCAGGGAACCGGGATTGACGGCGATAACGGCTGGCCCATTGCCGAGCGATTGCGCCATGACACGCGACCAAGCCGTGATCGCCAGCTTGCTCTGTGCGTAGGCATTCATGTCGGCCAGCTTGCCCTGTCCGGCCAGCGCATCCAGATCGACAGGCGCCTGCGCGGCGGAAGAAACATTGACCACTCTTCCTTGCGCTCCCATGAGCGGTAACAGCCGCCTGGTCAGTAAATAAGGGGCAAGCGTATTGACCATGAACCGCGCATCCAGCCCGTCCCGTGTGCGGGGATTCTGCGTTTTGAATATGCCGGCGTTGTTGATCAGCACATCCAGATTCGCGTGCGTCTCGTTCACGGCTTTGGCGAGGGCTTCGACGTCGGCCAGGCGCGACAGATCGGCGACGTAGCTCTCTACGCGCGCGCCTGATTTCAAAGCGGATACTGCGTTCCTCGCGCTATCCAGCTTGGCTTGGCTGCGCCCGTGCATGAGCACCCGGTGGCCATCCTGCACCAGCATCTTTGCGGTTTCCAGGCCGATGCCGTCCGTCGAACCGGTAACGAGAATGACTTTTGTCATGATTGCGCCTGCCCAGAAACTCCGAGCGGCTCAAAAACCTTCGACGACAATTTTTCCCTTGGCTTTGCCTGTTTCGACCAGTCGATGGGCCTCGCGCATGTTGGCTGCATTGATTGGCGAAAGAATTTGATTGACGGTGGTGCGAATTCGCCCGGCGTCGATCTCCGAGGCTACCCAGGTCAGCAATTTGTGCTGTTCGATCATGTCGGGGGTCTGGTGCATTGCCCGCGCGAACATGAACTCCCAATGAAGGCTGGCTGATTTGATCTTCATCTGATCCATCGGCATCGGGTGATGGGTATCGTCAATTGAAACGATACCGCCCTGTGGGCGAATCAGATCGACTGCAGTTTGCCAGTGGCGCATGTCGTTGAAGATCGCAATGTGGTCGACATGTTTGAAACCCAGTTCGTGAACCTGCTTGACCATGTCTTCGCGATGATTGACGACATGATCGGCGCCGAGTTCCTTGACCCAGGCCGTCGTCTCGGGCCGTGAGGATGTCGCAATCACCACCAGACCTGCATGTTTCGCCAACTGGATACCGATCGAGCCGACGCCACCGCCGGCGCCGATGATCAGAACGGACTGGCCCTTGTTGGCGCCGTCGCGGTCGATCCCCAGCCGGTCGAAGAATGCTTCGTAGGCGGTAATGGTGGTGAGAGGCAATGCCGCGGCCTCCGCGTGACTCAGTGAAGCCGGTTTGCGGCCGACGATGCGTTCATCGATTGCCTGAAACTCGGAATTGCAGCCGGGCCGGGTGATATCGCCGGCATACCAGACTTCGTCACCGGGTTTGAAAAGAGTGACCTTGTTACCGACCGCTTCGACGCGGCCGCTGGCATCCCAGCCGATCACCCGAGGCGGGTCTTCCCGTCCGCCGGGCTTGCCACGCCCGCCGCGAACCTTGGTATCAACCGGATTAATGGCGACGGCTTGTACCGCAACGAGCAAGTCATGACCGGCCGGTTCGGGCTTGGGCAGGTCCGTATCGATGAAGGAATCGGGATTTTCAATCGGCAAGTACTGTGCAATGGCAACTGCTTTCATCGGTGCTCCCTGTAACTTTTCATATCACTCGAACTCTTGATCTGTCTTGGCGTAAACGGCAAGGCCGCGGCGGCGGTCGCTGTCTTGCAAAGAGCGCCATGATCACTTCTTTACTGTCGGAACCCACGTACCCGCCGGGCAGGTAAGATACTAGTCAGGGTAACACTTCACGGTCACGTTTGAATCTGCGTCCGTTCGCCAATCTTCGCCCGACAATGGAGTATCAATGAGCGACATTCATCATGGTGGTTGCGTTTGCGGTGCGGTCCGGTACCGGGTTCGGGGGAACCCGGTCGTCGGCACCGTTTGTCATTGCAAGTTCTGCCAGAAACGTCTGGCGAGCGCGTTCGCGGTGCTTGCGTCGTACAAGATCGAGGACGTCGAGACCCAGGGCGAAGTGAAGGAAGTCGAACATCGTTCGGACGTCAGCGGCCGCTGGCTGAAAATGCAGTTTTGCCCGGAATGCGGAACCACGCTGTCACATACTGCAGAGTGGCGCCCGGGTATGCGGGCTGTCGCGGCTGGTACCCTTGATGACCCGACCTGGCTCAGGATCGACCGGCACATCTGGACCCAATCGAAGCTTCCGTGGGTCGTAATTCCGGAAGGCGTTGAAACCTACCCGCAGGGCGCCGGCATACCGGCGAGATAGACTAAACCGTCAGCGACGGGAGCTGACGCCGTAATGGTTTTTGCGGCCGAGCGCGGTTGCATTTCCCCTGACTGGCACCATGTGACGTTCATGGCGTGCACCGTTCCTGGCGTGATGCGTTGCTGCTATCCTTTGCGACTGACAGATGGAGGACGAACATGAATCGCACCGAAACCGCAATCCTTGCCGGCGGCTGTTTCTGGGGTATGCAGGACCTCATCCGCAAACTGCCGGGTGTCGTCAGTACCCGCGTCGGATACAGCGGCGGTGATGTGCCGAATGCTACCTATCGCAATCACGGCACGCACGCCGAAGCCGTGGAAATCATTTTCAGGCCGGAAAAGCTCAGCTTTCGCGAATTGCTGGAGTTTTTCTTCCAGGCGCACGATCCGAGTACGCTCAACCGGCAGGGCAACGATGTCGGGCTGTCCTACCGTTCGGCTATTTTCTACACCAGCGAGGAACAGAAGCGCGTAGCACTCGATACCATTGCCGATGTCGATGCGTGTGGCCTGTGGCCGGGAAAAGTAGTCACCGAAGTGGAAGCCGCGGGCCCGTTCTGGGAAGCGGAGCCGGAGCATCAGGATTACCTGCAGCGTTATCCGCAAGGCTACACTTGCCACTGGGTTCGCCCTGAATGGAAATTACCCAAGCGAACTGACACGGAGACGGACAAGCAACGCGCAGCCGGTTGAAACTGACACACGATGCGCGATTGCGCTGGCGCCGGCCCCTTGCGTTCTGTAGCGGTCTAACGGATGTCGCTCAACCGTGGCGGACAGCTCACGGTAAATGCGCTCTGTTGGACATGCCCGCCGACGACTGGGCAAATCGATCCGGTTGGCCGGTAGCGGCAGCGAGCCCCTTCAACAGCAAACCAATAGCAGACTGGTAAGGCGTTTCCCGGGCGCCGCCGGCAATCGCCAGCGCGGCCCGGTCGAATGACGCGGACAACAGGGCAGTGAGCTCATTGACCGGGATCATTCTGGTGGTTTTCGCTTGCAAAAGTGCTGCGATGCGGTCCTGTAACTCGCTGGCACCGGCCAGATCGGTCAGTTCCGCGACCTGGGCTGGCGTCAGAACTGACGGGGCGTCGAGCAGCAGCAGGCGGGCGCGCCCATTTTCCGCCATCGCCTTGACGAAGGCCTCCGCGCCGGCGATGAGCGTCTCCATTGACGACGAACTGTCATCGGATTGCTCGGCAATCGCGCTGGCGATTTCTTGTGCCGCCTGCCGAGTAACTGCCAGGAACAGATCGGCCTTGTCCGTAAAATGATGATAGAGCGCACCACGCGTCACGTTTGCGGCAGCTACGATTTCCGGCGTGCTGGTATTTGCGAACCCTTTCTCGACAAACAGAAGACGGCCGGCGCCGATCAATGCCGCGCGCGTGGCCCGTGTGCGCTCATGGTTGGATCTTCGAGCATTCGATGCATACATGATTAAACCCCGTGCAAGAATCTGGCAGTGGAAACAAGACCAAGAAATGATGTCGCGTCAAACCAGCGACCAAGGCGGCCGCAAAAACCAATCCGCACTTTCCGGATCACCCCTCAAACCAGGAAATCCAGGTAGCGCGAGGGCCAGGCATCGAAGTTCACGATATTGGGCAGTATGTCCGGAACGCTGGAGTCGGGCACGCCAAGCCAGCGAGCAAAAGTTGCCGCGTACTGGTCGACGGAAGTTGTCGGCAAGAGGTTGCCTTGCCGGATATCTTCATTCGTCCCAAATGCCACTTGCGGAAAGGTGCCGTACATCTCGCCACCTTGTACCGCGCCACCGATGACGAAATGATGCGAGCCCCAGCCGTGATCAGATCCGTCGCCGTTACTGGTGAGGGTGCGCCCGAAATCGGACGCGGTGAACAGCGTGACGTTGTTCTGCAACTGCATTTCACCCAGCCAGCCGTAGAATGCATTGACCGCATCGTTCAGTTGCTGCAATTGGGCACCGTGCCGGTCGAGCAGGAAATCGTGGTTGTCGAAACCCCCGAGGCTGACGAAGAAGACCTGCCTGTTGGTAGAAAGCGAACTGCGCGCGAAAATCATCCGTGCAACGATATTCAGTTGCGATGCGAGTCCGTTGCCCGAGGGTACCGGCACCACGAACTGCGACGCCGGTGGTAACGATGACGCCAGCAGCGAATTGGCAGCGATCGATCGCGACGTAACCTGGCCAAGCTCGTCTTCAAACAGATGCGTGCTGTTGCCGGTAATCAGCTGACGATAAAGGCTGCTTGCGCTTGACGATCCGTAAAGATTACCGGAGATACCGGCAATCGACAGCGCTCCGCTGGTACTCATCTGGTACTGCAAGACCTGTTGCCCCGACAGGAACACCGCGTTGCCGGCGGCGGATACAGCGGTGAAGATCGGCAGGCCGTTCTGCGAAGCCAGCAAATCACCCATGCGGCCTCCCCAGCCGAGCCGCGCGCCTTCGCCAATGGGGGTATTGGCCTGCCACACCGATTGCTGGTCGTTGTGCGAGAACAGTTTGGGCGGCAACGGCACGGACCGGTTTTCGTATTGGCTTTTCGTCGTAGGTACGACCAACGGCCCTACGTTCGGGACAACGGCGAGGTTACCCGCGTCATAGAGCGCCTTGAACGCACTGAGCGTCGGATGAAAAGCGAATGAACGACCTCCCTGCGATGCCACCGGTCCGATGGATGTGGCTGTCAGATCATTTCGCGGTATCGCAATTTCCGGACGAGCATTCAGGTATTCCGCATAGTCCGTGGAATCGTACGGAATAATCGTGTTGGTGTGATCGTTGCCCCCATACAGAAACACGCAGACCACGGCACGGTAGCCGCTCACGACCTGGGCCGAAGCAGCGCCGATCGTCGCAAGGTTCAATGCGAACGGTGCGCCGGCAGCGGCGAATGACAACGCCGAAGCGCGCTTGAGAAATTCGCGACGTGATGCTTTGGAAACCATGTTTGCTCCTCCAGATTCCGGACCTGTTACTTGTGAGCGGATGGGTATGGCGTTCACTTCTGAACGATGAAATCGGGTGAAGAGACCGTGAAAAAAGTTGCAACGTATACGCGATTCTGCCGCCCGGCAGACGGATTCAGCGGGTTGATGGAAATACTCTCCACAGCGTCGCGAATCAGGTCCCTCGTCGCGGTGCTCATCGTTCCATAGGTCAGCAGCAGGTCGATGCGGTCGATGAGCGCGTCCGGCTCGTCGGCGAGGGCCAGTTCCTTCGAGTAATCAGCTTGTATGTCGCGCGGCGAATTGCTGCCGACGCCGTAACGCACCGCATCGCGCATGAAATTGGAGTAACCGACAACCGATGTTTCATGAATGATCTGGAATTCCGGCGCTACCAGATTGGCAGCAGCGATTCCGGTGTTCGGCGGAACGTAGCCCGGCCGGTAAAAATTGAATACCGACGGTGAGCGCATCGGCGACTGACCCAGGGCGTTCGAAGGGCTGTCGGTGTTGCCGAGCAAATAGTTTGTCGACTTCGAAGTCGCGTCGAAGGCGCGCATCCATGCCGCAAGTCGCAATACCGGTTCACGCACTTTTCCAAATCCGGGCGCGGATGCCATGGCGATATCGCGCGCCTCGGAATCCAGCAGAACGGCGGCAATGACGGCGCGCATGTCGCCACGCTGCCCGTTGCCGGTTCGCCAGTTGCCGTGCGAGTAACTGCCCGAGTTGAACGCCTGTGTTACCCGCCCTACGTAACCGGGGCTCGGGTTACTCGTCACCATGCGCTGTATCAGTTGCCGGCCAATGAACGGGCCCACATTGGGGTGATTGAAAATGGTGTCGAGCGCGATACGCAAACTGCCGTCCGGATCCGGTGTGCCTTGTGCCGGGATGACGGTGCCGAGAAACCGCTTTTCTTCGGTCGAATGAAACTGCGGATAGCCCTGCATGGGCAGCACTTCGCGATTCGGGTCGGGCGGGGGATTGGACGAAGATCCATAAAAGCGCCCGTTCTGTTGATCCGGGCCTGCCCAACTGAAGCCGGTGAATACATGGGACAACCCGACAATGTCCTCATTGCTATACGTTTCGACAGGAGCATTACCGGCCATTACCAACGTGCCGTCGGGGTTCAATTCGTATAACCCGATGGACATCAGTTGCATTACTTCGCGCGCAAAATTCTGATCGGGTACGCGGTTTCCAGACGCCTTCTGGTTACGCAGATGGGATAGATATAGTCCCATCATCGGGTGCCGGCTCACCGCTTCCAGCAGGCTGCGGTAGTTGCCGAAGGCTTCGCGGCCAAGCATGTCGAGATAGGAAGCGACGCCACGCTCGTATCCACCCACTGCGCTGTCGAGTTGCGAAATGACAAAGATCTGGGAAAGTGCGAACGCGACTTTCTGGCGCAACTGGTCCGGTGCGACTGCAACCTGCTTCCAGAAGGTGTGCATCACATGCGACTGATTCGGATTCTGTCCCGATGCAATCAACGCATCGATGTACGTCCGGTGCGAATAGCGCGGGGTTATCGCAAATTGCTGATCGAGCCAGCCGGTGTAATCCGCTCGTTGCACTTGCCTGATCCCCTGGTCGCTGGCGCCCATTCCCGCCTGTGCGAGGAAACGCGAAGCCTCGGCTTCGGTTGTCAGCGCCACGAACGGACCGGTATCCTCTTCCGTGTTCTCTTGCGAAGTCTCGCCACCACACGCGGCCAGCAGCACTGCTGCAATGCCTGCAAGCAGCAAGGAACGGATCGTGTGACGATCCGCGAGGGGATGTTTGTCGTAAGAATTGCGCCCGGACGAATGCTCCTCGAGAGGGCTGCAAATTGTGTGCATCGGATCTCTCCTTGCTTTCACCAGGACCGGGTGGCCGCTGCTGCCGGGAATACAGCTTTTGCAAAGCGCTGTTACCCGACTGCCCGTTGTTGAAAGAAGTATTTGAACGAACTTCTGGAAGATGAAACCCGCAAATCCCGCGAAAAAGTATATCGACGGGAAACAGGAAAATTTCGCCGCAACGAAAATATTTAAGTTCGAAAAAACATTGGTTTCACGGCACCGTCGTTTTCGGGAGACAACGAAAGAAATTGTTGTCGCCGTATGACGTCGCAGATTTCACGAGTAGAGAATCCGAAGGCCGGCGAAATCATGAAGAAGGTGCAGCAATTCCTTCCTACAGATTATCTGCTTCAGACGCAGCGGTCGGGTTGAGCTAGCCTGGTCCGCCATCACGTTCGTGGCGATCAGCGCTTGTCGAAGGAGCGAGTGTTTTATCCGCCTGTGATCGCGAGACGGTTACCTGCCGCTACGGTCAGCCATTGGATCGACCATGCGCGGACTGGTCCTGATCCGGATCGAGTCGCTTGAAGTAAATGAATAGTAGCGATGTCGCAAGCGGAAACGCGACGCCCCACAGGCTGCCGCCCCAGATCAAAGGCGGCCAGTACATCTGCAGTACAAGAAAAGGAATCAGACAGCCGTTGGCGATCAGACTCAAGCGAATCCATCGTTCGAGGCCTTGCTTGCCGAACGTGATCGCGGCAAACAACATCGACAGGCTCATCAGACTGTAGCCATAAACGTCGATGGCATACAGGAAAGAATCAAACGGCTCGAAGATCAGCAGTTGTATTTCCCGGGTCTCACCGCGCGCAACTTTCGGGAGAACGAAGGCGAGTTGTACGTAGTAGACAATGCTGATGAGCGTTGCGTACATCGAGGCGAAAACAACCGCCAGATGGCTCCAGATTCGCCCGGATATCCTGGTGGTGTAATGAATGCTCACCATCATTGTTACGAACGAAATTCCGAGAAGCAGCGAGGGGGTGAGCAGCACGGCAAGGCCAACAGGCGTGCTCTTGCTGTGAGGTCCGCCAGCGGACCCGAGCAGCCCTGCCCATTCACCAAGCTGCGCGACGATGTACACGAGGCTGAAAAAGGTGCAGAGCGCAGAGGACCAAAATCCTGCCGTTCGAACCGCTCCGAGACTCGCTGTGCCCATGTGTCAATCCTCGTGAATGATCAGAGCGCCGCTGTGGCCCGCAGCGCCCCTGAAAAAAGCGGGCCGCCCCGAGGACGCCGCGCGGGCATGACCGTCTACGTTACGCTTCAGCGTTTGGCGAGCCAGGCTTTATACGCAGCCTGTGTTTCCTCGTTGGGGGGATAGACACCGACAATGCTGTCTCCGGCTTCGATGCGCTGGCGCACGTAGGCTTCCAGACGATCTTGTTCGACAGCGTCGCGAGCGACTTCCTCGGCAATGTCCGCGGGTAAGAACACCACGCCATCCTCATCCCCGATGACGATGTCGCCCGGAAATACCGCGACGCCGCCGCAGCCGATCGGCACCTGTGCATCTGCTGCCAGCATGCTGGCGTAACTTGGTGGCGCCGCGTTGCCGCGGCAGAACACCGGCAGGTCGATGTTCTCCAGTTCCTTGATGTCGCGCATGGGTCCGTCGGACACGACGCCCGCGACGCCGCGCACTTTCAGGCGCGCGACGAGGATGTCACCCAGCGTCCCGCTGACGTCCAGACCATGCGTATCTGCAACCAGTACATGTCCCGCCGGCATGATTTCAATGGCCTTGCGCTGGGGATTCTCCGGGTCTGCCATTGCCGCGCCGGTGGCGAGATCCTCCCTCATCGGGATGTAGCGCAGCGTGTAGGCGGGCCCGAAGACCCGCGGCGTGTCCGGGTTGATCGGACCGATATTGGATATCGCGCGCGTGCGCAATCCGCGCTTCACCAGTTGCGCCGTCAGACTCGCTGTTGTGGCGCGCGAATAAAGATCGCGCGCGGTGTCGGATAGGGAGACGTTGGTCATGTTGATTACCTCTTTGCAGTTGCGTTACCGGGAAGGAATCCCCGATTGACTTGTTGGCTCAGGTCACCGGTGGTCGCCTTGCGGGAACCCTTGCAAGAATCGCAAGAGCGACCATCGAAATGACAAGAAAGGAACCGTAAGACCAGTGATCGATCGCAGGTCCTCCTCCTGACATGGCGTGCGCCACGAACACGCCATCAAACAATGCGAGGCAGCCGACCAGCATGGTCCACCACGCCCAGCGCTCGCCACGCCGTAATGGCCCGAGTGCGATGGTGACGCAAACCGCCGAGGCTGCAAAATACTTGAATGCTTCCCAGATGACATGGAAATTCTGGTGGGCGCTGGCGTCCGCCTGGCCGAAGTGAATCATCGCTGCAAAAGGGGCGCCCAGAACGCCGAGGCCATGTACGACCGCCAGTGCGCCAATGGCAAGAAGCCCGGGAAGGGGTTGGTTCATGCCCGGCTTATCCGGCCTGCCCGGCCGTGACGCCGAGGAGACGTGGTTCGCGCTTGATCACAGCGCACTGCGAGGCAGCACATGCCGCGTTTGCCGCCAGACGCTGTGTACGGCGACATGGCGAGAACACTGGATCGATGAAAAACGCGATCTGCCGCACCGATTGGCGCATCAGATCTTCGGATCGGGTGCGGCTGTCTCACCCCGGCCTTCCTGCAGGATCATTCTTCCGTGGGAAGACGATGCACGACGGAATTCCGAGACTTTCTGGTATTCGGGATCGTTGTACCAGGCTTCGGCAGCCGCGCGATTCGGGAATTCGATCAACACCATGCGGTCGCCGAATTTTTCGCCTTCATGGGTGGTGACTTCGTCGCCACGCGTCAGAAACCTGCCGCCATGACGCGCGACGATCGCCGGCGTCTGTGAGGTGTACTTGCGATAGGTTTCGGGGTCATGCACGCGCATGGTGCAGACGAAATAGGCAGCCATTGATTTCTCCAGTGGAACTCAGGTTACGATTTCTGTCGTTCGCAGTATTTTGCGAAGATTCTTTTGCCTCAGTGAATCTCCGGCTCGGGGGTAGGTGCCGTGCCTTCCAGAAAATCGAAGTCACAACCTTCGTTGGCCTGGCGGATGTGTTCCGAGAACAGTTTGCCGTAACCGCGCTCGAACTTTCGCGGGTTCGGCTTCCATGCGGCGCGGCGCCGGGCCAGCTCATCTTCACTGACTTTGAGGTTCAGGGTTCGCGCCGGCACGTCGAGCTCGACGATGTCACCGGTTTGCACCAGTGCAAGCGGGCCGCCGATCCACGATTCAGGCGCGACGTGCAGCACGCACGTCCCATAACTGGTGCCGCTCATCCGCGCGTCGGATATGCGCACCATGTCGCGCACGCCCTGTTTCAGCAGCTTGCGCGGAATTGGCAGCATGCCCCACTCCGGCATGCCGGGCCCCCCTTGCGGACCTGAGTTGCGCAGGATCAGCACCGAATCGGCGTCCACGTCGAGGTCCGGATCTTCAAGCCGTGCAGCCATGTCGTTGTAGTCATCGAACACCATCGCCCGTCCGGCATGTTGGAGCAGTTTCGGATCCGCGGCGGTGGATTTGATCACCGCGCCGTCAGGGGCGAGGTTGCCGCGCAGAACGATCAGCCCGCCCTCGGCTTGCATCGGGTTGTCCGGCGTGCGAATGACATCGGGGTTATGAATCTTCGCGCCCGCGATGTTCTCTCGCAGCGTTTTCCCGGTGCAGGTTGGCACGTCTACGTCCAGCAGAGAGCGCATGCCTTCGAGCAAAGCCGCCAATCCCCCTGCATAGTAGAAATCTTCCATCAGGTACTTGCCGGACGGGCGCATGTTGACCAGATACGGCGTCTTTCGCCCGATTTCCTCGAAGCGTTCCAGAGGAATCTTGATGCCGGCGCGCCCGGCCAGAGCGATGACATGAATCAGGCCATTGGTCGAACCGCCGAGCGCAATCAACACCTTGATGGCGTTATCGAATGACTTTTCCGAGAGTATGTCGCTTGGTTTGAGATCCTCCCACACCATGTCGACGATGCGCCTGCCGGTATAGGACGCCATGCGGGCGTGGTTGGAGTCCGGTGCCGGAATCGTCGATGAATTCGGCAGGCTGAAGCCAAGCGCCTCGACGATGCTCGTCATCGTCGAAGCCGTACCCATCGTCATGCAGGTACCGGGAGAGCGCGCGATGCCTTCCTCGATCTCCCGCCAGTCCTGCTGGGTGATGTTGCCGGCCCGCAATTCATCCCAGTATTTCCAGACGTCCGATCCCGATCCCAGCGTTTTGCCTTGCCAGTTGCCGCGCAGCATCGGCCCCGCCGGCATGAAAATCGAAGGCAGGTTCATGCTGATCGCACCCATCATCAACCCGGGCGGCGTCTTGTCGCAGCCACCCATCAGAACGCAGCCGTCGATCGGATAGGAGCGCAGCAACTCCTCTGTTTCCATCGCCAGCAGATTCCGGTACATCATCGTCGTCGGCTTCTGAAACACCTCGGCCAGGGAGATCGCCGGAATCTCGACGGGAAAGCCACCTGCCTGCCATACGCCGCGTTTGACGTCCACCACGCGCTCGCGGAAGTGCGAATGGCAATGGCTCACGTCGTTCCAGGTATTGAGAATGCCGATGACCGGTTTGCCTTCGTAGTCCTCGCGCGCGAACCCCATTTGCAGGGTACGCGAACGATGACCGAACGAGCGCAGGTCGGTAGCGCCCAGCCAGCGGTGGCTGCGCAGTGATTCGGGTTTTTTCTTGTGATTCATGTCAAGGGTGCCTGGTCGAGCCGGGAAAAAAAGAGGTTACCTCAGGCGGGAATGGGGGGCAAAAAAACGGGACCGTGGTTTGCGGTCCCGTTCTTGCGCGGCGGCAAGTCGCCTCGCCGGCTCCTGCCTGTATAACCCAGGATTCAGGAAACCTTGAGCCTGGTCGGGCTGCCGTTGCTTTTCTTGGGCAGCACCAGTTCCAGAACACCGTCCTTGTAGTTGGCGGAACCCTTGGCTTCGTCTACCGCGGTGTCCAGGGCGAAGCTCCGGTAAACATTGCCATAGTAACGTTCGCTGTGAACGAGTCTGCCTTTTTCCTTTTTCTCGGTTTCGCGTTTTATCTCTGCGCTGACAGTGATCTGGTTACCATCGACTGTGACCTTGATGTCTTCCTTCTTTGCACCTGGCACTTCGGCATGAATGGTATAGCTGTTGTCGTCTTCCTTGACTTCGATTTTCATTTGCGGCGCCGTGCCAGCCCCGCTCCGCATTGGTGTAACCCTGAGACCGCGAAACAGATCATCGACGTCAAAAAAGGGATCAAACCGTGCGATATTTGCCATTTCCTATCCTCCTGAATGCTCGCGCCGCAAGTCAGTTGGGCAAACGCGGCGCACCAACCTAAAGAACCAACGCATGAAGTCTAGGATTTGCAGCGCAAACCTGGTTGACGGGGATCAATGAAACAGTGTCTTCGGGGCCGGATACGGGCGGCCTGTAACAACCCGGGCTCCGGGTTTGATGAACTGGCCGGTTTCGATCAGCCGCGGTAGTCGAGCGGCCAACGCTTCATGAGGAACTTGCCGACGGCGGCTTCGAAGTTGTGCGAATAGTATGTCCACACTGCGTCATGCTTGACGAATTTGTTCAGCTGTGAAAACTGAAAACAGACATCGCTCCATGCAAGTTCTGCATCGGCATAGGCTTGATGCTGCTCGGCAACATCCTTGTCACCGGGAAATATCAGCCATTCGCCGCAAAAAGCATCCTGCGCCTGCTCCAGCCGATGCGCTACTTCGGACTCGACCGCCAATGGCGGTTCGAGCTCCCGATGCTTCCCCGACGTCAATTCAGACTTCCATCCACCATACAAGTCAGAACCTTCGCTTGCATAAAACCTGGTTCCCGTGCCGTAAAAACCGGCGAGCCTGAAATAGGCAGTATGAAATTCGGCCGACTGTCTGCCGATCCACCACCCGATAATATCGGGCTCGGCTTTCAGGTACATCACCGCACATGCAAGCCCTGCGCCGCGAGGCGCGTAAGCTAGATGCACCTGCGGTGAGACCATTTCAGCGCGACCAGCTTATGCGCACGACATAATCTTCCGGCCCGTATTTTATGTCGAGATCACCCTCATAAGCGCTATGGATCGCCTCGCCGATTCGCCTGGCCACATGGATGTCGGTAGTAGTGATGTCGATCTTGTTGCCGTCGTCGTTGATATCCATGATGCGCTGCAAAGGATGTTGGTCTCTTTCACGCTGTTCGGTCGTGCGCGCCAGTTTCACCAATTCGTCGCGGTGCTGTTTCACGAAGTCGCTTTCGAGCGTGACGTAACCTGCCGGGAAGTTGTCGTTGATGCGACGGCAGGCGGGACAAACCGATTCCTGTGCGCCATCGGGCCGTGGCAATGTCTGCCAGTGCCCGTCGTGATAGACAAGTGCACATTGCGGGCAGACAGTTGGTTCCGACAGCTTCGCTTTGGGGCGGTAAGGGTCCTTGTGTTCTTCGGCCAGCTGGCGGTCATACCTTGCCGGCCGGTCATGACTAAACCCCTTTTTCATCATCGCCTCCTTGTGTCAAATCTGTTCCGGTCGGTAGAGAATGGTGTTTGATGTCGCCGCGTTTCTTTTGAGCATGCCGGAGGACTTGACGCTTCGCAGCGTCGAAAGCGTCACGCAGGGCAACATAGGCATCCTCGTGAGCGTCGCGGTTGACAACGATTTCGTTGCCGGGAACGTAGAGATCGATACGTACGTTGAATGTGTTGCCCTGGTGTTTGTGGTGATGCGGTTGCTCAATCGTTACGTTGCAACGTGTCACATTCGGATGCACCTGTGCCAATGCATCCGCCTTTTCCCGGATGTGGCTCTCCAGGGCCGCGGAACTGGGCATTCCGTGGAATGAAATATTTAGTGGTATCGGCATACACGCTCCGTTTAGCTGCTGATTCTCGTTCTGCGCGTGATCCGTTCGCGCTTCTCCTCTCGCGCAACCATGCCGGCGATCCCGGCAATTTCTTCTGCAAGCAACGACAGAATATCATCTGCTGCGATCAATCCGACCAGCGCGCCATCGGAATCGGTTACAGGCAACCGCCGGATGCCGCGCACCCGCATCAACTCCACGGTTTCTGCGATCCCGGCGTCTTCCTGAACGGACAATAACTCGCCACTCATCACGTCGCCCACCAGAATCGTATCCGCATCGAGCCCGGGGGCAACAACCCCGACGGTGATATCCCGGTCAGTCAGCATCCCGACCGGTACGCGCTTACCATTATCCTCGTCGGTTACCACCAGGCATCCGACATGATTTTCCCGCATCAGCTTTGCCGCTGCCGCAACACTTTCATCCTTGCGCGCAAACACGACTTTGCGGCTGCATACCTCTCCGATTGCCAAGGCGCTTTCTCCCGAAATTGGTTCACAATGCATCACTATCCCGCACCTTGGCCGCCGGCCTGTTGATCTGAATCAACCGGCCATCCGCCCGCAGGCGGAGGATTGAAATCGTTCGGTCGGATCGGGCGGGCACGACACGTCTTACCGTTCCTGCCTGACAAACAATTCATTTTGGGGAAATCAGTGAAGCATTTGTCCGGCCTTGCTCGCTGGCAGCACTTTGATCACGATGCGGACATCGGCGTGCGGGGTAGCGGTGCGACTCAGGCCGAGGCTTTCGAACAGGCCGCGCTGGCGCTGACTGCGATCGTTACCAGGATCGATCTGGTCGAGCCACGTCAACAGATCGAGCTGAGAGTCGAAAACAACGACCCTGAAATGCTGTTTGTCGATTGGCTGGATTCGTTGGTTTTCGAAATGGCGACGCGCAAGATGTTGTTCAGCCGTTTTGAGATCGGTCTGTCCGATGGCAAGCTGAGCGCTCGCGCATGGGGTGAACCGGTTGACATTGAACGGCACCATCCTGCAGTCGAGATCAAGGGCGCGACGCTGACCGAGTTGAAGGTTGAGAAACGGAGTTGCGGAACATGGATGGCGCAATGCGTCGTGGACGTGTGAAATGGACTTGAGCCGACTGCACCGTCGCGGAGATTATGAGTGGGAGATCCCCATGCGCGGCGCCATGCGGGTGCCGGGGATTATCTACGCGAGTGATGAGCTTGTTCGCGCCATGGACGACAAGGTGTTGCAACAGGCCGCCAATGTCGCCATGTTGCCCGGCATAGTCTCGGCTTCATACGCGATGCCGGACGCGCATTGGGGCTACGGATTTCCCATCGGCGGCGTTGCCGCCTTTGACGCGGAAGCGGGCGGTGTTGTCTCGGCTGGCGGGGTGGGTTTCGATATTTCCTGCGGCGTTCGCTGCTTGCATACCGGCATTGGCCTGGAGCAGTTCGAAGACCGACGTATCGCACTTGCCGACGCTTTGTACAGGGGCATCCCGGCTGGCGTCGGCAGCACCGGGAGCGTTTCGCTTTCCGAGAGCGAAATGACGGCGATGCTGGCGGGGGGAGCGGCCTGGGCTGTCGAGCAGGGCTATGGCCGGATAGCCGATCTTGCGCGCACCGAGGAACGGGGAAGGATGGCCGGAGCGGTGCCCGCCGCCGTGTCGGAGCGCGCCCGAAGGCGCCAGCGCGACGAAATGGGCACGCTGGGATCGGGGAATCATTACCTGGAGGTGCAGCGCGTTGGAGAGATCTTCGATGAGGGGATTGCCAAGCTGTACGCCATTGCCAAGGACGATATCGTCATCAGCATTCATTGCGGTTCGCGCGGGCTCGGGCACCAGATCGGAACCGAGTACCTGAAGGAGATGGCGCAATCGGCGGCCGGGTTCGGTATCGACCTACCCGACCGAGAGCTTGCCTGCGCGCCCATTCACTCGGCACTTGGCCAACGCTATCTCGGGGCGATGCGATCGGCGATCAATTGCGCGCTTGCGAACCGGCAGATCATCACGCACCTGACCCGCGAAATAGTGTCGGGAGTCTTTGGGCGTGATCTCGAGCTGCCGCTTCTGTATGACGTTTCCCACAACACCTGCAAGGTGGAAGAACATGTTGTTGGTCAGAGAAAAATGACCTTGCATGTGCACCGGAAGGGAGCCACTCGCGCATTCGGGCCGAATCATCCGGACTTGCCCAGCGAGTTGAAGGCGGCCGGCCAACCTGTGCTGATTGGCGGAAGCATGGGAACTTCATCGTACGTACTTGCCGGTACCGGCAACGGGAATGAGATAGCTTATGCCTCAGCCTGCCATGGCGCCGGCCGTGCAATGAGCCGGCATGCGGCAACGAAGAAGTGGCATGGCCGGAAGGTGGTTGACGATCTGGCCAGAAAGGGAATCTTGATCCGCAGTCCGTCCATGCGCGGCATCGCTGAAGAGGCTCCGGGCGCCTACAAGGACGTGAGCGCTGTCGTCGATGCAGCCCAACGGGCCGGACTGGCGCGCAAGGTCGCGAGGCTGCTGCCCCTGCTCTGTATCAAGGGCTGAGAACGGGCGCCGCTGGACACGCCTGATGCCGGCGGCGTGCCGAATTGGCCCAGCTTCGGCGACATCGGGGTGCATGCCGTAGCGCCTCTCGTTCCCGCCTCGCGCGATAACCGCTGCCCCGGTTCCCGTTGGCGCTTTTCGTACCAGTGCCCGGGACAGCACGCTTTTTCGCAGGCCAGCAATGTTTCGGGCTTACCTGCGGGCGTTGCGCCTAGCTTTTGTCTTTCGGCCCGCCTTTCTGATGCTTCGCCCCGAATTCGGACCAGGCGTTTTCGAAGCCTTCCGCGAGGTGCTTCCAGGCCTCCTCGAAACCCTTGCTCATGTCATTCCATGCAGCTTCGCTCGACCCTTGTACTTGCTTGAACTTGTTCATCGCCTCTTCTCGCTGGTGTCGCAGGCTGTCCAGTTGCTCCTTATAGCGGGACTTCATGTTCGTCTGTGCTTCGTTCATGCGTTGTTCCCACTCGTCGATCCTGGCGTTCCACTCATCGAGCTGCTTCTTCATCCTTTCAACAGATTCGTCGCGATCCATAGCGGTCTCCTTCAGGTGTTGATGACACGGCCTCGTTTCACTCCGTATTTACATCACAATGAGGGTGGAATGGCCTTTTATCAAGTTTGCCTTTCCCGGTGCGTCCCTCTGCCCGAAGCCTGAACCCGCCGCATGCCGAGCGGAACGCGGCCCGGACGGCAAACACAAATCACAAGTCCTTGTAGACAGGGGTTAAAAATCTGCCCATACAATCTATAATTGAGCGCTTTCCCCACATCCTCGGCCGTCGCCATGAACCTGGTGGTAGCAGGGTCGATCTCGAAAGCCGCGAAATGCGCCCCTTTGTTGCCGCCCGGTGTTTGCTTGCGTCGAATTTTCGGGCGCGCTCGCTGACTCTGGTTGTTGCGTGCCTTAATCCCGAGCCCTGATGCGTAAAGACAGCCGCCTCAAAGTACTGTTCGCCACCTCCGAACTCGCGCCGTTCGTCAAAACGGGGGCACTCGGAGCGACTGCTTCGGCATTGCCGGCCGCCCTGGCGGGACTTGGTGTCGACGTACGCTTGTTGGTGCCGGGATACCCGCAGGTCATCAACGCGCTGAGCAGCCGCGGCAGGGCGGCAGCGTTGCCAACCCTGCCGGGCATGCGGCCAGCCCAGCTGCTGGCGTCGAAACATCCCAGCGGCGTGCAGCTGCTGGTCATCGCCTGCGATATCTTCGACCGCCCCGGCTCGCCGTATCAGGATGCCTCGGGTAACGACTGGCCTGACAACGCGCAGCGGTTTGCCTTGTTGTCATACATCGCGGCGTTATTGTCCACCGGCGCCTCGCCATTTCCCTGGATACCGGATGTGCTGCACTGCGCCGACTGGCAAACCGGCTTGGCGCCGGCCTATCTGCGCTACGTTGACTCGACCAAGGCCAGAACCGTTCTGACGGCCCATCATCTGGCAGATCAGGGCGTATTCCCGCTGGACGATGCAACGCGCCTTGGATTGCCGGCCGAGGCCTTGTCGACCGATGGCATCGGTTCAAACGGCGGGATCGGGTTCCTGAAAGCCGGCCTGCAGTTCGCCGAGCGCATTACTACGGTGAGCCCGTCTTACGCTCAGGAAATCCAGACAGGTCCCCTCGGAATGGGCCTGGAGGATCTGCTTTCGCGCCGCAGCGATGTCGTTTCGGGCATTCTCAACGGCATTGATACCGACGCCTGGGATCCCGACAACGATCCCTATATCGAGCGTTATTACAACGCCGGGCGACTCGCACACAAGGAAGACAATCGCCGGGCACTGCGCGCCAGGCTGGGGTTTGCCGACGTCCCGGAGGTCCCGTTGTTCGCAATGGTTGGCCGGCTGCTCGATCGCAAGGGCGTCGATGTGCTGGCTGATGTCGTTGAGCAGCTTGTGGAATTGCCGGCACAACTGGTGGTGCTTGGATCGGGCGACGAACGGCACGAAGCGCGATTTTTGTCCCTGGCGCAGTCTTTCCCGGACCGTGTATCGGTGAAGATCGGTTATGACGAAACCTTGATGCACCAGATCGAGGCCGGTGCCGACATTGCGCTGATTCCATCCCGTTACGAGCCTTGCGGAATCAACCAGATGTACAGCCAGCGTTACGGCACGCCGCCGGTGGTGCACGCGACCGGCGGATTGAGGGATTCTGTCGTCGATGTTTCGCCAGCGACCCTGTCAGGCAAGACGGCGACCGGCTTCATGTTCTCGCCGCTGACCGGCGACCGGCTTCTGGAGGCTTGCCGGCGGGCTGTCGAGCTGTTCCGCAACAGGCGTACCTGGCGCCAATTACAGAAGAACGGCATGGCGCGGGACTTCTCCTGGGAGACAACGGCAACGCACTACCTGGAGCTGTACCGCGGCCTGCTGGGCTAAATTCGGGCCAGTCGGTACAATTCACGGTTTGCAGGGTGTGTTCTGCCGCGCCCTGTTCCGGAGGGAAATCGCTTTCTGAGGAGTTGAAAATGATCGGCGACCGTATCGAAGTCAATATTGCCGGAGGGCTGGATATTCCGCTTCCGCGCATGATTCATGTCCGTCAGAAGTTCCAGATGCCAAGGCTCGACAGCGTGAGCAAGACCGTTGTCGAGGAGTTCCGCAAGCCCGAAGTGCGCGACAAGATCAAGCCGGGCATGAAGATAGCCGTCGGGGTCGGCTCGCGCGGGGTCAACAACATCGCGGAGTGTGCGAAGGCGGTCATTGCCGAACTGAAGGCGCTCGGTGCCCAGCCTTTCATCTTCCCGGCGATGGGCAGTCACGGCGGTGCCACTGCCGAAGGTCAGAAGGAAGTGCTTGACGGCTACGGAGTGACCGAGGAATTCGTTGGCTGTCCGATAAAGTCGAGCATGGACGTGGTGGAAATCGCCAAGGCCGACGACGGCATGCCCGTGTATATGGACAAGAACGCCGCTGGTGCTGACGCTGTCGCACTGATCTGCCGTATCAAGCCGCACACCAACTTCCGCGCGCCGATTGAGTCGGGCATCGTCAAGATGCTCACCATCGGCATGGGCAAGATCATCGGCGCGACAACCTTGCACACCTATGGCATGGACATGTTCGGTGAGCTGCTCCCGAAGACTGCGCAGATCATCATGGCAAAGAAGAATTTCCTGTTTGGCGTTGCCATGGTGGAAAACGCTGCCGACGAGACGGCGGTGATCGAAGTCGTGCCGCAGGAGAAAGTTCTCGAGCGCGAGCCGGTCCTGCAGGCCAAGGCCAAGGAACTGATGCCCCGTCTGCAGTTCGACGAGATCGACGTGCTGGTGGTGGAGAAAATCGGCAAGAATATTTCCGGCTCCGGCATGGACCCCAATATCACCGGACGCAATTGCCGGTTTGTCGAGTGGGACATGAAGCCGTTCGTCAAGAAAATCGCAGTCCTCGGGCTTACGCCCGAGACGCATGGCAACGCCACCGGGCTGGGGGCGGCCGACGTCATTACGATGAATCTTTACAAGGAACTCGACATCGGCAAGACCTACGCCAACATCATTACTTCGACTTACCTCGATGGCGGAGCCATCCCGATCATCATGAACACGGATCAGGAAGCGATTCAGCTGGCGGTCAAGACCGTCGTGCGCGTGAAGCCCGAGGACACAAAAGTCGTGCGCATCGCAACGACGCTGGACGTGGTTGACATCCACGTGTCGGAGCCGATGCTGCCTTTTGTGAAGGCGAACCCGTCAATGTTTGAAGTCGTTGGCAAGCCCGAGCCGTTCAAATTCGATTCGAAGGGTGGTTTGTATCCGATGCTTGCGCCCCATCGCGAGCACGCGGCTGCCTGAAGCGAAGCGGAAACTGACTGGCAAGCCGGATAGCTGCGGGCGCGGTTGCCCGCGCAATGGATGGAAATCCTGCCCCGATGTTAATACACCTTGACGCGATCGGCGGAGTGGCCGGTGACATGTTCATCGCCGCGGTGCTCGATGCGTTTCCGGATCTGCGCGACGGCATGCTGGACGCCATTCGCGCCTCGGGTCTTCCCGACGATGTTTCGCTGTCGGTAGATCAGCATGCCGATCATGCCTTGACCGGTGTGCGCTTCCAGGTCGTCGAGGGGCCGCACCAGCATGCGCCTGGTCACCACCACACGAAGTTTCGCGACATCCGCGCCATGCTCGAAGAGGCGCCGCTCGAATCCGAAGTGCGTACCCATGCGATCGGGATTTTTTCACGAGTTGCCGAAGCGGAAGCCAAGGTCCACGGCCTGCCGGTGGAAGAGGTCAGCTTTCATGAACTGGGTGAATGGGATTCGATCGCCGATATCGTCGGTGCGGCGTATCTCATCAGCCGGCTTGATGCGCGCTGGTCCGTGGGCCCTCTGCCGCAGGGCAGCGGGCGGGTAAAGACGGCACATGGTTATTTGCCGGTGCCGGCGCCAGCGACAGTGTTGCTGCTCGAGGGGTTCGAGTTCGAGGATGACGGTGTCGCAGGAGAGCGTGTCACGCCTACCGGTGCCGCCATCCTCAACTACTTGCAGGCAAATCAGCCGCGCGACCGCAGTTCGCGGAGGTTGTTGCGCAGTGGCAGCGGATTCGGCACGAGAACGCTGCCTGACATGAGTAACGTACTGCGCCTGCTGGCGTTCGAATCATCGGAGGCATCGACCGAGACCGACCGCATTGCCGAGTTGGCGTTCGAAGTCGATGACCAGACACCGGAAGATCTCGCGATTGGGCTCGACAAGCTGCGTGCCCACCCGTCAGTTGTCGATGTGCTGCAATCGCCTGCATTCGGCAAGAAGGGGCGTCTCGCCGTGCGCATCCAGGTGCTTGCCGATCCCGATGACCTGGAAAATGTCCTCAACGCCTGTTTTGCCGAGACCACCACGCTGGGCATTCGTTACCAAACCCAGGAGCGGCGCAAGCTGCGACGCAAGCAAACCGCCGTCGACGCCAACGGACGCAAGGTGCGTATCAAGCTGGCAGAGCGGCCCGGCGGACCGACTGTAAAGGCCGAGGCGGATGATCTGTCCAAAGTCATTGGCGATCACAGTGAGCGCGAGCGCGTACGGCGGCTGGCCGAGCTGGCATGTCAGAAGAAGGACGAAGCATGAACGCGCCGATTGACGGATTCGATGCGCTGGCGCGAGTTGTCGACCAGCTGCGGGATGTGGCGGTTGCCGTCAGCGGCGGCGTCGACAGCCTGACGCTCGCATCCATTGTCCACCGCAGGATCCCGGCGCGTGCGGCGATGTTTCATGCTGTGTCACCAGCCGTTCCCGAAGAAGCGACCCGGCGTGTCCAGGCACTGGCCCAGCAGCAGGGATGGGTGCTGAAACTCATCGATGCGGGCGAGTTTTCGGACGCGCAATACCGCGCGAACCCGGTGAACCGCTGTTTTTATTGCAAGACCAGCCTGTATGGCGCCATAGCGCCGCACACCCGGGCGCAGATCGTTTCGGGCACCAATCTGGACGACTTGGGAGAGTATCGCCCCGGTCTGGAAGCAGCGAAGAAGTATGCCGTTCGTCATCCGTTCGTCGAGGCAGGTGTCGACAAGGCCGCTGTCCGTTCGCTGGCGCGGCGACTCGGCCTCGGCGAGATTTCCGAGTTGCCTGCTGCGCCATGTCTGTCGAGCCGTATCGAGACGGGAATTGCGATAGACCCGGACATGTTGAAACTGGTGCACGAGACCGAGAAGCTGGTGGCGGATGCGCTGCGCCCTGACACCGTTCGTTGCCGGGTGCGGGCAAGCGGAGTGGTAGTGGAACTGGACGATGCGGCGCTCGCCGCGGCCTCTCAGGTGCAGCGTAATGATTTGTCTGCGCGAATCACCGAATTGTTCGGCAAAGGCGGATTCGACTATGCGGTTATGTTCGCTCCGTATCGTGTCGGCAGTGCGTTTGTCCACCCGATCCGGATCGCTCCGCAGAACGACACTGCACACAATAACCCGGTACTGAAATGAGCCTGCACAAAGACATCATGCTTGATTTTGCGCGTGAAGCGCGCACTGGCCTTGACGAAGCGGTGTTTTGCGCCGGCAAGACGGTCGCGCACATTGCCGAGATTCTGCGACAGGTAGAAAATCGCAATGCGCGGATATTGCTCACCAGGTTGGAACCGGATCAGTTCTCGTCGCTACCGGAATCCCAACAGGAGCAAATCGACTACGAACCGCTGTCGCGTACCGGCTATTTCTCGAAGCCGCATCCGGTCACAGAAACCAGGCGCGTTGCGGTCGTCGCGGCCGGCACGTCCGATGTGGCTGTCGCGCGGGAAGCGGCGCGCACCCTGACTTACTACGGAGAGGTGCCCGCGGAAATCTCCGATGTTGGTGTGGCTGGCCTGTGGCGTTTGCTCGAGCGGCTCGAAGAAATTCGGAGTATGAAAGTGGTTATTGCCGTTGCCGGCATGGATGCCGCGTTGCCGACCGTCGTTGGGGGCCTGCTTGGGGCACCTGTGATCGGCGTGCCGACGTCAGTGGGGTACGGTGCTTCGGAGGGCGGACAGACGGCGCTCAAGGCGATGCTCGCGAGTTGCTCGCCCGGTCTCACCGTTACCAACATTGACAATGGTTATGGCGCCGCTTGCGCCGCGCTGCGGATTCTGCGTCTGTCCTCGATCTAGTTCTTCAGGCGAGCAACACGGCGAGCAAGCCGCTGATAAAGATCCCGTCGAATGAGCCGGCGCCGCCAATCGAGGCGATCGGCGCACCCAATTTGCGTATGTCCTTGAATCGGAGCAAGTCGGCACCAATGAGTACGCCGAGTGTGCCGCCAATGTAAGCCAGGGGCGCGGCATTTTCGCTGTTCATGATGACGGCAACGCCGGCAGCGGTCAGAGGTGCGAACAGAATCGGCATGCCGATGCCGAGGCCTCGCACCGGTCGGCTCACCGCGTACGCGACGAGGGACACCGCAAGAATGCAGCCGAACGACTGAAACAGGGAAACGTCGTGCGTGGCAAACAGGTAAACAGAGAAAGCGACCGGCACAACGCAGCCACCAACGTTGGCGAGTATCAATGTCTTGCCGGGAAACAGATAGCGGCGCTGTTGTGCCCAGGCGAGCATTTCCCTGGGGAAACCGGATTCGCCATCGAAGTTTGAGTCGATCGTGAACAATGGAATGTTCAGCAAGCTTCCCGACAAAGTCATCAACAGCAGCAAATACGCAGATTGCGCGGACAAACCAAGTTTTCCGAAAGCGATGGTCAGCACCTGGAACTGCACCAGGATCGCCAGCACGCCGAGTGCGATAATCGGAAAAATCAGTTGCTTGGGTGAGCGCGGCAAACGGCGTCTCCTGAAAAGGGACCGCGGATGCACGGTTCCTGGTCTTCCGATGAGTCCGGGCAATTATAAAAACCGCCGCCGCGGCAACTCGTGGCGCTTGCCTGGAGGCCGCTACGCATCCGCAAGCACGTGTTCGCGCCATTGATGCGGTCCGGCTTTGTTGCCTGGCGCCACATCAGATTCGAGCGTAGCGCGCGCCCTCGAGCCAGGTCCGGTGGAGGACATTGCAGATGCTGCGCGAGGGCATCAATACCCTCTAGAAAACGGTTTTCCAGCTGCCGTCGTGAAAATAGGTTGTCTCGCTGCGTTGTCCAACGGGGCCGTCTTCAATCGCATCATGTTCGAACTTCGGCAGCCGCTCCGTCGCGTTATCGCGAATCGCCCGCTTGTTGAGGACGAAAGGCGAGACGGTGTGAATCATCCGATAGGCATCGGCAGGGAACTTTCGAATAAGCTGCGCGTTTGCGGGACTGCCACCGGGATAAACGATGATTGCCATATCGTCGTTGGCTAGACAAAGAACCGCGACATCCTGGCTGCCGGAACGCAGAAAGCTTCCGCGGATGACATTGTGCCGGCCGTCCCACTTGGTAAAGACCGGGATGCGGCACTGCCGGGTTTGCAGATCTTGCTGCAGGCTCCCGTCAAGCCCCCGGACTTGTTGCGGGCTCAACAGTTTCAGGTCCGGCCATGCTTGTTGCGCCTGTTCGAGGTTGTGCTGGGCGCAGACCGGCAACGAGCAGAAAGCGGCCAGCGCGAAAGTCGGAATAAAAGCGGTATATTTCATTTGTCCGCAAGCCTCACGCCCTTGAACTGCCAGCGTTCATGTGGATAGAAAAAATTGCGATAGGTCTTTCGGACATGCGTTCGCGATGTCACGCAGGAGCCGCCACGCAATACGTACTGGTTAGCCATGAACTTCCCATTGTATTCGCCGAGCGCGCCCGCCGTAGGCGCATAGCCAGGATAGGCGCTATAGGAACTCGCTGTCCATTCCCAGGTATCACCGAAGAAAGGTGCGGTTTGCGAACAAGGTCGCGGGTGCAGGTGGCCCTCCTCGAAGAAATTGCCCTCACCGGTTGAATCGGGTGCGGCAACCTCCCATTCCGTTTCGGTTGGCAGTCGCTTTCCTGCCCACCGCGCATAGGCGTCGGCCTCGTAATAACTGACATGGCAGACCGGTTCGGCCGGGTGGATGTCACGCATGCCGGACAGGGTGAACTGCTGCCATTTTCCTTCCTTCGCTTCCCAGTAAAGAGGTGCGGTCCAGCCTTGCTTCCGAACCGTTTGCCAGCCGTCGGATAACCACAGGGTTGGCTTGCCGTAGGCGCCGTCCCGGATAAACTCCAGAAACTCTCCGTTGGTGACCGGCCGTGAGGCAATACTGAATTCTTCCAGATAGCTGCGATGGCGCGGCAATTCGTTGTCGAAGCTGAAGCCGTGGCCGGCATGCCCCGTTTCATATACACCGGCCGGATGCTTCATCCATTTGACAGTATCCGCGGAACGCATCCGTTCCGGGGCGCGCTCACGGTAGACCGGCCGCAAAGGGTTGCACCAGAATAAATGCTTGATGTCGGTCAGCAGCAACTCCTGGTGCTGTTGTTCGTGATGCAGCCCCAGCATGCTACGGGCTGTGATGTCTTCCCTGTGTCGATGCGCAGTATCGGCAAGCAATTCGGCAAGTCTTGCATCCACATGTTGGCGATATTCCAGAATCGCTGAGAAAGAGGGGCGCGTCAGAAGACCCCTGTCCTTTCGTGGATAAAACGAACCGACCGATTCATAGTAGGAGTTGAACAGAAAAGCGAACTCGTCATGAAACGGTTTGTAACCCCTGCAATACGGCGCGAGTACAAACGTCTCGAAAAACCATGTGGTATGCGCGAGATGCCACTTCGCCGGGCTGGTCTCGGGCGCGCTCTGTACGACGCAGTCTTCCGGCTCGAGCGGGTCGCAAAGGGATGCGGTCGTCGCACGGACATGCATCAGGTCATTGAGCAACGATGCCTGCATTCTCTTTGGTACAGCGGATACTGCCGACGTTGCCATGATTACCTCGTCTTCGGGTTGACGGATTACGTCAGTTTAAAGCGAGCGGACGGTACGCGCCAAACAAGCTGTAAACTCCTGCAATGCCGGACTGCGCTTACACAATTGTTTTCCCGAATTTGCGGTTTCGGGAACTTGCAAAACCGGTTAGGGTTATGCACTTTATACGGTGGAGCACCGCATGAGGCCATCGGAGAAGAAACGCCCCGATTTACCGCCGGACAACTTCCGCCTGCTTTCGCTTGGCAATGGCGGAGATGTCGATTTCAGTGAAGTCATCGACGGGTTGCGTCAAACACCCAAGTCGATTGCTCCCAAGTTTCTTTATGACGCGCGTGGCAGTGAGTTGTTCAACTCGATATGCACGACTGACGCGTATTACCCGACGAGGACCGAATGCGGCATCTATCGGCAACAGGCGCCGACGATTGCTGCGGAGATCGGTGCGGACAGTGTCGTTATCGAGTTCGGTCCCGGGGACATGTCCAAAATACGCCTGCTGCTGGATGATTTGCGCCCTTTGACCTACGTCGGTGTCGACGTATCCGTGGCACAGCTTGAAGAGGCAGGACCGCCGCTTGCGGATGCCTATCCTTGGCTGGAGGTGGTGGCGGTTTGTGGTGACTTTGGCCCATCGGCGTTGCTGGAGGAACATTTGCCGCGCGGGCGCAAGCGCGTGGCGTTTTTCCCCGGCTCGACCATTGGTAATCTGGACCCGCTGGAAGCGGAGGAATTTCTCCAGGGGTTGCGCCAGATGCTTGGCGCGGAAGGCGCGGCAGTCATCGGCGTGGATATGCAAAAACCGCTCGCTGTGCTGGAAACGGCCTACAACGATCCCGAGGGCTACACGTGCGCCTTCAACCTGAATCTGCTGACGCGACTGAATCGCGAACTCGGCGCCAATTTCGATGAGCGGCGCTTTCGCCACAAGGCTTTCTACAACGAACAGCTCGGGCGAATCGAAATGCATCTGGTCAGTGTAGTCCAGCAGCAGGTGCGCATCGGCGAGCAAGAGTTCGACTTCCAGCCGGGGGAGACCATACACACGGAGAGTTCCTGGAAATTTACCCGTTCCGGATTTGCTGAACTCGCCGGCAAGGCCGGCTTTGAAGTTCAACGATTCTTCACGGATGAAAATACCTGGTTCGGTGTGTTCGTTTTGCGAGTGAAGTAGCGGGCTGTCCGGAACGCTGATGGACCGGCAGCGCCCGCCGGGATTTTCCTTCACCAGCCAGGCTTGCAGAAAATTCTCGTGACCTAGAGAACGTATCGCGCCAGGTCCTCACTGCCAGCCAGATCTTTCAGCCTCTCGTCCACGTAAGCGGCGTCGATCAAAATCGTCGCGCCCGCACGGTTGTGGGCCTCGAAAGACAGATCTTCGAGCAGCTTTTCCATCACGGTATAAAGACGTCGCGCGCCAATGTTCTCGGTCTTTTCATTGACCTGCCAGGCAATCTCGGCAAGGCGACGAACACCGTCTTCGGTAAACTCCAGAGTAACGCCTTCGGTCCCGAGCAAGGCTTGATACTGGCGCGTAAGGCAGGCATCGGTCGACGTCAGGATGCGCTGAAAGTCCTCCACCGTAAGACTCTCCAGCTCGACCCTGATCGGAAAGCGTCCTTGCAGTTCGGGGATCAGGTCGGAAGGCTTGGACAGGTGAAACGCGCCACTGCCGATGAACAGGATGTGATCGGTTCGCACCATACCGTACTTCGTCGTGACCGTGGTTCCTTCCACCAGGGGCAAAAGGTCGCGTTGTACGCCTTGTCGCGAGACTTCGGCTGCGCTTGTTTCCTGTCGGCTGGTGATTTTGTCGACCTCGTCGAGAAACACGATGCCGTTCTGTTCGGCATTGGACAGCGCGCGCAGTTTGACTTCCTCGTCGTTGATGAGCTTTCCCGCTTCCTCATCGGTGATCAACTGGAACGCATCGCGTATCTTCAGCTTGCGGGTGCGTGTTCTGCCGCCCCCCATGTTCTGGAACATGCTCTGGATCTGCGACGTCAGGTCTTCCATACCCGGAGGGGCGAGAATTTCCATCTGGGCCGAGACCTGGGCAACTTCGATTTCAATTTCCTTGTCATCGAGATCGCCTTCGCGCAATCGCTTGCGAAATTTCTGTCGTGTAGCCGAATCAGTGGTCGACTCGCCCGATGAAAAACCGACGTCGCGGGCCGGTGGCAGCAGCGTGTCCAGTATCCTTTCCTCGGCGAGATCCTCGGCGCGGTGGCGGACTTTCTGTGTTTCTTTCTCGCGCATCTCCTTGATGGCCATTTCCACCAGGTCCCGGATTATCGAGTCGACGTCCTTGCCGACGTAGCCGACTTCGGTAAATTTTGTCGCCTCTATCTTGATGAATGGCGCATCCGCAAGCCGCGCCAGGCGGCGTGCAATTTCGGTTTTGCCGACACCGGTCGGGCCTATCATCAGTATGTTCTTGGGCGTGATCTCCTGGCGCAACGGTTCGGGTACTTCGCGCCGGCGCCAGCGATTACGAAGGGCGATTGCGACGGCGCGCTTGGCGGCGTCCTGACCGACGATGTGTTTGTCCAGTTCATGGACGATTTCCTGTGGAGTCATTCCTGCCATGGGTGATTTCCGGATTGATTTGCCTTGTCGGATTCAGGTCAGTGTAATGGAAAGTCGGCATGGACCCGGGCTGTCCGACATCCACTTTAGGCGGCCGCCTCCGGAGCTTGACCAGAATCGAACGCCCGCCAATCCTGATCGGCGGTGCGACTGCTTACGTATCCAGCACCTCGATCGAATGATTCTGGTTGGTATAGATACAGATATCGCCGGCGATCGATAGCGCCTTGCGGACAATTTCCTCGGCGCTGTAGTCGGTGTTGTCCAGAAGCGCACGGGCTGCCGCTTGTGCGTAGGGGCCCCCACTGCCGATGGCGATCAGGCCGTCCTCGGGCTCCACGACATCGCCGTTACCCGAAAGGATCAAGGACGTTTCGCCGTCGGCGACTGCCAGCATTGCTTCGAGACGTCGCAGAATACGGTCCGTTCGCCAGTCCTTTGCCAGTTCCACCGCAGAGCGCAACAGGTGGCCGTGATGCTTCTCGAGTTTGGCTTCGAAGCGTTCGAACAAGGTGAATGCGTCAGCCGTGCCGCCCGCAAAACCCGCGAGAATGCGGTCATGAAACAGCCGTCTGACCTTGCGGGCGGAGCCCTTCAGAACAACGTTGCCGAGCGTGACCTGGCCGTCACCGCCGAGCGCGACCTGCTTGCCGCGCCGAACCGACAGAATGGTTGTTCCGTGCATTGTGATTGTCATGTCTTGTGAAGTTGGATCCGTATCGATGGTAGATGGCGGTCGCTGCCGCAAGTGTGCTGAATCGCGCAGGACATCGCCGCCTTGCGTCCCGTGGTGGCAGTGGCACTTGCAAGAACACTGCGCGGGGCAATCCGGGGCGCGGCGTTACGAAAGTCCCGGCGGAAATATAACGCCAAAACAGCGCCCGGAGGCGCCCCAGAGGATAGCGACTGGTCAGTGACGAGGCAAGTCAGGCCGGTTTGGCAGACGAGCCCTTTTCCAGTGCGCTGCACGCAATCCCGGCGAGCGCCATTGACCAGACAATCACCGCTCCGGTTGGCAGGTCCGTCAGCACCGAAACAACCAGGCCTGCTGCATAACCGCTGGCACCAACGGCGTATGCCTTGAGCAGTCGCCGGGAAACCGCCTCGCGCGTTGCCAGAGCCGGAATGATCAGGCTGGCGAACACCAGATAGACACCGACCATCTGCACCGACGCGGTGACGGCGAGGCTGAAGAGCAAGTAAAACCCCATGCGCCCTAGCCGCTTTTGGCCGGCGCCGAACCACACCGCGCAAATCAAGGCCGTGAGGATGGCGACAACGAGCAGCTGTGAATTGCTCACCCAGAGCACCTGCCCTACGAGCAATTCCTTGAGGTACTCGCCCCCATGGGGGTTACCGGCGAGCAGTATCGTTGCCAGCGTGGCGGCAAGTATGAATACGGTCCCGATAATGGCTTCCTGATACTTCGGCCAGCGATTCTCCGTCCATGTCAGAAACAGTGCGCCGCCGAGCGCCGCGAATAGCGCTGCAAACTGCACCGCGACGCCGTGCGGTTCGAAGCCGAGCAAGCCGGCCGTGATCACGCCAGTCCCGGCAATCTGGGCGATGGCAATGTCAATGAAGACGATGCCGCGGTCGAGGACGACCGTACCCAGCGGCACGTGGGTGGCGATGACCAGCAAGCCTGCGGCCATTGCCGGCAACAGAATGCTGAGATATTCGCTCATCGTCAGCGACCGGTCGCCTGGCGGAGCCGGCTAATGGTGTCATCGAACAGTGTGAACAGGTCTTTCGCCTGTTTGGTCCCGCCCACCGTGTAGGGCAGTTCCGCCAGCGGAATCCCGGTTCGATCATGCAGCCAAGCCGGCGCCTTGGGCTCGTTGTAGGCCATTCGGATGATCAGGTCGGCCGGCTCCGCATCCAGCTCCTTGAGCAGTTTTGCCAGATGGTTTGCGCTGGGGGGAATACCCGGTTTTGGCTCGATCGTGATGGTCAGCGTCATGCCGAGCCAATTGCCGAGATACGCCGAATCACGGTGGTAGGTGACGATCTTCAGTCCCTTCAGCCCGCTTGCTTCCCGCTCCCAACGCTTGATCGATTCCGACCACCTGGTCTGGAACGCGGCATTTCGGTCGGCATAGACGGCTGCGCGATCGGGATCGATTGTGGCCAGCCGCTGCGAGAGGGCATCGGCGATGACCGCAAGGTTTCTCGGATCGAGGTGGACGTGCGGGTTGCCGTACGGGTGTACGTCTCCCATTGAACGGTCGACTTTCTCCGGTACGTCGATGCGCTCGACGAACTCGGAAGCCATGAAATGGCCGGGCTGGCCCGGCTGCACCTTGCTGTTGCCGGCGGATTGCAACAGTACCGGGAGCCAGCCGATTTCCAGATCGGAGCCGGAGCACACCACGATATCGGCACTGCGCATGCGGGCGACCAGGCTGGGACGTGCCTCGACGCGATGCGGATCCTGTTTCGGTGATGTTGCCTGATAAACCGAAACCTCCTTGCCGCCGAGTTCCGATAACAATGACGCCCATTCCGGTTCGCAAGCGAAAGCGCTGATCTTTGCCAGGGCGGTTTGCGGAAGTGCCGCCGAGAGCAAAAGGAAACAACACACAACAAGCATTCTCACGTTAACGTCTCCTCAAACCCTGTTAGCCGATACCGGCGTCGAACGCCGGTATCGGGAGTCAGCGCATCAGAACCGGTGCGCACCATGTGCACCGAGGCTGACGATGTACTGGAAAATGATCTGATCGTCGGTTTCGTCGAATCGGGACTTGTCCTGAGCGTACTGCAAGCGGAAGCGGGCAAACTCGGACGACGAGAAATCGATCATCACGGTCGTTCTTTCGGGATCGTGTGCGCGCAGCAATTGCAGGTCATCACGGCTGATGCTGCCGTCCATGACTGGACCGTAGTCAATGGTGCCGGAATCGAGCAGGTCGTAACGCACGCCGACCCGCCAACGCGGCATGAACTGGTAGACGGCTTGCGCGTACCAGCCGCTCTGGTCGCTTGAGTAAGTGCCTTCCTGCGCGAAATTCCCGGTGGTGTCGTCCAGGTCGTAACCGAGCTGGCCGTCTTCGGTGCGCTGGTAATACTCTGCCTGGAACTTGAAGTTGCGCGCCGAGGGGTCGCCGTTCGGCGCCCACTTCCAGACGAAATCGATACCCCAGGTCTTGCTCTTCAGATCAGAGAACACGTTTTCAATCTCGGCGCCGGTCGAATCCTCGTCATCGTACTCGCGCTCTGTTGCGGTGGTTTCCCGGTAGGACGCGCCGATGCGATAGCTGTTGCTGAAGCCGACATCGCCACCGAGATGCACGAACGCAGCGCCGGCATTGGCGCCGTTCTGGTTACGCTCGGACCCGGGAAAGCTCTCGCCGCGGCCGGCTTCCACACCGAACTCGAGAAACAACGGCGTCGGTGCGACATAGCGTAGCTGGATACCGTCGTCCCCGAGATTGCCTCCATAAAAGGCTTGCTGGACGAGCGGTGCGTCGGCGAAATCCCAGGCGTGCGGGTGCTGTTCATTGATGTAGCCGACACCGGAGAAGAATCGTCCGGCCTTGGCGATTACACCCGGAAAATAGCCGCTGTTCTGGATCCACGCTTCCTCGATTTCTATTTCACCGTCGCTGAGGCCGGCGGTGAAATAGCCTGACCAATAGGGGTCGACGTTCCCCGAGATAGTGAGTTCCGTTTCATCGAGGCTGAAGCCGCGTTCGCCGGGGCCGGCACCGTGGCCGTGCTCGTCCTCGCCGCCGTGTCCGCCAGCCGGCACGAAACCGCCGATTTGGTAAGTATCCGGATCCAGCTCAAGATGGCGGTACTTGGCATCGATGATGAGAGAGATCGCGGGATTGAATGCATTACCGACGGGTTGGGCACTGCCGTCAGTCTTTTCCGACGACGTTGTTGCAGCAACCTGCGAGTCTTGCGCCTCTTGCGCGTCCAGCCTTTCTTCCAGTTGCCGAACCCGTTCGCGCAACTCGCTGACTTCGGCGTCGTCCATCTCTTCGGCGCCAGCCGGGAACGACAGAAAGAATGCGGCCATGGCCGCCGGTATATTCCGGAACATGAATGAACCTCCTCGAAAACACGTGTGCGAACGCGATCGACGCCTGCGCCGATCGCGGATCAGTTAGGAACTGCCGGGTGTTTCAGACGTTTCGAGGAGGGTCTCTGCAGGCTTGCCGTACGGCAATGTGCGAGCGTACTTGCGTTGGCAGCGCTGCAATGTGGTGAAAGTGGTTTTCGACCACTTTGGGCTGGTGCCCGATGTCAACGGCTGCGTTGGTGAGCTTTTCAACGGCAAGACAGCTGCCGCACAACTTCTCGTGGACGAGCGAACTTTTCGGATTCGGAGTCTCTCCAGCGGCATGTGACGCGAGGTGCGCCAATGCCGCCTGCTGGGCGAACAACAGGATCGCCGGCAACAGGAAAAAGAGAAAGCGGATTCGGAATCGATTCAGCATCTGCTCGTCAGATTACCAAATCCGGGCCCTCGATGCCAAGTACCGTAAAGCGGATTGCGTACGTCTTGGCCGTCGTCGTCCCGGCGTCGATGAACTAGAGTTCGTCCATCGTGCTTTGGTCAGCGAGATGGCTGATGTCGCTCCAGCTCACGAGTTCGAACCCCGACGCTGTTGCGCGCAGCGTGTTGACCGACGCGTTGTGAATCGGGAACAGGCGGGCCGCATCCAGGGGAAGGATGGCCAGGCCAGCGTTGTTGTTCAAAGCCAGGACGGAATCGAGCTCGTGCTCGCGCACGTCCGCGTGTCGTGGCTCGAGCAGGGCGAGGACCGGGCCGAGGAGTTCTCCCGCGTCCTGGCGCGTGAAGTGCCGTTCTCGCAGCGGGTCGCCCAGCACCGGAGGCAGTGATGAGGAGTGTCGTTCGTTTACC
>Ga0209536_100001110_pt1 | contig 44520 bp, 39 predicted proteins | sample DeeMarSeWOR28_12_FD_187461 | JGI IMG/M metagenome (GOLD analysis project Ga0209536, IMG submission 187461) | Marine sediment microbial communities from White Oak River estuary, North Carolina - WOR-2-8_12 (SPAdes) (version 2) | ecosystem: Environmental > Aquatic > Marine > Intertidal zone >...
GAAGGTGCGCGACGCGACCTGGATTTCGTGCGTCTGGACAAGGAGGCCTTTCTGGCCTGCCCGAGTGACTCCATCGACTATGCGGTGATGGAGAAGACCGAGCGCGCTGTGGTGGTACCGCTGGACGCTGGCTGGAGTGACGTGGGTTCCTGGTCGGCCTTGTGGCAAACCAGCAAGCAGGATCCGAATGGGAACGTTTTGCTGGGCGATGTGCTCACGCAGGACGTGCGCAATTCCTATCTGCGCGGCGAAAGTCGGCTCATCGCGGCGATCGGTGTCGACAATCATGTCGTGGTCGAGACACCAGACGCCGTGCTCGTGGCGCACAAGGATCGCGTCCAGGACGTGAAGAGCATCGTTAATCACCTCAAGGCACTGGGTCGCGACGAACGCCTGGTGCATCGCCAGGTGCATCGCCCCTGGGGTAGCTATGAAGGTATTTGTGTGGCCGAGCGATTTCAGGTTAAGCGCATCGTCGTCAAGCCCGGTCACAGCCTGTCACTGCAGATGCATCACCACCGGGCCGAGCACTGGATCGTTGTTCACGGCACGGCGCGCGTCACCCGAGGTGATGAGATCATTACGTTGTCCGAGGACGAGTCTACCTACATACCTCTTGGGACCAAGCACCGACTCGAGAACCCGGGCAAGATCCCACTGGAACTGATCGAAGTCCAGACGGGAAGTTATCTGGGGGAGGATGACATCGTGAGGTTTGAAGATGTCTATGGGCGTGAGGGGAAGTAGGGAAGGCGGCTCCCTCAACTGCAACGACTTAGCCAATCGCGATGACAGACTCACTCACCTGTTTCAAGGCCTACGACATCCGCGGTCGTGTGCCTGACCAACTCAACGAAGATGTTGCCTACCGCATTGGGCGCGCCTATGCCCAGTACTTGTCACCGAAGAAAGTGATTGTCGGCAGGGATGTGCGTCTGTCCAGTGAGTCGCTGGCAGAGGCGCTGTCGTGCGGCCTAATGGATGGCGGCGCTGAAGTGTATGACATCGGTCTGTGCGGCACGGAGCACGTTTACTTCGCCACCTTCCACGAGAACATGGACGGCGGCATCATGGTGACCGCCAGCCACAATCCTATGGACTACAACGGCATGAAGCTGGTGCGTGAGGGTGCCCGGCCGCTCAGCGGCGACAGCGGCTTGAACGAGATCAAGGCGCTGGCTGAGCGGGGCGAGTTCAGTGCGCCGGCGCGCCGCGGCGGTCAACGGGTGCTCGACATCATGCCGGCCTACGTCAAGCATCTACTGAAGTACGTCGATGTCGAGGCGCTGAAGCGCCTGAAGATAGTGGTCAATGCGGGCAATGGTGGGGCCGGACTTGTGATTGACCATCTCGAAAAGCATCTACCGTTCGAATTCATCAAGGTTCACCACGAGCCGGACGGCTCTTTTCCCAACGGTATTCCCAACCCGCTGCTGCCGGAGCGACGCTATGACACGGCCGACGCGGTCGTATCGAGCGGTGCCGACTTCGGTATCGCCTGGGACGGCGATTTCGATCGCTGTTTCCTGTTCGACGAGACGGGGCGCTTCATTGAAGGCTACTACATTGTTGGACTGCTTGCGGCGCAGATTCTGCGTCACAACCAAGGCGCGAGGATCATTCACGATCCGCGCCTGACCTGGAACACGGTTGAGATGGTCCAGGCCGCTGGTGGTGTACCGGTGCAAAGCAAGACCGGCCATGCCTTCATCAAGGAACGTATGCGGGCGGAAGATGCCGTCTACGGCGGCGAGATGTCGGCACACCATTACTTTCGCGATTTTGCCTATTGTGACAGTGGCATGATTCCTTGGTTGCTGGTGGCCGAGGCGGTGTGCAGCAGCGGCAAGCCCTTGTCGGCGCTGGTCAATGAGCGGATGCGGGCGTTCCCTTGTAGCGGCGAAATCAATTTTGAGGTCGCAGATCAACAGGCCGCCATCGATCGCGTCGTCGCCGCATTCTCCGAGGCGCGTCCCGAAGTAGACCATACGGATGGTATCAGCGCCGATTTCGGCGATTGGCGCTTCAACCTCCGTGCCTCCAATACCGAACCCATTCTGCGCCTCAACGTCGAGAGTCGTGGCGATGAGGCGCTCATGCGTGCCCGGACTGACCAGATTCGGGCATTGATCGGCTGAGGTGCGCCACATTCACCAGCGCCGCCCCAGTGGGGAGGCGGGGTGAGCCGCCTGGACGCGGGGCACCGCTGCGCATAGCCCGTGCTTCGATTCAGCGCCGGTGACGCAGGCCGCGCCTGCAGGTCGAGCTCAAGGCCGGTCGCGTGCAGCCGATAGCTTCCGAAGTAAAATCTGATTTACAATCCGCATCTTAGCTGCCAATTCCAAGCGGGATAACTGAGGTAAGTCCATGTCGAAGGCGAGTTCGAATGTTGTCTGGCACCACGCCACAGTGACTCGGGAACGCCGAGAGCGACGCACGGGCCACAAGACCGCGATCCTGTGGTTTACCGGGCTCTCGGGTGCGGGTAAGTCGACCCTCGCGCATGCCGTGGAGGAGGCCCTCTACGCCAGGGGCTGCAACACCTTCGTATTGGATGGCGACAACGTGCGTCACGGCCTATGCGGTGACCTCGGGTTTTCGGAGGAGGACCGCCAGGAGAACATCCGCCGCATCGGAGAGGCCGCTAAGCTGTTCCTGGAGGCCGGCGTCATCGTGCTCACCGCGTTTATCTCGCCTTTTCGCCGTGACCGACGCGCCGTGCGCAATCTGGTCATGCACGGCGATTTCCTGGAGGTTTACTGTAAGGCACCGATCGAGGTCTGCGAAGAGCGCGACGTGAAGGGGCTCTACAAGAAGGCGCGGGCCGGGCTGATCAAAGACTTCACCGGCATATCGTCGCCCTATGAGGACCCGGTCAACCCCGAGTTGATCGTCAACACCGGCACCGACTCGCTGGAGACCTGTGCGGACCAGGTCATCAAGATGCTGGAAGAGCGTGGGATCCTAAGCGCGCCGAAAGTTAGCAACTGATGCAGCTTGGATCCCCGGCCCAGCAGCAGATCAGCTCAGACGCGGTGCCAGTGGCGTCTGAAGAGAGGCGTGCGCGGGCCGACTCGTCCTCGGCGACAGATTGGCTGAATTCAATCTGACCACGCGACCACCCAAACGCACCACCTACAACGCAGACTATGCGAATCATTGTTACAGGCGGCGCTGGCTTTATTGGTTCGGAGGTTGTTCGTCAGTACATCGACGAGACCGAGCACGAAGTCATCAATCTGGACAAGCTGACCTATGCCGGCAACCTCGAGTCACTGACGAGCGTTGCGAACAACGCTCGTCATCACTTCGAGCAGGTTGATATCTGCGACGCTGGAGCAGTTCATCAGGTGTTCGAACGCTATCGGCCCGATGCGGTGATGCATCTTGCCGCCGAATCCCATGTCGATCGCTCCATCGATGGCCCCGCCGAGTTCATTCACACCAACGTTGTGGGCACGTACACGTTGTTGGCTGAAGCGCGTCGCTATTGGAGCACGCTTGACGACAAGACCAAGGCTCGATTTCGTTTTCATCACGTGTCAACAGACGAGGTCTATGGGAGTTTAGGTGCAACGGGCTATTTCACCGAGGAAACCGCCTATGCGCCCAATTCGCCCTACTCAGCCAGTAAGGCGTCCTCTGATCATCTGGTCCGGGCCTGGCATCACACCTATCGCCTGCCGGTTGTGATTACCAACTGCTCCAACAACTACGGTCCGTACCAGTTTCCCGAGAAACTCATCCCGTTAATGATCCTGAATGCGCTCGAGGCCAAGCCGCTGCCGGTATACGGCAAAGGCGACAATGTACGTGATTGGCTCTACGTGGGTGATCACGCGCGGGCGTTGCGCCTGGTGCTGGAGCGCGGTATTCCGGGCGAGGTTTACAATATCGGTGGCCACAACGAGAAGACCAATCTGCAGGTTGTCGGCGCAATTTGCGCGATCTTGGGCGAACTGGCGAGCAAGGCTGCACTGCCAGCCGGCGCTGTGCGAGTGGACGACTATGGGGCATTGATCAACTTTGTCCAGGATCGACCGGGACACGATCAGCGCTATGCCATTGATGCCGGCAAGATCGAGCGGGAACTCGGCTGGCGGCCCAAGGAGAGTTTTGAGACTGGATTGCGCAAGACGGTTCAGTGGTATCTCGAAAATCAGCAGTGGTGTCGTCACGTGCAGGAAGGAACCTATCGGCGTGAGAGGCTTGGTGTCTCATGAGGCGGATTGAATGGCGGGCGAGGACATAGCGATGTCGAATCGCAGGGGCATCGTACTGGCTGGGGGCTCGGGCACGCGCCTGTACCCGGTTACCCACGCGGTCTCCAAGCAGCTATTGCCGATCTATGACAAGCCGATGATTTACTATCCGCTCAGCACATTGATGCTGGCGGGGATACGCGATGTATTGATTATCTCGACGCCGCAGGACACCCCCCGGTTCGAACAACTGCTCGGTGATGGCGGCCAATGGGGTATCAGTTTCAGCTATGCCGTGCAGCCTCGACCTGAGGGCCTTGCCCAGGCATTCATCATCGGCCGGGAGTTCATCGGCAATCATCCGAGCGCGCTGGTCCTGGGTGACAATATTTTCTATGGTCACGATCTGGCGGAAGGACTCCGCAGCGCCGTCGCGCTCGAGCAGGGCGGAACCGTATTTGCCTATCCGGTGCAGGATCCGCAGCGCTACGGTGTCGTCGAATTTGACAGCGAAGGCAAGGCCAAGAGCATCGAGGAAAAGCCCAAGAAGCCAAAATCACGCTATGCGGTAACGGGGTTATATTTCTACGACAACCAGGTCGTGGATATCGCCGCCAGCATCAAACCATCGGCGCGCGGCGAGTTGGAAATCACCGATGTGAATCAGCGCTATCTCGAGCGGGGCCAGCTCACTGTTGAGGTCATGGGGCGGGGCATGGCGTGGCTCGATACCGGTACGCACGAGTCCTTGCTCGAGGCCGCCACATTCATCGAGACGATTGAGAAACGCCAGGGCCTGAAGATCGCCTGCCCGGAGGAGATCGCCTATCGCATGGGTTATATCACCGCTGAGCAGCTCGAGGCCCTGGCGCAGCCGTTGGAAAAGAACAGCTACGGGCAGTATTTGCTGCGGGTGTTAGAGGAAAAAGTCTTCTGATCGTCATCGTTGAACAGTGATGCGGGAATCTCACACTGTCGACCCATCGACCACAAACCGATTTGTCCTGGTTCCGCAAGCCATAACCACGAAATGAATATCGTCCGCACCGCCATTTCCGATGTACTCATCCTCGAACCGAAGGTGTTCGGTGACGAGCGCGGATTCTTCTTCGAGAGCTATAACGCGCGCGCGTTTGCGGCGGCTGTGGGACGTGATGTCCGCTTTGTCCAGGACAATCACTCGCGCTCGGCCAGAGGCGTGCTGCGCGGACTGCATTATCAGATCGAGCAGCCTCAGGCCAAGCTGGTGCGTGTGAGCGAAGGGGCCGTATTCGATGTGGCGGTGGATATTCGCCGCTCGTCGCCGACGTTTGGGCAATGGGTGGGTGTTGAACTGAGTGCCGAAAACAAGCGTCAGCTGTGGATACCAGAGGGCTTTGCGCACGCATTCCTCGTTCTGACTGAGTTTGCTGATTTCCTGTACAAGACCAGCGACTACTATGCGCCTGCGCACGAGCGTTGCATCTGCTGGGATGATTCCGACCTGGCTATCGACTGGCCGTTGGCCGGTGCGCCGGTGCTTTCCACCAAGGACCAAGCCGGGATCCCCTTGGCGCAGGCGGAGGTGTTCGAATGAAGCGGATCTTGCTCACCGGTGCCCGCGGGCAACTTGGTTATGAGTTACGCAGAGCGCTGGCCACGATGGGCGAGGTGATTGCCCTGGACCGACAGGCGCTGGACCTGTCTCGAGGCGCGGCAATCGCGGCCACGGTCGCACGCAGCGAACCGAGCTTGATCGTCAACGCTGCGGCCTATACGGCTGTGGATCGAGCCGAGCAGGAACCAGACTTGGCCCGACAGATTAACGCTCAGGCCCCGGCGCTGCTTGCCGAGCAGGCGGCCCATCTTGGCGTGCCCATCATTCACTATTCCACCGACTACGTATCTGGCGGCGACGCGCGCGAGCCGATGACCGAGGATGTCGCAGTGCAGCCACTCAACGTCTATGGGCAGACCAAGCTGGAAGGCGAGCAGGCAATTGCAGCCAGCGGTGCTGAGCATCTCATTTTACGCACCAGCTGGGTGTACGGCGCACGTGGCAGCAATTTTCTGCTCACCGTGCTGCGCCTGGCACGCGAACGTGACGAGTTGAGGGTGGTCGACGATCAGCTTGGCGCCCCGACCTGGTGTCGCGCGCTCGCCGAGGCGACGGCGCAGGTTGTAGCCCAGCTGTGGGCGCCGGCTGCGCCGCGGCGATTTGCTGACGTCAGCGGTCTGTACCATCTGAGTGCGGCGGGCGAGACCAGCTGGCATGGCTTTGCCCAGGCCATCTTGGACCGGGTTCCAGAATCGGACGTTCTGCGCTGCCGACACGTTACCCCGATACCGAGCAGTGAATATCCAACAGCGGCGGAGCGACCACGGTACTCCGTGCTCGATAACCGCAAGTTCCGCAATACGTTTGGTTTTGACTTGCCGGATTGGCGAGTGCAACTGGGATTGGTGATGGATGAGATCTACGGGTGATGGGTTAGTCTTGCGGGCCGATCTATCTGTTCAACCTTACTCAGGACCCATCGTCCGTCACCCATCACCCGTCTCGCTTCACTCGGCATCCATCGCCATTTAGAGGGCGTTCTGATCTTTCAATGTTGGTAAGAGGTCCCGCTCTGCAAGCCGTGTGTAGTCTTTCTGAATGTTTGCACTCACCAGCTTGCGCACCTGGTCATTCAGCGAACCGTTGAGCTGCCCTAGAAACGCGGGTGAGGCGACCAATACCAGGCGGGAATAGCTGTTTGCTGTACGGCCGTGCTCCAACTCTTCGGCTAGTTCCTTGGCGAAGCGTTCAATTTCAAATGTCTTGGGGTCAGTGGCTTCGACGAGTGCCCCATGTCCGGTGCCCTTGCTCTGGGCGTGCCCGGGTCGATCAGAAGCCAGGTCGCTGCCCTTATTGCGACTCTCGGGGTGGTGAAACTCCTTGACCAATTCCAGCGGCGCGAACCGTTTGGCGTTCTGGTACAACTTGGCTTCGCTGGCATTGGCGACGAGAATCCAGGTGTTCTGCATAGTAGCCCCCTTCGTCATTAGTCCCGTATTCCATCCCTAGCACAGCCGAGCCCACACAGCGTTGCCGCAGATCAAGGACCTAGCCTTGTCACCGCGAGGAGGCGTGTTCTCACCGTGAAATCGTGGGATGGCTGGAGAGGGGCTTGTCGCTTGGCTGCACCCCCTCTGCCCATAGCATGAATCAGTGCCCAGGCAAGGGGAGCGAGTCTGACTTGTCTACTCTCCATGTCTAAGTCATGGCACAGAAACGTCGCACCCGCAAGGGGTGGGGTGGCCGGGGAGGGGCGAACGACGGGTTTTGAGCCGTGGCGACTCAGTGCATGTAATAGAACTGTATGCGGGTGCCGCCGACTTCGATGACGTCGTTGTTGTTGAGCTTGATCTGCGAGAAGCCAATTGGCTTGCCGTTGACCAGCGGGGTGTCCGAGGCCCTGCGCAGGCGCGTGCTCTTCAGCGTGCTGATGGTATAGCCGGCCGGGGTGCGCGCAATCATGGCCATCTTCAGGCCGTTGAAGCCCAGCGTATTGAAGGGCTTGCGCAATTCCAGGATCTTATTTGCCAGTGGCCCACTCAAGATTTTGACGGCCGCCAGCGGTGTGCCACGCGATGTCGAAACACCGCCGCTTGGGTCGGAGCGACTGATGACCTTGGTGTTATCCACCTCGGCCTTGATGAACATGGTGGGCTCGTAGTCGCCCTTCCGCTCGTCGAAGTAGGTGAACTGGTGGGTGCCAATCTGAATGACGTCGCTGTGCTTGAGCAGAGATTTGTTGACCTTGCGGCCGTTGAGCAGGGTGCCGTTGGTACTGCCCAGGTCGTCGATGTAGACATTCGACCCCAGGGTCGTGATGAGGGCGTGGCGGCCGCTCACGGTGAGATCATTGAGTTGGACGTCGTTGCCGGCCTTGCGACCAATGCTGATCGAGTCACCCGTAAGGGGGTACTCGCGAATGACCGCGCCGTCCAATGTCAGTATTAGCTTCGCCATAATCGAGACTCGGCGGGGGTGTCCAGCTCGTGGCGGCGGACTGCGGACCCCGCAACCGGGCTAGTATAGCCCGGAACAGGGCGCGGCCTCCACGGCCCCGAGCGCCGCCTAGAGGGGCAGCTCTTCCTCGCGCAGGTGCTCGAAGTCGGCCTTGTGGCGGGCCTTGAGGTAGGCTTCGTCGCCGGTGATCAGGTTCGCGTCCAGGAGCCGGCGCAGCGCGGTATCGAGGCTCTGCATACCGACCAGGCCACCACTTTGGATGATGGAGGTCAACTGCTCGGGGCGGCCCTCGCGAATCACATTGGCTGTTGCCGTGGTGTTGACCATGACCTCCACGGCAGCCACACGGCCCTTGTTGTCGGCGCGGCGCACGAGCTGTTGGGAGACGATGCCGTTGAGCGAGGTCGACAGCATGGTGCGGATGTAAGGCTCCTCGCCGGCTGGAAAAACGTTGATCATGCGGTCCACGGCTGCGGCTGCGCCATTGGTGTGCAGCGTACCCATGACCAGGATGCCCATCTCCGCGGCGGTCACGGCCAAATGAATGGTTTCGAGATCGCGCATTTCACCGACGAGTATTACGTTGGGGTCTTCACGTAGCGCCGAGCGTAGGGCATCGGCAAAGCCGCGGGTGTGGTGGCCCACTTCCCGCTGGCTGACCAGGCACTGCTTGTTCGTGTGGATGAACTCGATGGGGTCTTCGATGGTAAGGATGTGACCCTTGCGCGTCCGGTTGATGTAGTCAATCAGGGCGGCGAGGGTGGTTGACTTACCCGAACCTGTCGGGCCCGTGACCAGCACCAATCCATTGTGCTGGTTGGCCAGCGTCTTGAGCACCGGCGGTAGCCCGAGTTCCTCAAAGGTTGGCATCGTACTCGGAATGGTTCGGAACACGGCGCCGATTCCACCGAGATGGTGAAACACGTTGACGCGGAAACGGGCCAGATTTGGGACTTCGTAGGCAAAGTCGACACTCATGCGTTCTGCGAACGCCTCGCGCAAGGCGGGCGCCATGATCTCGAACAGTAGCGACTGGGTTTCCTCAGCATCCAAGTCGCGGTACTTGATACTGTAGACTTCGCCGAACAGGCGCAGCCGCGGCGGGTTACCGGCAACCAGGTGCAGATCCGAGCCCTGTTGCTTTACCACGAGCTCGAGAAACGAATCGATTCGTTTCACGACTGGCCGGCCTCCGTCGCGTAGTCCGTCATCCGCTCTTGTACTCAGTTACCTGCCAGGCTGACCTGCGGCAGCAAGTCAGGGTTGGAAACAAAGCGCTGAAACAGCTTCTTCTCGTCAGCATTCAAATACGCTTCGTCCGGGTCAATTTCCTTGCGCTGTACGGCGTCCAGCAGGGCCTGGTCCAGGGTCTGCATGCCCAACTCGCGACCGGTTTGGAGCTGCGACGAAATCTGAAAGGCTTTGCCGGTGAGAATCATGTTCGCGATCGCCGGTGTGCTGATCATGATCTCCAGTATCGCCTTGCGGCCGCGCCCGTCAGCGGTTCTGATCAGTCGTTGACTGATGACACCGTGCAGGTGTTGAGCAAGAAACGATGCAGTTTGTGGTTTCTGCTCGGTCGGCATGGCGTCGATGATGCGATCGAGGGTCTTGACCGCCGAGGTGGTATGCAAGGTACCCAATACCAAGTGGCCGGTTTCGGCTGCGATCATTGCCATAGCAATGGTCTCGGGATCGCGTAGCTCACCGACGAGTACGACATCCGGATCCTCGCGCAACGCGGCGCGTAATCCATCATAGAACGTCGGTACATGCGTGCCCACTTCGCGCTGTATGACCAGCGACTTCTTGCTCGGGTGAACGAATTCGATTGGGTCTTCGAGGGTGATAATGTTGAGGCGGCGCCGCTCATTGATGCGATCGATCATGGCCGCCAGCGTTGTCGTCTTGCCGGTGCCGGTGGCGCCCGTCACCAGCACAAGACCGTGGGTGTGCTCAGTCAGGCGCTTGAGGATATCCGGCATTCCGAGCTGGTCCAAACTGGGGATATGCGCGGGGATAACTCGGAACGTGGCGCCGATGCCACCCAGCTTGCGGAACAGATTGACACGAAAACGACCGACCGCAGGACTGTCATAAGAAAAATCGATATCCTGCCCTTGTTCGAAGAACGCTAGCTGTTCATCGGTGATGATTTCCGCCATTACGGAGTCGATTTCAGCAGCGTCCATGATGCGATACTTGATCGGAACCAGCTCTCCGTGCAGGCGCAACATCGGCTGTGTGCCCACGGCGAGATGAATGTCGGAACAGCCTTGCTGGCGACCGAGTTCGAGGAACGCGTCGATACGTGGCATCAGTGGGTGGCCTCCGTCTGCTCGAGTTCTTCCACCGCCGCGTATAGCTCGTCGAAACTCTGATAGCGCTTATCACGATCGACCGACATAGCCTTGAGAATCATTGCTTCCACCGCCGCGCTGATGTTGGGATTGAGCTCGCGCGGTGGTGTCGGGTTGCCTTCGACATGTTTGAACAGAATTGCCATGGAGTCGCCGCCGATATACGGCGGCCGGCCTACGAACATTTCGTACATAATGATGCCCAGGCTGTAGATATCGGTGCGCAGATCTATGGGCAGGCCGCGAGCCTGTTCGGGCGACATGTAGGTGGGAGTCCCAACCAGAACGCCACTGCGCGTCACGCGTGAATCGGTGTGGCTGGCGGCGGCGGCAAGACCGAAGTCGACGATCTTCAGAACATTTTGATCATCGAGCAGGATATTGGCCGGCTTGAGATCGCGGTGGATGACGTTGGCCCGATGCGCCACCTTCATGCCACGGCAGATGTCCTTGATGATGTTGAGTGCCTGGCGCAGGTCTTTCATTGGTCCATGCGCCAGCTCGGAGGCCAGCGAGTAGCTGGGGAAGTACTCCATCGAAATCGCGTAGGTTTTGCCGAACGTGACGAAATCGTAAATGCGGATGACGTTTGGATGCGTGATCTTTCTCGCGTAACGCAGCTCATGAGTGAAGCGGCGGATCATGTTCTCGTCGCTGATGAAGCGCGGGCTGAGGAACTTGAGAATGATCTGCTCGCTTACCATCATGTCTTCGACCAACACCACGATGCCGAAGGCACCCTCGCCAATGTGCTTGATGATCTTGTAGCGATCGGCGAGCACGTCGCCCGGCTGCAGGTTGCTCGGGTCGACGTAGGGCGGGACCGTCCCGCGCCCCGACAGGTCGATGACGTCCTCGCCCACCTCGGCGGGCGAGCCTACCATGGTGGTCGCAGAATCTCTTTGGGCAGCTTCGCTGGAACGGGTCTTAATCTGCCCTTGCTCGTCGCCGCTCAGGCGCATGACGCGAGTAGCTTCGTCAGCGGCCGAGATCCCGGTGCTGCTGGGCAGCTCAGCGCGGGCGCTGGCCAGGGCGCGGGCCGCATCCAGATGGTCCCCTTCATTTAGCTCGCGCACGATTGAGTCTACGGCACTGCGTCCGACCAGAGCGCTCAACGCCCGGCAGACGACCTGATGTGTGTCGGGATGGGCTACGAGCATTTTGACCAGATCCGGGACTGCACGCTCATCCTTCATCGCCGCCAATGCGTCGGCCGCGCGCTCGCGCACCCACCAGTCATCGTCACGCAATGCCATGCGTAGCTGATCAAAGGCCCGATCGTCTTCGGTGGTATTGAGTATCTCCACGGCGGTGCGGCGCAAGAACTCGTCACCCTCTTGCATCAGTGTCAACACGGCGTCCACGACCTTGGGGCCGCCGATCGAGCCCAGGGCGTCGGCGGCGCGCACACGAACCCACCAGTCACTGTCGCGCAAGGCGTTGAGCAGGTCTTTGATCGACTCCTCGCTGGCAATCTCGTTGAGGACTTCAACTGCGGCGCGACGTACATATTCGGAGTCGTCCTGCAGAATATCGATCAGATACTTGATGGTGTCAGGATCGTTGAGCTGGGCCAGGGTCTCGATGGCTTTGGATTGGATCGTTAGATCGGGATCGCGCAGCAATTTGCACAGCGGTTCGACGTTCAGCGGGACCTGTAGTCGCGAGAGGCTCTCCAATGCCGCGAGGCGAACCGCTTTGTGCTCATCGGTCACCAACGTCTCGAGCGCGTCGCGTGCCCCGGATTGATGGACACGCCCCAACATGCGTGCCATGAGTTGACGCACGGCCGGGTCGGCGTGTTTCACCCGCGCCAGCATCTCGGACACCATCTGTTCGTTACTGACGCTTTGCAGGAAGCGAAATAACGTCTGGCGCTGGTCTTTGTCGATCGTGTCAATCAACTCGAAGAGGGCGTGCGAGTCGAGCGATTCTCTGTGCTGCGTGAGAATTTGCACCAAGGCGGCCTTGGACACGCGCGGGTCCTTAAACGCAGGGATGAGGTTGGATATCGTCATGCCGCGTGCACGGCCCAGGACACGAGCCACCGTGGTCACGACATTGCCGTTATCGCTACCGAGGGCTTCGACGAACTGCGGCAGTGTCTTGTTGCTGACGAAGGAGACCAACAGGCTTTCGAAAGTGTCGATGTTGTGGCCGTATTCCAGCGCAGCGATGAGTTTGGGGATGGTGCTCGGCCCGGTGGTCTTGATCTTGGCGACGGCTTCCTTGAATTCGGGCGCGGCGTTGTCCGACGACAGCAAGATCGTTTCAATCGCTTTCTTGGTTTTGAGTCCGTCGAAAATACTCATGCGGTCTACTGACTAAGCGCTCGTGTTGCCGGACACGACTACCAGTCACTCACTTCCGGGCTGGTGACTTGAATGATGTAGGATTTGTTGACCAGGCACACGGTGTCATCTTCGCAATGGATCTTGACGAAGCGGTCACTGCCTCGGTTCAGGTAGTCGAACAGCCGTGCGTGATCGTGCGGCAGGCGCTCGCGTATGCTGCCCGGGATCATGGCCCCGTCCATCAGGTGTACCGTGCAGGGTAGTTTCACCACGTCTTGCGCCGGTTCGCTGTCGTCGTTGGGGTACTCAACGCGGACGATGGACGAAAGGTTGTAGAAGCGCAGCTCCGCGGGTGATTGACGCTGCAGCACGATGAAGGGCTGCTCCTGATTCAATGCCTCGATAGGTTCCTCTATTCCGGCGTGGTTGATGCTTTGTTCTCGTAGAAAAAGGGAGCCGACGACGCGACCCTCGGGATGCACCCAGAGCGTAACTTCCTTGAGGAATTTTGGGATTTTGAGCCGAGTCTCGGCCATGTCTTGCCCTCCTTTTCGCTACGGTCCCGCAATCGGCCCGCCCTCAGCCACGGTCCGGCCCCAGCGGCTGTCGCCGCTGTCGCTTCGGCCTCCATTGTCCGGCATCAGATTTGGTCAATGCGACGCTTCATTGTCGATGTGTCTCGGGCCTTGGCCAAGCTCCCGCTGCCCGCATTGTCATGACCGCAAGTGTACCCCAACCCGAGCAGGGAATTTGGCGCAAATTGGCCGGCTGAGGGACGGGCGGCGGCTGCGCCGTTGCCGCGAGGGTCCGTCCCGGGCTCAACTCGAGGCCGCCTCAGGCCGACTAAGAGAGATCGAAGAGGTAAAGACGATGGCGCGGGCCCTGCCGCGCCAGAGGCATGTCGACATGGCGCAGATCGAGGTCGTAGGCGGCGAGCACGCGCAGGAACGTTTCGAGGTTGGAGACGAGCTGTTTCTGGGCCGCACTCCGGATGCCACCGACAATTGGGACATCTTTGTCTGCCTGGCCGACGAGGGGGTGAGCCGCCGCCACCTGCGCGTGTGGCGGGATTCGAGCGAGTACTTCATCGAGGACCTCAACTCGACCAACGGCACTTGGGTCGAGGACCGGCGTCTGGAGCCCGGAGTCGTGTACCGGCTGCCTGACGGCGCCAGGATGCGGGTGGGGCAGGTAACGCTGCGCTTCAGCCAGGCCGCCGCGCCGGTGGAGCCCCCCACGGTGATCGGCCAACGTCCCCCTGGCACCTTCGGCGCGCTGCTGGAGCCGGCAGGGGGTTGCGCCGTCCGGCTGTCGGAGAACGAGCTCAATCGCCCCGAAGTCAGTGTGGCTATTGATGCCTCGCGTCTGATTCAGCAATTCGGTGGGGCGTTGGAGAAGCGTGACGAGGATCTCCACCGCACCGTTCGCCAGCTCAAGGCGATGACCCAGGTCAGTGTCGCCCTGGGCGCCGTGACCGACCAGCGCAAGCTGGCCACCACCATCATGGACTGCGTGTTCGACCTGTTTCCCTCGGCGCGACGTGCGTTCGTTCTGCTGCGCGAGGAGGGCAGCGAGGAACTGAAATCGGTGGCGGCCCGGCTGCGTGACGCCAGTGATACACCCCTGGGCGAGCTGTCGCTCTCGCGCAGCATTGTCCGCCGGGTTGTCGACGACAAACAGGCCATCCTGTCCGTCGACACGTTTCGCGACGGGCGTTTTTCCTCCCACGATTCGATTGTCACCTCATCCATACGCAGTGCCATGTGCGCGCCGCTGCTGGTGGACGAGGAGGTGCTGGGGCTCATCCAGGTCGACAACACATCGGAGTCCGGTGCCTTCACTGCCGAGGAATTGGAAATCCTGGTCGGCATCTGCGCCCAGACGGCGATCGCACTCAAGAACTTCCAGCTCTATAGCGAGATTGAAAACCTGTTCGAGGGCTTTGTTCACGCCTCGGTTCAGGCCATCGAGTCGCGTGATCCGACGACGGCTGGTCATTCTTTCCGCGTTGCCGACTACACTGAGCGCTTGGTGCGCGCCGTTGACCGCGAGGAGCGCTTTGGCCTGCGCGGGATCGGATTCGATCGCGAGCAGTTGCGCGAGATTCGCTACGCCGCGCTGTTGCACGATTTTGGTAAAGTCGGTGTGCGCGAGCACGTGCTGACCAAAGAGAAGAAACTCCACCATCAGCAGCTGGTACTGTTGAGACAGCGGTTTCAGCTGGCACGTGTGTGCCTCGAACGTGACACTTATCGTGCGCTGATCGAGCGCCACCTCGGCGCCAACCTCAATCACTCAGCCTTTGTCGACCAGTGGCGGGACACCGAGCAGTATCTGGCGCGCGAGGCCGAACGTCTCGAGAGCTTCCTGGAACTGGTGCTTCAGGCCAACGAACCTACGGTGAACCACACTCGGGTTCCCGAGGGCCTACGCGAGGTCGCCGAACACTACTTCAATGGCCATGATGGTGTTCCCGTACCGCTACTGGAGCCGTTCGAGTTCTCGGATCTGACCTTGTCCAAGGGCAGTCTAACGCCCCAGGAGCGTCGTGATATCCAGGACCACGTCAGCCATTCATTCGCGTTCTTGCGCCTGATTCCATGGACCAAGAACCTGGCCGGGGTACCGGACATCGCTTATGGGCACCATGAGAAGCTCGATGGCTCCGGTTACCCGCTGGGCCTCAAGGGGGATGAGATCAGTATCCAGGCGCGGATGATGACCATTGCCGATATCTTTGATGCTCTGACCTCGGGCGATCGCCCCTACAAGCGTGGGCTTAGCGCTGATCAGGCCCTGGACATCCTGCGCCAAGAGGCTCGTGCCAACAAAATCGACACCAACCTGCTGACGGTATTCATCGAATCCAAAGCGTGGTGGCAATAGAGGCTAGGCCACGCTCGGTTTGGGGTCGATGGGCAGCTGTGCTGGACGCGTTCCTCAAGCCATCAGTTCTCTTCCAGTCGCATTTGGCAGCACCCGGCTTTTCCCCTGGGTTGACATCGACTACGATGTCAACGTGAGCGTGGCCTGCGAGTGACATAGCCGACGTGCGTCCATCGACCTGGATAGCCAGCATCGTTGTAGTAGTGTGCCTGTCCTGGCTTCCCGTGCAGGCGGGCCACTACAGTTTCCTGCAGCAGGAGGGGCCGCTGCAGCGCCTGAGCGATGCGGATTTTGCGTTGTTTGAGCAAACCCTCATCCGCGCCCTGGACGAAACGCAGGACGGCGAAGTGCTCAAATGGCAGGGCGCCGAGTCGGGCGCGTACGGCAGCTTCCAGCCGCTCGAGAGCTATGAGGCGGACGGGGTGCGCTGTCGGGTGATGCGCATGTTCTCGCGGGCAGGGGATCGTCAGGGCGAGATGGTGTTTGATTTCTGCCGCCAGCCGGACGGAGCGTGGAAGGTGGCGCCGCGGCGTCGAAGCCGATGACTAAAATTGTGCCGGCTGTTCTGATTCTGGCGGCGCTGTTGATGCTCAGCGCTTGCGCCGAAATGACCAGTCCCGAGTCGTCGGAGGCGGCCGCACTGGGCCGCACGTCCTTGGTCTATACCTCCGATCCGGATTTCAAGCCGCAGCCTGGCGACTTCTATGCATGGCTGCCCGAGGCGATCCAGGTCTACCGCGATCAACGTATTCCGGAGGGCAGTGTCGAAGGCGTTCTAAGAAAGGCAATTCGCGACGAGTTGGGGGCGCGGGGCTATCGCTATACCGCGTCACAGGCAAGCAGCAACTTTCTTGTTGGCTATGCCGTTGCCTTGGAATCGGCGTTGGATGATGCCGCCATTGCGGCTAAGTACGGGCTGCAGCCAGGTCTGGTCGGCTCGGGCATCGACAATACCCGCTATGAGAAGGGTACCTTGATCGTCTACCTGGTCGAGCCTGGGCGCATGCGTGTCGTGTGGCGCGCCGCCCTACAGGGTTTGGTCGTGCTCGATCTGCCACCCGAGATGCGTGAACCGCGCATTCGCGCTGCGGTCAGTCAGGTGATGGCGAGGTTGCCCTAAGGCGTACCCCGCAAGGTGTAACCCCTAAGGTGCGAGGCGCAAGTGACGAGGCGGCCATGTGACCGCCGTTCAGCCCGCGTCGGTGATGGTCGCGTGTCTGATAACCGTGTCGGGCAGCTTGTCGGGTGACGGGTAGGCCTGCACGTACTTGATGTTTTGCATCGGGAAGACGAGCAAGGCGCCGTCGGCTTCTATGACGAGCTGGGGCTGTCTGAGCAGCTCCTGGATCCGGTGCGCAATGTTGTGCTGATCCTCGACTTGGGCTGGAAAGTCGAATGACAGCTTGGTGCCGTCGGTGAAATGAATCGTCAACGCGCGGTTTGAGGTCATGCCAGGCTCCTGCTCGTTCTTGTGGGTAAATTCTTCAACCGCGAATCTACCCCAAGTCGCATTCTCAGAACACCTCGTTCAATGAACGCAGGATGTCGTCAGTGACGCCATTGTCGTCGGGCGTGACCAAGTTCGTCGCCCTCGAGCTGAAGCTGACATAGCGCCCATCGGCGCTCAGCTGTGGTTCGCCACTTGCTGAGGTCCCGCCTGCGCTCGCACACCCGAGCGTGTCATCGGTCATATTCTTCACCAGTACCTGCCTGATTCCGTCCGTGCAGCTGGCGGCGAGGTTGGTCGCCTGCGATTCAAATGCGACGTAGACGTGGGTTCCCGCGACGGCGACTGCTGGTGCGGTGCTGATGCCATTGCCGTCGCCGGATGTCGTCCGGCTCACACACTCGATGTCGTTGGATGCCATGTCGGCGAGAAAAATATGAGTGGTACCGGTGCAGGCTGCAACGAGATTTGTGGCGGTGGACTGGAACGCAACGAACTGACCGTCGGCGCTGATCGCGGGCGCGGTGCTGCTGCTGTTGCCGGCCACCGTACCGGTGCTGCTTGCGCACTCGACGTCGCCGGTTTGGGCATCGGCGCGATAGATCTGACCGCCGTCATTGCAGCGGGCTGGGTCGAGATTGACCGCCTGGGATACGAACGCAACATAGCGCCCGTCAGCGCTGATGCGGGGCGCCCCGTTGTTTCCGTTGGCGGTTTGTGTGTCTGTCTTGCTCAGACAGAGGACATCGCCGGTTTGAAGATCCTTGCGGAAGATGTGGATGGTGCCATCGGTGCACCCAGAGCCGATGAAGCCTGCCGCGCTGGACTGGAAGGCAACGAAGCGGCCATCGCTACTGACCGTTGCTAAGTTGCTGTTGGCGAAGACTTCGCTGCCATCAGCCGCCGTGCTGGCGCGGGCGATTGCACCGGTAAAGGTGTCTTTGACATAGATGTCACTGGCGCCATTTGTATCCTCTGCGACGAAGATCCCGTCGGACTCAAATGCGACGTAGCGCCCATCAGCGCTGATGCTGGGCCCGGCGCTCGCCACCGAGATCGGGGCGCCGCTACTGGTCGTGCTGGCCATGATGATGACACCGGTTTGGGTGTCTTTGACATAGATGTCGCTGACGCCATTGGTATCGGCGCTAACCAGGTCGGCAAGCGACATGAACGCGACGTAGCGCCCGTCCGCACTGCTGCTCGGTGCCGTGCTCGCTCCACTGGTGGGCTGCATATCCGTACTATCGGTGTTCACGCGCACCAGCCCCTGCGCGGTAGTGAAGGTCCAGGTCTGTTCAGCGCCGAGTGTTTCCCCAGTTGTGCTCGCAACGGTGTCGGCGAGGGTTACCGTATAGGCGGTTGCGGGAGCCAGAACGGCATCGGGGGCGAGCGCCAGCACGGCACGCGTATCGTTGTCGGCAAAGCTGATGTTGGCAGCGATGGCGGCGCCACCGGCCGAGGGCGCGAGGGTGAAGGTCGTCTCATCCACCGTCGCCGTGTCGAGCTCGCGATTGAAGGTCGCGCTGACTGTTTGGCCCACGACGACATTCTCCGCGCCGTCCTGCGGTGACACCTGACTGACGCCGAAGGGCCCCTCTGTGCGGAAGGCCCAGCTCACCGGGCTGTCGAGTGTGTCACCCGTGGTGATACTGGCGATCGTGTCCGCCAATGTTGCGGTGTAAAGCGTGTCGAACTCCAGGGCTGAACCGGGCGTTAACACGGCACTGGTGTCGCCGTCCGCGAAGCTGATGGTCGCGGTGACTGCGGTGCCGCCTTCGGGCGTCAGCGTAAACGTTGCGTTGGTTACGGTGGCGGTGTCGAGCGCCATGTTGAACCGGGCGCTGACCTCAGTGGTGATATCGACATCCGTGGCGTTGGCCGCCGGGCTGCGCTCGACGATGGCGAGTCCGGCTGGCGGCGGTGTGCCGCCGTTGTTACCGCCTCCGCCCGAGCCCAGCGTCGTCGCCAGGCCAGTGCCAAAGAGTATTGCGAGCAGGAGGTAGCGGATACGGGGCATGGTCTCACTCCAGTTGTGCTTTGGGGACACGCGTCTTGGCGCCGTGCCCGGATCCTATGGCCGACGCCGTGGTTGTACCAACGTCACCGGGCGCCAAGCAGACTAGAAGGGCCGGCCGACGAACAGGCGAATTGCATAGAAGCCCTGACTATAACGATAGCCCAGCCCAAACCGCGGCACACTGATGCCGAGCATCTTTGTGTCCTCGCCCACGCCCGCGGTGAACCCCAGCTCCCACTGGACGTCGTAGGCATTGTCGCGGTTGGCGATGTCGAGCACTTCCAGATCGGAATAAAGAAAATTGGCGGCGTAGACGCTGAAGTCGACCTGCGATTCTCCCAGCGACACGGCGACCGGCAGGCGCGCCTCCAATAGGGTCTCCAGACTGCTGAAGTTGCCGGCTGTTTCGGTGTCGGTCGCGCTGTTGCCGGCGAACAGCAGTCGATTGCCGAGCAGGAAGTCGTAGTCGCCGCGGCTGAATTCAAAGTCGCTGCGCATGCCCATACCGTAGATGTATGTCAGCTCGCCGCCCGAGAAGTTGTGACCGATGCCGATGTCGACAAACGGGCTCAGCGTCCAGCCTTCCGTCACCGGGTAATGAGCCATGACGCCTGGTAATACGCTCAAGGTGCCAACCTGGTCAGGCAGCTCGCCTTCAACGATGTCCCGGCCGGCGAAATCGTAGAAGCCTAGGGTGGTCGCGACACGAAACTCAATGCCCGGGGCGCCGTTGCGCGGTTGCTCTAACTCGGTTGACCACGGTAGGGTCAACACCCATACGTTGCGGCCCGCTGAGCGGTAGAAACCGCTGCCCAAATAGCGAGCGAAGGCGTAGTTGATGGGGTCAACCTCTTGCGTTTCGCTCCATGCGGGTGCGCCGATGAGCAGGCACAGCAGCGTTGCGGCGACAAACGCTAGGCGCCGCAAGACCGCGGGGCGCATAGTTGGGTGAAGCGATACAATGGTGGACAAGTAGCTTCTCGTAGATTCGGCACAAGTGCCTGTGGGCAGTGTTCGAGATCAGAGCTTACGGGGGGCAATTGTACCCGTTGGTAGTTGTGGCTGACAGATAGTCATGAGCGTACTTCGAACAGCGTGCTCTGAGGAGCGCGGCTGGCATCATCAACCTGTGCACGGTGTCTATTTGCGATGAACCTTATTTGGATTGGCGTGGCATTTGTGTGCGGCATGGTTGCAAGAGCCGTGGGTCTGCCCCCGATGGTCGGCTTTCTTGCCGCGGGTTTCATATTGCAGCCCTTGGGCGTGGTCGAGGGCAGTACCCTCACTGTGCTGGCCGACTGGGGTGTCACGCTGCTGCTGTTCACGATTGGCCTGAAGTTGCGCATCGGTAGTCTGCTGCGGCCCGAGGTCTGGGCCGTGGCGACTGGCCACATGGTCGCGACCGTTGTATTCATTGCGTCGGCCACGTTTGCGCTGGCTGGCGCGGGCGTGCTGCTGTTTGCCGAGTTGGACTGGATCCGTGCCCTGCTGATCGGCTTTGCCTTGAGTTTCTCCAGCACCGTCTTTGCCGTCAAAGTGTTGGAGGACAAAGGCGAAATGGCCTCACTTCATGGCCGGACCTCGGTGGGGATTCTCATCACACAGGATATCTTCGCGGTCATGTTTCTCGTGCTGGCTGCAGGCAAGATCCCGTCACCGTATGCGCTGGGGCTGCTGGCCCTCATACCGCTGCGCCCACTACTGTTGAAGGTGCTCGACCGCGTCGGCCACGGTGAGCTCCTGGTGCTTTATGCTTTGCTGTTGGCGCTGGGTGGTGCGCGCGGCTTCGAGTTGTTGGGGGTTAAGGGCGACCTCGGTGCCATCGTGCTGGGGATTCTGATGGCGCCTCATCCCAAGGCATCGGAACTGGCGCACGCATTGCTCAATTTCAAGGACATCTTTCTGATCGGTTTCTTTCTCACTATCGGCTTGCACGGTCTGCCTGAGCCGGGGGCATTGCTCGCGGCGCTCCTCCTGCTTGCAATCGTGCCGCTGAAGGTGGGGTTGTTTTTCGCATTGTTCGCTCGCTTCGGTTTGCGCGTGCGCACGGCGACGCTGGCATCGTTGAGCCTGGCCAACTACAGTGAATTTGGACTCATCGTCGGCGCTGTTGCCGTGAAGAACGGCTGGTTGTCGACGGAGTGGTTGGTCACGATGGCCGTAGCGGTGGCATTGAGCTTCGTGGCGGCGGCGCCGCTGAATGTAGCCTCACACCGAATCTACGCGCGTGTCGACACCTGGCTGCGACGCTTCGAGCGCGCCAAGCGCCTACCCTACGATCGACCCTTGCAGACCGGCGACGCCGAAATTCTCGTTTTCGGTATGGGACGCATTGGCGGTGGTGCCTACGAAGCTTTACGCCAGCGCTACGGGCGGACCGTGCTCGGCCTTGACTATGATGCTGAGCGCGTCCAGAAACAGCGCGGCGCCGGGCGCAACGTCGGAGTGGGTGATGCCACCGACACCGATTTCTGGGAGCACTTTCGGCCGGACCGGGTCAAGTTGGTGCTGCTGGCCTTACCGAACCACAAGGAGAACCTGTTTGCGGCGAAGAAGCTCATCGCCTCTGGGTTCTCGGGTAAGGTGGCCGCCATCGCGCGTTTCCCAGATGAGATCGAACAGCTTCGCGCGGCGGGCGTGAATGCCGCGTTCAACGTCTATGCTGAGGCCGGCGCCGGCTTTGCCGACCATGTCTGTGAGACCATCGGCTTGTCGCCCAAAGCAACGACCGAGCGGGCCTGATCGCGGGTGGGCCCGCTCGGGCAGGGGCAGTTGAGTCATGAGTTGGCATAGGACTCGTGTTCGTCCAGCTCGAGCGCCGTGCTGGCGGCCGGGGTTTCGCCTTGGCCCAGGAGCCGCTGCCAGTCCGAGTAAGCCAGGTACGACCAGGCACTTACGCTGTCGAAGAGTTTGTGCATCAGCGCGTTGTTCAGCTCGTGACCAGGTTTGTAGGTATACAGGTGGCCGATGATCGGTACGCCGGCCAGAGCGAGATCCCCCATGCAGTCCAGGATTTTGTGACGCACGAACTCGTCTTGAAAGCGCAAGCCTTCTTCGTTGACGATACGCTCACCGTCGACCAGCACGGCGTTGCGCAGCGAGCCGCCCTTGATTAAACCGTTCTTGCGCAGCCGCTCGATTTGATCTGCAAAGCCGAAGGTTCGTGCCCGGGCGACATCGCGCCGGAATGCCTCATTGACCAGCTCCACTGACAGTGTCTGAGATCGCACCGCCGAGCCAGGAAAGTTGATCGAGACCGTTATGCGCGGCGAATCCGCCGGCATGAGCAGGGCGAACTTTTCTCCGGCGCGTACGGCGAGCGGGCGCTGAATCCAAATCACGCGCCGTTCGGCGCGCTGGTCAGTGGTGCCAACGCGTTCGATCAGCGAGACGAAGGGGCCGGAGCTACCGTCCATGATAGGCACTTCGGGTCCGTCAATCTCGACGATGGCATTGTCCACTCCACAGCCGCTGAGGGCTGCCATGAGGTGCTCGACCGTGCTGATCGTAGTGCCGTACTCGTTGCCGATCACGGTGCACATCTGCGTGTCGACGACGTTGTACCAGCGCGGCTGCACCAATCCTTGTCCCTGCGGCACGTCTTTGCGGATAAACGAGATACCCGTATTCTCTTCTGCAGGGCGCACACGCATGGAGACCTTGTGGCCGCTGTGCAGGCCGATGCCGACGTAGCATATCGTCGAACGCAGCGTCCGCTGCATTACGGGACTGAAGCCTTGTTGTATGTTGTGCATGGCCAACCTCCGTTGCCTGTGTTTCCCAGGCACTTCGTCGGCCTGGGCGTGTTATCTTGTGTGCTAGGATATCGGCGCGGTGCTAGTGGCATGTTGTCTGTTGACGCCAGCCACTAGTCCGAGGCACTTGTCCTGTCATGCCATCGACTTGTCGCTTGGCGACACATTGCAGACGGCGGAGCAGCCATAGTCATGTTCTCGGCGATTTCATCTTGGGCGTTGGTGGTGGCGCGAGCGCTGCAATCGTATGGGTGTGATAGCGACGACGTGTTTCGCAAGGCCGGACTCGATCCGGCCAAGCTGCGCGATCCGAATGCGCGTTATCCCGTGGAGGCCATGCAGCGGCTGTGGAAGTTAGCGGAAGATGTCAGCGCCGACCCATGTTTCGGTCTGAGCGCGGCGCGCTACTGGCATCCGACGACCTTCCATGCGCTGGGCTACTCATGGATGGCCAGTCACAGTCTGCGTGATGCACTCGAGCGCATGGTGCGCTATTTGCGCATCGTGACCACTGCCGCCCAGGCGCGTTTGGACGATACTGGCAGCGTATCCAAATTCGCTCTGGGGGCATCGCCCGAAGCAGCGCGGTTGCTGACGACACGAAACCCGGAATTCGGGCAGAGTTTCTCCGGCATTGACGCTGGTCTGGCCACCCTGGTGCAGATGTGTCGCGGTGTGTACGGCGAGGAGTTCGCGCCCCAGCGCGTTATGACAACACGTGAGCGTCCGAGTTGTGCGGCGCGTATGGAAGCCTTCTACCGTTGTCCCGTCGAGTATTCCGCCGCCGAGAATGCGCTTCTGATTGACCGGGACCAACTCGATCAGCAGCTGCCGACAGCCCATGCCGAGCTGGCGCGTACCAACGACAAGGTGGTCGCCGAGTATCTGGCGCATCTCGACCGCGGCGACGTCGAGATGCAGGTACGAGTGAAGATGGTCGACGCATTGCCATCGGGCGAGCTGTCGGAACAAAGCATTGCCGATGCACTGCACCTGAGCCTGCGCAGCCTGCAGCGCAAGCTGCGTGAGAGCGGGATGAGCTATAAGGAACTTCTCGACGGCACGCGCCGCGAGTTGGCGCGACAATATCTCGACGATTCCCACTATTCGATCAATGAGGTGACCTATTTGCTAGGGTTCTCGGAACCTTCGAACTTTACCCGCGCATTCAAGCGCTGGTACGGCAAATCGCCGACGGCCTATCGGGCGGAAAGGATCTGAAGGCGACACACGCCTGTCTTGGCGCTCAGTCCCACGAACCCTGTCCTAAGTGTGCTGTCCAACTGAGCTACAGTTATGTGTGAGCGAATCGCGCGCCAGCGCCGGATTGGAATGTTTCAGTAGCGAGGATGACTTTGAATGAGCCAACGTAAAGACTTGCGCAGATGGAGCGCCAAACTGGCTCTGGCCGTTCTGCTCGCGCTCGGCGTATGGGTTGCGCCGAACGCCACTGCCGCCGGCGAATCGGTGACCTGGAATCCGGCCGCGGTGCGTTGGTCGGCCGCCGAGTTCAAGGGCTCGAAACTATTGATTACCTTGAATTCCAAGGTGACGTGGCGGCGTATCACGGCAACAGAGGCGCGCCCGCAGCTCATCGATGCCCCCCAGGGAAATGCGATAGAGCCCGCCGACGCCGAGCTCTTGTACATGGAATTCACCAGCCGCTACCTAGGGCGCGAAATCATCAGCCGTTTGTGGTTCGAGGACGGCAACGGCGCCGTCCTACAGTATGACTGGGAGGAACTGACCGAGGGCAAGGAGCGGGTCAAAATGCACCGGTTCACCGATGCCGGTGTCTTCTGGGAACGCCGTAACCCGAAGGATGGCGAAGCAAAGTTGCCGCGTGCGCAATGGTCCGATACGCGCCGCAAGTTTGTGCCATATGGGAGCGATGCCGCGTCCGCGCCGCGGATCTCGGAGGCATCGGTGTTGTTCTACATCGTGTCGGCCGCGCCACTCAATTCAGTGGGCGACAAGGTACAGGTACCCCTGTTCAACCGCGACGTCGTGCGCAACGCGCTGGTGACGCTGGAGGGCACCGAGAAGCTAACCGTGGACTACGAGTTGGTCAGCGCCGGCAAGAAACAGCGGGTCAACAAGAAAGTTGAGGCGCTGCGACTTGGGGTGACGCTGGCCGAGGGCGACGATGATGGCCTGGATTTGGGCGGGCTGAAACGGGATGTGAAAATACTGATCGATCCCGAAACCCGCATTCCGCTGGAGGCCCGTGGAGAGGTCGACTATGCTGGCTTAGTGCGTCTACCCCTGGTGCACGCCGTCGTTGACTAGGAGCCGCCGCGCGGGGTCTGCTACCAGCGACGTACTCGGCCGGTGTCGACGTGGATAAAGCCCGATTTCGGGTAGTAGCCGACACCGCCACTTCGCAGGGCCAGGGCGGCCTTGCGCAGTTGAGACAACTCAAACCCCGGTAAACGAATGTCGATGGCCTTGCCCTGCATGTGCAGGCTGTTGCGCGCGACGCCACTGCCGCTCTTGCGCAGACTGGCATTGGTCACGGGCGAGCGATAGCCCGATATGACCTCGAACGGTCTAGAGGCATCGACCGTGTCGGCGAGCAGGTTCAGTAGATCGAGTAGCCCGGTATCGATGGGATAGACCTCATCGCTGCGATGATCGCGCAGCACGTGGTTGATTTGCGCCAGACCCTCGGGGACGAAACCCTGCTTGGTCCAGTAGGTGGTGTGCACGTGCTCACCCGTGTGCAGATTGCGCAACGCCAGCGCACGCTCCGGGCGTGATCCAACATTGGCCAGGGCCCCGGGGGCCACGGCCAGGGCCGACAGACCCAACAGGTGGGCCAATGCGCGGCGGCGCTTGGGATTGTCGAGGGAGTCGTCGTGCTTCATCGGATCGATCGCTCCAAGTGTCTGTTTTCATGTGGGAGGCGTCAGTTTAGCAGAGGCCTCGTCGATGGCTAAACACTATGCAAGATCAATGCCTTCCATGCTGTGAATTGGTTCACGGGTGGCGCCGACACACGCCGGCACCCCTATGGCCTTGGCGACGATACGCCTGCCCGGCCCTGGTTCTTGTCCTGATACTGGGCTCGGCCGCCGCGCCTGCCGCCGATCGGTTCACCGATCTGTTGCGCGAGCGCATCGAGGAGATCCGGTTTTCGCCGGACCCACGCGTGGGAGGTGCCCGCATCGCCTCGGTGGCGGTACTGCCGGACTTCTATGAAGCGCGCGGTTTCGAGCTGGCGTGGACCCGACCCAAGATAGCGGCCGAGCTGATTGCGGCAGTACACAATATCGCCGCTGACGGCCTCGACCCACGCGACTACCATTCTCGTGAGTTGGTGCAGTTGACGGCCCAGGTGAGGGTCGATGACACGCGCCCGACGCCGGCGCGGATCGATCTCGACATTTTGTTGACGGATGCGTTGATCAGGCTGGCCTACCACTCACACTATGGCAAGGTCGATCCAAAGGCGCTTGACGGCAATTGGAACATCCTCAGGCCGTTATTGGCCCGGGACCCCGTTGCTGCGCTGGAGGCGGCGATTGCATCGGACTCGCTACAGGCCGTGCTCGAAGCGCTGCTACCACAGCATGGGTTTTACCGAGCCTTGAAGCGTGCGCTGGCGCGCTATCGGGAGATCGCGGCGGGCGGGGAGTGGCCGCAGCTGCCGAGCGGCCCGACGCTGCGCATTGGGGCGCGTGATCCCCGCGTGGTGGCGTTGCGCGAGCGACTGCTACGGGAGGGCTATGCGGTAGAGGGTGGTCCGGATCCCGCTTTCTATGATACTGAGCTAGAGCGTGCGGTGAAGGAGTTTCAGCGCTTGCATTCGCTGGCCAGTGATGGCGCCATTGGCGAGAGCACAGTGGCCGAGCTGAACGTCACTGTCCAGGAGCGCATCGATCAGATCCGCGTCAACCTGGAGCGGGCGCGTTGGGTGCTGCATGACTTGCAGCCACGGTTTGTTATTGTCGATATCGCGGGGTTCGAGGCCTACTACTACGCTGAGGGGGAGCCGCGCTGGAGCGCGCGCGTTCAAGTTGGTAAACCCTATCGAGCCACGCCGGTGTTCAAGGATGCCATCACCTATCTGGTGCTCAATCCGACCTGGACGCTGCCGCCGACGATCATTGAGGAGGACGTGCTGCCGGTGGTCAAGCGGGATCCCGGCTATCTCCAACGGCGCAACATCGCGGTAATCGACCGTGCCGGTAAACGCATTGATCCCGCTACGGTGCAGTGGGAACGTTACAGGGGACCAGATTTGCCTTATCAGTTGGTGCAAGGACCGGGGCCGGACAATTCGCTGGGTCGGATCAAGTTCATGTTTCCCAACCAGCACGCGGTCTACCTGCATGACACGCCGAACAAGGCCTTGTTCGAGCGCTCGCAGCGCACCTTCAGCTCCGGCTGTATCCGCATCGAGGACCCGTTTCAATTGGCCGAGTTGTTGCTAGACGACCCTGACAACTGGAGTGAGCAGCAGATTCGCGCGGCGGTGGACGTTGGCGAGACGCGCACGGTTCGCCTGCCAAATCCCGTTACCGTTTTGTTGTTGTACTGGACCGTGCGCGCCAACGGGGATGGCAGCGTGCGCTTCAAGCCCGACATTTATGAGCGTGATGCAGCGGTTCTGCAAGCGCTCGACGGCGCGTTTCGAGCCCGTGCTGCGGCTCCCGGCTCTTGACTAGAGAGGTTGCTCGGCGAGTTGGGCAAGATCCTTGGCGTGGCGGTCGATGATTGCCTGCCAGCTGCCGTCGGCCTTCATGGCGGCCAGTGCTTTGTTGAAATCGGCGACGATTTTCTCATGTTGCGGATTGGCGCGGCTCACAGCGATGTGCAGGCCGCGGCGCGCGACGGGTTTGGGTAGGAACTCCAACTGTGCCGCAGCCGTCGGCAGATATTGCGCCAACTCATGGCGGATGGCCCATTTGTCACCAATGGTCAGGTCAACTTTGCCTTGGGTCAGCATGAGCAGGTTTTGTATTACGTGGTTGGCAGGAACACGCAGCAGATTGGGGGCCTGGTCGAAAGCCTCGTCGTAGGCGTAACCGTCCACCACGCCGATCACGAGCCCGCGCAGGTCAGCGAAGCCGTTGAACTTGATATCGTCATCTTTGCGCTTGACCAGCAAGATGTCGTTGAACATATAGGGTTCGCTGAAGGCCAGAGTCTTGGCGCGCTCCTCGGTATACCAGGCCGCGGCGATGACGTCGTAGACGCCGATGCTGGTGCCCTCCAGGGTTCGCGGCCAAGATTCGAACTTGCCGTTGAGCTCGTAGCCGGCGCGTTTGAACGCAGTGGCCACAATGTCGGCGGCAACGCCGAAGTTGGGGCGACTCTTATCGATATACGGCGGCCAGGTGCTGCCGGTGATGTTGAGCGCGGCCTTGGGCTGAGTCTGCGCGCCGAGGCTGGACGTTGCCGTCGCCACCGCCAGCAGGCTGATTGCGGCGACGATCAGATGTCTAATGTGCATGAATGTGGCCCCTTGGCATGGTGGACACTAGCGCCCGCTGCCTGCCATGAGCGGCAGGCTGGTGGGGCACGCGTTGATTATAGCGACCCCGCGCTTTGGCGCGCAGCTTTGCCCTGTCAGGGCAGTGGGTACGTGGGTCGGGTGCCCTTAGCCTCGTAGTAGGGCATCATCTGCGGGGCCAGGTGGCGCAGCGTGTCAATGCGCGTGCTCGGCGCGGGGTGTGTACTGAGGAACTCAGGCGGGCCGTTGCCCCCGGCTGCGCCCATCTTCTTCCACAACGTCACCGCGGCGCGCGGATCGTAGCCCGCCTTGGCGGCGAGTTCGACGCCAATGCGGTCGGCCTCGGTCTCTGCGGTGCGGCTGTTGGGCAGCTTTATCGCCAGCACGGCTGCCAAGGAAGCTCCGGCCAATGCCAAGCCCTTATTGTCCTGTGAAATTGCAAAGGCCGTGACGGCGAGGTCGGTCGCCAGCGCGACCGACATCTTCTCTGCCGTGTGTTTGGCCAGAGCATGGGCAATCTCATGGCCGAGCACTTGGGCCAGTTCATCATCGGTCGGTTCGATCTTCTCCAACAGGCCGGTGTATACCGCCATGCGACCACCGGCCATGGCCCAGGCGTTGATGGTCTCCGGTTCGTCAATGACGTGAATAGACCAGTCCCATTTTTCCGTTTCGGGGCGATAGACGATGGCCTGGGCGATGAGCTTGGATGTGATGGCTCTCACCCGCTTGGTCTGCGCAGAGTCGCTATCTAGCTTGCCTTTGTCACGCGGCTCTTTCAGCATCTCGGCGTAGGCCGATTTCGAGGCGGCGATGGCCTGGTCCTCGGAAATGAGCATGAATTGCTTGCGGCCCGTCACCGGTGCGCTGGCACAGGCAGCAATGAACAGGGCAGCGGCGACACCCAGGGCGAGGGTGCGCAGGAACGGGGTCAATTTACTGTATCGATACATACGAGGATTCCGTTCAGCTTCGGCGCAATGACGTCGGTGCATTATAACTCGGCGGGCGCTCACTGCGGCCGCAGCGTACTGGATTCGACCCCCGGTTCCAGGCGCGGCGGTGGTTTAGCCAGGGTGAATGACCTAGTATCATCGGACGGGTTGCTCGTGATGGCCGCTAGAAGTCTGAGGCATTTGTGGAGGCGCTGTGGGAATGAACGCGAAGACGATGTCCTGGGTACTGCTGACGGTCGCGCTGAGCGCGTGCTCAGGTATCCAAGTCAGCTCTGATTACGATCCCGACGCTGATTTCACCAATTTGAGGACGTATGCCTGGCTGCCAGAGTCCCCGGCTCAGCCGATGCAGACTCATCCACAGGCGCCGTTCGTCAAGCAGCGCGTTGTCGCTGCCGTTGATCGCGAGCTCGCGGCCAGAGGTTATTCTAACATCGTCGACGGCCAGCCCGATTTTTATGTCGGCTATCACCTTGCCGTTGAGCAAAAGATGACGACTCAGATGATGGACACCTCCTACGGCTATCCCACGGGTCCCGGATGGTATTACCGTCCGGCGCCTCACACATCGCGCTCTTATACCTATGAGTACGAAGAAGGTACGCTGGCAGTGGATGTCGCCGCAGGTCAGAACAAGGTCCTGATCTGGCGTGGTACGGCGCAAGCCGAGCTGCGTAAGAAGTTCGACGCGGACAAATCGGAGCAGCGTATCAACGAGGCCGTCAAACGCATACTTGCGCAGTTCCCGCCCAAGAAATAGACACTGGTCAGCAGGCCAGGCCGCACCCGAACCGTGCGAAGAACGGTGACGTGGTCAGCGGCCTGCCTTCACAGCACGGGCGCCAACAGCCGCGCGATACGCACTGCCGCCCGAAACGGAAACGCCCTCTGCTCATAGTCCTCCACGCCGACCGGTGTGGCTTGGGCGAAGTCGCGCTCCAGCATGCGTTCGACCGCGCCCGCGAACGCCCGATCCGCGACCACGGCGCTGATTTCGAAGTTGAGTCGAAACGAACGGTTGTCAAGGTTAGCGGTCCCCACCATCGCCAGGCCATCGTCGACGAGCATGACTTTTTGGTGCAGAAAACCCGGTGCGTAGCGGTAGAGCTTGACCCCCGCGGCGACTGTTTCTCTCAGATACGAGAAACCGGCTAAATAGACTAGGAGATGGTCCGGGCGGTCGGGTAGCAGCACTCGCACATCGACGCCGCGCAGTACGGCAAGCTGCAGCGCGCTGATCACCGAGGCATCCGGTACGAAGTAGGGGCTCACAATCCACACGCGCGATCGGGCCGCGGCAATGGCCTGTACGAAATGCAGCTCACAGCTGTCCAGCGGGTCAGCGGGCCCCATCGGCAATACCAGTACCCGTTGATTGGCTGCACTCGCATGGGGTTGCCAGCGTAAGTCGGGCAGCACCTGTTGGGCGGCCCAAAACCAGTCCTCGCTGAACGCGAGTTGGGCAGCCAACGTCGCAGGCCCCGCAATCTGAACGTGGGTGTCGCGCCACGGACTGAGCGTAGGATGCTTGCCGAGGTACTCATCGCCGACATTGTGCCCACCGATCCAGGCCTGTTTGCCATCGACGACAACAATCTTGCGGTGATTGCGAAAATTGACCTGGAAGCGGCGCACGCGCGCGGCGCTGCTCATGAACGCCCGTACCTCAGCTCCAGCCTGGCGTAAATCCTCGAGGTATTGCGTCCCGAGCCCGTGACTGCCGATGGCGTCATAGAGCAAGAAGACGCGCACGCCCTGATGCAGCTTGTCCACCAAGCGTTGTTGCAGCGCGCGACCCGTGGCGTCGTCGCGAATGATGAAGAATTGCACCAGCACGTAGGATTCGGCGCGCTCGATGCCGGCGAATATGCTGTCAAAGGTTGCCGCCCCATCGATGAGAAGCTGCACATCATTGCCGCACAGGAACGGAACCTCACCCAGACGCTGCAGGGCTTCGAGGTGTCCTTCCTCGGCCGAGATAGGGGCACAAATCGGTCGGATTTCGTCCAGTCGCAATCGTGGCGCAATGCGCTCCAGCGCCCGATCCCCAGTGCGGCGGGCGTCGATGTAGCCATCGAATTTGTTACGGCCGAACACCACATACAGGGGCAGAGTCAGAAACGGGAACGTGATGAGCGCGATGCTCCAGGCAATTGCGCCTTGTGAGGTGCGGGTGGTCATCACGGCATGCAGCGCGGCCCCGATGGCGAGCAGCTCTATCAGGGCAAAACCGGTCGCCAGCAGCCAGGCGATTACTTCTGTCGTCACGATCAGCGCTCGGCTGGCGCCGTAGCGCAAAGCTTCAATAGCTGCCGCGCATTGCGTGGCGCATAAGCGGCTTCGTCGTTGTCGAAGAACACGTAGACGTCCTTGCTCTGGCGCTGCCATTGCGCGATGTCACGGGCCCAGCGGCGCAGGGTCAGATGATGATAGTTGCCGTGATAGGCGATCTTGGGCCCGTGCAGGCGCACATAGACGAAATCTGCAGTCGCAATGTGCGGTGCTTCGAACTCCGCGAGATCGTACACACATAAGGCGGCACCACGCTCGCGCAGCACTGCGTAGACCTCATCGCAGAACCAGCTGGTATCACGGGGCTCAACGGTACAGCGTACGTCGGGCGGAATCAGACTAAGGAACGTGTCGAGACGGGCGGGATTGGCGTGCCAGCGCGGCGGCAACTGGAACAGCAGCGGTCCACGCCGGGCGTCCAGGACACCGGCAACTTGCAGGAACTGCTCAACGATTTGTTCGCAATTGCGCAGTTTGCGGCGATGAGTGATCGACTGGGGCGCTTTGAGCGCGAAGCGGAAGGAATCATCGGTCTGAGCCGCCCAACGCGCGACCTGTTCTGCTGTGGGAAGACGATAGAAGCTGTTGTTGATCTCGATACAGTCGAATTGGGTAGCGTAGTAGGCCAACCACTCGTTGCGCTTCATCCGCTCGGGGTAGAAGGTGCCCTGCCAATGCGGGTAATGCCAACCCGAAGTTCCAATGTAGAGCTGCGGCGTCTGAGCGGTTCGCGGACTCGATGCCGCAGCCTCCAGGGATATCATCCGTCAGATGCTCTGGGCGAAGCGTCCACCGCGTATGTAGTGGTCCTGCCAGTATGGTGCGTCGAGGCGTTCAACGCTAACACTGCGCCCGCGGCCGGGGGCATGGATGAAGCGATTGTCACCCAAGTAGATACCGACGTGGGAGACGATGGCGCGACCACTACGGAAGAAGACCAGATCGCCGGGGCGCAACTCCTGCTTCTTGAGCGGAGCCGTGTAGCGGTACTGTTCGCCGGCAGTGCGCGGAACATTGGCCCCGTTTTCGCTGTGCACGTAGTAGACCAGGCCGCTGCAATCGAAACCCCGTGCTGGCGTCGCACCGCCATAGCGGTAAGGGCGGCCCAGCTGAGCCTCGGCCAGGCGGACGATCTGGCTGCCATCAACCTGTCCGACCTGGTAGCGGCTGGGGGCGCTGGCGCAGCCTGCAAGAGACAGCACGAGCATCAAGACGAGCACCCTCACGGTGTCCGAGCGCAGGTGCCGGGTGGCGATTGCTAATGTCATAGATGCGACCGGCAACGGTTCAACGTTTGAACCAATGTGCAACCAATAGCGCATGCGCGCCAGCAGATCAACCAGTTGGCACACGCACTCCAGCGATCGGAGCACCGCAATTCTATGTCAAGGCGCCCTCCAAATACTGTAAGCTTGGTTCGAGAGGAGCCCGATACCTAGGCTATGCAGCATCAAGATCTGATTGCCTGTCACGCGTGTGACTTGCTCCAGCGACGGGTTGCGCTACCTGCGGGTGCCAGAGCGTGCTGTCCGCGCTGTGGTGAAGTACTCTATCGCAATCGCCCGAACAGTATCGAACGCACGCTGGCGTTTGCTCTAGCCGGCGTGGTGTTGTTTCTTGTTGCCAACACATTCCCTTTCCTGAGTCTCGAAATCCAAGGCCAGATCACCAGGACCACGCTGTGGTCGGGGACCAAGGAACTCTACGATCATGGCCGACCGTTGGTCGCCATACTGGTCCTCATCACGACTATCGTGGCGCCGGCCCTGCAGTTGCTGGGGTTGCTGTACGTACTGGTGCCAATCAAATTTGGACGAACCCCCCGTCATCTTGCTACGGTGATGCGTACGCTCGAGAGCTGGCATCCGTGGGCGATGATGGAGATCTTCATGCTCGGTATACTGGTGGCCATGGTCAAGCTGGCGTCCATGGCTGAAATAGTCCTAGGTACGGCGATTTGGGCCTTTGCCGTGTTGATCGTCGTACTGGCCGCCGCGATGAGCAGTTTTGAACCCGACCTCGCTTGGCAACGTTTGGAGTCCAACTCATGAGGGTGTCGACGCCAACGGCACTGCGCGCGGGTCTGGTCGGCTGCCATGCCTGTGCCCTGGTTTCGCGCTTGCCTGACGCCCCCGCCCACAAGATGCTATGTCCACGCTGTGGTGCCACGCTGCACCCCCGTCACCCCAAGAGTGTGGCGCAGACCTGGGCGCTGTTGATTGCCGCCTGCATACTCTATATACCGGCAAATTTGCTGCCGATCATGCGCACGAGTGCACTTGGTGCGACCCAAAGCGACACCATTATGAGCGGCGTAATCTATTTTATTAAGAGCGGCTCATGGCCGCTTGCCCTGGTGATCTTCGTTGCCAGCATCGTGGTACCAGTGGCCAAGCTGATAGTGCTAGTTGTACTGCTAGTTTCCGTGCAGCGTCGCTCACACTGGCGCCCGCGCGATCGCATGCGGCTGTTTCGCGCCATCGAGCTCATCGGGCCGTGGTCCATGGTCGATGTCTTCGTTGTCACCATCCTGGTTGCACTGGTCCAGTTGGGGGGCGTAGCCACCATCGAGCCAGGTGCCGGCGCGGTGGCGTTTGCGGCCGTCGTCGTGCTGACCATGATTGCGGCGGAGACGTTCGACAGCCGATTGATCTGGGATGGGGCGGAGGCGCCACATGGTTGAGGAACCGCGGCACGCAGAGGCCGAAGCGGATATCCCCACGGCTGTCGTCGAGGCGCGCAAGGGGCTGACGTTATCGAGCGTGTGGATCGTCCCTATCGTCGCGGCGGTGATCGGATTGTGGCTGGTCTATCAGGCGCTCACCCAGGAGGGGCCGACTATTCAGATTGCCTTTGCTGGCGCCGAGGGGATCGAAGCAGGGAAGACCAAGATCCGCTACAAGGATGTGGAGGTTGGCGAAGTCAGCGATGTCGCGCTGTTAGCCGATCTCAAAGGCGTTGTCGTCAGCGCCAAGATGCACAAGAGCATTGAGTCCTTTCTTACCTCGGACACGCGTTTCTGGGTGGTGCGCGCGCGCCTGTCAGTTGGCGGGGTGAGCGGGCTCGGCACGCTGCTCTCGGGTGCCTACATCGCGATGGATCCGGGCGACGGCCGCGCCGGTCGGCGCGAATTCGTGGGGCTGGAGGAGCCGCCCGCCCTGGCCCAGGACCGACCCGGTCGAATGTTCAACCTGCGCGCAGACTCGCTCGGATCGCTGGATGTGGGTTCGCCGCTCTATTTTCGTCAGATTAAGGTCGGCCAGGTCGTCGAATACCATCTCGATCCTGGTGGCGCGGGTGTGGATATCAGCATCTTCGTCGATTCGCCTTACGATCAGTTCGTACGTACCGCGACGCGGTTCTGGAACGCCAGTGGTGTCGACGTGCAATTGAGCGCAGATGGCCTTGAGGTCAACACTGGTTCGCTCGTATCGATCTTGATTGGCGGTATCGCGTTCGAAACCTTGCCCGAGGATCTGGCGGCGCCGCTGGCGCCAGCCGATCACGGCTTTGAGCTTTACTATGGTCGCAGCGAGGCGCTCGAAGCAGACTTGACGGAAAAACGGACTTGGTTGTTGCAGTTTGACGGCTCGGTGCGCGGCTTGAAAGTGGGTGCGCCGGTTGAGTTTCGCGGCATTCCGATGGGGCGTGTGACGAAGGTGGAGATGGTTTTCGACCCGGCACGCGAGGAGTTTCGCATTCCAGTGCTCGTCGACCTGTATACAGACCGCGTCGGTGTGGCCGAGGGTTATGACCGAGAGGAGGTCCTGCGCGGCGTCGATCGCGATCGCGTTATGGCCGACTGGGTTGAAGGTGGTTTGCGGGCCCAGCTCAAGACGGGCAACCTGCTCACCGGCCAGTTGTTCGTCGATTTGGAGTTTTTCCCCGATGCTGCCCCAGCGCAAGTCAAGCGGGAGGGCAAGTACCCTGAGTTGCCGACCATACCGGCGCCGTTGCAGCAGATCACCGAGCGCGCTTTGGCAGTGCTGGCTAAGGTTGAGGCAATGCCATTTGATGAGATCGCGGCCAATCTCAACACGGTGCTTAAGCGCGTCAACGCAACGCTGGTCGAGCTCGAGACGGTCGCGCAGGGCTTCAGCGGGTCCGTCCAACCTGAGTTGGTCACCACCCTCAAGGAGATGCAAGCGACGCTGGAGCGGGCCGAACGCTTCATGCGCGACGATGCGCCGGCGCAACGTGATTTGCGCGCGACGCTGCGCGAGGTTGCTGAGGCAGCCCGCGCAGTGCGCCTGTTGGCCGAGCAGCTCGAACGCCAGCCGGAGTCATTGTTACGTGGCAAGGAGGCGCAGTGATGAAGCGCAGCGGATCGGGGTCGTGCGTCACACTGGTTGTGCTCGCTGTCGCCGTCATATTGACGGCATGCGGCACGTCACCACCAGTGCGCTACTACGGTTTTGCAGCTCGACCGAGTGAGACAGGAACGTGGCAATCCGTCGGCGCGATCGATGTTGCATTGGGGCCGGTGAGGCTTGCCAACTATCTCGACCGACCCGAGATCGCGACACGTGTATCCGATGAGGAACTGCGCTTCAGCGAAGTAAACCGCTGGGCCGGTCGTCTTGGTGAGGAGACCCTGGTGGCGCTCACCCACGCTCTGCCCGAGCTGCTTCCTCGTGCCACCGTCGTGGCCGAGGCCAGCCCAGCGGCGAGCGCGGCGCGCTATCGGGTCGAACTTGTGGTCAACCGTTTCGACGGCCAGCTCGACGGCGAGCTCTTGCTCGATGCGGACTGGGCAGTGACCGAACGTGCGACGGCCGAGGTCGTTGCCGCTGGTCAGTCCGTCGTGCGCCAGCCCGTCAGTGGCCAGTCATACGATGCCCTGGTGCGCGCGCATGGTGTGGCGGTGAAGCAACTGGCGAAGGATGTCGCGGGGGTGGTCGGGCCTTTGTTGAGCAGCCAGTGACTAGTCACGCGCCGCTATCTACTCGCTACTAGTCTCTGCAGCACCATGGCACTGACATCATCCCTCGTGCTGTCAACGACGACAACATCCTCCAACTCGTCATGCTGCAATGGTTCGGCACTGCGAAGCTGATGCTCGAGCACTGCGGTCGTGGCCTCGGATGCATCGGTTCCGACCTCCTGGCGCTGGGAGATTCGCTGGCGCAGCACGTGCGCCGGTGCGCGAAAGTCCACTAACAGGAACGGCGCACCGAGACGCAGGGCAAGGCTACGGAAGCGCTCGCGTTGGCTTCGTTTTAGAAACGTGGCATCAACCAAGGCGCTGTAGCCTGATTCCAGGATGAGCGCCGCGAGTTCTGCAAGCTTGGTGTAAGTCTGTTCGCTCGCACCGGCCGAATAGATGCCGGCATCCGTTGCCGAGTCCGTGCGCTCGAGCGCGCCGACGCCGAACAGCCGTTTGCGCTCGATATCTGAACGCACCCGAATCAGATCCATACGCTCCAGCAGGGCAGTTGTCAGCGTCGTCTTACCGCTGCCAGAGAAGCCATGGGTGATGAGCAGAACCGGCGGCTGCATTTCAGTGAAGCTGTGCGCCAAATTCAGGTAGCCGTCAACGTCGCCCTGTGCCTCGGCGCGCTGCGCGGCGCTGAGCTTGGCTTGGTGCAGGCGGATACAGGCGACTTTGGCCCGTACCGTGGCGCGGTACACCTTGTAGAAAGCGAGCACAGGCAGGCCCGCATAGTCGCCCGTGTGTTCGAGGTAGCGGTTCAGCAACCGCCGAGCATACTCGGGGTGGCCGCGGTCGCGCAGGTCCATAGTGACAAAAGCCAGGTCACTGACGACATCGATCCAACGCAAGTTTGGGTTGAACTCGATGCAATCAAACAGGACGACATCGTCGCCCCACTGGAACATATTGGCGAGATGGAGATCGCCGTGACACTCACGCACCGATCCATCGCGCTTGCGCCGTTCAAATGTTGCGCGAAGCCGTTGGTGGTTTGACTCGCACCAATGTTTCAAGATTGCCAGCTGCTGTCGCGACGCGTCGGTGGTGCAGCATTCGTCGAGATGGACGAAATTCTCGGCGACCGGTTCGAAGACCGTCTCCGGGGTTCCGTAAGGTGTGCCGGCAGGCGCAGCCTCAATCTTGCCATGGAACAGCGCGACTTCCTCGGCGAGTCGATCAATGAGCGCGTCGGTGAGCTGACCGGCCTCGGTCAGCCGGTCGAGTTGCTGAGCCTGCGGGAACTGGCGCATCTTGACTGCGTATTCGAGTACCTGCCCGGTGCCGTTGAGCCGCGGCGTTTGCACTGAGCCGGTGATCGCAACGCGTTCCAGGTAGAAGTGGGGTGCGAAGCGGCCGTTCAAGCGTATCTCTTCGGCGCAGAAATGGCCGCGCCGCTCGAGGGTAGAAAAGTCGAGGAAGCCGAGATCGACCGCCTTCTTTATCTTGTATGCATACTCGCCGGTGAGAATGACCCAGGATATGTGGGTTTCCACGACTTCGCAGAGCTCGACCGGGTGGTCGTAGACGGACGGGTTGCGCAAGGCGTCGATCAGCGCGCGTTGTTGTGTCAAGTCCTGGTTAGTCATAGAAGGGTCCCGCTGCTACTAGCAGTATAGGATCCGCGCCCAACGTGGGTCGTGCGCCTGGATCCGCTCTGAGCTAGAATGCCTGCCAGTAGCGCTCGACTGCGCCAAACGACCGAATCCGGCGCCCCAGCGTCAATGCCTGCCAAGTCATCTCGCAAACGCAAAGCCAAACGCGCTCCCCGTCAACGTCCAGCTCCGCGCTCCACTCTGCGCCGGCGCCTGCTCGTCGCGGCTGGGCTGCTGCTGATGGTGCTCGGTGGCTACGTTGCTTACCTTGACTACCTTGTGCAGGACAAGTTTGCTGGGCGGCGCTGGGCGTTGCCCGCTCACGTCTACGCGCGGCCCCTGGAACTCTACCCGGGGTTAGCATTGTCAGCCGAGCGTTTTGAGAGCGAGTTGCGACGGCTTGGCTATCGGGCCGTGTATGCGGCCGCAGAGCCGGGTACTTTCGCGCGCCGGGGCCGTGGTTTTGATCTCGTCACTCGCGAATTCACCTTTGGCGATGGTCACGAACCCTCACGCCGGCTAAGCGTGGAGTTTAGTGCGGGCTCCGTTGAGCGCGTCGCGATTCGGGGCGAAAGTGGGCAGGCTGGCCCGGTGCGCCTCGATCCAATGTTCATCGGTGGAATCTATCCCGGGCATCAAGAAGATCGCATCCTGGTACGTCTCGATGATGTGCCCGCAACGCTTGTTGACGCGCTGATCGTCACGGAGGATCGCACCTTCTACACCCACAGCGGGTTGGATCTGCGCGCTATAGGTCGCGCCCTCTGGGCAAATTTGCAGGCCGGGCAGGTCGTGCAGGGCGGCAGTACGATCACGCAACAGTTGGTCAAGAGTTTCTTCCTCAGCAACGAACGTACCTTGTGGCGCAAGGCGAACGAGGCACTGATGGCGTTGTTGCTCGAGTTCCATTATGACAAGCCCGAGATACTCGGCGCCTACCTCAACGAGGTCTATCTTGGCCAGGACGGCGCCCGAGCGATTCACGGTGTCGGTCTGGCCAGCCAGTTTTACTTCGATCGCTCGATCAGCGAGTTGTCACTACCACAAACCGCGTTGTTGGTTGCGTTGGTGCGCGGTCCCTCATATTACGATCCCCGTCGCCAACCGCAGCGCGCGCGTGCTCGACGTGATCTGGTGCTGGATGTCATGGTGGAGCAGGGCGTGCTCGATGCCGATCAGGCTCGGCGTGCCAGGCAGGCGCCGCTTGGCGTTGGGACGCAAGCCCCATCTGGGGCGACATCTTATCCGGCTTTTCTCGATCTCGTACGACGCCAGCTGCGAGAAGACTACCGGGCTGAGGATCTCAGCTCGCAGGGTTTGCGCATCATGACGACACTGGAGCCGCATGCCCAAGCGCACACTGAACGGGTGGTGGCTACGCGTGTCGCGCAGCTGGAGCGCTCGCGCGGTCTTACTGCCGGGACACTTGAGTCTGCCGCCGTGGTCTTGCGACTCCCCCAGGGCGAGGTCATTGCACTTGTTGGCGGACGACGCCCGCGCTATGCGGGTTTCAATCGGGCGTTGGATGCGCAACGACCAATTGGCTCGTTGATCAAGCCCGTCGTTTACTTGGCGGCACTCGAGGCCGACCCGTCACGTTCGCTGCTTGCGCCGATCAGCGATGAGCCGCTCAGTGTTCCCGTACAAGGCGAGCAAGACTGGTCACCGCGCAACTATGATGATATCTCGCACGGCGTCGTTCCGCTCTACGCCGCACTTGCCAACTCATATAACCAGGCCACTGTTCGCCTGGGTTTGGAAATTGGTGTCGATCGCGTCGCAACTACGGTGCAGCGGCTCGGGTTGAATCGCGGGCTAAACAGGTATCCGTCGCTTCTATTGGGTGCGGTCATGATGAGTCCGGTCGAGGTCGCGCAGGTCTACTCGACACTGGCATCCGAAGGTTTTCGCTCACGACCGCGCGCGATCGGTGATGTGCTCGACGTTCAACACAGGCCACTGAAGCGCTATCCGCTGGAAGTCGAGCAGGTTGTGAATCCCGACACGGTGCGCGTGTTGAACAGCGCTCTGGAGGCCGTGCTGGAAGTTGGCACTGCACGTTCGGTACGGGCCCATCTGCCTGATGGGCTTCGCGCGGCCGGCAAGACTGGAACCACTAATGATTTGCGCGATAGCTGGTTCGCCGGTTTTAGCGCCGAGCACCTGGTGGTGGTCTGGGTGGGTGCCGATGACAATAGTTCGGTCGGCCTAACCGGCAGCAGTGGGGCGCTGCCGATGTGGGCTGATATCATGAATGGGCTAAACACTGCCACGCTCGCGACGGTGGACTCCGATTCACTTGAGCACTTGTGGGTCGATCCTGATACGCAATTGTTGGCCGATGAGCGTTGCAATGGAGCGGTGCGGCTGGCGTTCCTCAAGGGTACCGCGCCCGAGCGCTATGCACCGTGCGCAGGCGGGGGCGTGCGTGAGGCGATTGATAAGACAATGGACTGGTTCAGAGGCTTATTCAAATGAACAGACGCGCTGCTGTCATCGTCCAACTCTGCCTGGCGCTTAGCGCGTGCGCGGTGGGCCCGACTCCACCGCCTGATGGCCCGACCCCGCAGCCTGATGCCAGAGGAACGACCATCGGGCCTGGGTCTTCGATCGAACGCCCGCGCGGCGGAACCAGTGACACTGTCTTGGCGCTACTGGCGGAGGCCAGCCGCGCCGAGCGCGCCGGGGACTTGCAGCGCACCGAGGCGTTGTTGGAACGGGCGCTGCGCATCGAGCCGCACAATGCCGTGCTGTGGCACTATCTGGCGCGAATGCGACTGAAACAAGGTCGCTTCGAACAGGCCAGCGGCCTGGCGTTCAAATCGAGCAGCCTGGCACACGACGATGTACGTTTGCAGGCGGAGAATTGGCGCGTTGTTGCCCACGCCCGTCGCGCGTTGGGTGATGGCAATGGCGCCAGGGCTGCCGAGCAGAAGGCCAATACACTTACGGCACAGTGACGCTGACATCTTCGCTGCGCGGATGGGGAAATCACACAATTGGTATACACTGAGCGTCTCGATGGACGCGTCGTCGAGAAATCTAGGTGGTGTGAGGAATCGAGTTTGGGCGTATTCGCTGTTGACAAGCTGATGAGCGAGGCCCGCCGCCTGGCGGCAGAGTACCGGCGCGCGACCGGCAAGTCGCTGGGCATCAGTGCGGAGATCGCCAAACACGATGCCTGCCGATTATTGGATCTCGAACCCAGCGAAGATGCAGCCGGAGGCTATGATGCCATCGGTCGCGGCAGCCGCGACGGTCAACGTATCCAGATCAAGGGCAGGGCGATATTTGACGAGAGCAAGTCGGGCCAGCGCCTCGGTCAGCTCAAGGTTGAGCAGAACTGGGACAGCGTCGTGGTGGTATTAATGGACGCTGAGTTCGAGCCGGTCGAAATCTATGAGGCGGCACGTGATACCGTTCTCGAGGCGCTCGAATCTGGCCGCGAGAGCAAGCGCAGCAAGCGCGGCGCCATGTCGGTTGCCAAGTTCAAGGCCATCGCCCGGTTGGTGTGGACGCGCGAAGAGGGCGCCATTGAGGATGAAATCTGGGACAACCAAGGGGGTGTCCCATCCGATTCCTGACGTCGGCTCCCGACAAGCCCCTATCCATGCGGCGACCCGCTAGTCTCTATCTGGTTCAGTTCTGATGCGCTCTATCACCGACACTCTGGGCTTGCAGGGCCCTCTTGCCAGCCGCGTGCCCGGTTTTGCTCCTCGAACGCAGCAACAAGAGTTGGCCGAAGCCGTCGCCGACGCGCTGGCTGACAAGGACAGCGTCCTCGTCGCCGAGGCGGGTACGGGAACAGGCAAGACCTTTGCCTATTTGGTGCCAGCGTTGTTGTCCGGATTGAAGATCATCATTTCCACTGGCACCAAGAACCTCCAGGATCAGCTCTACCATAAGGATCTGCCAGTTGTCCGCGATGCGCTGGAGGTGCCCGTTAGTGCAGCCCTGCTCAAGGGCCGCGCCAACTACTTGTGCCTGCACCGATTGACGTTGCTCGAAGCCGAGGGCCGCCCGGGCTCGGCGGAGGCCGCACAGCAACTCACCGCTATTCGACAATGGGCGGGACGTACGGACAGCGGCGACATCGCCCAACTCACCGGGATCGCCGAAGGGGCCAGCATATGGCCTCGGGTCACATCAACGGCCGACAATTGTCTGGGCCAGGACTGTTCGCAGTTTTCTGAATGTTTTGTGATGAAAGCTCGTCGTCAGGCGCAGGCCGCCGATGTGGTGGTCATCAATCACCACTTGCTGCTGGCGGATATGGCGCTGCGAGAAGAAGGTTTTGCCGACCTGCTGCCGCGCGCAGATGCCTTCATCGTCGATGAGGCGCATCAGTTGCCAGAGGTGGCTGGGCAGTTTTTCGGTGCGGCCCTGAGTTCCAACCAACTTCTCGAACTCGCCCGTGATGCCCGCCTCGAGTTCCTGCGCGAGATCGGCGAGGGTGACAGCGTCGGCCGCTGCGCCGACCGACTGCGCAAGCAAGTGCAGGATTTGCGTCTGGCTTTCGGTGTCGACACGCGCCGGGGTGCGTGGCAAAGTGTTGCCGGGTCTGAAGCCGTCCAGGCAGCGGTTAAGGATCTCGCTGCGGCCCTCGCCGAGCTGCGCGCCGTTCTGAGTCCGTTGGCCGAGCGCAGCAAGAGCCTGGACAGCTGCTTGCGCCGTTGCGATGAATTGACCGCGCGCTTCGCATTGTTAACCGAGACGGCCTCCGAGGAGTTCATCCATTGGTTCGAAACCTACGTTCGCTCGTTTGTGCTGCGGCTGACGCCATTGCATGCGGCGGAGCAATTCCAACAATACAAATCGAGTCTGGCGGCGGCATGGGTTTTCACCTCGGCCACATTATCGGTCGGCGAACGCTTCGATCACTTCACTGGCGGTCTGGGGCTGGAGGGGGCTGAGACCCGGCGGTGGGAAAGTCCGTTCGATTTCGCCGAGCAGGCCCTGCTCTATGTACCGAAGGGCCTACCAGAACCCTCTCACCCTGGCTATACCGAGCGGGTCGTTGCGGTGAGCAGAGAGGTTCTCGGCTACAGCCGGGGGCGCGGCTTTGTCTTATTCACCAGCCATCGGGCCCTGCAGGAAGCGGCCGAGCGGATGCGTGGTGAGCTTGATTATCCGATCTTGGTTCAGGGCGAAGCGCCGCGCGACGCCTTGTTAGCGCGTTTTCGCGAATTGGGTAACGCCGTGTTGCTGGGCACCAGCAGCTTCTGGGAGGGTGTCGACGTTCGCGGTGACGCACTGTCTTGCGTGATTATCGACAAGCTGCCCTTTGCTTCTCCGTCTGATCCGATCCTGCAAGCCAGGATCGATGCGATGCGCAAGCATGGTGAGAATCCGTTCATGAACTACCAGTTGCCCAACGCCGTGTTGACGCTCAAGCAGGGCGTGGGGCGTTTGATACGCGATGTCAGTGATCGCGGTGTACTGGTGTTGTGTGACCCACGTCTGCTGAGCAAACCCTATGGTCGCCTGTTCTTGGACAGTCTGCCGGCGATGCCGCGCACGCGCGATCTCGATGATGTGCGCTGCTTCTTTGCCGAGTTCGGTTAGGCTGACGCTACGAATTGAAGTAGGCTGAGGTATCGCGATAGCGCTATAGTTGCGCCCTGCGTCGGGCTGCACAGGCTCGTAACACCAATATGAAATTGCTAGCGCTCGACACATCGACCGAAGCGTGCTCAGTGGCTCTCGTTATCGACGGGCACTGCGAGGAGCGCTTCGCCCTGGCGCCACGCGAGCACGCTACGCTGGTGCTCGCCATGGCCGAGGACCTGTTGGCGGGGGCCAATCTGGGCCTGGCTCAGCTCGATGCGCTGGCGTTTGGCCGTGGACCTGGAGCGTTTACCGGCGTGCGAATCGGTGTTGGCGTGGCCCAGGGCCTGGCCTTCGGCGCCGGTTTGCCCTTGGTGCCCGTGTCCACCCTGGCAGCGCTTGCGCACACGGCCTGGCGCGTGCATGGTGCGGCGAAGGTGGTGGCCGCGCTCGACGCTCGCATGGGCGAGGTGTATTGGGCCAATTGTACGGTGAGCGGCGAGGGTAATGTTGTTGTGGAGGCAGAACGGGTCAGCCACCCAAGCGATGTCACGGTGTCCGGTGAGAACTGGTTTGGTGCGGGCAGCGGTTGGGCCACGTATGCAGCGATGCTCAGTGAGCAGCTGGGCGTCGCGTTAGGCGCTGTCGACGCAAAACTTTATCCCCACGCGCAAGATGTGGCTGCTCTGGGCCTGTGCGCCTTTGCGGCGGGCGTGCGCGTTGCGCCCGCGCAGGCGCAGCCCGTCTATTTGCGGGATCAAGTGACCCATAAGGGGAGTGGCTA
>Ga0209536_100001111_pt1 | contig 44520 bp, 38 predicted proteins | sample DeeMarSeWOR28_12_FD_187461 | JGI IMG/M metagenome (GOLD analysis project Ga0209536, IMG submission 187461) | Marine sediment microbial communities from White Oak River estuary, North Carolina - WOR-2-8_12 (SPAdes) (version 2) | ecosystem: Environmental > Aquatic > Marine > Intertidal zone >...
TGCGGGTGTGCACCACCATCTCGTCGCGCACGATGGTGTTGCAGGCGATGCTCAGCTTCGGCATGCCCTCGATCTCCACCTGGCAGAGGCGGCAGACGCCCGCGATGCTCAGGTCGGGGACACGGAGAAAGAAGTCGCCTTCAGCGTAGCGAAACTCCAGGCTCTCGACCGTGATCACGCCTGCGTATCTCCGTCGGAGGTGGGATGCGACGTGCGAAATATCCCTCGAGCCGAGGGCCGAGGCCAGGGGAGGGAGGGACTAGGCTGCGAAGGGCGTCAAGACGGCGCCGGCGGCTGCCGTCCCCGATCCGATCAGGTATTGGGCGCCTACTCGAACGCGAAGACTTTCCGCCAGTCGTTCTGCATCGACACCACCGTCCAGCCGCGCTCCGCTGCCTCATTCAGCCCTTGGTCCAGCCGACCGATGTGTGACTCGCGATCGTATGCCCACTCGCGCTCGGCGTCGTCATGGTGGATGTAGACCATGAGCTGGGCACCCGGCCCGGCGGCCGTGTACTGCAGCATCGCGAGGTCCCCGTCGGAGTTCCCGAACGCGGCGATCGGTCTGCGGCCAATCATCCTGGCAATCGCGATCGGCTTGCCTTCCTTGTCGTCGATGAAGTCGATGCCGGGTTCCTTGACCAGGACGGGGCCGTCGGCACGTGTCTCGAAGGCGAGCTTCCCCATCGATCCGATCACCTGCTCGGGCGGGATGCCGTATACCTCTTCGGCGAACACCCGCATGAAGTCGATGCCGCCACCGGAGACGATGAACGTCTTGAAGCCGTTCGCGCGGAGGTAGTCGAGCAACTCCAGCATCGGCTGGTAGACCAGGGACGTGAACGGCACATCAAAGCGCGGATGCCGGGCCGTCGCGAGCCAGTCCGCGACGGTGGCCTGGAACTCGTCGACGGTCATGCCCGAATGTGTGGCCGTGACGATCTCGACGATGTCGTGCTCCGTGAGCGCGCCGAGTGCCGCGGCATCACCGCTCAGGATGGCAGCGAACGGCATCTCGGACGCCCACTCCGGATGGTCCGGCGCCATCGCCCGCACGCGGTCGATGGCGAAGGCCAGCTGGAAGTACATTGGCTGCTCGGCCCAGAGGGTGCCGTCGTTGTCGAACACGGCGATCCGCGCTTCGGCGGGCACGAATGCATCGTGCGCCGGGTCGCTGGTCTGCTCGACAAAGGTGACGATGTTGGTCTTGGCGGTGGCGTCGCTCCACGAGGGCAGGGGATCGGCGGCAGGCGGAGCCGTGCAGGCCGCGAGCGGTGCGGCGACGATGGCGAGTGTGGCAAGTCGATTGATTGGCGGCATCTCAGGATCGGTCCGTGTCGGGTCTGTGGTATGCCGAAAGGCAAAACCGGGCTGGCGGCCTGACTACGGTAGTCTGGTCGGCCGGCAACCCGGTTCGCTGAAAGTCTGCTCGCCGGCCTAGTTGGTCGGCGGCACCAGTTGCTGCATCACCTGATCGAGGCTGAAGCTCGCCGCCTTCTGCCTCGGCGGGAACTGCTGGAACGTCTGCAGGAACCGACCGACGTACGTCTGCGCCGGCACGAGCAGATACGCGCGGTCGATCAACCAGTCGTAGTAGGTATTCGACGTCTTCTGGGCCCGCTCGTACGGATCGCGGCGCAGGTTGAAGATCAGCGGCACCCGGAGCGGCACGAACGGCTCGGCCCACGCCTGGAGGGTTGCCTCGACGCGCTGCTCCATGAAGATCAGCTTCCAGTCGTCGTACCGCAGCGCGGTCAGGTCGCCGTCGTCGGAGAAATAGAAGATCTCGTGGCGCGGGCTGGTGTCCGTCTCGCCCGTGAGCAGCGGCATGATGTTGTACCCGTCGAGGTGGACGTTGTACGTACGCCCGATCGACCGAACGTTACCCTGCAGCAGCTTGTTCTTGATGTCGGGCTCGCCGGCGATGGCCAGGAACGTCGGCAGCCAGTCCATGTGGTGGACGATCTCGTTGGTGACCGAGCCCGGCTGAATATGACCAGGCCACCGCACCATGGCCGGCACGCGCCAGCCACCCTCCCAGTTCGTGTTCTTCTCGCCGCGGAAGGGGGTCGCAGCGGCATCCGGCCACGTGTTGTAGTGCGGGCCGTTGTCGGTCGAGTAGAACACGACCGTGTTCTCGGCAATGCCGAGCTCGTCCAACAGCTCCAGGAATCGCCCGATGTGCATGTCGTGCTCGACCATGCCGTCGGAATACTCGTCCTGGCCCGAGATGCCCCGCAGCTCCTCCTTCACGTGCGTGCGGAAGTGCATCCGTGTCCCGCTCCACCAGACGAAGAACGGCTCGCCGGCATCGGTGGCCCGCCGGATGAAGTCGATCGCCGCGTCGACGGTCTCGTCATCGACCGTCTCCATCCGCTTCTTGGTGAGCGGACCCGTGTCCTCGATCCGACCGTCGGCATAGCTGCGGATCACGCCGCGCGGCCCGAACTTCTCGCGAAACGTGGTGCCGTCGGCCATCACCATGTCGCCCGGGTAGTCCTCGTTCTCCGGCTCCTCTTCGGCGTTCAGGTGATAGAGGTTCCCGAAGAACTCGTCAAACCCGTGGTTCGTCGGCAGGTACTCGTCCCGGTCACCGAGGTGGTTCTTGCCGAACTGCCCCGTCATGTAACCCTGAGCCTTGAGCAAAGCCGCGATTGTGGGATCCTCTTCTCGGAGCCCCAGCTCGGCGCCCGGCAGGCCGACCTTGGACAGTCCCGTCCGGAACACGCTCTGGCCGGTGATGAACGAGGACCGCCCGGCGGTGCAGCTCTGTTCGCCGTAGTAGTCGGTGAAGATCATGCCCTCGTTGGCGATCCGGTCGATGTTCGGCGTCTGGTAGCCCATCATGCCCATCGTGTAGGCGCTGATGTTGGACTGGCCGATGTCATCACCCCAGATGACGAGGATGTTGGGGCGGTCCTGGGCGCTGGCAGCAGTCGTCGAGACAGCGACGAGCCCGCTTAGCGTGAGAGCCAGCACTCCCGCCCGCAGCGTGCGATGCATGGGTAATCGTCTCCTTGAGCACGTGAGCAATGCGGATAGAGATCGCAAAGATCGCGATTCTGAAGAACGCTTCATGATGTGGCCGGGGAACCTAGCGGACCCTAGGATCACACACAAGCCTCCCGTGACTGCTCGTGGCTCCGTGTCCATGCGGAAGATCCGGACGCGCATGATAGCGCTCCTCGGAGGGAGGTTCGAGGCAACGACAGGGAGTGCAGCCGTCGCTCCGCATGGTCGACGCGCTCACGCGATCGGCGAGGAAGCCCGACGTCGGAGCCAAGTGTGGGTGCAGGGCGGGTCCCGAAGCAGTTAGATTCCTTCCCCCGGCCCCTGCGGGCGAGTGCCCCTGGGTCCGGAGGCTCACACGGACGCAGCACGGAGGTGAAGGACCGCAGTGGCCATACCGATGCCGGTCGTCGATTGGTCGACACCCTCCCCCAGACGTATTCGTGAACTGCACCGGGAGATTCGCGCGCTCGCCGCCGAGCGGTGCGCGGTGGTGCTCGCACACAACTACCAGCGGGCCGAAGTGCAGGACGTGGCAGACTACGTCGGCGACTCCCTGGGATTGTCCCGGGAGGCGGCGGGCACCGACGCCGACGTGATCGTGTTCGCGGGCGTGCACTTCATGGCCGAGACCGCGGCGATCCTGTCGCCGGACAAGCGGGTGCTGCTCCCCAATCTGGACGCCGGCTGCTCGCTGGCGGCAACGATTACCGCAGAGGACGTGCGCCGCTGGCGTGCGGAGTTCCCCGAGCACGTGGTGGTCGGGTATGTGAACACCTCCGCGGAGGTGAAGGCGGAGCTGGACTACTGTTGCACCAGCGGGAATGCCATCGAGGTGATCGACGCCATCCCAGAGGACAAGGGCATTCTGTTCCTCCCCGATTTCTTCCTCGGTGCCCACATCAAGCGCGAGCGTCCCCACCGGGACGTCGAGGTGTGGATGGGCGAGTGCCACGTGCACAAGGCTATCCACGCCCGCACCATCAACGCCAAGCGCAGCGCGTACCCCGACGCCGAGGTGCTCGTCCATCCGGAGTGCGGCTGCGCCGGGCAGCTCATTTATGGCATCGGGCTCGGCGACGTAGACCACAACGGCGTGCACATCGCCTCGACGGAGGGGATGATCCGTGCGGCAAGCTGCGGCACGGCGGCTCGTTACATCGTGGCGACGGAAGTGGGCATCATGCACCGGATGCAGCAGATCGCGCCCGATAAGGAGTTCGTGCCGGCCGATCCCGAAGCCGTATGCCACTACATGAAGACCATCACGCTCGAGGACGTGCGCGACGCGCTCCGGCACGATCGGCACGTGGTCACCGTCCCGCCGGAGATCGCTCGGCGGGCTCGGTCAGCCATCGACCGCATGGTAGCTCTCGGATAGCGATCGCGGCGGAGTCGCGTTGACGCTCGACCGCGCCGCCCTGCTCGCCGACGCGCGCCGCCTCGCCCGGGCGGCGCTCGACGAAGACGGCCCTACCGATATCACCACGGACGTGGCCGGTGCCACCGGCGGCACCGAGGGGGTCGTGCGGGCGCGAGAGCCGCTCGTGGTCGCCGGGCTCAGGTACGGGGCAGCGGTGGCTGCGCTTGGCGGGTGCGGGATCACGTGGGCCGTGGGGGACGGGGCGGCGGTCGGCTCGGGTGACACGGTGGGCACCGTGCGGGGTGACGCCGGTGCCTTGCTCCGGGTCGAGCGTCCACTCCTCAACATGCTGCAGCGCGCATGTGGGATCGCGACGGCAACGCGGCGATACGTGGATGCCGTGGCCGGTATGCCCTGCCGGATCCTGCACACCCGCAAGACCGCTCCCGGGCTCAGACTATTCGATGTCGCGGCGGTGCTCGCCGGCGGAGGGCAACTCCACCGGCTCGGCCTCGATCGTATCGTCATGCTCAAGGACAACCACTGGGAGTTGCTCCAGGCCGCAGGCCGCGATCTGGCAGCGATCGTGAAGGACGCACGCCGGCATGGCGCTCTGGCCGTGCAAATCGAAGTGGAGTCTGGCGAGCAGGTGGACGCCGCCTGCGGCGCGGGTGCCGACCGGCTACTGATCGACAACCGGTCGCCGGAGGAGTTCAGGGACCTTGCCACGCGTGCGCGCAGCCACGTACCCACGATCGAAATCGAGGCTACCGGGGGGATTACGCTCGACACGGTGCGTGCCTACGCCGCGGCCGGTGCCGAATTCGTGTCGATCGGGGCACTGACTCACAGCGTCCGGGCGGCGGATCTGACGCTGGAGGTGTGAGGAGCCGCGCGCCCCACTCGAGCGACGAGTCGTCCGGCAGCGCAACCATCCGATACCGGCTGAGCGATCGCGGCTAGTCTCAGACGCACACGCCCCAGCGTCCGCACATCCCGCCGAGGCGAGGATCCGGCCTTGCCGAACGGTCCGCGTGCGGCCTCGACCCGCGTCGGTAGCGACGAACGATGGTTCCGCAGCCACGACCCACGCTTCGGTCGTCCTCGCGGAAGCGTGAGTTGGGGCTGCCCGGGTGACTCCTGACTCCTGTTCATCTTCTCCGCTTGATTCGCTCTCTCCTTCGCTAGCCACTCGTCCACTTCCCGGTGCCGGGTGTCACCGTGTTCGCCGGCTACGGAGTGCTGACGCGTGGTGGAGGCTCCTCCAGTGCCGACCGACTCATCCAGGTCACGGAGGGGCTGAGTCGCGACGAATATCCACCGGACGGATGGCCGGAACCAAGGTCGTCAGGAAGGGGGCCCCGTATGGAAGGATTCGGCTTGGTGAACGCTGAGGCGACTCCAATGTTCAGGCGGACATGATCATCCCTGCGCGCTGAAAGGTTGCTTGACGTGTGCAGCACATGCATACATGTTGGCCACATGTCGAAGATGATCCAGATTCGAAACGTGCCCGATTGGCTGCACCGTAAGCTCAAGGCGCGGGCAGCGGCTGAGGGAATGAGCCTTTCCGATTATCTCATCCGGGAGCTGAAGCGGGAGGCTGAGAGACCATCGGTCCCGGAGTTTCGAGAGATGCTCGCATCACTCGAGCCGGTGGAGCCGAGCATTCCGCCGGCTGAGCTGGTCCGGCAGGAGCGCGATCGCAAGTGATTGTGGTCGATGCCTCGGTGGTCGTCGAGGTGCTCCTTCGCACGCCGGCCGGTCGGAGCGTCGAAGATCGGCTCTTCGCTGCGCGAGAGTCGCTTCACGCACCCCATCTTATCGACGTCGAAGTGGTTCAGGTGCTGCGCCGACTCGCAGCAATTCGGGGAGGCTTTGGGGGGCAGTGGGGGGAGAGGCTCTCCGCCATGGCACGCTTTCCGCTCACTCGGTATCGGCACGATCTGTTGCTGGCTCGGATCTGGGAGCTGCGTCATAACCTCTCGGCGTACGATGCTGCGTACGTCGCTCTTGCCGAAGTGCTTGCGATACCGCTCGTGACGCGCGATCAGCGCCTTGCTGCCGCGCCCGGGCACCGAGCAAAGGTGGAGGTCCTATAGCTGCTGTCCCTTGGGCACGCCACCCTTCGAATGAGCCGTACTGTTGATATCTGCTGCGACGATGTGATGTTCTGGTGCGATTGCATTGACATCATGATGTCAACAATGCAGTATTCCATTATGAGGACTACACTTACGCTGGACGATGATGTGGCTGCAAAGGTGCGGGCAATGATGCGCCGGACGGGGAAGAGCTTCAAGGCAACCGTGAATGATCTGCTGCGTGAGGCCCTGGCACCACGGCGTGTGCCACAGCGCCGCGAGCCGTTCCGGGTCGAGGCGCGCGACCTGGGAGCGTTGAAGCCGGGTCTTACGCTGGACAACGTCGCCGAGCTGCTGGAGCAGGTGGAAGGGCCGCGCCACCGATGATCCTGGTCGACGCCAACGTCCTGCTATACGCGTATTACCCCCGTTCGGATCGGCACGAACGGTGTCGCGAGTGGGTCGAGCGGGCGTTTTCCGGTGCGACGCCCGTGTGGCTTGCCTGGTCGACGATCCTTGCGTTCATCCGCATCGGCACGAACGGCAGGGTTTTCGAGGCGCCGCTGCGCGCGGACGAAGCGCAGGCGATCGTCTCGACATGGCTCGAAGCGCCGGCGGTCGGGTGGCTCAATCCCGGCGAGCGGTACTGGTCGATTCTGCAGGAGCTGCTGCAGGCGGCGCAGGTCGCCGGCCCGCTGGTCATGGATGCCGCCCTCGCCGCGCTGGCACTCGAGCATGGTGCCGCGGTGTGTACGACAGACCGGGACTTCCTGCGCTTTCCGGGTGTGCGGCTGGTAGACCCCACGGTGTTCTAGACGGTCCACGAGACGCCGCTGTGGGATGCCGGCCGTCTACCTCGCCAGCGCGGCCTGCGCCGCGGCGCGGAGTTGCAGCGCGTTCTGATTGCCCGGCATCACGTCGAGGATGCGGTCGGCAACGTCACGTGCTCGCCGCGCGTTCCCCCGTCGCAGGTAGTGATCACCGAGCGCGAACAGGAAGTCCGGATTCTGCGGCTCGGTCGAGACGGCTCTCTGTAGCGCGGCCTCCGCCTCGGCTATCCGTCCGACCGCCTGGAGCGCCAGTCCGTAGTTGTAGTGCGCCCGCCCGCGCTCGGGCATCCCCGCCGAAGCCATCCCGAGGAACTCGACGGCCTCCCCGACCCGATTCATCTCCGCGAGCAGCAATCCGAGGGAATACGCCGCGTCGTACTGCTCGGGGTAGTCGCGCACGACGTCTCGCAGCAGCCGCTCGGCCTCATCGTTGCGACGCTGTGCGTTCAGCAGGACCGCGAGATTGACCTTGGCGGGATAGAACAGATCGTCGACCTCGACCGCCGCGCGATAGTAGCGCTCGGCACGGGTCGCGTCGCCAAGCCGAGCGTACAGGTTGCCGAGGTTGTGTCCGGCGAAGGAGAAGTCGAGCGAGTACGCCATCGTGCGCTCGTACTCGTCCAGACCCCGTGCGAGCGCTTCCTGCTGGTATCGCTCGAGCATGTGATCGGGCACGCCGGCGAGCCGGGCGGCCGCCTCGATGCGCACTGCCTTGACCGGATCGAACAGCAGCGGTGACACCAGCTCGACGTACCGCTCGCCGGAACCTGCGGAGAGGCTGGAGAGCGCGGTGTAGCGGATCAGCGCGTCCTCGTCGGCGAGTGCCTGATTGAACGCCTCGGTCGTCTCGTTGCCGGGATAGCCCTCGAGCAGCGTCAGTGCGGTGGCGCGCACGATCGCGGCATAGAGCGGATCGCCGGCGATCCTGATCAGTTGGTCGCTCGCGTCGGGCCGACCGTTCCGCGCCGCTCTGAACACCTGACCGTAGTGCGGCCGTCTGGCGGTGCCATACCACTCGCGGTAGGACCTCAGCGACCAGGACAACGGCCTGTCGTCGTGGCAGCCACTCTGGGTGCAGGCGTTGGGTACGCCGATCTCCTCGGTCAGGTCCGGACGCGGCAGCCTGAGACTGTGATCCGCGCGCCAGTCGATCACCATGTACGGCTGTTCAACCATGTGGCACTTCACGCAGAGTGCACCGTCGCTCGGCTCACCCTGGTAGACCTGTTGGTGGAAGTGGTGGTCGTAGCTGTCGTAGGTGTCGGCTCGGTGGCACTGTGTGCAGAGGGCATTGCCCTCCTCGTGGAGCTTCAGGCTGTGCGCGTCGTGGCAGTCGGCACACCTGACGCCCATGCGGTACATCTTGCTCTGCACGAACGAGCCGTAGACGTACACCTCGTCCAGGATCTGTCCGTCCGCATGGTATAGCCGCTCGCGCAACACCGCGGGGAGCACGTTGTCCATCAGGTACGGGCTGGTGTGGTCGTAATCGCCGAGCTCCGTGCGCCGGGCGTGACAGGGAGCGCACAGCTCGACGTAGCTCTCCGCCGACATCTCGCTGGTGCCGATGAGCAGGCCGTAGTTCTCGATCTCCGGCCGGGCCATCTCCGGCATGTCCGCCCACGCGACGTGGCGTGATCCCGGTCCGTGGCACGCCTCGCAACTCACATCGATCTCGGACCACGTGGTGGAGAAGGTCTCCGTGTCCGGATCGTATCCCTTGATCAGGTTCGTCGAGTGGCACTCCGCGCACATGCCGTTCCAGTTTTGCGCATTGCGCGTCCAGTGCAGCCAATCGCTCGCGGGGATGTCCTGGTCGGGGTAGAGATCGAACCACTCGTTGCGCTCGGTGTCCCAGGCGATGCCCAGCGCCTGCAGCCGGCCGCCGGGGAACGGCACGAGATACTGCTGGAGCGGCTCCCAGCCGAAGGTGTGGGTGATCTCGAACTCCCCCATCTCGCCGCCGGGGCCCTCGGTGTACACGAGGAACTTGCCGTCGCGCCGGTAGAAGCGGCTGGTCACCCCGTCGTGGACGAACACGGTATCAGTGAAGTCCCCTCGAACGGTGCTGTCGCTAGCCACGTCCATGGCGTTGTCGTGGTCGGAGCCCTTCCACGCCTCGTACGCGGACTCGTGGCAGTCGATGCACTGCTCGCGGCCGACAAACGTCGCCATCTCGGCCTCCGAGCCGGTCGGAGGCGCCGTCAGGCGATCGCGGACGAGGTACAGGGGAAACGACAGCACGATCGCGGCCGTCGCCACGACGCCGAGCGAGAGCCAGCGGGTGAGGGCGTGCTCTTCGCCTGTGCCGGCTGCGGCTGCCCCGGTACCGGACTCCGCCGCTGACGTGTCAGACACGGTCGGGTCGGTGGGGTGGTCGCTCACGTCCGGAGCACCTGCCCCGGCTCGAACGTCGCACGGCGTTCGGCGGTCGCAGTGTTGACCTTCACCACCCGATTCTCGACCCGGACTTCGTACAGATCGAGCGCGCGCGGCGCCGGTGGGTTCACCACGTCACCGCGGATGTCGAAGGCCGACGAGTGGCAGGGGCACACGAACTGCCGCTCGGTCTCGACCCAGGGGACGGTACAGCCGAGGTGGGTACACTCCCTGGAAACTGCGAGGAACCCGCCGTCGTCGAGCCGGACAAGATAGAACTTGCCCTGCGGGAATGCCGTGACGGTGCCCGGCTCGAACCGCTCGATGGGCCCGGCCACCACGATCATCGACCCGTCGGCCTGAGCCTTTCGGGGTCGCACGAAATCGACGACGACCCATACGACCTCGGCCGCAGCCACGGCTGCCAGGCCGAGCCAGGTCTTCCAGAGGAATGAACGGCGTGATGACGCCGGTGTGTCAGGACGCGCCGCTTGTGCGGGCAGTCCCGGCTCTCTGTCCGGCTTCACGACGGGACGTGCGCCCGTCGCGGGCTTCGTGCGATCTCTCCTGCGCTTACGACTCACGGATCACTTCCTCGTGCCTCGATTCCGATCCGGCGTGCCTGACCTGTCCTGCGGCGGCACGCCCCTCCGCGCGCCACGGTGCGTTGTCGTCTCCAATTCCATGCCGTTCATCAGGGCACCAACGCGCGCTCCAGGGCACGCGGCCGCTCGGTACGTCGGTGCACCCGCTTGCTCCCAGCCTTCACCCTTCACTCTGCACCCTTCACTTTTCACTCCGCCCCCTTCACCCTTCACCCTTCACCAGCAGCCCCTCCTCCCGCCTCCCGCCTCCCTGAATCTCACCATCCCAACGCCATACCCTCTCCCCGAAACCACGCGCCAATCGCAGTGAGGACCAGGAAGGCCGTCCCGAGGAAGACGAACCCAGTCTGCATCGTTTCGTACCGGGTGGCGGCGCGGCTCATTCGCAGCCATCGGGCGGCTGCCCAGAGTGCCCCTCCGATGATGGCCACCGGGATCACGCCGTTGCTGATCGCCGCCGGCAGCCACGGGAGCAGCGAAGGCAGATCGATCACCCATTCGTCCAGCAGCACTAGCGCCGGCGTGAGCACGAGCGCAGCGACGGCGGCCTGTCTGGCAAGAACGCGTCCGCGATGCGATGCGAACCAGATGCCCGACGTGTCCTCGCCGTAGCCGAGATACGGGATGGCGAAGAGGGCGAGGAGGCCGGCGAGAGGCAACAGGACGGCGGCGAACGTGGGATGGAAGTGCAGCAGCAGCTCCTGGATCCCCATGAAATACCACGGTGCCTTGGCGGGATTGGGGCTCATGCCCGGGTTGGCGGCTGCACCGAGGGGCGCGGCAATGACCGCCGCGAACAGGAACACGACACCGATCAGGATCAGCGCCGCCACGAACTCGCGTAGGATGAGATAGGGGAGGCCGAGGACCTTCGCGGGTTGGGTGTCGATCGGCTCGCCGGGGCGGCGCGGCACGACCACACCCTTCGCCTTTCGGACGCGCCAGAAGTGGAAGCCCATCAGCACCACGATCAGCACGGGGACGACGGTGGTGTGCAGCGTGTAGAAGATGATCAGTGTGGCCTGCCCGATCTCGGGACCGCCGCGCACGGTGCGCTGAAGCCACTCCCCGATCAGCGGCACGTAGGTGAGCATGCCGGTCGAGATCGTGATGGCCCAGAACGAGAGTTGATCCCACGGCAACAGGTAGCCGGTGAAGTTGGAGGCGATCACGCACAGCAGCAGTGCGATGCCGAGCACCCAGTTGAACTCTCGCGGTGGATGAAACCCGCCAGTGAAGAACACGCGGAACAGGTGGAGCGTCACGATTGCGATCAGGAAGTTGGCGCTCCAGTGGTGGATGCTGCGAACGAAGCCGCCGAAGAGGGTGTCGTCCTGGAGTGCGAGCACGGAGCGATAGGCGTCGCCGGGGGCGGGCTCGTAGGCAAACATCATGAGCCCGCCCGTGGCGATGAGCACGAGGACGAGCACCAACGACATCCCGCCGAGCCCGAACGTATGCGTGTACGTCAGGGTCTTGGCCGGCAGGCGCACCGGCCGGAAGTGGAGGACGAAGTTGTTGACCACCGCCCACTTCCGCTCCTGGTCGGTCCGCGCGGCGATTGGCCGGCGGAAGATCGAGCGCCAGACGCGGCGGTGCAGCCGAGTCTCCGGTTCCCTCATTCCGGCGACTCGCCGAGTGCCTCGAGGTCAGCCAGATCCTTCAGCCGGCCGGTGGCGCGCTTGTTGGCGATGAGGGCGTCACGTGAGATAAAGGGAAGGGAGAGCTGCGCGACCGTGCTGACGAGTCGTGTGTCCCAGGCCGTTGCGAAATCGAGTCCGGACACACTCGTGAGCAGGTCGATACGCCTCGGCGGTACCCCAATCTGGATCACGACGTCTTGCTCGGCCAGCGTGGCGTCCGTGATATCCAGAGACGTCACGGGTGCGCCAAAGGCGGTCAGCGCGGCCCACACCCGCGAGGCGTTCTCCTTGGACGGCTCGACCCACACATCCAGATCGCCAGTGGCACGCGGGACACCGTGCACGGCGAGTGCGTGCGCACCGACGATGAGAAAGCGCGCGTTGGCGGTGAGGAGGCTCCGGAGCAGGTCGAGAAAGTCTTCGTTCATGGAGCCGTGAGGCGGATCACCCGCATCGGGGCGTCGCGCCGCGAGTACGTCGGCACGGTTCGACCGGCCATGGCCCATGCGTCGAGCGTCAGTTCCCACATCATGGTCAGACGCTCCTCCGCCGTGGTGACGGCCGACAGGTCATCGCGCACGGCTGTGGAGAGCGGTACGACGCGGATCGGCCATCGGGCGCGCGCCGCTACTCGGGCATCGCGAGGCGATCGCTTGGGATGCATGTCGTGAATCTAGAGCGAGGCCCACCTGCCGCAATCGGCGGCTCAGAAGCGCGGGTATCTGCTTGGGCGCGGCACGCCGTTCCCCCGCACCCCGGGGCGACCTGGCGGCTACATCACAGGCCTCACTCCCAGCGAATACCGCCCTGAGATCTCCGACGTGGGCTCCCCGACCCGGATTAGGGCGTCGCCAGCCAGCGTGTATCGCCTGCTCTCGAGGTCTGCGCCTCCGTTCCTACTCTGCAGCATTAGAGGTCGGGAGATGTCTCCCGCGTGGTAGACCTCGAGCGCGGTGCCGGGGTTCGCTCCCGGGAAGCCGAGCTCGATCTCCACCCCGCCAAGGTGATCGATGCGGTACCACTGCAGCCCACCAGGATGGTCGATCGTCCCACGTAGCACTGCGCCGTCATACGGGCCCGCGACGTGATGTGCGTCCAGTGGGTGGCATCCCGGCTGGTGAAGGTTGAGGTCGACGCTGATGCCCAGGTGATCGCTCACGTGCCCGCTGCCGTTGAGCGGTTTGGCCAAGTTTCGGTCGAGCGTGACGTGGTGCGCCGCGAGGGGCAACTCGGCGTCCGCGGCGCTCAGCAAGACGTAGTCTCGTCTCGCGGTCGGATCCCAGGCGGGGAAGGTGTGGCCGGGGTCGCCGAACGGTGCGTGCCGATCCCACACGTCCCTGAGCCCGCGGGGGAAGAGCGTACCCAACAATGAGAGCATCTCCGTCCACTCGCTACCGTTCGCCTCCGGCGCGGTAGCGGCTCCGAGAGTGCGGATGCCGTCGACGTTCAGGTCGCCGAGGATGAGCGTATTCTCCGCGGCGGCCCTGTCGGTGCCCAGTGCGGCTCGCACCAGGCCGGCGAGTTGCTGCAGCTGGGCCGATCGCACCTGCCGCGTGCGAGCCTGTCTCCGTGGGCCGTGGTAGTCGTACGCCGCCTGCAGGTGGGTGAAGAAGATGTTGAGCGGGCGCCCACCGAACCGTGTGCGTACATAGCCGGCTCCCTTGCCGGCAAGACAGTCCGACGACGTGCAGTCGCCGTACTCCACGAACCACACGTGTGGCCAATCCGGGGCTGCGCCGCTTCCACTGGCGCGGATTCGCGGATGCCCGAACTCCGCTGACGTCGGTATCGCCTCAAATGGCAGGCGGCTCAGCACCATGAGACCACTGTCCTCCCGCACGATCCACCGGCTGCCGATGTGCTGCACGTTCCACGGATAAGCGTCTGCGAGGCGCTCGATCAATACCCGGCGGGCGCGACTGGAGAACACCTCCGTCAGCACCATGAGGTCGTACGCGGCATCCCGAATCCGGTCGGCCAGCACCGTCGCCCGCCGAGCGTTGCTCGGCAGGTGGGGCAGGAAGCGTGCGTTGAAGGTGCCGAGGCGAAGTGCCATGTCGGTCGATCGGTGCCGCACGTTCGGCGGTTAGTCGTGACCGTAAGGTAGCGGGTCCGGATCCCTCGCGATGCCGCTGGGCCGTCGGCCCCGCTGGATTACGGCCACCAACGGACCGCCGAGGTGTCCGGTCCCCCTTTCGGGCTTCCTGTCCCGGCGCCTTGGGGTAGATTGACCTCCTGATTGCCCCCTGAGGCCGTGTCCGAAGCGGCCGTGCCGCTCGTCAGCCGACTGGAGCCCGTACATGTCGAAGCTCGCCCGTACGGTGGGGCCGGGGATCGTCGCCGGGGCCGCCCTGCTACAGGGTTGCCTGCTCGGGCCCAACTACGTCGAGCCCGAGATCGCGACCGCCGATGCCTGGCAGTCCGCCGTCGCCGCGGAGATGGACCAGGAGTCACCACCCATCACGTTCTGGTGGGAGTCCCTGGGGGATTCCGTGCTCACCGATCTCATCCGCCGGGCCGAGCTGGCGAATCTCGATCTCAAATCGGCCGTATCCCGGGTACGGGAGTCTCGGGCGGCGCGGGGCATTACACGCGGCGACTACTTCCCGAGCATCACGCTCAGCGGAGCGTACTCGTACTTCCAGCTCGCGGAGAACAGTCCTGCGGGGCAGATCATCGTCGGCTCGGGTGAGACCATCGAGGCAGACGACAACTGGCAGGCGTCGGGCGACGTGTTCTGGGAGATCGACCTGTTCGGCCGCATCCGGCGGCAGAACGAGGCGGCCGGCGCCCAGTTTCAGGCGTCGATCGAGGACTACCGTGACGTGCTGGTCACGCTCTATGCCGAGGTCGCGGCAGGGTACGTCGACGTGCGGACGTTCCAGACCCGGCTCGCGTTCGCCCGGCAGAACGCGGAACTGCAGCGCGAGACGGTGCAACTCACCCGCGACCGGTTCAATGCGGGCCTGGTCTCGGGGCTGGACGTGTCGCAGGCGGAGACGAATCTCGCCGCGACCGAGGCCGAGATCCCGACGCTGGAGACGGCGCTCAACAGCTCGCTCAACCGAGTGGCAGTGCTGCTCGGTGAGCAGCCCGGCGCTGTACATTTCGAGCTGAGCGATGGCGGGGTGATTCCGACGCCGCCCGACTCCATCGCGACGGGCCTGCCGGCTGAACTGTTGCGGCGCCGTCCCGACATCCGGCGGGCCGAGCGGCTGCTCGCCGCGCAGACGGCGCTGATCGGCGCCGCGAAGGCCGATCTGTTTCCCACCTTCTCGCTCACGGGCATCCTCGAGCTGTTCGCGCCCACGGCGGGTGATCTGTTCACGGAGGAGAGCGTCGGGTGGAGCCTGGTGCCTGGCGTGCGCTGGAACATCTTCAGCGGCGGCAAGATCCGGAACAACATCAAGGTCCAGGAAGCCCGCACCGAGCAACTCCTCTACTTCTACGAGCAATCGGTGCTACTCGCGATCGAGGAAGTCGAGAACGCCCTGGTGGCGTTCGAACAGGAGAAGCGCCGCCGCGATCGCCTCAGTGAAGCCGTAACCGCTGCGCAGCGGTCCGTGGACATCGTGCGTACCCAATACTTGTCCGGCCTCACCGACTTTCAGCGCTACCTCGACTCGGAGCGAGCGTTGTTCCAGCAGCAGGACCTGTTGTCGGCGAGCGAAGGGCAGGTCGTCCGCAACCTGATCGGGCTCAACAAGGCTCTGGGCGGCGGCTGGGTACTGGAAGACGAAGATCCCGACCGGCAGCAGACCGCGGCCGTTGCGGCCGACGCCTCCGCCGGCACGCCGGGTTCACCTGACAACGACCGCTAGCGGAAACTTGATCAATGAGACCTGTCATGACCATGTGCGCGTCAGTCCTCGTACGACGCTCTCCCTCTGCGCGGGCCGCTTTGCTCCTCGTCGCGGCAGCCGCCGGCTGCGGCGGCGGTCCACCGGCCCCACAGCCCCCCCAAGTGACGGTGGCAGCCCCGGAGCGGCGTACCGTGCAGATGTACGCCGAGTTCAGCGGTAACACGCGTGCCGTCGAGTCGGTGGAGATCCGAGCGCGTGTGCCCGGTACGCTCGAGGAAATCCGCTTCGAGCCGAGCTCACGCGTGCGTCAGGGCCAGATCCTCTTCGTGATCGAGCGAGAGCAGTACATCGCGGCTCGCGACGAAGCGCAGGGGTCGCTCCGCTCGGCTGAGGCCGAGTTGGCCCGGGCCGAGTCGGATTTGAAGCGGGTGGAGCAGGCGATTCAGACGAATGCGGTCAGCCAGAGCGATCTGGATCGGGCACAGGCGGCGCGGGACCAGGCAGAGGCGGCAGTGGTCGCTGCGGGAGCCAGGCTCGCCAATGCCGAGCTGAATCTGGAGTACACGCTGGTGCGCAGTCCCATCGCCGGCCGGGTCGGCCGCTGGCTGGTCGATCCGGGCAACCTGGTCGGCGCTACGAGTCCGACGCATCTCACCACCGTGAATCAGGACCAGCCGATCTACGTGTACTTCGATGCGCCGGAGGATCTGGTGCTGGCGTATTTGACCACGCGGAGCGACACCACGCAGAACCAGGATCGAGTCGGGCGCGTGAACGTCGCGCTGGCCAACGAGACGGACTACCCGCACGAGGGGGTGATCGACTTCATCGACAACACCGTCGATCCGACCACGGGAACCATCGAGATGCGGGCACTCCTGCCGAATGAGGACAACGCCCTGTTCCCGGGACTGTTCGTTCGCATCCGGGTGATCGGGAGGGAGAAACCGAACGCGCTGGTGGTGCAGGAGCAGGCGATCGGCACCGACCTCGGAGGGAAGTACGTGCTGGTGGTGGATGATCAGAACGTCATCGATCAGCGTTACGTGACCCTGGGGGCGAGACAGGATGACGGGACCATCGAGGTCGTCGAGGGACTCGACGGCACCGAGCGGTACATCGTCGTAGGGATGCTACGGGCCCGTCCCGGGTTCCCGGTCACGCCCCAGACCGAAGCTGAAGCCGCCACTGCGGCGCAGGCTGCGACCTCGGTCGAGGAGAACTGAGCCGTGGGTGCGTTCAGCTCGATGTTCATCAATCGTCCCATCTTCGCGATGGTGATCTCGATCGTGATCGTGCTGCTCGGCGGGCTGGCGATCCCGCTCCTGCCGGTGGCGAGCATGCCCGACATTACGCCGCCGACCGTCAAGATCTCCACCACGTACCCCGGTGCCAACGCGCAGGTCGTCGAGGAGACGGTCACCAGTCCGATCGAGCAGCAGGTGAACGGCGTCGAGAACATGATCTACATGTCGTCGATCAGTTCCAGCGACGGCAGCATGAGCATCACGGTCACGTTCCGGATCGGGACCGACCCCGACATGGCCGCGGTGCTGACGCAGAACCGGGTTGCCATCGCCGAGCCGCTCCTGCCCGAGGAGGTCAAGCGTCAGGGCGTGAAGGTCGAGAAGCAGTCGACCAGCATGGTGCTGGCGGTCGTGCTCAACGCGCCAGACGGCCGGTACGACGACATCTTTCTCAGCAACTACGCCACCACACAGGTCAAGGACGTGCTGGCGCGCATCCCCGGTGTCGGAAGCGTGATGATCTTCGGGGCCAAGGATTTCGGCATGCGGGTGTGGATCGATCCCGCCAAGCTAAGGTCCCGCGGCCTCACGACCGACGAGATCGTCGGCGCGCTGCGCGAGCAAAACGTTCAAGTAGCGGCAGGGCAGATCGGCGCCCCTCCGATCGAGACGGGCCAACAGTTCCAGTACAACATCAACACCCTCGGGCGCCTCACCGATCCCGCGCAATTCGAGAACATCATCGTCAAGACGGGTGCCGAGGGCGAGTTGGTCCGGCTGCGCGACGTGGCCAGGATCGAGCTGGGATCGCAGAACTACTCGTGGTACGCCGAGATGGACGGGCGCCCGACGAGCATGATCGGGATCTACCAGCTGCCGGGTGCGAATGCCGTCGAGGTCGCCGACGGGGTCAAGCAGGCGATGGCCACCCTGGAGACGCGGTTCCCGGAGGGGCTCGCGTGGGCCGTGCCGTACGATTCGACCCGTTACATCACCCAGTCGATCAAAGAGGTGATCACCACGCTGCTGATGGCGGTGGTGCTGGTCGTGGCGGTGGTGTTCATCTTCCTGCAGGATTGGCGTCCCACGCTCGTGCCGACCGTTGCAATCCCGGTTTCGCTCATCGGCACCTTTGCCGTCCTGTTGGCGGCGGGCTTCTCGATCAACAACCTGAGCTTGTTCGGCCTCATCCTCGCCATCGGCATCGTGGTGGACGACTCGATCATGGTGACCGAGAACACGATGCGGATCATGGACGAGGAGGGTTTGCCGCCCAAGGAGGCGGCCAGCAAGACGATGTACGAGGTGGGGGGCGCAGTCGTGGCGACGACGCTGGTGCTGCTCGCGGTATTCGTCCCGACGATGATCATGCCGGGACTCACCGGACGGCTGTACAAGCAGTTCGCGGCGACCATCTCCGTCGCCACGGTACTGTCGTCCGTCAATGCGCTGACGCTGAGCCCGGCGCTCTGCGGCCTGGTGCTGCGGCCAGCCGGTGGCGACCGGCGCAAGGGGCGGTTCTTTACCTGGTTCGATGCGAAGTTCGACGCCTTGTCCGGGCGCTACATGGGCATCGTCAACGCCATTCTGGGCAAGACCCGGGCGATGGTGCTGGCCTTCGGTGTGATGCTCGCGCTGATGGTGCTGGGCTTCGGCAGGGTGCCGGGCGGCTTCGTCCCCAACGAGGATGAAGGCTACTTCTTCGTCAATGCCGAGCTCCCGCCGGGGGCCTCCCTCGAGCGCACGCGCGCCGTGATGAACCGGGTCAACGCCGTCTACGGTGACCTGGAGGGCGTGCAGAACGTGCTAACGGTGGGCGGCTACTCGCTGCTCAACGGCACGGCGGGCTCGAACTACGGCTTCAGCATCGTCACACTCGATCACTGGGACGATCGGCCTGGCCTGGCGCTGTCGCTCTGGGGGCTGATGCGTCAGTCGGCGCCGCAGCTCGCCCAGATCCGGGAGGGCATCGTCTTCCCGTTCGCGCCCCCCCCGATTCAGGGGCTCGGAGCGGCCGGCGGTTTCGAGATGCGGCTGCAGGACCTCGGCGGGGTCGGACTGCTGCAGCTCGAGACGTTCGCCAACGACCTGGTGGCGGCCGGCAACGCGAGCCCAGTGCTCACGCGACTGAACCAGAACTTCCGGGCGAACGTGCCGCAGCTCTTTGCCGCGGTCGATCGGGAGAAGGTCAAGACGCTCGGGGTGCCGCTCCAGTCCGTCTTCAGCACCCTGCAGGCCAACCTCGGATCAGCCTACGTCAACGACTTCAACCTGTTCGGGCGAACCTGGCGGGTGATGGTCCAGGCCGACCAGCAGTTCCGCGCCACGGCCGACGACATCCGGCGGCTCGAGGTGCGCGACCTCGCCGGGAACATGATCCCGCTCGGCACGGTCGTGTCCGTCAGGGACACGGTGGGCCCGCAGGTGATCCTGCGGTACAACCTGTTCCGCTCGGCGACGGTGACGGGATCGCCCGAGTCCGGGTACTCGGACGGCCAGGCCACGGACGAGATCGAGGCCGTTGCAGCCCAGGTGCTGCCGGCCCAGATGGGCTTCGAGTGGTCGGGCGTGACGTACCAACAGAAGGAAGCGGGCAACCTCGCGCCGATCATCTTCAGCCTGGCTATCATCTTCGCCTTCCTCTTCCTGGCGGCGCAGTACGAGAGTTGGGCCAACCCGCTGTCGGTCATGCTGTCGGTGCCGATGGCGATCCTGGGCGCGGTGACCCTGACCCTGCTGCGCGGGTTCATCCAGCCGATGGAGAACAACGTCTATATGCAGATCGGCATCGTGCTGCTGATCGCGCTGTCGGCGAAGACGGCGATCCTCATCGTCGAGTTCGCCAAGCAGCAGCACGAGAAGGAAGGCAAGCCGTTACTCGAGGCGGCATCGACCGCCGCCCGGCTCCGCTTCCGTCCGATACTCATGACGGCGTTCTCGTTCATCCTCGGGGTGATTCCGCTGGTGATCGCGAGCGGCGCGGGCGCGCGCAGCCGGGTGTCGCTCGGCACGGCGGTGTTCGGCGGCATGCTGATCTACACGATCCTCGGGGTGTTCTTTATCCCGGTGTTGTACGCGGTGGTCGAGCAGGGGTGGGGCAGGTTGAGGGGCAAGAAGGTACAGGCGTGAGTAGGGCTGCACATGCCGGATATCGCCCGCGCCAGCGTGCTCGAGGCCAAGGCGAAACCCGTACCCTCGTGGCAAGTCGGTCGCGACCGCGTACGTGGCAGTTGCATCACAGACCGGGGGTCGGGAACCTCCGGAGAACTGGAGGGGACATGCGTCGCATCGTATCGCTGGCACTCTCGCTCGTTCTGGTCGCCACCACCGCTGTCCAGGCGCAGGGGGCGTTCGTGGCCGTCTCAGGCGGGGCGACGCTCGGCGACCTGTACGGGGGAGTGGTCAACACCGATTCGCGCTGGGGCGGGACCGCCGGCATCTCCCTTGGCTACCGGAACTTCAACTACCTCGTCACCGAGTTGGAAGGCAACTGGGTGCAAAAAGGCGGCGGCGACACCCGCATCGATTACATCGAGATCCCGTTGTTGTTCGGCGGCATTGCGCAGGCCGCCAACGGACTGGGCGCGCGGCTGTATACCGGGATCGGGATCGCCTTTCCGATCTCGTGCAAGTCGGACGCGGTACAGCTGGCGTGCGATACCAAGAAGGGGACCGAGTGGGCCTGGCCGATCGGCCTGCAGGTGGGACGGTGGCTGGGGCCGAACCGGTTCGTCGCGCTAGACGCCCGCTATTCGATCGGGCTGTCGGATGCCTTTGACACGTCGCTCGCGACGAACCGCTCCTGGCAGTTCCGCGCCTTCGTGGGCTTCCCGATTGGGCAGTGAGGAATCGGGCCGGCTGCCGTTAGATTACGCCAGGCAATCAAGGAGACATGATGCGACTACAGGCTGCATGCAGTATTGGAGCCATACTCCTGCTCACGTCCTGCCAGGCGGCGAGCTTCGATCCCGAGGACCCGGAGATCATCGCTGCGATCGACTCCGTCATGCAATCCGTGATGGCCGGAGCGGCGGCGGCGGACGTCGATCAGGTGCTGGCGGCCGCCGAAGGGGAGGGAGAGTTGACGTTCATCACCGGTGAGGTGATGCTAACCGGGCTGGAGACGATTCGCGCGCGGTTCGAGGACAGCTATGCACCCATCCAGAGCCAGCAGCAGGAAGTCCTGGAGAAGCGTGTACGGATTCTGAGCCCGGACGTCGCCGTCGTGATGGCGGTGGCGGAGGGGACCTACACCGACAAGGCCGGATGGACGTCCGACCCCGTGGGGATCGGGACGACGCTCGTGTTCGTGCGTGAGAACGGCCAGTGGCGTATCCGGCACGCCCATCAGTCGATCGTGCGGTGAGGATGCCGTGCGTAATCAAGAGATGGCAATGATGGCAAGGAGTTTCCCCATGCGCAGTTCACTACTCGCTGCCGCGCTCGCACTCGCCCTTGCGGTGCCTGCGGCGGCCCAAGTCGCGACGACCCAGCAGGCGGCGCCCCCCGCGCCGACTCTTTCGCAGATCGGGATGTTCATTTACCCGGCGCAGGACCAAACCCCGGAGCAGCAGCAGGCCGACGAGGCATCGTGCGCGGAGTGGGCCGAGGCTCAGACAGGTCTGACGCTCCAGGCGGGTTCGGTGGACCTGGACGCGGCGGCCCAGGCCGCGCAGCAGCAGGCAGCACAGGCAACCCAGGGAGCGGCCGTCGCCGGAGCGGCGCGAGGTGCCGTTGCCGGCGTCGCCATCGGCGCGATTGCCGGTGACGCGGGCAAGGGCGCGGCGATCGGGGCCGTGGCCGGCGCAATGGGTGGCCATCGTGCGAGGAAATCAGCGACCGCCCAGGCAGGGCAGCAGGGAGCGGCTCAAGCCCAGGCGCAGAACGAGCAGGCGCTCGATACGTTCAAGAATGCCGCTGGTGCCTGCCTCGAGGCACGGGGGTACACGGTGAGGTAGGGGCCGAGAGGGCGCGCAGGAAGGGTGGGCTCGGCTCGCTTGTTCCTGTGCGTCCGGCCCTCCCGGCGCGGCCGGCGTCTCACCCGTCGCCCGACTTCTTCAGTACCGTAGCCAACATGCCCAAACTCGCCGCGCGCCGGTTCGACGCCGTGCTGTTCGATCTCGACGGCGTCCTGACCTCCACGGCTCGCGTGCACGCCGCCTGCTGGAAGCGGATGTTCGACGAGTACCTCGAGCGCCGCACCGCCACGACCGACGAGCGGTTCGAGCCCTTCAGGATCGAGACCGACTACAAGCGCCACGTTGACGGCCGGCCCCGCTACGACGGCGTGCGTGAGTTCCTCGCCTCACGCGGCATCACACTCCCTAAGGGCGCTGCATCCGATCCCCCAGCCGCCGAGACAGTGTGCGGCCTCGGCAACCGGAAGAACGAGCTGTTCCACCAGATGCTCGCGGTCGAGCCGCCCGAGGTGTACCCGGGCTCGCTGTCTTTCGTACATACACTGCGTGAGCACGGGGTCCGGACGGCGGTCGTGTCGGGCAGCCGCAACGCAGGTCCGGTGCTGGCAGCGGCGGGAATCGCGCAGCTGTTCGAGGTGCGCGTGGATGGGCTCACGGCCGCCGAGCGTGGGCTGGCCGGCAAGCCCGCGCCGGATACCTTCCTTGAAGCTGCCCGCCTGCTGGCGGTCGAGCCCTCGCGCGCGGTGGTGATCGAGGACGCCGCGTCGGGCGTGACGGCCGGCCGGGCCGGAGGCTTTGGGCTGGTCGTCGGCGTCGCGCGGGAGGGTGGGCAGGCAGACCTTCGCGAGCATGGCGCCGACATGGTCGTGGCTGACCTTGCCGAGCTCGAGGTGACGGACGACAACCACGAGGCCTGACGCATGATCTCACGCCGACACGTGCTGCCTCCCGTCGACATCTACCCGGACAACGACTGGGCCATCGTGGAGCGGCGGTTCAGTCCGGAGTTCGTCGCGCAGAACGAGACGATCTTCGCCACGGCCAACGGGTACCTCGGGATGCGCGGGAACTTCTTGGAGGGCAGTCCCGCGTTCCAGGCGGGGACGTTCATCAACGGCTTCCATGAGACGTGGCCGATCCCCTATGGGGAGGAGGCGTACGGCTTCGCCAAGACGGGGCAGACCATGCTCAATGTCACCGACGCGAAGCTGATTCAGCTCTTCGTCGATGACGAGCCGTTCTACCTCCCGACCGCCAATCTGCTCGAGTACGAGCGTCGGCTCGACATGCGGGCCGGGACACTCGACCGGCACGTCCTGTGGGAGACCCCCGCCGGGAAGCAGGTCCTGATCCAATCCCGCCGCATCGTATCGTTCGAGCACCGACATATCGCGGCGATCCAGTACGACGTGACCGTGCTCAACTCCATGGCGCCGATCGCGATCGTGTCGACGATGCGCACGCCCACGGGGGGCCTGCCCACGAACAGTCACGACCCGCGCGCGGCCCGCCGGTTCGAGGAGCAGGTGCTCGAGCCGAAGGAGCACCGCACCGGTGAAGCACGTGCGGTGCTGGGGCTCCGCACGTGCCGCTCCGGGATGACGTTGGCCTGTGCCACGGATCACGTGATCGAGACGAGCAGTGCGTACACCGTCGACAACCGACTCGGCGACGACGAGGGTGAGGTGGTCATTCGCGTCGGAGCGGTACCGGGCGAGCGGATCCGGGTCGTCAAGTACATCGCGTATCACAGTTCGCACCGAGCGACGGCACGAGAGTTGTGCGACCGCGGCGAGCGGACCCTGGACCGCGCGGTACGTGACGGCATGGATGCACTGGTCGACAGCCAGGAGCGGTTCATGCAGGACTTCTGGCATCGCTGTGACGCGCAGGTCGATACCGGACAGCCCCGCGCACAGCAGTACATCCGGTTCAACCTGTTCCACATCCTCCAGGCCTCCGGTCGCGCAGAGGGCGGCGGCATCGGCGCCCGTGGCCTCACCGGTCAGACATATGAGGGCCACTACTTCTGGGACGCGGAGATCTACGTGCTGCCGTTCCTGATCTACACGGCACCCCGGATCGCGCGGAATCTCCTGTGGTTCCGCTACACGCAGCTCGACAAGGCACGGGCGCGGGCCCGCGAGGTGAACAACAAGGGTGCGCTCTTTCCCTGGCGCACCATCACCGGCGAGGAGGCGTCGGCGTTCTTCCCGGCCGGCACGGCGCAGTACCACATCGATGCCGACATCATGTACGCGCTCGAGAAGTACGTGGAGGTCACCGGCGACCGCGACTTCCTGTGGGACTACGGCGCGGAAATGCTGGTCGAGACGGCGCGGTTGTGGGAGGATCTCGGCGGCTACCCCAGAGGTCCGGAAGGGGAGTTCCACATCCAGGGCGTCACGGGGCCCGACGAGTACACCGCGCTCGTCAACGACAACGCCTACACCAATCTCATGGCGCGCCACAACCTGCGGTTCGCGATCCAGACGGTCGAGGAGATCCAGCGCAACGACAAGGAGCGGTTCGCCACGCTTATGCGCCGGACGGGGCTGCGCGTCGCGGAGATCAGCGAATGGAAGGTGGCCGCCGAGCGCATGTACATCCCGTACGACGCCGAGCGCCGCATTCACCCGCAGGACGAGAACTTCCTCGAGAAGGAGGTGTGGGATCTGGCGAACACACCGGTGGAGGACTTTCCGCTCCTGCTGCACTACCACCCGCTCGTCCTGTACCGGTACCAGGTGATCAAGCAGGCGGACGTCGTGCTCGCCATGTTCCTCTTGGGTGACGAGTTTTCCCGCGAGCAGAAGCGCCGCAACTTCGAGTACTACGATCCGCTCACGACCGGCGACTCCTCACTGTCGGCGAGCATCCAGAGCATCGTTGCGGCCGAGATCGGCGACCCGGAGAAGGCATATGACTACGCAGTCGAGGCTACCGTCATGGACCTCGCTGACGTCGGCGGAAACGTGAAGGACGGGGCCCACATCGCATCGATGGGCGGCACCTGGATGGCGCTCGTCTACGGCTTCGCCGGGATGCGCGACTACGATGGCAGGATCTCGTTCCGACCGCGCAACATCCCACGGCTCAAGAAGCTGGGCTTCCCGCTCCAGGTTCGGGGTCAGGTCCTCCGTGTCCAGATCGACGACGATCTCGTGACCTACCGTCTCGAACAGGGCCAGGGGATGACGATCGAGCACTGCGGGGAGGAGATCACTCTCCGCGCGAACGAGCCGGTGACGCGACCGGTCGCGCAGGAGTAGCAGAATGTCGAATAGCCAACACTGAATGGGGGAATGTCGACGTGACACGCCCGGACACTCGTGATTCCCCCACTCGCTATTCGTTATTCGCTGTTCCCTCTGGCTTTTCCCCCAGTACGTCCTCCACCGACAGCACCCCTACCCGGCCGAGGTTCAGCGCCCGGATGCCGGGCTCGATCGTCTCCCGGTCGCCGACGATCACGATCGCGAACCGATCCGGGGTGATGTATCTGCGGGCCACGTCCTGTACGTCGCGTTCGGTCACGGCCAGGATGCGATCGACGTAGTGGTTCAGGTAGTCGCGGGGTAGGTCGTACTCGACGATCTCCTCGAGACTCCTGGCGATGCCCCTGACCGACTGGAACGCCGCCGGAAAGCCCAGAGCCTCGTAGTTCTTCGCGCGGGTCAGCTCCTCCGCGGGCACGGGTTGCCTGATCGCGTCGAACTCCTTGAAGAACTCCTGCAGGGCGTCGGCCGTCACGTCGGTCTGCACCGCGGACGATGCGAGAAACGGCCCCGGGAGGGTCCGATAGCCGAACGACGATCCGGCCCCATAGGTCCAGCCCTTGTCCTCCCGCAGGTTCTGGTTGAGTCGCGACGTGAACGACCCGCCGAGTACGGTGTTCAGCACCTGCAGGGCAAAGTACTCGTCGGTCAGACGCGGCGCGGCAATCCGGCCAATGCGGATCTCGCTCTGAGGCGCACCCGGCTTGTCCACCAACAGCACTTCCCGCTCTCTCACGGGCGGTACGGTGGGGAGACCTGTGGCCGGGACGTCCCCGGTCGCCCAGCCGCCGAATACCTGCTCGAGCTGAGACTCGATCACGTCACGCGTGAGGTCTCCCACCACGATCACGGTCGCGTTGTTGGCCGTGAAGTAGTCGGCGTGGAACCGGCGCAGGTCGTCGACGCCCAGGGCGTTGATGGAGGCGACGGTGCCCAGCGGCGTGTTGCCGTAGGGGTGCTCGCCGTACAGCGCGCGGGCGAACAGCACCGATGCGATCGCCCGTGGCTCGTCGAAGGCTTGGAGCAGTGAGGTGAGGCGGCTCGCTCGCTTGCGCTCGAGCTCGTCCGGAGGGAACGTGGGTCGCAGGACGACGTCGGCGAGGAGTGGCAGCGCGTCGTCGAGCTTGTCCACGGCCACGTAGAGCGAGGCGGTCGTGCTGCTCGTGCCGGCCCCGGTTGACAGCCGGGCGCCGAGGAAGTCCACCGCGTCGGCCAACGCGAGGGCATCGCGGTCGCCCGCGCCCTCGTCGAGCATGTCTCCTACCATCGAAGCGAGACCGATCCGCTCCGCCGGATCGTTCGCCGTACCCACGCCCACGAGCACCGTGACCTGGACCACCGGTACTTGATGCTTTTCCATGAGCATGACCGGTAGCCCGTTGCCGAGCGTGAACTCCTGGATCGCCGGCAGCGTGAGCGTCGGCGGCTCCTCGAGCGGGGGTGGCGCGGTGCGGTCCGGCTGCTGTGCCGTTACGGGGAATGCAGCGGCGATCGCGAGCAGAGAAAGAGTCGTAGTCTTCATGTTCGTCACTCGCTCACCGGCCGGCCGGCCGCCAGTTCGGGCTTCCCCTCGGGCACGATGCTCAGGATCACGCGGGCGTCGTTGCGCAGGTACGTCTGCACCATTGCCTGTATGTCTACCGGCACGACGGCCCGGTAGCGCGCGAGGTCTTCGTTGAAGTAGTCGGGATTCCCGGTACGGAAGTGATAGTTGTTGAGCCGGTCGGCCTTGCCGAGGATCGACTCGAGTTGGGACAGGAAGCCCGCCTTGTTCTGGTTGACCGCGCGCTGGACTTCGCGGTCGGCGGGGCCCTCGGCCTTCAGGCGATCCAGTTCCTCCTGGATCAGTCCCTCGATCTCGGTGAGGCCATGCCCGCTGCGTGCAGTCGCGATGATGCAAAACTCCGACTGTAGCTCGGCCGAGCTCTGATACGCGCTCACGTCCTGCGCGACCTGCAGATCGTACACGAGGCGCTTGTAGAGCCGAGCGTTCTTCCCGCCGGCCAGCACGTCACCCGCGATCTCGAGCTCGGCGTCTCCGGGCGCAAAGATCGGCGGCGACAGCCAGCACATGTACAACCGCGGCAGCTGCACGCGGTCCTCCAGCACGATCCGCTTCTCCTCAGTGAGCGAGGCGGCCGGACCGTCGAGCGGTCCGACTGGCGGGCCGGCCGGGACGTCGCCGAACCAGTGCTCGATCAACCGCTTCGTTTCCTCCGGATCGATGTCGCCCGCGATCACCAGGCCTGCATTGCTCGGCGCGTAGTAGGTCCGGTGAAACTGGACCACGTCCTCGTAGCTCGCTGCCGACAGATCTTCCTGCGAGCCGATCACCGGCCAGTGATAGGGATGCTCCGGGGGATAGAGGTTCTCGCTGAGCGTCAGGTACGCGAGCCCGTAGGGCCGATTCTCGTAGCTCTGGCGGCGCTCGTTCTTCACCACACCTCGCTGGCCGTCCACCTTCTCGGGCGACATGGCATCCAGCAGGAACCCCATGCGATCGGACTCGAGGAAGAGGGCGAGCTCGAGCGCACTCCGCGGTACCATCTCGTAGTAGTTGGTCCGGTCCGTGGTGGTGGAACCGTTGTTGAAGCCGCCGGCCGCTTCGAGCCACTCGTCGAACGCACCCTCGGGCACGTTACCGGACCCTTCGAACATGATGTGCTCGAACAGGTGGGCGAAACCGGTGCGACCCGGTGCCTCGCGCGCCGAGCCGACGTGGTACCACACGTTGACCGCCACCATCGGTGTGCTGTGATCTTCGTGCAGCATCACCGTCAGGCCGTTCGGGAGCACCATCCGTTCGTATGGCACGGTCAGGACTCCGTCCTGCGCGCCGACGCTCGCTCCCGCAAGCAGGAGTGCGGCAGTGAGGGTGACCAGCAGCCTCATGTTGGATGCCTCGGTTCGATGTCAGCTGTGAAATCGCGCGTGTCCACCGGAGGATTGCCCGGCGGAGGAAGGATAGTCGGTCATTCCCCCGTTGGATATTGGGGATCGGGTCTTCCCCCTGGGATCGCCCGGCCCGCGACTGCCCTTACCATCTGCTCCTCCATGCGGTCGGCGAGATCGGTGAGCTCTTGTCGTCTCTTGTCGTAGGTGCTCACGAAGATCGTGCGCGCGAGGCCGTAGGCTCCGGCGATCCAAATCAGGGCACCGGCGACCCCGGCGAGCGGGTTGCTCAGGTTCTCGGCGGCGATGGCGATCCACGCGATGCCCAGGCCACCCCCGCCGCCGCCGACCATACCGCCATACAGTCCGCCTGCCATGTTGGCCATCTGCTCTTCGATCCGGAGCCGGGTCTGACCGTCGCGGGCGGACACCGTGATCTGCACGTTCCGCCCGGTACCCTGGCCCGGTGGGGACGTGCTCCAGGTGAGGGAACTTCCCAGGGTCCCGACCAGCCCCACCGTCCCGAGCACAATCCGAATCTCCTCTACGAGATAGGGAAACTCGCGAACCGGCACCTCGCCGGGGATCGTCCGGTCGATGACGATCTTCGTGCGTCGACCTGAAAGCCACGTCCACTTGCTCGGTGACTCGGGCAGCGGCCGTGACCCTGACCGCTGGATGTCCCGCGCGGCGGCGCGAACATCCGCCGGGGGAATACCGGCCTCGGCCGCCACACGCTCGACACCCCCGACCGAGAGAGCGCCCTCTTCGGTGTCGCGTGCTGCCTCGAGCTCGGCGGCCCGCCCGATGATCTGTCGCATCTCGTCGGCACCGTAGCGCTCCCGCCGGTTCCGCGCAGCGGCCAGACTGTCGACGAACGCGCTCGGCGTCTCGAAGCGGTCCGCGGAGCGGAGCGCGAGTGCCTGGACGAGCACCTGCTCGATCGAGCCGGACAGCCGGTCGAGCCGCTCGCGGTGATCGGGCAGCGCGTCCATGAATCGCCCGAGGCGAGCCGCGTCCTCCGTGACCCACAGGCCAGGTGTGTCCCCGATCAGCATCTCGTAGACGACGCAGGCGAGACTGAACACGTCGCTGCGTGCGTCGAGCTCGCGAACGCCGGCCGCCTGCTCGGGGCTCATGTACCCTGGCGTGCCGAGCCCGAAGCCGGTCCGGGTCAGCCGGGCGCCTCCCGCCGTGTGTACCGCCCGCGCAATGCCGAAGTCGGCGACCATCGGGTGCCCTTCGGCGAAGAGGATATTCTCGGGCTTGATGTCGCGGTGCACGATGCCTCGCCGATGCGCGTAGGTGAGGGCATCGGCGACGGGCCGGGCCACGGGGAGTGCCTCGTCGATGGGCATCGTCCCGTGTCGGCTGAGCAGCGTGCGCAGGGAGCCGCCCTGGATGAACGGCATGACATAGTAGAGGAAGGAGTCCGCCTCGCCCGAGTCGTGTAACGGTACGATGTGCGGATGCGTCAGGCCCGCCGCGATCTCTATCTCCGTGAGGAACCTGGTGCTGCCAAGCGACGCAGCCAACTCCGACTCGAGCACCTTCACCGCCACTTCGCGGCGGTGTCGCAGATCCTCCGCGAGGTAGACGGTTGCCATGCCGCCACGCCCGATTGACCGCTCCAGCCGGTAGCGATCGGCTAGCGCGGCGGCAAGCGGGTCGGGAATGCCACTCATGCTCGCAGTGCGGTCCGTTCCGGTGACGGGCAGCGACCGATGCTCCCGTCCCTCATAGGTAGGGGCTGCCGAGAGGACAGTGACGGGCCGTGCGCTACGGTTGCTGCTGCAGTCGCTCCTTGGTGACGATGTCGACGATGATCTCGATGAGCTTGTCGCGGGCAGTGTCGACCTCCTGCTGCCGCGTCACCTTGCTCTCGAGCGGCTTGAACTTCTCCCGTTCGATCACGGCTTGCTCGAAATTTCGCAGGCGCTCGTGGATTCGTGAGAGGTATTCCTTACCGATGCTCGCGTTCATGACCCGGCTCTCCTGGTCGAGTGGTCCTGCTCCTCAGATACCATCGTGGGTGGGAATCGGCAAGGGCGCTCCCTTGCTGGCGTCCCACGTTGGGTCCCACCCTGGAAGACCCGCCGATGTCGAATCTTGTAAGTGGTTGAGATAGAAGCGCTTGGCTGGGTTCGCGAGATTCATCATTCAAACTTCATGCTTTCTTACTGTACCTCGCCTCCATTCTAAATGCCGCTGGGGAAGCTCGGCTTTACGGCTCGACCTCGGTTCGACGGTGCCGCTTCGTCCCCTCCCGAGGCCGGGAGCCCCACACGGTGGGCCGCCGTGGCAGCCGGCGTAGCCGCTGCCGCTCAACAGCGACAACTCAAGATCGGAGTGCGGGTATGTTCTATCCGTCGTCCCATCCGTGGGTCGAAGGCGAGACGTTGGCGGACCATCTCGAGCAACGGGGGGTGAGCCGCCGCGATTTCGTCACGTTCTGTGCAGAGGTGGGTGCCGTTCTCGGGCTCGGCAGCGCGCTGACGCCGAAGCTCGTCAAGGCCCTCCAGCAGACGCAGCGGCCCTCCGTCGTATGGCTGCAGTTGCAGGAATGCACCGGCTGTGTCGAGAGCGTGATCCGCACCGGGGAGCCGACCATCGGGAATCTGGTGCTGGACCTGATCTCGCTCGACTACAATCACACCTTGATGGCCGCGGCCGGGCATGCCGCCGAGAGCGCCATGCACGACGCGATGGAAGCGCATCGCGGCGAGTATCTCCTCGTGGTGACCGGCTCGGTGCCGCTGAACGAGGACGGGATCTACACCACCATCGGCGGGCGAACAGCCAGAGAGATCCTGATCGAAGGCGCCGAGGGCGCCGCCGCGATCATCGCCGTCGGCGCGTGCGCGCATTGGGGCAACATCCAGGCGGCGCGCCCCAATCCCACCGGGGCAGTCGGGGTCTCGGACGTGATTCGCGACAAACCGGTGGTGAACATCGCCGGCTGTCCCCCGATCGCGGATGTCGTGACGGCAACGGTTGCGCACTTCCTCACGTTCAATCGGCTACCCCAACTGGATGGCGACGGCCGACCGCTGTTCGCGTACGGCAAGCGGATTCACGACCAGTGTCCGCGACGCGCGCACTTCGACGCGGGCCAGTTCGTCGAGACGTTCGACGACGAGGCGGCGAGAAAGGGGTGGTGTCTGTACCGCACGGGCTGCAAAGGTCCAGCGAGCTTCTCGCCGTGCCCGATTCTGCAGTGGAATCAGACGACGAGCTGGCCCATTGGCGCCGGACATCCGTGCATCGGCTGCACCGAACGGGGTTTCTGGGATCAGATGACACCGTTCTACGGCCGGCTGCCGGACGTTGCCGGGTTCGGTGTCGAGGGACGGGTCGACATGATCGGTGGAGCGGTTGCGCTCGGGGTGACAGCAGGTATCGCAGCACACGCGGTGGCCACCGGGATCCACCGCGCTCGGCAGCGGCGCGCACTCCCCGTCGTTGAGCAGAGCCAGACCCCGAAGGGAGGCAGCCATGGCGAGAACTAAGGTCGTTGTCGACCCCATTACGCGCATCGAAGGGCACTTGCGTATCGAGGTGCAACAGGAAGACGGTCGGATCGCCGATGCCTGGGCGTCGTCGACCCAATTCCGCGGCATCGAGCTGATCATGCAGGGGCGCGATCCGCGTGACGCGTGGGCCTTCACGCAGCGTATCTGCGGCGTATGCACGGTCGTGCACGCTGTTGCCTCGCTACGGGCCGTGGAGGATGCTCTCGACATCCGCATTCCCCCGAATGCCAATACGATCCGTAACCTCGTGCACGGCATGCAGTTCGTGCAGGACCACGTGATCCACTTCTACCACTTGCACGCGCTAGACTGGGTGGACGTGGTCAGCGCCCTGTCGGCGAATCCGGAGGGCACTGCCAGGATTGCGCGGTCCATCTCACCGTGGCCCAACAACTCCGCGACCCATTTCGCGGAGGTGCAGAACCGGGTGCGCCGGTTCGTGGAAAGCGGGCAACTCGGCATCTTCACGAACGGTTACTGGGGACACCCGGCGTACAAGCTGCCGCCCGAGGTGAACCTGCTCGCTGTGGCGCACTACCTGGAGGCCCTCGACTGGCAGCGGGACGTCATCCGCCTGCACGCGATCTTCGGTGGGAAGAATCCACACCCGAACTTCGTCGTCGGTGGGATGGCGTCGGCCATCAACTTGGACAGCACGGCCACGATCAACGCGGCTCGCCTGACCGACATCCAAGGCATGATCACCAGAGCGCGCCAGTTCGTGGAGCAGGTGTACTGGCCGGATCTGTTGGCGGTTGCATCGTTCTACAAGGAGTGGGCGAGTATCGGCGGCGGCGTGGGCAACTATCTCACCCCCGGAGAGTTCCCCGAGGACGACGTTCGCAACCTCGATTCCCTGTACTTCCCCCGTGGCATCATCGTCGGCAAGAACCTGAACGAGGTGCTGCCGTACGACCACACGAAGGTGAAGGAGTACATCACCCACTCGTGGTACGAGTACGAGGGCGGCGACGAGGTGGGGTTGCACCCCTACGAAGGTGAGACCAAAGCCCGGTACACGGGACCGCCGACGCCGTGGGAATACCTCCAGGACGAGGACAAGTACACCTGGATGAAGGCACCACGGTACGACGGCATGCCAATGGAGGTCGGTCCGCTCGCAAGGGCGCTCGTGGCGTACGCCTCCGGGCACGAAGGCGTGCAAGAGCTCGCCAACGAGGCGCTTGGTAGGCTCGAGGTCGGACCGGCGGCTTTGTTCTCGACCCTCGGCCGCACGGCGGCGCGCGGCATCGAGACGGTGCTGCTCGCCAGACGGATGGAGCAGTGGTTCAACGATCTCATTACGCGCGTGCGCAGTGGTGATACGGCGACCTTCACCAAGGACAACTGGGACCCCTCCTCCTGGCCGGCCACCGCGCAGGGATACGGCTACCTCGACGCCCCGCGCGGCTCGCTCGGGCACTGGGTGCAGATCGAGAACGGCAAGATCTCCCGATATCAGTGCGTAGTGCCGAGCACGTGGAATTGCTCGCCGCGGGACGGCCAGGGGCAGATGGGACCGTACGAAGCTGCCTTGACCGACAATCATCCGCTGGTCGATCCCGAGCGGCCGCTCGAGATCCTGCGCACGATCCACTCGTTCGACCCGTGTATGGCGTGCGGCGTGCACGTGCTAGACGCCAACGGCGGGCTCGTCACGGAGGTGAAGGTGCAATGACCGAAGCCTCCGCACGTGTGCCGCTTGCAGCGGCCGTTGCCGAACAGGCGCCGGGATACCGATGGATCCTCCTGTGGCGTTGGCCGCTCCGGCTCACCCACTGGGTGTCCGCGGCGTGCATCCTCGTGCTCACCGTAACCGGGTTCTACATCGGCAACCCGTACTTCACGACGTGGGGCGAGGCCAGTGCGCACTACCTGATGGGCTGGGCGCGATTCATCCACTTCACCGCGGCGGCGATCATCGTGGGCGCGATGATCCTGCGGATCTACTGGCTGTTCGCCGGCGGTCGGTACGCGAGCTGGCGGGCACTGCTGCCGGTGCGGGGGAAAGACTGGGCCAACCTCGTGAGGACCGTGAAGTACTACCTGATGATCCGCCAAGAGGCGGCACCGCACTACCTTGGGCACCACCCCTTGCAACAGCTGAGCTATACCTCGATCTATGCGCTCGTGATCATTCACGTGGTGACCGGCTTCGCGATGTACGGGATGTCGAATCCCGGCGGGATCATCTACACGATGTTCGCTTGGGTGGGACCGCTGTTCGGCGGTATCCAGAATGCTCGGTTCTGGCACCACATCCTCACGTGGGTCCTGGTCTGGTTCATTCCCCTCCACGTGTACTTGGCGTTCCGTGCAGACGTGGTCGATCGTGAAGGGGAGATGTCGTCGATCTTCAGCGGAGGACGGTTCGTTCGGACGGATGTGAAGTTCGAGGATGAGTAGTCCGCCTTCGGGCGCTGGGACCGTCGTCATCGGCTTGGGCAGTCCGCTCATGGGTGACGACGGTCTCGGCCTCGTGGCGCTGGAGCAACTCCGTGGGGGCTGGCGGTTCGATCCGGCCCCCACGCTCGTCGATGGTGGCACGTGGGGCATGAACTTGCTCCACGACATCGAGGATGCCGAGCGGGTGCTGCTGATCGACGCCATCAATGCCGATGCCCCGCCCGGTACGTTGATTGCGCTCCAGCGGGAAGACCTGCCCCGGTTCTTCGCGATGAAGCTCTCCCCCCACCAGATCGACATGAAGGAAGTTCTCGCTGTCGCGGAACTTCGGGGTACGCTTCCGGATCGGACGGTGGCCATTGGGCTCCAGCCGGAGCGTGTCGAGCTGTCCACCGAGCTGAGCGAGGTCGTGCGGGATGGCGTCCCCTCCCTGGTGGCCCGTATCATTCGTCAACTCGAGGAGTGGGGACATCGGGCCGAGCCGCTGACCTGACGGAGCATCCTGCGCGTGCACGAGATGAGCCTGGCGCTTGAAGTGTGCCGTATCGCGAAGCGCCACGTTTCCAGGGAACAGCTGGAGCAGATCGTGGAAGTCGGCATCGAGGTCGGCGATCAATCCGGCGTGGAGCCCGACAGCTTGGAGTTCTGGCTGGAGTCGATGCTGACGACCCCGCCGTTCAAGCAGGGGCGTCCCGTCATTACACGGGTCCGCGGCGACGTGCTGCGCGTGAGCTACCTGGAGGTGGACGATGGCCGTCCGGACGATTGAGGTCCGTGAGCGGGTGATGGCGAAGAACGACGAGCTTGCCGCGGGTGTCCGAGCGGTACTCGCCGAGCACCGGATTCCGGCATTCAACCTGGTCTCCGGCCCGGGCTCCGGGAAGACGACCCTGCTCGAGCGGACCCTGGCCGCATTGGGGAGCGAGATGCGCATTGCGGTGGTCACCGGTGATGTCCAGACACAGAACGATGCCGATCGGCTGGCGGCCCACACCGAGCGGTTGGTGCAGGCGGTGGTGACCGGGGGTGCCTGTCACCTCGACGCCCGCCAGATTCAGTCGGCCCTGGAAGCGATCGACCTCGGCGACACGGACCTCCTGTTCGTCGAAAACGTCGGCAATCTCGTATGCCCGGCGAGCTGGGACCTTGGCGAGCGCGCGAAGATCGTGCTGTTCTCGGTGACCGAGGGTGAGGACAAGCCGGCCAAGTATCCCAAGATGTTCCGCGAGTCCGCCTACTGTGTCCTGACGAAGATGGACCTCCTGCCGTACGTGCCGTTCGACGTTGCGCGAGCAGAATGGGAGGCCCGTGCGGTGAGTCCGGACATCGAGTTCTTCCACACCTCTGCCCGCACAGGTGAAGGCCTCGACGCGTGGCTCGATTTCCTGCGGGAACAGGTGCGCGAGAGCCGCGGGTGAACTCCGCGATCCACGTCAGTGTCACGGGCGTGGTACAAGGGGTCGGCTTCCGTCCGTTCATCCACCGATTGGCGGAGCGCAACGGACTGAGCGGATGGGTGCGCAACGAGGCCGGCGAAGTGCGAATCGTCGCTGAGGGGTCGGCCGACGGACTCCGCGCGTTCGTCGCCGCGATCGAGACCGAGGCGCCTCCGCTTGCGCGCATCGATCGACTCGACGTGAGGGATAGCTCGCCGGGTGGGCACGACGGCTTTCGCATTGTCGCGAGCGCCGACCAACCCGATCGGCGGCAGCCGGTGTCGCCGGACGTGGCATTGTGTACCGACTGCGAGCGTGAGCTGTACGATCCGGCCGACCGGCGCCACCGGTATCCCTTCATTACTTGCACGAATTGCGGACCGCGGTTCACGGTCATCGAGGCGATGCCGTACGACCGCGAGCGGACATCGATGCGGGTGTTTGCCCAGTGCGACGAGTGCCTGGCGGAATACCGCGATCCGGCGGACCGGCGGTACCACTCGGAGAGCAATTCCTGTCCAAGATGCGGGCCGCGGGTATGGGTGGAAGCGGCGGGACGGCGGGACGCCCGGACGCCGGGAGCGATGGGGAGAGTGCGTGCGTCCCCCAGCTCCGAGTCCGCACTGCGTGCTGCTGCGGAGGCGCTCGTCGCCGGTCACATCGTTGCGATCCGTGGGCTTGGCGGCTTCCATCTCGCCGTCGATGCGACGAACGAGCATGCAGTCGCGCGGCTCCGAGCGCGAAAGGCGCGCGAGGCAAAGCCGCTCGCCGTGATGGTGCGCACGGTACGGGATGCCGAGCGACTGGGTATGGTCGGGCCGGTCGAGCGGCAACTGCTGACGGTGGCGGAGCGACCGATCGTACTGCTTCGGCGGCATGAGACGTCCGGCCTGGCTGCGTCGGTAGCCCCCGGGCTCGACAGTGTGGGCGTGATGACGGCGTACACGCCACTGCATCATCTCCTGCTCGATCTGGTGGGACGCCCGCTTGTGATGACGAGTGGGAACCTGAGTGAAGAGCCCATCGCGACGGACAACGACGATGCCAGGGTGCGGCTCGGTGGGATCGCCGATCTCCTGGTGCTGCACGACCGAGAGATCGTGGCGCGCTACGACGACTCGGTCGTGCGACCGACCACGCAGGGCCCGGTCGTTCTGCGCAGGGCCAGGGGCTATGCGCCGCTGCCCCTGCGCCTTCCCGTCGCGGCACCTGTGCCGCTGGTAGCGGTAGGGCCCCACCTCAAGAACACGTTCACGATCGTGCACGGCGCGACGGCCTACGTGAGCCAGCACATCGGAGATCTGGAGAACCTCGAGACGCTGGAACACTTCCGCGACTCGCTGACGATGTTCCGCCGGCTGTTTCGTGTCGCACCAGAGGCCGTCGCCTGCGACCTCCATCCTGGTTACCTGTCCACCCGCGTCGCGGAGGAGCTCGATCTGGGTGAGCCGATTGCCGTGCAGCACCACCACGCACACATCGCGGCGGTGGCTGCGGAGCACGGGGTGACGGATCGGGTCGTCGGTATCGCGTACGACGGAACCGGTTACGGTGATGACGGCGCGGTCTGGGGCGGAGAGATCCTGGTTGCCGATCTGGCGAGGTACGAGCGGCGGTGCCGGCTGCGGTACGTGCCCCTCGCCGGTGGCGACCTCGCCGCACGACAGCCGTGGCGGGTTGCGTTGGGGTACCTGTCGCTCGCTCCAGGCGCGGCGGACGCGTTCTGCGCCGCCTTCGAAGGCGTGCCCGCCGACGAATTGGACCTGGTGCGGCAGCAGATTGGGCGGAAGCTGAACGCGCCGCCGGCGTCGTCGATGGGACGCCTGTTCGACGCGGCTGCCGCAGTGCTCGGCACCCGTCACCGGTGTCAGTACGAGGGACAGGCGGCCATGGAGTTGGAGTCTCTGGCGGGACGCCATCAAGGGGGTGAGCTTCCGTTCCCCGTGATCGACTCGGGCGACGGGACACTGGAGCTGGACCCGCTCCCCCTGCTCGTGGCGTTGGGCGAGCGACGGGCGGCCGGGAATCCGGTGGGTGAGCTGGCGGCCGCATTCCACGACGCCGTGGCCGGTGCGACCGTCGAGGCGACCCGCCGGGTAGCGGAGGGAACGGGGATAGATCAAGTTGCATTGGGGGGCGGCGTATTCCAGAATGCCCGCCTCCTCGACGGAGTCGCAGTCGGATTGTCAGCGGCTGGCTTCCGCGTGCTGGAGGCGCGGGCGCTGAGCCCCAACGACGGTGCGATCAGTTTCGGGCAGGCCGCGGTCGCGGCTGCACTCCTCCAGACGGCATAGCAGGAGCGGCGTATGTGTCTTGGTATTCCCGGGCGGATCGTCGAGATCACGGACGACGCGGGCCTCAAGATGGGCACCATCGACTTTGGTGGGGTGCGACGCGAGGTGTGCCTCGCGTATCTCGAGGACGACGTCAAACTGGGCGACTATGCGATCGTCCACGTGGGGTTTGCGATCTCGACGGTCGATGAGGACGAGGCGAAGCGCACCTTCGAGTTGCTGAAGGAGATGGGCGAGTTGGAGGAGCTGGAGTGGACCGGCGAGCCCTCGCCGTCGCCGAGCGACGGGCGGAGCCCGGGTGGCGCGTGAAGTACCTCAGCGAGTACCGCGACGCCGGTATCGCCAAGGCACTGGCGCGCCAGATCCGCGAGACGGCGTCCCGCCGATGGGTGCTCATGGAGGTCTGTGGCGGCCAGACCCACACGATCGTGAAGCAGGGGATCGACGCGCTGGTCGGTGAGGCCGTCGAGATGATCCACGGCCCCGGGTGCCCGGTCTGTGTCACGCCACTCGAGCAGATCGATCGGGCCCTGCACATCGCCGCGCGCCCTGACGTGATCTTCACGTCGTTCGGCGACATGCTGCGCGTGCCGGGGAGCGAGTCGGATCTGTTCCAGGTACGAGCCCGGGGCGGTGACGTGCGGATTGTGTACTCGCCACTCGATGCGCTCGAGATGGCCCGGGAGCACCCGGACAGAGAGGTCGTGTTCTTTGCGGTGGGCTTCGAGACGACCGCGCCCGCGAACGCGATGGCCGTGTTCCGGGCGAAGCAGCTGGGGATCGCCAACTTCAGCGTGCTCGTCTCGCACGTCACCGTACCCCCGGCCATGACGGCGATCCTTGACTCGCCGGACAACCGCGTGCAGGGGTTCCTCGCGGCCGGGCACGTGTGCACCGTAATGGGATGGACCGAGTACGAGCCGATCGCCGAACGGTACCGTATCCCGATCGTCGTGACGGGCTTCGAGCCGGTGGACATCCTCGAGGGGATGCTGCTGGCGGTGCGGCAGCTCGAGAGCGGCCGGCACGAGGTGGAGAATCAGTACGTGCGCTCGGTACGGCGGCAGGGGAACCGTCCGGCACAGGAGCTCATCGCGCAGGTGTTCCGGGTGGTCGATCGCCAGTGGCGCGGGGTCGGTCTCATTCCGACGAGCGGGCTCGGCCTCCGGGAGGAGTATGCCGAGTACGATGCCGAGCGGAAGTTCGACACGTTCGCCATCACTGCCACCGAGCCGGAGGACTGCCGTGCTGGCGACGTGCTCCGTGGAAAGCTCAAGCCGAGCGAATGTGCCGCCTTTGGCACCCGCTGCACGCCCGAGCACCCGCTGGGTGCGCCCATGGTCTCGTCGGAGGGGGCGTGCGCCGCGTACCACAACTACGGCCGTTACCGCGGCGTCGTGACGGGTGCCTGAGCGCGTGTCGCTCGCCGAAGGGCCGATCTGTGCCGTTCCGCTGAGCGAGCAGCAGCGGATCCAGCTCGGACATGGCTCCGGGGGCAAGATGAGCGCGGCGTTGCTCAAGGAGCGCTTCCTGCCGCACTTCGGCAACCCGACGCTCGACCGCCTGGGTGACGCGGCCGTGGTGGACGTCGCCTCCGGCCGGCTCGCCGTTTCCACCGACACGTTCGTCGTTCATCCGCTCGAGTTCCCGGGCGGCAACATCGGCACACTTGCGGTGCACGGCACGCTCAACGACCTGGCAATGATGGGGGCGACACCGCGCTACCTCACGGCTGCCTTCGTGTTGGAAGAGGGCCTCGATTTCGCAGTGCTCGACCGTATCCTCGCCGAAATGTCACGGGCGGCGCGGGCGGCCGGCGTTCCGGTGATCACGGGTGATACGAAGGTCGTGGAGCGCGGCAAGGCCGATGGGGCATTCATCAACACCACCGGTGTGGGCGAGATCGATGGGGCCTTCGCCCCGGCGCCGGATCGCGCGCGGCCGGGCGATGCCGTGATCGTGAGCGGACCGATCGGCAAACATGGCATCGCCGTGATGGCCGTGCGCGAGGGACTGGCCTTCGAGGTGGAGCTCGAGAGTGACACGGCGAACCTGCATCCGCTGGTGGTCGTGCTGCGCGATGCGGTCGGGGATGCCGTCCACGTCCTGCGCGATCCCACGCGCGGGGGCGTGGCCAGTGCGCTGAACGAAATTGCCGGCGCGGCAGGCGTCGGCATCGTACTCGAGGAGCCCGCCTTGCCGGTTCCCGGGCCGGTGCGTGCCGCGTGTGAGATGCTCGGCTTCGATCCTCTGTACGTCGCTAATGAGGGGCTGCTCGTCGCTCTCGTGGACGGTACGGTCGCGGATGCGGCGCTGGTCGCGCTGCGGTCGCATCCGCTCGGTGCGGCGGCGGCCCGGATCGGGAGGGCGGTCGAGACCCACCCCGGCATGGTCGTGGTACGCACGGCGATCGGTGGCACCCGCGTGGTCGACATGCTTCCCGGAGATCAGCTGCCGCGGATCTGCTGAAGGCGGACAACCGACCGTGAGCCGCGAGGAGGCGCCATCAAGTCCCCCGCCGGCTCTCCCGTCCGTCGCGGCACCGCGACCCGTGGCCGGGCAACTGCCATGTAGCGTAAGCGCTTCCTTCGTAATGCCTTGCGGAATTACCGGTGCAGGGTGACATGCGTAGTGATGTATAGGTGTCACAGTGTTGTACTAGACAAACACTTGACAGCAATGCGCAGGTGGTGCAAGTTGGCGCGAGACGAAAGCTCGTCACTTCAGTTGCCTTCAACGGAGGAAGAACAGCCATGCTCAAACGCGCTCTCCTGCCCCTTGCTGCGGTCGCCGTGCTGGCGGCGTGCTCCGACACCAGCGCACCCAATCTCGCGTCCCAGGATTTGGAGTCCGCGTCCGCGGCCACTGCCGAGGTTCGCCGCGGGGCGTCGATGCCCGCCAGTATGAGCGGCTCGATGCAGGGCACCGTGTACGTCGTGCACGGCATCAACGGCTTGGACCTCGGTCTGGACGAGACGTTGCCGGTCGACGTGTCCGTGAACGGGGCCTGCGCCCTCACCGATTTCCAGTTCCGGGACATCGCGGGTCCGCTCATGCTCGATGAGGGCAGCTATGATATCCAGGTCCTCCTCGCGGACCCGACTCCCTGTGGCGGAGCCGTGGCGATCGACGCTCCCGGTGTGTTCCTGCCGGCCGGCGCCAATGTCTCGATCGTCGCGCATCTGGCCGAAGGCGGTGCGCCGACGGCAACGGTGTTCGCGAACGACCTCACGCGGAACCCGGGTCGTGCGCAGCTGATCCCCCGGCACGCCGCCGACTTCGGCCTGGTCGACATCGTGTTTGACGGCGCTGTGGTGTTCGAGGACGTGCCGAACGGCGCCCAGGGCGTGGCAACGGTGCGGCCTGGACAGCACGAAGTAGCCATCGCGGTCGCCGACACCGACACGCGTGCGTTCGAGGCCACGCTCGTCCTCCGGCCGTTCACGATGTACGCCGCGTACGCGGTTGGCACGCCTGCCAAAGGGACCTTCGAGGTGATCCTGCAGGCGCTCGACATTCAGCGGTCCAACCGGCGATAGGACATCAGCGGTCCCGAGCAGTCATAGATCGCAGGAATGGAGGGCCGGCCGCATGGCCGGCCCTCTTGCGTGCCACCCGTCCATTGGTGCGCCGCGCGCCTCGGCTCGACGGTGCCACGATGTGCGGCGCTCCTCGCGAATGCGTATCGGATATTGAATGCCCCCTGCCCAGGGGATAAGCTTCTCACTTCGATCCGACCCGCAGTGCTCAGTGAGCTCCTGGAGGTGGCGAGATGTCCGTCCGATCCGTCCTTCACCGCGTGGAGCGTTGTCTCCCCGCACTGGTAATCGGCGCCGCGGTCCTCGTCCCGGCAGACGCGGCGGAGGCTCAGGTCGCGGAGCAGGGCTACCGGCAGCCATCGCAGGTCCTCGTCGACATCGTCGATGCGCCGCCGACACCCTCGGTCCGGACCGGTCCCGACAACGAGTGGATGCTGCTCATGCAGAGCCCGAGCCTGCCGCCGATTGCGGACTTGGCGCAGCGGGAGCTCAGGATTGCCGGCACCAGGATCGCACCCCAGATCAACGGGCCATCCCGGCGCTCGGGCTACGTGAACGCGTGGTTCAAGCGCATTGACGACGGGCGGGAGGTGGCGATCAGTGGTCTGCCCACCGATCCCAAGCTCGGGGACTTCGAGTGGTCACCGGACGGGAGTCGTGTGGCCTTCACGCATACGACGGGATCCGCCATCGAGTTGTGGGTGGCCGACGTCGAGACGGGTGTGGCCACGCGGTTGATCGATCGGGCGCTCAACACCGTGCTCGCGGGTGGCCCGGCGTGGTTGTCGGACGGCAGGACGATCCTCGTGACGCTCGTGCCGCAGGGTCGGGGGCCCGAGCCGACCGCACCGACGGTGCCAACCGGTCCGACGATCCAGCAGAACATCGACAAGACCGCCCCCGCACGCACCTATCAGGACCTGCTCGAGACTCCGCATGATGCGGAGCTGTTCGAGTACTACGCCACCGCGCAACTGGCCGCCGTGCGGCTGGATGGCTCGATGGCGGAGATCGGCGAGCCGGGAATCATCGGGGATTTCAGTCCCTCGCCCGACGCGAGCTACGTGCTCATCGAGCGGGTCCATCGCCCGTTCTCGTATCTGGTGCCGTGGTATCGGTTCCCTACGCGAATCGAAGTGCTGGACATGAGCGGTGCACCCGTGCATCTCGTGGCCGATCTCCCGCTGCAGGAGGAGGTGCCGGTCCCGTTCGGCAGCGTGCCCACCGGGCCGCGCAGCGTGTCGTGGCGGGCCGACGCCCGCGCCACGCTCTACTGGGTCGAGGCCCTGGACGGCGGGGACGCCGGGAAACCGGCGGAGGAGCGCGATCGGGTGTTCATGCACCCGGCGCCCTTCGCCGGGGATCCGCAGCCGGTCATCACCCTCGGGTACCGCTACGGCGGCATCATGTGGGGCGACGACGATCTCGCGCTCGTGGCCGAGAGCTGGTGGCGCACCCGGCAGATGCGCCTGTGGCGGTTCGAGCCCACGAACCTCGGTGCCGAGCCCGCGCTGGTCATGGAGCGGTCGTACGAGGATCGCTACAACGACCCGGGCAGTCCGGTCATGAAGATGAACGAGCGGGGACGCGCCGTCCTGCTCACAGCCGACGGCGGCCGAACGCTGTTCCTGAGCGGCCAGGGTGCCTCACCGGAGGGTGACCGGCCGTTCCTGGATCGGTACGATCTGCGCACTGGTGAGACCGAGCGTCTGTTCCGCTCCGAGGCACCCTACTACGAGCGGGTGGTGGACGTGCTGGATGAGCGGGGCCGCACCGTCCTCACCCTGCGCGAGTCGCAGGAGGATCCGCCCAACTTCTTCCTGCGCGATTTGCGCCGCGACCGCCTGCGGCAGGTGACCGAGTTTCCGAACCCCACGCCACAGCTCGCCGGCATGCGGAAGGAGCTCATCCAGTACGAGCGGCCCGACGGCGTTACCCTGTCCGGGACGGTGTACCTACCCGAAGGCTACGAGCCGGCGCGTGACGGCCCGCTGCCGCTCTTCGTGTGGGCCTATCCCCGCGAGTTCAAGGATGCGAGCGCCGCCGCGCAGGTGGTCGGTTCCCCGTACCGTTTCACCCGGTTGGGCGGCTGGTCCACGCCAATCTGGGTCGCGCTCGGTTACGCCGTGCTGGACGGCGCCACCATGCCGATCGTGGGCGAGGGTGACGCAGAGCCCAACGACACGTACGTCGAGCAACTCGTGGCGAGTGCCGAGGCGGCCGTGAACGAGATGGTCCGCCGCGGTGTCGCCGAGCCAGGGCGTGCGGGCATCGGCGGGCACTCCTACGGTGCGTTCATGACCGCGAACGTGCTCACGTGGTCCGATGCGTACGCCGCCGGGATTGCCCGCTCGGGTGCGTACAACCGCTCGCTCACGCCGTTCGGCTTCCAGGCCGAGGAGCGGACGTTCTGGGAGGCACCGGAGGTGTACTTCCGGATGTCACCGTTCATGAACACCGACAAGATCGACGAGCCGATCCTCCTGATTCACGGCGAGGCCGACAACAACTCGGGCACGTTCCCCATCCAGAGTGAGCGCTACTACCACGCGCTCAAGGGACTGGGCAAGACCGCGCGGCTGGTGATGCTCCCACACGAGAGCCACGGTTACCGGAGCCGCGAGTCCATTCTCCACATGCTGTGGGAGATGGAGACGTGGCTGGACCGGTATGTGAAGGGGGCGTCGGGGGAGGCGGCGGTGTCACAGCAGTAGCGAATATCGAATGTCGACTGGGGGAATAATGAACAGCAAAGTGGTCATTGGCGGTCACTTCGACATTCAGGGTCCCTCCAGTCTTCCTTCGATGTTCACGATGTCATCGCGTCGCCCCGTTGAGCTGTGCGGATGCTGGCCACAATGATGGAGATCAGTTCGTCAGCCTCCGTCAGCACTGCATGCGTCTGTTCACGGTCGATCAGTCGCAGGCGGGCGATCAATAACAGCCATACCCGCACCTCACGCAGTTCCTTCAGGCAGATCTTCAGTTTGTGTACGAAATCACGGCGTGATTCCGCGCTCTGGGCTTCGCCGTAGTTGGCAGCGGGAGCTGTGCCACATCGAATGAGCTGCCTGGCGACGTGGCGGCCAGCGGCTCGCGACGGCAATGCCTCGGCGATTTGACAGGCCGAGCAGGCTAAGCCGATCAAACGCTCTTCGATGTCGAACTTGCGCACCACGGCAGCGAACCTCGAGCGGTTGCTCGCCAAGATGCCGTGCGTGACCAAGCCGGGCGCACCCGTTCATCGCGGGGCGAGCCAA
>Ga0209536_100001112_pt1 | contig 44505 bp, 35 predicted proteins | sample DeeMarSeWOR28_12_FD_187461 | JGI IMG/M metagenome (GOLD analysis project Ga0209536, IMG submission 187461) | Marine sediment microbial communities from White Oak River estuary, North Carolina - WOR-2-8_12 (SPAdes) (version 2) | ecosystem: Environmental > Aquatic > Marine > Intertidal zone >...
AGTGAAGTTCAATAGGTTAATTCATTGATTCCTTCAGAGTAAGATCGGTAGATTGAAGTGAAGTTCTGAAAGTTGTGGTGGCTCACTTAGGCAATGAACCACCACTTTAAGGAGGAGAACAGATGATTCAAGCAGATGAAGACTTAAACCACCATATATAATGAGACAAAATAGTTGGATTAGGTTACATCAATCGATTTAGGAAAGCGCCAAAAAGGCAGCACATTGGAGCTGCCCTACACGAGAGGGGCTGATGCGAGCCGATGTAGCCTCCCTTCTCTCGGCTGGATTCAAGCCAGGTGGTTCATGTGTTCAGCCTTGATGAGAGAAGGAGGTGAATCTCATCTTCATTGATTTCATAGCCATCAGATGACAGCGATAATTTCAGGTCAAGCGCCGCTTTGCGTCATCTCATCTCTGGTAAAACTCTTTGGTACGCTTTCGTATGGTGTTCGTTTTTTAGATTTCAGGGTCTTGGGGTCACGCATCGTCTTTAAAATATCGATGCTATCCTTCAATCCTTTGTTCACCCGGCACATTTCTAAGGCCATGCCGACCACCTGAGCAACAGCCTGGACAAAATTCACATCGTTCAAAGTAAACTCCCAGGGCTCGGCCGTGTAAACTCGCATGCACCCAGTGATTTTCTCACCGATAATAATGGGCACCGATAGAATCGAAGCGATTCCCTCCTTTTGGGCAGCTTCGGGGTACTGTATGCGAGGGTCATCGGTTACATCGAAAATGGCGACCGGCTGGCCATCTTGAAGAGCTGATGCAATCGAACGCAGGGAGTTTACCGGCCCCTTATCCAAATATTCGTCGCTCAGGCCATAACTGCTGGCAAGCTTGAGTTCGTCGCTTTTTGCGCTGAACAAAAACAGGGCGCATCCCTTCACATTGAGCGCATGTGTGACGCCTTCAACGGTGATCAGGACGATCTCCTCCGGATCCCGAATCATGGAAATGGCTTTGGTAATGCGAATCAGGGATTCATAATTGATGATGGGTTTTTCCATAGTAACCTCCTTTTCATGGGGTGTTGATAAATTCGGACGGCCTTTGATCAGAAACAGCCATCATGACAAGTATTTTTTGAAATGTACGTATTCAAAAAGTAATTTTCAAACCTAGAACTATGAATTTTACGATTTAGCGCTACAAATAGCGAAGCTACGGTGAGCGAGTGATCGACATGAGCAAGATAAGCAATAATCAGAAGAAAAGAATACGCTGAGAATAGAAGCTTTTCGCGATTGTGCCGGTAATCAACAGTCGAATGCTGCCATCGGGCCGCTTGGTGAGTGATATAACAAATTTCCCATATTTTTGTTTATAATGCAAGATAATATATAAAAAATTGTGAATTACTTGTATCTAAATATTTCTTTGCGAATCTGCTTTTTCCCGCAAGATAATGAATTTAATGCCCATCTTGGTCAAAAAAATGGCAACTTCTGCCGACATAGATGTCCAAACTTTATTCGCCTTCCTTTTTTATCTAATCGATATAATTATAAAAAGTTTATTTGGCGATTATGGCATTTGTTTTGCAGAGATATTGTTTAATACGAATAAAGGCTTACCACAGTCCCGCCTATCGTTAGCGCGACGGGGAATTAAACTCCCATAAAATTCGTATGCTAGGTTTGTGTGTAATCTGTGAAATCTGCGGGTTAAAAGAGGAGCATTACATGTTAAAATTACTGTGTATTGTATTGCTTTCAACTGCATTAATTCTATCTTTATGGACCTTTTGGCTGGCGATGAAAGAATTAATGTCGGAGTAAATCGGGAAATTTTTGAGACAACCGACCGGCAATCTAATCGCTAAACAAAGATTCAATTGATATTGATTTGTTTTCTAATTACATCAAGTACATTACGCATCTAATCATGCATCTTTCCATAGCGGTCCAGTGAAACCGCAATTTCCCTGCCTTTAAAGCCGCCCATTATTTGCACCGGCAGTTTTTTTCTGCTTACACAGATTTTCATGACATACATGTCTTGAAATATAATCGCGCATCTTATAGTTAAAAAATGCGCTTTGAGTTCTACCGAAATTCTAAGAATTCTGATATAGAGCAATACATTGTTACGTTAACCTCACCACCTGAAAAGGGTAAAAATGTCATGGCGACAAAAGATGAAAAATATATTTTGGCTATCGACCTGGGCACATCCGGCAGCAAAACAGCTCTGGTGTCCGTGTATGGTGAAGTTGTTGATTTTGAATACCAGCAGGTTGCCTTGCATCTATTTCCCAACGGAGGGGCGGAACAAAATCCGCATGACTGGTGGGATGCCATCATGACGACATCCAAGCGACTTTTGAGCAAGGCCACGGTCAATCCGGATGATATCGTGTCAATTGCCGCCTCAACCCAATGGGCCGGAACGGTGCCCGTCGATCAGGAAGGCCATCCGCTGATGAACGCGGTGATTTGGATGGACATGCGGGGTGCCAAGTATGTTGCTGAAATGGCGGGCGGGCCGATTAAAATTGAAGGCTATGATATATGGAAACTAATGCGCTGGATTCGAATGACGGGCGGTGCTCCCGGTCTATCCGGCAAGGATCCCGTCGGTCATATTCTGTTGATCAGAAATGAGTTCCCCGATATTTATAACAAAACATATAAATTCCTCGAACCCAAAGACTATATTAACTTTTGCTTCACCGGAAAATTTGCCGCCTCCTATGATTCAATCACCCTACACTGGGTCACCGACAATCGTGACATCAGCCATATTGCCTACAGTGATAAACTGCTGAAATTATGCAACCTTGAAAGAGAAAAACTGCCCGAGCTTAAACGATCCATCGACTTTTTAGGTCCGGTAAAAAAGGAGGTTGCCGAGGAGTTGGGATTGAGAAAAGATGTTCAGGTGGTTATGGGATCCCCCGATGTGCAGGCGGCAGCGTTGGGTTCCGGCGCTGTCAGAGATTATGAGGGACATCTTTACGTTGGAACCTCTTCGTGGATTGTTGCCCACGTTCCCTTTAAAAAGACCGATGTTTTACATGGGATTGCGTCCATACCCTCTTCGATTCCCGACAAATATCTGATCGTTAACGAACAGGAGACCGCCGGCGGTGTATTAACCTATTTTAAAAACAATATTTTGTATCATCAAGATGAACTTCTCAAAGAAGAAGCCGTGCCGGATATTTATAAAATATTTGATAAGATCGCCGCAAATGTTCCGGCCGGCAGCAACACGGTCATTTTTACTCCTTGGCTGAACGGCGAACGCACCCCCGTTGAAGATAATTCGGTGCGGGCGTGCCTATACAATGTATCTTTAAACAATACGCGGGAGGATATCATCCGGGCACTTCTGGAAGGCGTGGCCTATAATCAGAGATGGTCACTTAAATATGTTGAAAAATTCATGGGACGACAAATGAATCCGATCCATATGGTCGGTGGCGGCGCCTCGTCGACCATTTGGTGTCAGATTCATGCCGATGTGCTGAATCGCACCGTTAAACAGGTTAAAGACCCCATCCAAACCAACGCCCGAGGTGCCGCGTTTATCGCTTCGGTGGGTTTAGGTTACATGACGTTCGATGATATTCCCAAATATATCCGGTTCAGCAATACCTATACGCCGACACCGGAAAATCGCAGGATATACGATGAGCTATTTGAGGAATTTTTAAATATCTATAAGCAAAATAAAGCCATTTTCAAACGATTGAATTCAGCCGACTAAATCGGTCGGATCTGAAACGATACATGGATCTGCTCTTCAAAGTGTAGTCTGCTTGAAGCCTCAAAAATAAGATATCGCGCCGGTTGTTCCGAACTTGCATTTATCTAACGGGGTGATTATACTTAAATATTATGAAAGAAAATGATGAAAAGATACCCGATCCTAAAGAGCTTGAAAAAGAAATCAGTGAATTTTTGACTAAAAAATTCGGCGATAACGTAAAAATTGTCTCACCCATCGTGTTGCCCCAAGAAGATATTTTGGGAAAAACCAAAAAGCCTCCCCCAAAAAAGCAAAAAATCAATTTTGACTTAAAACCGGAAGAACTGATCGCCTACCTGGACCATTACGTGGTGAAGCAGGACAGCGCCAAGGCGATTTTAGCCACTAAAATCTGTACCCATTTCAATCGCATTAAACGCTCGCTGGAAGGTGCCGATGAAGTCAGTACCATGGTCGGCAACATCAAGAACAATGTTCTCATGATCGGTCCCACCGGAGTGGGTAAAACATATATCATTAAACTCATAGCCAATAAAATCGGTGTGCCTTTTGTCAAGGGCGACGCCACCAAATTCAGTGAAACCGGCTATGTCGGCGGAGACGTCGAAGACCTCGTGCGTGATTTGGTTCGAGAAGCAGACGACGATATCGAACTTGCTCAATATGGGATTATTTACATCGATGAAATCGACAAAATAGCCTCGAGTCGCAATTTGATCGGTGCGGATGTATCGCGCACCGGGGTTCAACGCGCACTGCTCAAACCCATGGAAGAAACCGATGTAGATCTAAAAGTGCCGCATGACCCCATTTCAATGATTCAGGAGATCGAAAGGTTTCGCAAAACCGGCAAACGCGATAAGCGCTCTGTGAATACCGCCAACATTTTGTTTATCATGAGCGGCGCCTTTACGGAACTGGTTCCGATCATTCAAAGACGTCTATCCAAGCAGGGAATCGGTTTTGGTGCGCGCATCAAAGGCGCCCAGGAACAGATTGATATTTTAAAGCATGTAAAATCCGAGGATTTGATTGAATTCGGTTTTGAGTCCGAATTTGTCGGACGCCTGCCGGTCAGATCGGTTTTTGATCATTTAACCGAGGCGGACTTATACCAGATTCTTAAAAACCCCAATAACCCCATCGTCCTTGGAAAAAAACTTGATTTTGCGGCCTATGGCATCGACGTAAAATTTGAAGACAGCGTATTGCATATGCTGGCAAAACATGCATTTGCCGAAAATACCGGAGCCAGAGGATTGGTCAGCGCGGTGGAAAAGGCCTTACTCGAATTTGAAAAACGATTGCCCTCCACCCACATAAAGCAATTTCCGGTTACTTCAAAAATCATTGAAAACCCGCAAAGTTCCATCAAGGACCTTAGCGCACCGGAAAACAACCAGAAAACGCAGGCAGTCTTTGAGAAACTGATTCAAGACGAGAAGGATTACATCAAAGAATATTTAAAATCCAACAAACATAATCTAGCCGAAAAATACAGCTTAACCATGACGCCTTCTCGAATTGACATCGTGGCGACTTGCTATGTTAAAAATTCCATGGACATTGGAAAAGTCATTAAAAAAATCAAGTCCTACTATGATGAAATCAAGAGGGTGGAACTGTACTTTTTCAAAAACCACGACATCAACATTGTCCTGGAAGAAGACGCCATTGATTTTATCATCGAACAACTGATCGTATCCAGCATCGAACTAAACGATGTTTACCAGATAATTGAAAAGGATTTCGAGCACGGCCTGAAGCTGGCTCGCGAAAAAACAGGTCGCAACCGCTTTTTTATCACCCGCAAGGCGGTTTTGGATCCGGAAGGATATGTTGCCGATCTGATTAAAAAAGTTTGAGCAGTTTAGAAAGCGCAATGCGCAACGCGTTTTTGGCTTTTGATCCCGATCCGCTGGTTTGCGTCTCAATTTCAAACAACCAGCACCCAATTCCCATAATCGAATGCTGCGTTACGATTCTATTTTTATTATTAGACGAAAGTATGTTGTCGCATGATCGGAATATCAAAACTATACTGTGGTACAATTGAACCGTCCGACGCGCTGCGGTATGGACGTCAGTCCTCACAGCTGCCGTCCCATCTGCTTCAGTTTTCAAAAGATAAACGCCCGGTGGTGGTTTGGAATATCACGCGCAAATGTAATTTAAAATGCGTGCACTGCTATGCGCATGCCAAGGCCACCACCGGAAATAACGAACTTACAACCCAACAGGGCAGAGAATTAATCGATGATCTGGCGCAGTTTGGCGTTCCGGTTCTATTGTTCTCAGGCGGGGAGCCGCTGGTTCGAAAAGACCTTCCTGAACTTGCCGCTTTCGCCGTAAAAAAGGGCATGCGAGCCGTTATATCCACCAACGGTACATTAATATCCGCTGCAACCGCGCGAATTCTAAAAGACATCGGTCTGTCTTATGTGGGCATCAGTTTAGATGGCATGCAAGAAATTAATGATCGCTTCAGAGGCGTAAAAGGGGCCTTTGAATCCGCTTTGGAAGGCATAAAAAACTGTCAGGCAGCCGGAATTAAGGTGGGACTTCGCTTTACGATTAACAAGTTCAATGTAGGGGAAATCCCCGCCATCTTCACGCTGATCGAAGAAATGGATATTCCAAGAGTCTGCTTCTATCATCTGGTTTATGCCGGGCGAGGGACCAAACTGGTGGAGGAAGATTTAACCCACGAGGAATCCCGCGCAGCCGTTGATCTGATCATTGACCACACCAAGCGCTTACATGATAACGGCAAATCCAAGGAAGTTTTAACTGTAGATAATCACGCCGATGGTCCGTATTTATACATGCGACTGCTAAGAGACAATCCTAAACGCGCCAAGGAAGTACTGAAGCTTCTTAAAATGAATGAGGGCAATAACTCCGGCCGCGGAATCGGGTGCATCAGCTGGGATGGTGAAGTTCACGCCGATCAATTCTGGCGGCATTACAGCTTCGGAAATGTCATCGACAAAGCTTTTTCCGAAATCTGGTCGGACACCTCTGAGCCGCTCATGGGAAAACTCAAAGAGAAAAAAAAATTTGTAAAAGGCCGATGTGCCGCCTGCCGTTGGTTGGACGTCTGTGCCGGCAATTTCAGGGTTAGGGCAGAGACCGTCACCGGCGATGTGTGGGCACCTGATCCAGCGTGTTACCTCAGCGACGAAGAAATTGCCCAAACCCTGTAAGCGATTATGCGTAATGAATAATATAATTTCGTGTTTTCATGATAAATTTTTTCCCCGCTTTCAGCAGGATTGCCAGAAAAAGCAAAAAATTCACATTTAAGGAATTAATCCGCGCAACCCGAAACTAAAAAGGAACCATCCATGCTATTTCCGGACTACAGACCGAGACGATTGCGACAAAATGAAGCGTTTCGCAGGATGATCCGCGAAACCAGCTTCTCCGTCAATGACTTGATATTGCCGCTTTTTGTCGTTGGCGGTAAAAATGTTAAAAACCCGATCCCATCGATGCCGGGTCATTACCAGCTGTCCATTGACCATTTGATCAAAACCGCAAACCAGGCCTATGCGCTCGGGATTCCATCCGTGATGTTATTTGGAATTCCGGATGAGAAAGATGCGCTGGCAACCCGTGCATATGCCGAAGACGGTATTGTTCAAAAAGCCGCCAAAGCTTTAAAAGATAAAAGTCCGGACCTGATCGTCATCACCGATGTTTGTTTGTGTGCATATATGGATCATGGCCATTGCGGCATCCTCGAAGGTGAAATCATAGACAATGATGCCACCTTGGATTTGTTGGCCCGAACCGCCCTATCCCATGTACAGGCCGGCGCAGATATGGTCGCGCCATCGGATATGATGGATGGCCGCGTTGCTGAAATTCGTAATATCTTGGATGAAAACAATTTCAGCAATGTTCCGATTATGTCCTATGCCGCCAAATACTGCTCGGCCTATTACGGGCCGTTTCGGGATGCGTGTGATTCGGCGCCGAGTTGCGGCGATCGCAGCAGTTATCAGATGGATCCTGCAAATGCATTGGAGGCTATCCGAGAAGTCACGTTGGATATTGAAGAAGGCGCCGATATTATTATGGTAAAACCCGCTTTGGCTTATCTCGATATCATCTACCGTGTCCGGGAAGAAATCGATCTTCCGCTTGCAGCCTATAATGTCAGCGGGGAATATGCCATGATTCGGGCGGCCGAAAAGATGGGATGGATCGACGGTTCAAGGGCCATGATGGAAACCCTGCTGGCCATTAAGCGCGCCGGAGCGGACATGATTTTAAGCTATTTTGCCATGGAGGCAGCCCAAGAACTTTCCGGCTAAAATGAATCCATAAATCCGAATCACGGACTTGAAATATGTAAAATTGTTGAACCGATGAAAGCCGCCAAACCCTCTGAACGACATCATCACGCACCTCCCCAACCCCGCACCCAAAGCACCGAGTTGCGCCTGGTGGCCTGGGAGACAACGCGAAATTGTAATCTCGCCTGTATCCATTGCCGCGCTTCGGCAACCGCCGGCCCGTATACCGGTGAACTGGATACTCCAGCGGCGTTTCGTCTTTTGGATCAAATTAAACAAGTCGGCAATCCCATTATCATTCTAACCGGTGGTGAGCCATTGCTGCGTGACGATATTTTTGACATTGCGCGATACGGTGCAGACAAAGGCCTGAGAATGGTAATGGCGCTCAACGGTACCCTGGTTACCCAATCCATAGCTGCAAAATTGGCCGAATCCGGTATTCAGCGGATTAGTGTTAGTCTGGACGGCGCAACAGCTGAAAGCCACGACAGTTTCAGAAAAGTCCGAGGCGCATTCGAAGACACGCTTCGCGGAATCCAACTGATAAAAGAAGCCGAGATCGAATTTCAAATCAACACCACCATAACCAATACAAACCTGGATGAGATTCAAAGGATTCAGCAACTTGCTGTTGAACTTGGCGCAGTGGCCCATCATATATTTCTGCTCGTTCCGACGGGGCGAGGTAAATATATTGTTGATAAAGAAATCAGTGCCGCGGAATACGAACAAACGCTAAATTGGTTCTATGACCAAAGAGAAAACACCGCCCTACAATTAAAAGCGACCTGCGCCCCGCACTACTACCGCATTCTTAGACAACGCGCCAGAGACGAGGGAAAATCGGTATCATTTAAAACCCATGGGCTGGATGCGGTCACCCGCGGATGTCTTGGCGGTATCGGGTTTTGCTTTATTTCCCACAGAGGTATCGTACAACCTTGCGGATACCTTGATTTAAATTGCGGCGATATTCGCAAAACCTCATTTGCGGATATTTGGAAGCATTCAAAACTATTTTCTTCTTTAAGAAATTTTGATAATCTTAAGGGTAAGTGCGGCAATTGCGAATATAAGAGGGTCTGCGGAGGCTGTCGTGCCAGAGCTTACGAAGCAACCGGCGATTATTTAACAGAAGAACCATTATGTAATTACCGGCCGCAATTAAAAAGAGACCTCTGTCGGGGATAAACATTCAAGGGTACACTTCTGATACGAGGCTGCGGCAATTAAACACCTTCATTCGCTGCGACGATTACATACAGCCTGCCGACTATCTCGTTGGGACCCGCTTGAAAACAACCGCCGATCCTCCAACCGCATACCAAGGAGAAGCCATGAAAATACATTCGTTAATGATTCCGGACCCTATAACTGTAACCGTTAATACCTCCATCAGCGAAGCCATTGAATTGATGAAAGTTAATTCCATCCGTCATCTCCCCGTCGTTTCAAAGGGAAACCACCTTGAAGGCTTTTTAACGTTGGCGGACTTAAAACAAGGACTCATTCCATCTATGGTAAGCGATCTTTCTTTGCGGGATTTAATGATAAAAGATCCAATCACGGTAGATCCGGATGAAGAAATCGAATTTGCGGCGCAACTCATCTATAAACATAAAATTGGAGGATTGCCTGTCGCTAAACAAAAAAAGTTGGTCGGAATAATCACGGCAACAGATATTTTAAGAACATTCATTGATATGATGGGTATCCTTTCAACAACATCACGCATAGATGTCGTGATGGACGATCGCCCGGATGCGTTTAAAAAAGCGTTACAGATTATCAACGACAATGGCGGAGATATCATCAACGTGGGTATGACGCAGCAGGCAGACAAACGTATCTATTACTTTCGGCTCTCAGCTTGCAAAACGGCGGTTATAAAAGATGCGCTAGAAAAGGAGGACTTTGAGGTTTTAGCGGCGATGGACTAGAACTAATAGATTTCGGCTTCCCGCCATTTGCGTTCAATTTCTCTGGCAATAGCGGATTTCGCATCAACACACTCGATAATGCTCAATGGTTTCTTTCCCACACTCATCAATGAGGAACTGGCCAACCAACACCGCCCATTTAAAAACAGATAACGATCGTTTAACACAACGTGGCGTCGAATCTCAATATCATAACCGTTTGAACTAAACTTTTTTAAAATGTCTTTGAAACCGCTTGGCAAGGTCTGTTCATCTTTCCCGGTCAGCAACCGAATGGGATGTTTGACTTCCCTTAAGCATTCCAGCGTTGTTGCACCGATCTGGGTGTCTACAATCGTGACGGCTTTTTTAGCTCCTGCGAAGAATTTAATCGTTTCCGATTTGGATTTAAACAGATAATTCACCGGCTCTGCAACGCTGACCGGTTTTTTATTTTGAGACATAAGAAGTTGAAGTTTTTTGAGGTGACGCAGCATTTGTTCGTCAAAGACATTGCTTTCCCAGGTCGAATTTAAAATGCGATGATTGCAGCGACGAAAGAGCTCGGGTAGAATTTTTTCAAAAAGTTTTCGATAGTTGTAATCACTTTGGACGATGAGTTTGTCGGCAAGCTTTTTATGATTGGGACTGATGCCCAAAAAGTCGACATCTATATTAAACTGGTTGCACAACTCTTCAAGTTCATAGTTGCCGTAATATTCCTTTATTGCATCTGCAAGAATATTAATGTCTTCCCTTTCCATCGTATTCTCCTCTTATAAATCGTATTCTCCTCTTATAATCGGAAAATGCAAAAGCCTTGCAACAATTAGCGGCAGACGAAAAATCGTCTAAGGCCTTTGATGTGCGACGACATTTCCTCCGACAATGGCCATCGCAATCGGGACAATCCCGGCCCTGGGAGAAAATGGATGATGCCAATTAAAATAAGTATAGCAGTTTTTTTTAATATTTGGAAGAGTTAGGCGCTTATATGCCTTGAGATGGCCAAATCATTATTCGTATTATTTCACAGACGCGTTAGCCTCCAGGCAAAACGGTTTGATTGAAAGACGCTGACCGTCGGTGCTCAAGGTGATTGCCCCATGAGTGTCCGTACGAAATATTTTACAGCCCCGGTGTCTATATCTTTCCAGTACTGATGAATGCGGAAATCTGAAGCTGTCTTTCCAACCGGACGAGATGACGACAACTTGCGGATCTACGTCGTCTATAAACAAAGCCGTACTTGAGGATTTACTTCCGTGATGCGGAGCCAACAAGACGGTGCTTCGCAGTGCAGCGCTTGAAATCTCCACCACTTCTTTTTCTGCTTCCGCCATGATATCGCCTGGAAATAAGAAAGAGATCGAACCCAATGAAATCCTGATCACCAACGAATTATTGTTTGAGTTGCGCCATTTTTCAGTGATTTTCCTTTTAAGAAAATTTTTCCGGGGATAAAGGATACTGACCTCAACACCACTGAGGATTTGTTTGCGGGGTAAATGATCAAATTCCGGCAAGGCAATATTTTTACTAGCGACAATCTCCATTAAAACACGATAAGCAAAAATATCCCGCTCTTCATTGTTGGTCCAAACATTTCGGACATTGAAATGTTCGGCGATATAGATGAGCCCATTCAAATGATCACTGTTGGGGTGTGAAAGTATTAAGGTATCAACGGTTTTGATCTTTTTGCGCCATAAAAAGGGAGCAAGGACTCTGGCTCCCATATCAAACACCGAATTATCCGAAAACCCACCGCCATCGATAAGTATGTTGTAACCGTCCGGCAGTTCCAAGAGTGCAGCGTTTCCCTGTCCCACGTCAATAAAGGTCACCCGAAGGTCCTTGTGCCAGAACCTGTCATACAACCAGTAGCAGGCGTCACCGGCCAACACAAAAAGAACAACAATTGCGATAGCTTTGCGCCGACGTATTGCCGAATTACCCCCTTTGAAATAGGTCAAGCTATCCGTGATGAGGCATTTGAAAAAAGAGATGGATGTAAATCTGGAGTTTTTAGCAGCCCTATGGTTTAGGATGTCACTCTTATCGGATGCAGTTTGAAGACCCCCGGACGGTTGCGTTGTTCTTGTCTGTTGACTTGCAAGCATGCTCAGCAAGGCCCAAACAAATGCATAATAACAGCTGATCTCAAAAATGGTGGGAGTAAACATTTTTACGGCCGCAAAAGGTAAATCGGCAAAAAAATCGACCAGCTTAAGTGAAAACGCCAGAACCGCCCCGCATGCTTTGAAACACCATGCGGCACAATTCAGACAAAATGCTGAAATAAATACAGCCACAAGCCCTAATGGAACGACGATAAAGCCAACCAACGGGACAATGATGAAATTTGCCAAAATACCAACGATTGAAATTTGGTTGAAATAAAACATCACCAGCGGTAAGGTCCCGCCAATTGCCAGAAGGGATACCAAAAAAAAGGTCACCAATCGGTTCTTTATCTGAATGAGACCGGGGCGTTGAATGGTTTCTTGGTTGCGGCTGCGCAGAGGTTTCAAGCTATTTAATCCGTAAATTATCGACAAAACGGCGGAAAACGACAATTGAAACGATATGGAAAAAAGTGAGGGCGGAAAAATAACTAAAATCAATAAAGCTGCCGTGGCTAAGGTGTTTATCAAATCATGTTCGCGTTCAAACAGATAGGTGACCAGAAAAACCGAGATCATAATCACGGCGCGTTGTGTCGATGGCGACAGCCCTGAGATCAAGCCATAGAAACACACCGGCAACAAAGACAAAAGAGCAGCTCCTTTGCGAGTCCAGGCCTTCCAAAGCAAAGGTCGGATGCTTGCCAGTATCCGTTGAAAAAAAATAAATGCCGCCGTCGCAACAATTCCAATGTGAAGTCCTGATATAGCCAAAAGATGACCTACGCCGGCCCGATTAAATGCCTCTCGGGTGCCGTGAGGGATGGCTGCCCGATCTCCTACCACCAGCGCCTTGAGCACACCGATCTGGGAGCCTTGCCCGGTGTCTTCAATGATATGGGCGATCCGATCGCGTGCATGGCCAATGATCTTGGATAAGACAGGTCGCGATGAATTTTTCAGCAGATTGATACGGGTTGCTTGAACGTATACCGTTCCCCAAACGCCTTGAAAGGCCATATACCGCTTATAATCAAATCCACCCGGATTATTGAAATTCCGAATCGACCGGATGCGGCCATTCAAAAAAACCCTATCGCCGATGTGAAACAGCGGGCCTTCACCGGCGACCGTAATCCGAAGCTTGCCCGTAACCGGCTGGAAATTGCCGCGGATTCCAAGGCGTTCAACGCGCAAAACAAACTTCTGGCGGTTTTTAACAATCAACGGGCGATTATCAATGACACCCTCAATATCCGCGCCTTGCATGTCTAAAAAGTGGATAATATGGTCGGATGGAAATTTGGGGCAAACCCAAGGCTGAAGGGATAAATAACCGATGGCTACAAAAACAACAAACGGTGAGGCCCAGGCGATGCGTTGGCGCACAATCGAAATCATAAGCAGACCTGCACCCAAACATAAGAAACCGGTAGCCCACAGGAGAAAACCCGGAAATTGCGAACCCAGGTAGATGCCTGCTATCAGGGCGATTAAAAGCGGAATGATTGGACGTGCGTAGAACTTGGCCATTGAAAGAGAGTTTTGAGAATCGCCAAAATTACTTCACCCGTTTTATCACCGCACCAAGTCCGGCAAACTTCTTTTCGATGGCTTGATAGCCGCGATCAAGATGATAGACACGATTTACCACAGTTTGACCTTCGGCAACCAGGCCCGCAAGAATCAAAGAAGCACTGGCTCTGAGATCCGTGGCCATCACCGGTGCACCGGAAAGCGTCGACACGCCTTTTACCATTGCCGTGTTACCGGATATGATGATGTCTGCTCCCATGCGTTTGAGTTCGCTGACGTGAATAAAACGATTTTCAAAGATGGTTTCCGATATTAAGCTGGTCCCGTTGGCAATACTCATCAGCACCATAAATTGCGCCTGCATATCTGTCGGAAATCCCGGATACGGCTGGGTTTTTACATCCACACTCACAATCATATCTGGGCCCTGCACGTTTAACGATTTTTCGGCAATTGTTATCTTGGCTCCGGTCAAGCGCAATTTGTCGATTAACGCTCCCTGATGATCCGGATCGGCGCCCACCAAGGTAATGTTACCACCGGTGAGCGCTGCGGCTACCATAAATGTGCCCGTTTCGATCCGATCGGGAATAATCGTAACTGATACCGGCTTCAGGGAAGCAACGCCATTGATGGTGATTGCCGAAGTTCCGGCACCCTGAACATCGGCACCCATCTGGTTTAAAACCTCTGCCAATGCCACGATTTCGGGCTCACGAGCAGCGTTACGCAAGACGCTTGTGCCGTTGGCCAAAACGGCTGCCATCATAATATTTTCAGTACCGGTCACGGTGGCGATATCAAAATAGATTTCAGCGCCTTTCAGTTCATTTGCAGCGGCTTCAACATACCCGTGCGTTATCTCTATCGTCGCGCCAAGACGAGCAAGCCCTTTTAAATGTAAATTAATCGGCCGTGCGCCAATTGCGCATCCGCCGGGTAAAGAAACCTTGGCCTTCTTTAAGCGAGCCACCAGAGGGCCGAGCACCAGTATGGAAGCCCGCATTTTGCGCACCACGTCATACGCGGCTTCGTAGTTGTTTAACCCACCGGCATCGATGCATACCGTATCGCCATCGGTTTCAATACGCGCACCAAGATTTGAGAGCAAAAGTTTGGTACTGTCGATATCCATTAGCTGCGGTACGTTGGTATAGGTGCTTTGACCATCTGTCAGCAGCGAAGAAATCAGAATCGGCAATGCCGCGTTTTTGGCACCACTGATCCGGACATCACCAGACAGCCGATAGCCGCCTTCAACAATAATTTTATCCATTTCAACCTCTAGGTATAATGATAAAAAAGCGCCAGCCCATTCGGCTATCGGGGTAAGCGCTTTCGGTCATGAATTATCGTATCGATCGACTAGTCGCGATGCCCACCTTTTCCCTTGGCCGTATCAACAGCCGCCTTGATAATGCAATAGGTCAGGCCCAGTCCCATTATCGATAATGCGTACCACAGCCCCCCATGAAATACGATATGTCCCATATCCCAAATCCATTCAAAATTAAACGGAAACATTGGTTGCCTCCATTGTGCTCATCGATTTGTCGATACCACAATTGGATAACTAATCAATCCAATTGCGCCTTTTAGGAACCTGCCGGGCTGGGTTCCGGCTCCGCTCCGGTCGATGGTGTTTCCGGTTCAGGTGGTTGCGTTTGCGCCGCGGAAACTGGTGATTTGATGGGATTTAATTCCCTTTCCTGGGGAAACACCGGTAAATACCGGTAAGATAATGAAATCATTATGATCCCGTAGGCTACCGGCAGAATCGTTGTGGCAATCTCTTGCCAGCTCGGCAAATACAGTGCCCAGTTTTCAAAGGGGAGCACCGGCACGGCCAACACCTGAAGCACCATGACCCAGCGGTTTAAACAAACACCAATTACCGCCAAAAGGACAGCCAGAAATAATGCAATCTGGTTTTTGCGCCCTTTATCCGTAATCAGAATGAGGGCCGGCAATACACCGCAAACACCAATTTCGGCTATCAGGATCCATATTCCATATACCGATCCCGGATTGTTGGTGTAAAAGTCCATCAAAGTAAAGCCTTTTGAAGGTGCTGTGAACAGCGCCCAGTACACCGTATCAATGATCTTTGCCACTATATAGCCGGCCAACATCCAGCCGGATATTTTAGCCAACAGTTCAATCACATTGTCTTTTACGAGTTTTTTGAGAACCGCTTTTTCGGTTATTTTGGTGATTAAAATCGTAAAGCATGGCCCGGCGGCGGCGGCCGACCAGGTAAACAGAAAAAACGTCCAGGGCCAGACCAAAACGCCTTCACGAAATCCAAAGGGTCGGGCGAACAATACGCCGGGCACGCCCCCCAAAGAACCCTGGTGGAAAAAGGACAAAAATGCACCGGTGGCGGCAAATACCGCCATGATTGCGTGCATATTGTGACTTAAATTATGAAAAAAGGGCACCTTGTCGATCTGACGATTTTCCAAGGCAAGCGGAATATATTCAATGCAAAGCACAAAGAAATAGCATGTCAGACAAAATGCCACTTCGGTTAACATGGAGTGCACATTGGCATGCCAGAAGATGAACCATGCCCTGAGGGGTTGGCCGACATCAAAGCCTAATATCAACAGCGCCGAGCTGTAACAAATAAATCCGATGAGCACGGCATAATTGATGATATGCTTCAGCTCATCTTTTCCGATGATATATCTTAAAAACCCGGTAAAAAATGCGCCGCCGCCCAGCGCGATGACCGCGAGATCCGCCCAAATCCAAAGGGCAAATCCATACGCATTGTTCATATTGGTTTGATTGAGGCCTTTAATGTAGACCAGTATCATTGCAAAAACACCCCACATCATCACAGCGCCCATCGCACCAATCCATAAAATAAATTGCCAGGTTGGACAGCGCTTGACCCCTTCGGGAATTAATGCAGAATCCATAGGTTCAGTGCTCCTGATTTTTTTCTTTTTTTATAAAGAATGACATAAATCATTGCGCATGTTTTGCCAGGCTCTCGGTTATAAGGTAATTATCCCCGGCGCGCCGGACCCACTCGCGGCGTGATAGATAATAGACTTTGGGATTGGTGCCCAGTCTTTCCAACAACCGGAACGCTTTGGGGTTTTCGGGTTTACCGCCGTGTTTATTATCCGGCTTGACCATCTGATACACGGCATGCTTGGGATTATTCAAATCACCGAAGGTGATGGCTCCCGCCGGGCATGCCTGGGTGCAGGCGGTCTGATACTCATCTTCTTCGATCTCCCGCCGGCCTTCCACATAGGCCTTGTCTTTGGCAAGCTGATAACGGTGGATGCAGAAGCTGCATTTTTCAACAACTCCTCGCATACGCACGGATACATGGGGATTCAGGGACCTTTCCATGCCATCCGGCCAGAGCGGATCCCACCAGTTGAATTGCCGTACATGATAGGGGCAGGCTGCCATACAGTATCGACAACCGAAACAGCGAGTGTAAATTTGACTGACAATCCCGGTTGCCATATCATAATCGGTGGCGGTGGCTGGACAAACCGATACACAAGGTGAATGGCCGTGATGTCCTTCACATTGCATGCAGGGACGGGGAAGATAACTCTCTTGAAAGTGCGGAAACGGTTTGTCGTTGGTCAACCGATACACATTCATCCAGGAAATACTTAAAAGTTTGTCGGTTTCATCCTCCCGAAATGGCACATTGTTTTCCGCCATGCAAGCCACCATGCATGAACCGCAGCCCGTGCACTTATCCAGATCAATAACCATTCCGAACTTGTTTAAATTTTCCTGCTTCATCAGAACCCCTACGAATCGATTTTTTTTCTATTTGCTACCGCCGATTGATCTTTGAATGTTTCAATTTTTCTTTTTCGCTCTCCGCCCGGGGCGGTTGGGGGTCAGGCCTTACTGAGCTTGGCCCGAATTCCCCAGGCGGCATCGTGTCCGGAAGCCGGGTCTTCAAGCGGACCAATCAAGGCATTATAATTAACGCCCTTGCCCGCCAGAAATTGGTCAAACGCGGTATGACCGAGTCCTCTGGGGATAGCGATGAGTCCCGGCATAATTCCATCAAATACGCGAACCTTCACCCGCGCATCGCCCTTGGGTGTGCGCAAGAAGGCATATTTACCGTCTTTTAACCCATATTCGTTGGCAGTTGCCGGATTCACCTCAACCAAAACATCATTGGCAGTTAATATATAATCTTCAACGGACTTAATCAGAAACGGCGGTGAACCCATATACCCCGTGGCCAGTCGCATGGAATCGTATGGTATCAGGACGAGCGGATAATGGGCTTCATCTCCCCTGGCTTTCAGCGGGTTGTAACGCGGCAGGGATTCAATGTCTCTATTGGTAAATTCGAATTTAGCCGATTCGGTTTCAAATGCCGAATTCCAATCGGCTGCGGAAAACGCCGCATTGTACCAATACCCTTCTTCAACCAGGGTATCCCATTTGTCCGCCAAGGTTTCCTCAAGACAGGCATCGTAACTCTCCCAAGGAAATGCATCGGCTACCGGACCACCCAATTCTTGAGCGATCTGAATAATCACATCCCCGCTATGTCGGGTATCAAATAGCGGCCCGATGACCGGTCTCGCCAGGCCGATGATCGGTTTGGGAAATCCGCGCGCAGCTGGCACATCTTCGTGGCGTTCCAGGAACATATGATTGGGAAGAATCAAATCGGCATTTACCGCAGTTTCATTCATGACCGAAGAAAAACTGACTACATACGGTATCTTTTCAAAGGCCTTGGCTACGTTTTGGCTGCCGGGCATCGCATACATCGGATTGGCAGCCGCAACGAATAGTGCCTGAATCGGAGAGTCTTCGCTGGAATTGATGACCTCCGGCAGTCGACTCAGCAGATATCTCGCATGTGGATAGGCTTTGCTGCCCGCGCCATCCACCCGCTCCTGTTGCAGGCCACTGGATGCGATTTTATCCATTTCAATCTCGGGCCAACTGATATAATCCGGTTCAGGAACCGCCACAATCCCTCCGGGTTGGTTGATGTTGCCCACCAGGGCATTTAAGGTGTGAACCGCAAGAAATTCCTGCAGACTTCCCCCTGTGTCTCCCTGGCCTCGACCGCATATCGCCAATGGCCTTTTCGCACGGGCAAATTCTCTGGCAAGTGCTGCTACGGCGGCGGCATCAACTCCCGTGATTCTGGAAACGATTTCCGGCGGGAATCCATCGATGACCACTTTTTTGTGGGCTTCAAAACCACTGGAATATCTATCGATAAATTCCTGATTATAGAGTTTCTCTTTGATGATCACATTGGCTAGTCCCAACGCCAAAGCACCTTCGGTACCGGGAGAAATGGATATCCATTTATCGGATTTGGCAGCCGTTTTGGAGAGCCGTGGCTCAATCTGATCCATACGGCCGCCGTTTTCGCGCAACGTGCTTTTGGCTCTGAACATATACCCCGGAGATCCCCATCCCTCGATCAATCCACTGCCGAAACTTAAGACGAAATCGGCGTTTGCCAGATCAAACCCGGCCATGGCGCGCACCCCCTGAGTAAGAAACAAGGTAAGCTCATAGGAATCCTGAATGGATGCTGTGCGAATAAAATTCGGCGAACCGTAGACGGTCAGAAAACGGTTGAAAAGCTCCGGCACCGTTCCACGATCTGAACCTGAAATACAGGCCACCGTGTGAGGTAATGCTTTGGAACGCAGGTCGCTGAGTTTTTCAACAACCTCGGCAATGGCCGCATCCCAAGAGATTTTGCGCCAAGTCCCGTTTACCTTCTTTAAGGGTGATTTTACGCGGGTCGGCCCGTACAGAATCTGCGCACCCGACAAACCGAGGGTGCAAAGCCCGCCGTCATTTATGGGGTGGCCCTTCATGCCTTCCAGTTTGACAACCCGCTCACCAACCTTGCGAACCGTAATCCCACATCCGCCGGGGCAAAGGGTACAGGTGGAATTCAGAAAAGAGACTTCACCTTTTTCCGGCACCGGTGTCCAGGGCCAATTCTGAGTCCAAATTGAAATGTCATCGGTTATTTTCCAGGGCAGCGGTGACAGCGCTGTCCCGGCGGCTCCCCCGAGAATGAATGCTAAAAAACTTCTTCTATCTACCTTCATTTAATTTTCCCCGTAAAGGTAAGCACATTTGTAAATCAAGAATGCTATCTTCAACTGATCCTGTGGCGGTGTCGGTTCACATTTATTATTTGTGACATACAAAACAGCCACCTCGGTGGGTTTGAACACTATGTTGATTGGCGTTATTTGTTCGATGGCATTCCGCACAAACATCCATTTTCATACGGTCCCGTGGATTGCGCGTAAAACCGGCGATGCTCCTGCCCCAAATATCCCGACTGTACCCCGAGATGCGGTTTTCTTCATAGACTCTCAAGCTCTCCGATTCGCCGATATCCCCATGACAGGTTTCACAGTCCATCTGCGCCAATTTCACATGAGCCGCATGGGAAAAAAACACGCAATCCGGCTGCCGAGCATAGATCAGCCAGGGAACTTCCCGTTCCTTGGCAACATATTCGTTAACAAATTTTGCTTCCTCAGGATCCTCACCGTTGACCTCTTCATGACAATCGATGCACTGGGCAAGCTTGGGGACACCGGAGTAGCTGCCGTCTTCTCGGAAAAAATGGCAGCTTTCACAGCCTTCATCAACCAGCTCATTGTGCAAAACATGGTTAAATGCAACCGGTTGTTGTTTCCGGGAATAGAGAAGCTTTGGAAATACGACCCATCCGACGATGAGACTGGCAACCAGACCGAATATAAAAAACAGGATGATGGGCCCTGCGGCGCTATCATCCTGTTCGCTCGTGTCTGTCTCGGTTGATGGGGTAATCGGTTGATGATCCGCGGTTGCGGCGGAAACCTCATTGTCTTTCTCATGGGCACCCATGGCAACTCCGTCAATCTGCAGTTGATAATATTATTTTGCCAACCTTATCCAAACTTCCGGCACCATGCGATAAACCGAAAGATGACTCTTTACCTTATCCACCCAATTTCTGTCAAGAAAAAATCATTATTATATAGCCCCGTAGCTATGCAATCCGGGCAATAAGTTAACACCGAAATAGGTAAACAAAACCGCCGCAAAACCGAACATAGAAAGAAAGGCAATCCGTTTACCGTGCCATCCTCGCACCGTGCGTGCGTGCAATAATGTGGCATAAATAAACCACGTTATCAGCGACCAGGTTTCCTTGGGATCCCAACCCCAGTAACGGCCCCAGGCAGAATTAGCCCAGACGGCTCCGGTTATAATACCAGCCGATAAAAAGAGGAATCCCAGCACGATGAGTTGGTGGGTGAGCTCATCTAGAACCCTTTTTTCCGGAAATTTATCCAGCAATCTATTTTTGTAATCCACCGGCATTCGGCGAGCAAGCAATACGACAGCATAAAAAATAAAACAGATGGGAAGCGCGATTATTACGGCCAATGTCCAGTTTCCCACCAGTAGAACCCGGCAAAAAAGCGCCAGAATTACATATAGTACTAAGGGCTTAACGATATCCATCCAGATAATTTTCTCCTCATCCCCGCTATATTTAATTAAATACATAGAACTGACACCAAAGGCAATGGCAAAGGAAGCATAGCCGACAAAGCACGTTATCACATGGGCAATCAGCCAATTACTCTTTAGGGCAGGGATAAGCGGCTGGATATCACTCGTAATTCCTGGTTTCAAAGATGCATATGCCAGGGCCAGGCAAGCAATCGGTGTGGTAAATGCGCCGACGATACGGTTGCCGAATTTTCTCTCTATGATCAGGTAAATTAATGCAATCACCCAGGCAAAAAATACCAGAGATTCGTATAAATTCGAAAATGGTGCGTGACCAATACCGAGTTTATAAGACCCTATCCATCTAATCAGAATCCCGGCGGTATTGACGATGAAACCCAAAATTGCAATCCACGTAGCGACCGCGCCGGCTGCAGGTTTTCTAAAAATCCAGGCGAAGATATAAAAGAATCCTGCCCCACCATAAATAAATGTAGCTATAGACAATAAAAAAGAACCACTCATAATCTATCCTCTTTGACGACGTTGTGCAGAAAAAGTATAGCCCCCAAAAAGGGAGCAACTTGCGTTCAGTCTGCTTAGGAACGCTGATCGCCAGTGGCTAGGGTGTGCGCAATCTTTTTTACTTTGCGTTCGTTTCCCAGTTTATTTTTGTTTGATGTACCCGAAACCATAATACGGCTTCTTTTCCCCTTTTCAACGACTTCGACACAAATTTGCTGATGAGACATAAAAAAAGTTATGTAACACCCAACGATCATCAATATAAAGCCGGCGTATACGACCAAAACACCGGGATCCCGCGTGACCTGAAGGCCGGTAAAATATCGAACAGTTGCCGGTGTTGGGTCGGCAACAAGATCCGAAACCGAAATAAATACGTTGTCCTTGCGGTATTGGTTAAACATGGGTCCCATGCGATCAAAGCTCGGAAAACGAATCGGAAGCACAACCTCAACTTGCGCTCCATCAGTTTGGTATAAAATACCGACAAAAGCGCCGCCCAGATCATTGCCTTTAAAATTGTAAGCACTTATAAATTCTTTAAGGACAAATTTTCCGAGATTTTCCGGGAGCTCAATTTGCCGGCCAATTGCCGCTTTCTTTTCATAGATCATACCGGTGGCCTTGCTGGTAAAACTCAGCGTCACCTCACCCTGTGGGGTAAGCGCCTGATCTTGAGGCGCTAACTGTCCGTAGCTGGATTGGAATATGCTGATGCCTTTATAGTGAAGGGGGTCGTTGACGATAATATCTTTGGATAACACCGGCTTGTCATGTTCAAGAATGGTCAGGCGGGAACGGAATTCTTTGGGAGCTCCGGTCTCATAGAAGCTCACATCAAAATCATCGCAGCGGATCGCAAAATCTAGTGTTCGCATTTCGCCGCTGTTCCGAAGTCGGATCTGTTGGGCGCTGTCGCCCTCGGCAATGTTGACAAACCCCTCAAATCCAAAAATGGACCCAATGACCCCGCCCACCAGCATGAGGATAACACTCAGGTGGACAATATAAACCCCAAGCCGTGTCCAGCGCCCTTTTTCACCGTAAACGGCAAATCCGTTGTTATCGATTTCTTCAACTCGCCAGTAACGAAAGCTGCGGGCAATTATCGATGGATAGCTGTCTTTCAACGCCCCCGCATTTCGACTATCGCTAAACTCCTCCTTTGGCTTCAGCCGCCTGAAGCGCTCAACGTTGAAGGATGGATTTTTAACAAAGATGACCGGCCAGGTCGATGATAGCCGTTCGATGGAACATATCAGCACATTGGTTGCCAGCAAAAGCATCAACGATTGAAACCACCAGCAGTGATACATATCAAAAAGGCCGAGCACATCAAATAATCGGGAAAGAAAGGGTCCAAAGGTGCGCAAGTAAGCTTCCGGAGATTCATTTTGAGGAATCAAGGTTCCGATGATTGATGTGGCGGCAAGCGTTAAGAGCAAACCGATGGTCAATCGAACGGATGCAAAAAATTTCCATATTTTTGCAAAGGGATCAGCAGATATTTCCCTATCGCTCATCTTTTTTCCTTTCGCAATAAAATTAAAGCTTTTCTCATATCAAATGACGGTGGATGAAGCAACAGGGAAAAAATGGAGAAAAAAAATAGTCTTCAATCAGCCTTTTAACGATCAGACTAACAGAAGACTATTTTGCGGATCAAATTTGGACCGGAGAGCAGAATTGATGCTTGAATCCAATCATTGCATGCGCGCAGTCCTACGCATCGTATCTCCGGGCTCAGATTAAACAGTCACCCAGAATTTCAGCCTTAGCAAAATGCGTCTAAATTATTTATACATATATACCGCGGGATTTTGTGCGCACCATACCTTTTTTAGACAGCTTGTAAAGGGCGTTGCTGAGCTGTCTTGAATCAAGGCCGGTCTTCTCTCTCAGTACAGCAATCGATACCCCTTTTCGGCTCCGTTTAATCACATTATATACCGAATCCAGGACTGTCATGGATTTGGCCCCTGCAGCTCCTCTTGCAGCTACTTTTCTGACGGCAGGCCTGCGCTTCGGGGCCGCTCTTTTAGCGACAGCCTTTTTTGCCGGCTGAAGTTTGTCAACCTGCTTGGTGAGCCTGTCAACTTGTTTCGATAGGCTCACAAGCGATTTGGAAATACTTTTGAGTTGATCTTTCATTTGCTTCATTAGATTTATCCTCCCGATGCTTTATATATATTTCAGGGTAGTCATAGGCAAATTAATACATTCTCTTCTAAAAGTCAATACGCGTGCGATGAAGAAAAAGAAGAAAGTCAAATATTGACAAATAATCCTGCATATGAAAAAAGATACCTCGAGATTTTTTATTACATCTGGAAACAGGGAAGAGAAATAGATCGTAAAGATGCCGGGACTGCCACGTTTTTCAAATAGAAAAAAATCGTACCGCATTGATTATGAAGAGGCGCTGAATCCTTCTCAACTCGAAGCCGTTACTCACACTGAAGGTCCTCTTCTTGTCATAGCCGGAGCAGGAAGCGGAAAGACCAGAACGCTTACCTACCGAGTGGCCCGCCTGGTAGAAGCAGGAGTTATACCGTCTGCCCTGCTTCTTCTCACATTTACCCGAAAGGCGGCCCAGGAAATGCTGCAAAGGGCCGCCCGACTGCTCGACAGCAGATGTGAAAGAGTTTCAGGGGGAACATTTCACTCCTTTGCCAATGCGATGCTGCGCAAATACGCTGCCTATTTGAGTCTTAATTCTAGTTTTGCAATTCTTGACCGGGCGGATGCTGAAAGCATGATCCAGATGCTGCGCAAGGAACTGGATCTTGCTGCAAGGTATCGTTCCTTTCCGAGAAAAAGTTCGTTGGCAAGTATTTTCAGCAAATCCGTGAATAAAGTACTTCCGATTGAGGAAGTGCTGTGTAATGATTATCCCCATTTTTTGCCGAACATTGAAGCGATTGTTGAGCTTTATAAAGCATATGAAAAACGCAAGCGCGAACATCATTTTCTCGATTTTGACGACCTTCTGATTTACTTGCAGATGCTTTTAAAAGACCATCCCGATATCCGCAACCGTATCTCAGGGACTTATCAATATATCATGGTAGATGAATATCAGGATACCAATAAAATCCAAGCCGAAATATTATACCTGCTTGCCAGTGCGCATCAAAATATAATGGTTGTGGGCGACGATTCGCAAAGCATTTATGCATTTCGCGGAGCCAATTTCAAAAATATAATGGATTTCCCCAAGCGGTTTCCTGGAACCCGAATTATCGGCCTCGAAGAAAACTATCGCAGCGTACAACCGATATTGCACCTCACCAATGAAATAATTGACCGCGCAAAAGAAAAATACACAAAAAACTTGTTTACGCGAAGATCAGGTGGATCACGACCTATTCTTTTAGCGGCTGAAGATGAAAACATGCAATCCAGATATGTGGTTGAAAAAATCCAAGAGCTGCATCAACAGAGAATTCCTTTTAATCAGATTGCCGTCTTGTTTCGTGCCGGTTTTCATTCCTTTGACCTTGAGATAGAACTCAATAGAGAGGCCATCCCGTTTATTAAAGTGGGTGGGTTTAAATTCGTTGAATCTGCACATATCAAAGATGTATTGGCCCATCTGAGGATCATTGTCAACGCTAACGACAGAATAAGCTGGTATAGAATACTGCTGCTTATTGAAAAGGTGGGGCCCAAGTCTGCCCAAAGAATTTATGAAGCCGTTCTCAAAGAGAAATCCGGCTACATCGGCCTTTTGACGATTAAATTGAAATTAAGTCGCATGAGGGCAATAGAACGCCTCAAGAATCTATTCGCATTAATTGACCGCCATGCCATGTCTGTTGCTGAAATGGGTGAGGCCGTTGTGAAATATTATAGACCCATTTTAGAGCAAAATTATGATGATCATCCCAAAAGAATCAAGGATCTCGAACATTTGGTTACGATTATGGAACGTTATGAAAATTTGGAGCAATTTCTCACTGATATGGCATTAGAGCCACCCAATGCGAGCATCGAAGATACACTCTTTGAAGATTCTTTACCGAAGGATCGACTGGTACTCTCCACCGTCCACTCCGCCAAAGGTCTTGAATGGCATACCGTCTTTGTCATCTGGACCCTTGACGGACGGTTTCCGTCAATCCATTCCTTGTATAAAGAAGAGGAGCTGGAAGAAGAGCTAAGATTGATGTATGTGGCCGCAACCCGGGCAAAAGAAAATCTATTTTTTACCTACCCCGATCACGCCTACGATAGAGGATCGGGAATCGTTTTAAGCCGCCCTTCCCGGTTTCTTGATTTTATCCCTGATCATATCCTTGAAAGGCAATTCTTCGAGTACTCATATTAGATATTGCGGGCATTCAGCACTTAACTAGCGACATCATATCGTCAATCCCGCCTGCCTCGCCAGTCCGCCTCGCCTGCTTGGCTGGCAGGCGGGCCTGAGCTTGAGATGGCGGGCAGCTTGTTTTCGATCCCTATTATTTTTGTTTTTCTGGGTAGAAAGTAAAGCGGGAAGAAAATAGAAGATCTCCAATTTCAAAGGCAATTTTGGAAGGCTAAAAATGCCCGCAGTTTGCGGTGATCCTATTCTCGAAAAAATCCCCACCAAATAAAAACACAAAGTGCCGATATAAAAAAAATCGCCACCAAATAGCCGAACCAGTCAAATGGTTTAGCGGCAAACCCCAGCTTGTCGACATTACCGACGCGCTTTTTACAGGCGGTGCATTTCGTGGCGCGCAGCGGAAGATAGGTGTAACAGTACGGGCATTTTTTTGTCATGTGGCTCTGGGTTTCTTCTTCGCCATAGTGATTACCTGCGGACATCTAAAAAAATCCTTTATTATTTGGGTCGTTTGTCAAAATATCAGAAATTTTCAGCTCTCTTGAAATTCATCCACTATGGAAATACGAGCCTTGTTGCGGGTATCCAGCAGCCATGCATCAAACGTTCTAACCTTCTTTTGTTGCGACAATCGCCGCTTGATTTCTATTTTCTCTTCATCAAAGCCATCGGCAGCAGGCGCTTGACGACCCTTAAAGTGGATCACATAATATCCTTTTTGACCCTTGATAGCTTCGGCCGGCAGCTTCTCTGCTTCCGACAGCGTGAACGCCACACGACTGATTTCAGGCTCAAATCCGATATTCGGTATGGAATCATTGCGCTTGAAATAATCGGTGGATTTGGCAGTCAATCCAAATTTTTCGCAGGCTTCCTCAAATGCGAGACCATTTTTCATCTCTGCTAACATATTATTGGCATCCGCCCGCGCCATTTCATTCTGTTCTTCTTTAATCCAATCTTTTTTGACTTTTTCTTTTACGGTATCCAATTCAGGTATGGTGCTGGGAATTCTCTCAGTGACCTGCATCAGATAATAGCCGTCTCCAAGATCCTGAATATCACTGATTTCATCTTCGGGCAGATCAAATGCGGCCGAAGCAAATTGGGCACGATTTTTGATATCTTTATCCGGACCTTTGCGGGTAAAGGAATCGGTTTGCACCACCTTCAGATTGCGTTGCTCGGCAATAGTGTCGAGACTATCCCCCTCATAGGCTGCATCATAGGCCGCCTCGGCATCTTCATAGGCAAATGCACGTGCGTATTCGTCTTGTAATTTTTTCTGTATTTCAGCTTTGACATCATCAAAGGATTTGGTGCTTGCCGGATTTACCTTTTCAACCTTGATAATGTGCCAGCCGAAGCGGGTGCGCACCGGCTCGCTGATCTCCCCTGCTTTCATCGAAAATGCCTTGTCGGCAAAGGGCTTCACCATAGATTCTTTCCGAAAGCTTCCCAAATAACCGCCTTCGTCTTTGGTGGGCCCTTCAGAGTGCTGTTTGGCAAGCTCGGCAAAATCCCGGCCCTCCCTGGCCATTTTGAGGATATTTTCTATTTTCTCTTTTGCGGCCGCAACCTCTTGAGCACTGGCATCCTGAGCAACCTTAAGTAAAATATGTCGGGCCTCAACCGTTTTTGGCGCTTTAAAGTCTTCTAGGTGGTTTTCATAATAATCCCGAATTTCGTCCTCCGATAGGGTGACCTGGGAGAGATAGGCTTCAGGCTTAAAGGCCAGATAGCGAGCTTTTAATAGCGGTTCGGTTTTATAGGATTCATTGTGTTTGCCGAAGTAGGTCTTTAAATCCTCATCGGTGGGCACAAGATCCGTGTAGCGTTTGGCTTCAATTACTGCATAATCCAGACTTACCGATGCGTTATTCCACTCGTACCATTCCAGTGCTTCGTAATCCGATACCTTAATGGTACCGGTAACAAAGGTTCTTAATTTTTCGATCAGCAAGGAATCTCTCTGGATGTCTTCAAATGCTTCAGGAGTTAACTTGATACGATTGAGCAGGTTTTGGTAACGACGACCGTCAAATACGCCGGCGGTTTGAAACGACGGTATGTTGCGAATCGATCGCGCAAGTTCTTCATCGGAAACCCGCAGATTAAGCTTTTCTGCGGCTTGAAGCATAAGTACCTTGTCAACCAATTGGTCCAAGGCCCGCTTTCTCAATTGCAGCGACTGAAGCAGCTCATCGGTTAGATTATTGCCGAATGATTGGCGAACCTGATCGAGAAGATTGTTGTAGGTCGCCTTGTACTCGTCGGCGGTGATCCAATCCCCGTTGACGTTTGCAATCCGGCTTAACCGTTGGGTGGTCCAACTGCCAACGCCCCAAAATACAAACACAACGACAATGGTACCTAAAATGACTTTAATAATCCAAGTCCCCGCATGTTTACGCATTAAACTGAGCATAAGATCCTCTTGATTTCTTCATTTCGCAGCGCATTATCCATTTTCAGCGTCTTCAGCGCTCACGACCGGCATAGGCTGCATCGTTGCCAACAAACCGAAGAATTCGTTATGTAATTATTGTCAATGGTTTTTTATCCCGGTCAATCTTGGTCCCGACTGTCTCGGCACAATACGCACAGAGATATTCGTATTTGTCTCCCTCTGGCAAAACCAGCAGCAGACGTTTGCGGACCGGAACTGCCTGTTTACATTTGGGGCAGAAAAGTTGGGTGGCATCAAAATCTTCATAGGCTTTTGTCCCGCTTTGCCGTTGTTGAAATATATCGGATGGATTCATAAAATGTTTCGGATCCATTTTTCATACCCATTTTAATAAAGCGCTGTGGTTTGTTTTCACCTATAAACCGGCAAGGTTATGCATTTCACGGTCTTATTTCTTTATAAATACTTAATAATATTTATAACTTAATCTTTTGTCAATTTTTATTTCAAAGCGGTTTCAAGTTTAATATTGACACGTTTACCACTTTTTGTTAGGTGCTGCTATCGTAAGGGGGGCTGTAGCTCAGCTGGGAGAGCGCATGACTGGCAGTCATGAGGTCGTCGGTTCGATCCCGTCCAGCTCCACCACTTGCAAAAACAAGGTTAGCCAGCGGCTAACCTTTTTTTCTATTATATTTTATGGTCAGAATGAAGCTTTACCGCAGTCACGCCTTGGCGTGACGGGGAATTTTACCCCATAAAGTTCGCAAGACTAATTCTAAAATATTGGCGCCTGAACCATGGTCGGAAAGCGACAGATCGTATATGCCGTTCTCGCCCTACTATCAATAGCGGGGGGTATCGGCGCATTGGTTTTTTCACAACTGCATCAAAAAACACCGCAACCGATCAGGGACGATCAACGTGTTCCAAAACTTGGAACCTCAAAACAAAAGAAATCAATTGCCCATCTTTATTTTGCGGATAAAGACAATATATTTTTAATATCTGAAGAACGCACGCTCAGTCACGCAGAGGATCCAACAAATTTTGGTTGCACAATAATCGAAGGCCTCATAAAGGGACCGAGCCAGGGGCTTGCGCGCACAATTCCTGTGGATACAAGGCTGCTGGCACTTTACATCACCGAAGCGGGCATCTGTTATGTGGACTTATCCGCTGAGATTAAAGAAAAGCATCCGGGTGGCGTCCAATCCGAATTATTGACGTTGTATTCCATCGTGAATTCGTTAGTTTTGAATGTGCCTGAAATCCAGGCTGTAAAAGTCCTGATCGACGGACAAGAAACGATGACATTGACCGGCCATATAGATTTGCAGGAACCTGTAAAAGCCAATATGCTGTTAATACGATGAGTACCAAAGCAAAAATCAACAATATCCGAAATATCGGTATTATCGCACATATCGATGCCGGCAAAACCACGGTGACCGAGAGAATCCTTTACTATACCGGCCGTTCCCATAAAATGGGCGAAGTCCATGATGGTGAAGCGGTGATGGATTGGATGCCTGATGAGCAGGAGCGTGGGATAACGATAACATCGGCGGTGACAACATGCCATTGGAAAAATACGGAAATCCACATTATCGATACACCCGGCCATGTCGATTTTACCATCGAAGTGGAGCGTTCATTAAGGGTGCTGGATGGTGCTATCGGTGTGTTCAGTGCGGTGGAGGGTGTGGAGCCCCAATCCGAAACGGTGTGGCGCCAAGCCGATAAATACCGCGTGCCTAAAATTGCCTTTATCAATAAATTGGACCGCGTGGGCGCCGACTTCTTTACGACGGTTGAAATGATCAAGGAACGATTGGATGCCCAGCCACTGATTTTACAGATTCCAGTCGGCTCGGAAGACGACTTCAGAGGGATCATCGATTTGATCCATATGCAACAAATAACCTGGGACGAGGATTCGCTGGGCGCATCATTCGAGGCTCAGGATATCTCTTCAGACCTGCTTGCAACCGCCGAAGATTATCGGGAAAAACTTATCGAAACCTTGGCTGAACATGATGATGATCTAATGGAGCTTTATCTGGCAGAAAACCCCATAGAAAGCGAAAGCCTGTTGGCCGCTATCCGAAAGACCACCATCGCGCTTAAATTGGTGCCGGTTCTGTGCGGATCTGCGTTGAAAAACAAGGGCATCCAGCCTCTGCTGGATGCCCTTGTCCGATTCCTTCCCAGCCCGCTTGATATTCCCCCCATCGAAGGCATACATCCGGATACCGGACAAATCGTGGTATGCAGAGCCAAAGATACGGATCCATTGGCGGCCCTGATTTTCAAGGTGGCCATGATGGAAGGCAGAAAACTATCCTTTATCCGGGTTTACAGTGGTAAGATGAAAGTCGGCGCCGACGTGTATAATCCGTCACGCAAGCACAAGGAGAAGGTGTCACGCATTTTAATGATGCATGCCAACAAGCGAGAACGGGTTGAAGCCGTCGGTGCCGGCAATATCGTTGGTGTCGTTGGGCTGAAACAATCTTCAACCGGGGAGACGCTCTGTTCCGAGGATCACCCCGTTTTACTTGAAAAAATTGAGTTTTATGAACCGGTTATTTCTATGGCGATCGAACCCAAAACCCATGCAGACCAGGAAAAATTTGATGAAGTCTTAGAAAAATTTATGGCTGAAGATCCAACCTTGAGAGTCCTTAAAGACGAAGATACGGGACAAACGATTCTTTCCGGAATGGGAGAGCTTCATCTTGAGGTCATCATCAGCCGCATGCAGCGCGAATTCAGGACCAACGCCAATGTCGGCAAACCGCAGGTTGTTTACAGAGAAACCATCGAAAATAAAGCTACCGCCTCGGCCGTATTCGACAAAGAAGTTGCCGGTCAGCGTCATTTTGGTGAAGTATCTTTAAGCCTATCCCCTTTGCCTCGGGGCAGTGGTAACCGATTTGAGGCAACGATTTCAGAAGAACGTTTGCCGCAGGAATTTATTGCCGTCATCCGCAACGGCGTGATGGAATCTTTGGAAAGCGGCGCTTTAATGGGCTATCCGGTCATCGATGTGCAAGTCACACTGACTGGCGCCACATTTAAAGAATCCCTGGGGTCGGAGTTGGCCTTCAAAGTGAGTGCCTCGATGGCCTGCAAAGAAGCGCTATCGAAGGGTCAGCCCTTTCTTTTAGAACCGATTATGGATGCTGAAGTATTCGTACCGGAAGCCTTTGTGGGTGAGGTCATCGGCGATTTGAATTCCCGCAATGGAAAAATTGAATCCATCGATCATAAAAAGGGACACCAGGTGATCACAGCCACTGTACCGCTTTCCCGCATGTTCGGCTATTCGACTTCCCTACGGTCCGCTACCCAGGGGAGAGGCACATTTTCCATGCAGTTTTCTCATTTTGACCGCAGTTGATCATACCTGGCGTAGTGTCTTAAAAATGATTTTTGTGCTTTTTCCGGCTCGCTCGAGTTAGGTTTTATTTTTTCTTTCCGGATGTCGCCTTGTCTAATTTTGCTAGGATTTTTTCGATTTCCTGCCTCCGATCGGCATCATTCGTATACTTTAAGGCGCGCTTGAAATGCATGACAGCCGATTTTCCATCCCTTTTTTTTATATAATAAATTCCAAGAAAATAATGCGCATCTGCTAAATTGCCTTCCTTTCCCGAGCTTTGCCCAAGGAAATAAAACCCTTCTTTATATCCGGGATGCTTTTCGATGAGTTGGCGAAAATAATCCGTAGCCGCTTTGAACTGACCTAATTCCATTTGTGTACGCCCAAGATAGAGAAGACATTCCGAATAATCCGGTTTTATGCTATACACACTTTCCAAAATCGAGATGGCTTTCTGGTATTGACCATCCAAATAATAGATCCGGCCAAGATCATTCAAAATGTAAGGATCGAAGGCACGTTTTTCCAATGCCATCTTTATATGGCGGATCGCCTCATCACGTCGACCCATCTGCGCCAATATCAGCCCGTATTGGTAATGCGCCTGCGGATCTTCGGGGTGAGCGGAAACAGCTGCTTCAAGATTTGCGAATGCGGTGTCTTGATCACCATAACGGGTCAACAAAAGGGTGTGAACTCTTTCAAAATTATCATTGTTTACCTTGGATTTCGGTCCGGATTTTTCGGATTGTGCAGCCAGCCACGTGCCGATGTAGGCAATACGATCCTCGACCGCCGGGTGGGTCGTCAAATAGGTGGGAACCACATCCGATCCGAACCATTGCTTGCTGCGAATCTTTTTTAGAATTTTCAGCAAACCTTCACCGCTGTAACCGGCTTTGGTCATATACGCCAGCCCCAATTGGTCGGATTGGATTTCATTTTCGCGACTATATGCTAACTGCGCTGATTGGCCGGCGGCCATGGAACCTTTGGCAAGTGCCTCGCCCGCCTCTGCTTCACCGGTGGCGGCTCCCAGCAACACACCGGCGGCCATTCCGGCAAGGGTCGCCATGCCAATCTTTTTCGATCTCTCAATTGCCTGAGAAATATGGCGACAATAGACATGAGCAATTTCATGGGCCAGTATTCCGGCCAGCTCTTCTTCTTGCTCCATGGCCAGAAACAACCCGCTATTGATGAAAATATGCCCGGCCGGCGTCGCAAATGCATTGTAACTATCTGTCTTAACTACATAAAAATGATAATTGAACAATCTTTCAGGCAAATAAGAAACCAGCTGATTCCCGATGGTATTGACATATTCGACAACTATCGGGTCCTCGACAAGCTCATAGTATTTGAATACGACGCTCATGACCTGACGCGATAGCTCTTCTTCTTCCTTGACGGTCAGCCCATAGGCCGAGTGACTTGAAAATTCACTCAAGATAATACCAAACACCGTAAGCATTATGAAAAATTTCTGTATACGTTTCATGCAGACCTCAATGGTTTCGGTTTCAGGTTGAGATATTAAACGGAAACCCTTTTTTATTCATCATGGCACATTATGGAATTGCCCGTTTTTCGGATGTTTAAGCATGCCATATTTTTCGTCTCTTTTCAAACACCAATTTTTATGTTAGATCATATAAATTATGGCTCGGGTAATATGTATCGCCAATCAGAAAGGCGGCGTCGGTAAAACGACAACTGCGGTTAATTTGTCGGCGGCATTGGCTGTTTGTGAAAAACAGACGCTTTTGGTTGATTGTGATCCGCAGGCCAATGCCACTTCCGGGATGGGTATCGATGTATCAAATGTCGAAAAAACGTTATATCATGGTATGTTGGGTAGAGCCGGTGCGAAAAGCCTTATTGTGGACAGCGCAATAAAGACCTTAAAAATCATTCCTTCCAATGTAGAGCTGATCGGGTTTGAAGTGGAAATGATCTCAAATCCGGATCGCGAACAAAGATTAAAGAATCTTATTTCGGAACTGGAAAACGCATTTGAATTTATCATTCTTGACTGCCCGCCTTCCATGAGCCTGCTGACGGTCAATGCCTTAACAGCCGCCGATTCCCTTTTGATTCCATTGCAGTGCGAATTTTATGCGTTGGAAGGGCTTGGAAAGCTTCTCAATACAGTCAAACGTATAAAGCGTGCATTAAATCCGAATCTAAACATTGCCGGAATCCTGTTAACGATGTTTGATAAACGCACAAATTTATCCTACCAGGTTGCTGAGGAAGCCGAAAAATATTTCAAGGATATTGTTTTCAAAACCATGGTTCCGCGAAATATTCGATTGAGTGAAGCGCCAAGCTTTGGCAAACCCATATTGTTGTATGACGCTACCTCGGCAGGCGCTCAAAGCTATTTTGAACTGGCAAAGGAAATTATGCAGAATAAATCTCATAACGTAATTTAAGGTGACCATGCCAACAGAAAAAATTACACCAAAAGTCGGCGATAGATCGGTGAAACGCAAAAAAGTGGCCTTGGGAAAAGGCCTGGGGGCTTTAATTCCGGATTTGGATACCAATGAAGATAAGCCCAGTGATTATTTTTATTGTGATATTGAACTGATTCGGCCAAATCGGTTTCAACCGCGGATGCGGTTTGAGGCAGATGAGTTGGAAGAGCTCAGCAATTCCATTCGAGAGCAGGGCATACTTCAGCCGCTTCTCGTTCGAAAACAAACCGACGGCTATGAGTTAATTGCCGGTGAAAGGCGCCTTCGCGCCGCCAAAATGGCGGGATTGACCCAAGTGCCGGTGGTCATCAAACGGATAAGTGATTCCAAGCTGTTGGAGATGTCGATTGTCGAAAACATCCAACGCGAAAATTTTAATCCCATCGAAGAGGCCGAAGCTTACCACCGTTTGATTACCGAATTCGATCTCACCCAAGATCAAGCGGCCATTCGGGTGGGAAAAAGCAGGTCGGCGGTAGCCAACTTCTTAAGATTACGCCAGCTGCCCGAGCCCATAAAGGAAACCATCATCGACGGCACCCTCAGTATGGGACATGCAAGGGCATTGCTGGGGGTAGAGGCCTCAGCTCAACAAAGTGCCGCCTGGCGGGCTGTTGTCTCTAAAGGGCTGTCGGTCAGACAAACCGAGAATCTGATTCGACGGCTGAAATCTGAGAAAAAAAGGCCGCAAGCGACGAAAAAATCCCCGGAGGATAGGTACTTATCAGATCTGGCAGAGCAACTCTCCCGGTTTTTTGGTACCAAAGTTGTGATTCGAAAATTCGGTCAACGCGGAAAATTGGAAATCGAATTTTACAGCAACGACGATCTGGAGCGACTGATCGAAATATTAAGATCCAGATATTAATGCTGCACGATTCGGCCCAATTCAGGTGACATAACATTTTTGGACAAACGATACACATGTCGATACATATCATCATCGATGGCTATAATCTTATTCGCCAATCAAAAACATTTGGCCACCTCGACCGCCAAAGCATGCAAATGGGTCGCGAGGCCCTGGTCAATATCCTCGCCGCCTATAGAAAAATCAAATCCCACAAGATCACCGTTATTTTTGATGGCACTCACGCCCCGTATTTATCCCCAGCCCAAGATCGGATTAGAGGGATTGCCGTCAAATTTTCCAGAAACGGTGAGTCGGCTGATTCGGTGATAAAACACCTGGCGCGCAGGGAAAGGCAAAAAGCGTTGGTGGTGAGCTCTGATCGTGAAATCGTCAATTCGGCAGCATCTTACGGTGCAGCCACCATCGGCGCAGAAGAGTTTGAGAATAAAATCACAATGGCCGTTGAAATGGATGGATTTACGGTTGAAGAGGATGATCAAGAGGGCTGGAAGCTGACAACCAAAAAGAAAGGACCTCGCCGAAGGCTTCCGAAAAGAAAACGAAGGAACAAAATCAAGATTAAAAAACTTTAGCCTAGAATTGCTTATTTTTTTTCTCTGAATTCTGGTTCCTCTCCGGAAAACAGCCGTTTGATGTTGCTAGAATGACGAAGGAAGATAAATAGGCTCATCACCCCGGCTCCCATTGTCAAGGACAGGGAATGGGTGGATAACCATACGGCCAAAGGTAAAACAATTGCAGCGGCCAGCGATCCGATTGATACATATCGGGAAGCAAATAATAGCAGGATAAATGCCCCCAAAGCAATCAAGCATGCCAATGGTGCAAGCACAACAAAACAACCGGCTGTGGTGGCCACCCCTTTTCCGCCGTATTTAAATTTTGTGAAGAGCGGATATAGGTGTCCGAAAAATGCGGCGAGGGCAACAATGGATAAGTATGTATTGCCTGGTCCCTGGTTTGAGTTTAAAATTGTCGCCGCGAATAAAACAGGAACCGTGCCTTTTAAAACGTCACCCAAAAACGTCAGTATCCCCAGGGCTGATCCTGCAACTCGACTCACATTGGTCATACCGATATTTCCACTTCCCTGATTGCGGATGTCTATCGAGGTAAAGAGCCGAGTTAAAACCAAGCCCCAAGGAATGGAGCCAAGTAAATAGGCGAAAATAGGCAACCCCAACCATGCAATGGCAGTATATAAACCTAACTCAGGCACTTTTTATACCCTAACTCGCATGCGATAGCCGCAGAACCAAAAGAGTTATGTTTATGCTATTCATTGGAGCCGCAACCAGGCTCCTGAGAATTAAGAATATCGAATTTGGATAAAACACGAACAACCCGGAAGTATTAAGATAGCACTTACTACTCATTGATCAAGATTTCAAGTGCAAGCGGGCTTTATAAAGGGTTTTATTAAGAGTAAAGAAATGGACCCGGTGAAACTGCGCATCGAAGATGTCCTTGATCTCCACACATTTCATCCCAAGGATATTCCAAACCTTTTAGAGGATTACTTTACCGAGTGTATTAAAGCCGGTATTTTTGCGGTGCGAATCATTCATGGTAAGGGTAAGGGTATCCAAAAAAGGCGCGTTCAAAAGCTGTTAAAAGAAAACCCATCGGTCGCATCATTTAAAGATGCGCCTCCTGAAGCCGGAGGTTGGGGGGCAACCTTGGTGCAGTTAAAGAATATTAAAATGACTCTTATTTGATATGAAATCGATTTGATAAGTTACAATTAATGCTGAGACCAAATCAGGTAAAGATGGTGCATCGAAAAATACATCAATGTTCTATGGTGCTTTTGACTCTGTGCCTTCGACTACCTCTGCGATCTAAACCGCTTCTGCGATCCAAATCGCTTCTGCGGTTTCTGCCTGATCTTCTGTCAAATTTCACTCCCATTCCTTTCTGGTTAAACCGTACGATGCATCCTTTTATTCGGAGATCTTTTCGGTTTTTGTATGCTGGAAAAACAAGCTCAATCATCTGACCTAAAGAAAATCTATTTCGAGTTTCAATAAAAGCACCGCCGCGACTAACATTTGTAATCAAACCCTTGAAGCTCTGACCTTTAGAAGAGAAAGATAACGATTTTTTGTAAGGCTTTCTCGGATGTTGCCTGGGATCTTTTTCATCTGTCCAATCGCTTTCTTGTGGGTTCTGCCGCTCTAAATTAGTTAAATCAAAGATTTCATCTAAGGTTTCGCTTGATTCGATAAATTTAGCCCCATACCCGTGCCGAAATGAAGAATCCTGTAAATCTTTGCGCCATCTAATTTCAGCGCTAAAATGATAGTCCGTATCTATACCGGAAGAATGCGCAGTGCTTTTCATTTTTAGATTTATATAATCTCCGCTATGAAGGGGTTGGTCGGATTCAAAATATAACCCGCTTTTGCTGAGGTTATACATTTTGGCGGCATAAAAAATTCCAGGCAACAAATTATCATGCGAAATATGGGTTTTATATCTGAAACGCTTTTTACCTCTTAATTCGGTATTTGAATTCATTTGTCTTTATGATGATGCGGTCTCGGTGGCCGGTGTTTTGACCAATGATAACGGAAGTTCTTTTCTTCTCAAAGTATCCAATTCTATTTTTACGCGATTAAACATTTTCACGATCATGTATTCTAAGCGCTTCAGGGTTTCGATTTCGGAAGCAAGCTCCGGGTTCTTGCGCTTTGCCCTTACAACCCGCAACTTTTTAAGGATGTCTTCCGGCAATAGTTCAAAGCCGGGCGGTGCATTCAATATGGCATCGATTAAAAGCGGATTGCTTCCATCCAACAAAGAATCTCCAAAGTGAGATAGAATCTGGTCCTTCGTCATGCCGGCAAGTCTATCGCGAATTTCGCTTTCACGCAGAAATTTGAGAAGCGGCATATCTTCGTCCACAGGCTCATCTGCTAATTTTGCTTCGAGCGCTTCAATCGAATCGGAGTAAATTCGTTTTTGCTTTAATACTTCAAGTTTTCTCCCGGCTTGTTCCAATACCCTTCGTCTTGCAGTTCTTTTGGCTGAATTCCTAAGTTCCCGGTCATTTTCTATTAGATCTAGCTCTTTGTTAACATAATTGTTTAGATTTACAATATCACCGTATACACTTTCAATGGCAGCTGCCGCCTCTGCTGGAAGTTTTGCCTGGGCGTCTTCCACTATTTGACGGGCCCCCGATATTACATGCTCCAACATGTTCCCCTATCCTTTTATTACTACAGCAGTGAATCAATTTTATTTAATTTTTAGCAAAATTCATGCAATATTCATCAAAAATAATTTTAGATTGAATTTCAATTAGTTATAAACACCGTTAGGCGTTCGATGCATCAAATTGGGAAAAGAATTGGATAAAAATTATATACTTTAGTTCACATTGTCTTTACCATTGGACAGAGCGCCACCAAATAAGACAGTGCCCTGTTATGTCGAAAATACCAAGTGGGATTCAGGTGGGTCTGTCGACGTAAACAGGTCCTACATCGCGTATCTGATTTTTCCGGCTTTCCTCAACCAGCGGCTCAAATTCTTAAAATATCCGGGGTCGAGCATCCTGCGGACATACGCATCACGGCACAATCCAAAGCTTGCAGTGCTATTAAAAACTTTAGTGGAGCTGGGCAAGCAATAACCTATGCCCGCAGTCAGTCCCGCTAAACCGGAGCGGGAAGGGGAATTATACCCCCTAAAGTTCGCAAGACTCGGTTATCTGCATAATCTGTGAAATCTGCGGATTAAATCTTCTTATTGGCTTTGTCTTGTTGGGCCATCGGTGCTTTATCTGAGGAAGAAACTGTCATAGATGTCGGTTTTTCTGTTAGCGCTGTCTTTCTGTGGGGTTCTCTCTTCAATTCAATGGATCCTCTGAAATAGGCACCGTCCTCCACAGATATGCTATTGGCCTTGATATCACCTAAAAAATCGGCCTCTTTGGTAATTTCGACTTTACCCTGCGCATTTACGCTCCCACTAATCTGACCGCTTATACTTACGTTCTGAGCTAGGATTTCACCTTCACATCGCCCCTTGGAACCCAATACAAAATTATGTTTTCCCATCTCAATGTTGCCATTCATCGAGCCCTCGATGACAAGGTGTTCATCTCCACGAATATTGCCTTCGATGTATATGTGTTCACCAATGACTGTTTTTTCATTCTTGGTCGCCGGACGCGGAGCCATTGAGAAGTCTTTTTGCTCCACGATTTTGCCGGGCTCTGCATTTTTATTGTTTTCGAATGTTTTGCCTTTTTTTAGCATGTGTCCCCTCCTGTAAAATTAAGTAAACCGCGATGATTGTTAACCCGATAGCAACGAAACAAATAGCAAGAAATAGAGGATATTGCATCGCAGATAGTTTGTCCATAAGTGCCCATATGAGATAAAAACGATATGTCACATCACCATTAATTTGCAAGAACTTTTTATGCGGCACGATAATAAAATATACTCATTCACCGCTTATTTTTAGCCGTGAATTGCTGTACCACCTTAGATTTGCTTGCGATATGCTATTTTTTCTGATATCAAAAAATGGAAGGTCAAAAAATGGAAACGACAATTTTAAAGCCAGGAATGGAACACTGGGACTCTTTTATTTCCAGATTGCGTGGGCATGAAGGTTGTAATTTCAGGAAAGCCAGTGATCCTTTTGATGAAACCTTTGAATGTGACAGTACATTTCGTTTCTCAAAAAAAATTTTAACACAAATTGCAGAAAAATGGCCTTCATATGGCCTCGACATTGAAGGCACAATAAAATGGTTTCGTTCTCAAGGCCATATGTGTGATTGTCAAGTAATTATCAAGTTAGGTAACAAGAAACAATAAATTGACTTTAGGATATTTGAGGGTAAAGTTGGCCCTGGAATGAGAAGGCGTCCCAAATTAGAGATCGTTTAATTCCTCATTTAGAATTTCTGCTAACTGTCCTACCTCTATCTTGTTTTATTAATTTTTCCATCTGGATAATCCTTCTTGAGTGGATCTTTAAAAATTCCCACCTCCTTGTATAGATTAATAGATTTATTGAAATAATGTTGCAAAGTTATCTACATTGTGCTAAAAGCTGATTTTATTTTTCGTTTAGCTTATTGGATAAAGTAGCTTTCTTCGAAAGATTTGTAAGTTATGGCATTCAAAGGCATTATAGTTGCAACTGCATTGTCGATACCACTTTGGGCTCTGATAATCTCGTTTGTTTTCTGGTTGATATGAAAGCTCCCCGCAGTCCCGTTTATCGGCAGGACGAGGTCTCTTATCAAGCAAATTGTCTTTCTTATCGCAGTCCCGCTGAACTGAAGCGGGGGGAGATTAAACCCCGTAAAATTCGCAATACGCATCTATCTGTGTAATCTGAGAAATCTGCGGATTGAAAACAAACACAATCCCAAAGATATGTTGGCACTGATTGTTGGGTCCCAAAAATGTGGGCAACAGGTGCTCGCCAATTTCTTTCCCTCCCTCCCCCCCCTCGCTGGTTCAGATAATCCCGTCTTATCATTTTAGGATCACTTGCCGATTACCCCATTATCCTCAAATCGACTTTTTAAATTTGAGTGGAAGCTGCGAACACCTTTAAAACAGTTGGCCTTGCCATGTTGCAATAAGCGTGATAAGTTTGAAATTTATTGATGTACTGATGCAATTTTCTTAAAGTACTTGCGTCAAAGGAGGCTTTTAATCTGAATAGTCTCCCGGAGGAGTCTGGCGCCATGTCAAATCAAGCATCCCATCTTACGATTACTGTCGATAAGAGTCATATTCTCACACTTGGAGAACGGCTTTACGAGCAGAGCATCGAGCTGATCAGAGAATTGGTCAACAATGCCTATGACGCGGACGCCACGCGGGTGGATGTGACTGTCTCAGGCAATGAGATCGTTGTATCAGACGATGGCGAGGGGATGGATATGGAAGGACTCAAGCAATACTTCAATGTAGGATCCGATGAGAAGCTTCTACATCCCGTATCTCCTCGATTCGGACGAGACCGAATCGGTCAATTCGGCATTGGCAAGTTCGCGAGCCTGGCTGCTGCTTCTCGCTTTGAAATTACAACCCAAAAAAGAAACTTTGCTGCACGGGTTGTTTTTGACAAAGCCCGCTGGCTCGCGGAAGGCGACTCTTGGGTGATCCCTCTGACAGGTCTCCAGCCTGATCCCAATCGGGGCGACGGAACGACCGTTCGCCTGGTAGACCTGAAAAGGGTTTTTAAACCGGAGGACGTTACCCAAAGAATTGCTGAAGGTGTGCCCATCCGGGCCGAGAATTTTTTTGTTTACGTCAATCGGTATCGGGTGACGCCGAGGAGATGGTCAGGCAACCGCATCCCTGTTATGGAAGGTACAAAATACGGCATCATTCACGGAGAAATCGTGATTCTGCCTGCTTATCGTGCATCTAAGGAAAATATGGGAATTGAGCTCAAGGTCAAGGGGGTCACGGTTCGGCGGGAATTCTTCGATATGGCTTCCTGGGGAAAGGCAGCAACACGCATTCGAGGAGAGATTCATGCCGATTTTCTGCCTTTGACGAGCGATCGATCAGGGTTTATAGAGGATTCCCCGGAATATAGAACCTTTCTCAAAAGCGTGGAGAGAATCATCGTTGAAGTTCGCAGGGCCTACAATCAGTTAGCCTCTGAGCGCGAAAATCGAAGGGTTAGCCGGGCACTAAAGGAAGCTTTGCAGCGTGTACATCAAGCGCTATCACTTAACCCGGAATTGTCCCCATTCGGAGTTGTTCCGTTTTCGGCAAAAGGAAGGCAAGGCGCCGGAGAGACAGCTGTGGAGGTTGGCACAGGAAAAGAAGAACCCGACCCGATTAAGGAAGAAGAAGAGATTCCATCGGATTCAGATCATGAGGATGCCACAGCGGCGGCCGGTGACGAAAAACCGCAAAAGGAATCTAAACCTTCTCTACGAATCGCCACGCCGAACGCGGTGGTCAAAAGGCTCAAGTTCGGGGACGCCGGAGTCACCTGTTGCCTTGATCACTTAGGGGAGGACGGACCGGAGTGCATGACAGAAGGGACAATCATCTATATCAATCGAGACCACCCCTTGTACAAGAGAGAGTCCAAAAAAAGGGAGGCTCATATACTGAATATCGCCCGCCTAATAACCCAGGAGATATCTTTGATGAAAGACCCGGCAAACCCACGCGACGCCTACAATCGCCAATCCAAACTCCTTCGAGATGCCTTCATGAAAAGAGATGATTAATCCTCTGCATAATAGATCCCATTATGGCTTTGAATTACTGGGGCGGAGCAATGCCCAATTTATTCAGCAGCCGCCTGACAAACTCCGGTCCGTCCGGTTTATACGCAGGCAGATCCCATGGCATATCCTTTAATGTTTGCAGCAGGGAAGACAGCAGATCAAAAGGGATGGATATAATTTGCCGACCTTCCGGAAAGAGCTTTCTACGCTTCATCCCATGGCCAAGACCGGTAATGAAATAATTCAGTTCCCCGGTCAGATAGGGATAAATATAAGTCCATGCGCATCCGATAGCGGGTGAGAATTTGCTGACCCACATTTTGCCGGTTTTGTAACTCATGGCCCGGAGCAAGATTTCCGTCTGGCTGGTGTCGGCCAGGAGGATCAATAGATCCGGATCGAATGGGAGTTTGTCTAATGGGGAAAAGGCAACATAATTAAAAAGTCCTCTCTTTATTTTTGGGATATAGTGGTACAGTCTGCTGGCGGAACGTGGCGCTTCAAAGATTTTTAGCCCGGCTCCAAATTCTCCACTTATATAAGGCTTGGCGGCATCTGCCTGCCCTAATACATACAGTCCTGCCTCACAGGTATGGTTTTGTGCATCGGCAAAAAAGGCATCTGTCTCCTGGGCCTTCTTGAGCATTTCGCAGAGAGCCATGTTTTGGTCTAGCCTCTCGACCATGTCCGGCGGTTTGGTCAAGAATTTAACGCCTACGGGCACTACGTCGAAGTTAAATTTGTCCAATATTGCCAAATCTTTTTCAGTGAGCGTCATTTTAACCTCCGCACATATTGATTCCAAATGTCAGTATATCGTGCACGGTAGATATGAGCTTATCCGGCAGAGGTATGCTGTTGTTGCATCGCCGGGAGCAGTAGGTGGCTGAAACCACCCCTGTCCATCTATACACAACGACATAAATCATTGCGCATACATACACAGCGTTCTGCATGTTTGAAACTATGCGGTAGTTTTAAAATCAACGATTCAAAAGGCGAACACGCAATTTAATATGACGCTGTGTATAGTCCTTTACTGCTGCAGCTTTTGGTAGGCATCTGAGCGTGTCCGGGGGCTCTCTGCAGAGAGCCCCCGCAATAATAGTTATTCTTGCTTATACAGGTGGCGACATGGGAAGATGCCCTGTTTTACTGTTTTTCCTTTCTGCAACTGGTCAACACGCACCGCATCAACGCCCTCGATATCGCCCTTACCATAAGTCAATGGTGTACTGCTTAAACCGCCGGTGTTCAGGTTTTTGATCTGATAAAAGCCGTTCTCCAGTACTTTACGCGGCGTTAGCTTGTCAAAAGGCACCTTTTGCATGGTAAGCCTTAAGGCCTCTGTTTGGGTCATGGCCTCAAGTATGCCCGCTATATACATTGCGTGGGTGACACGCTTGCCGGGGCGATACTTCTCCTGTAGTTCATTGCAGAATTTTATCCCGGGAGTGGCGCTCTCATACAAGGGAGGAAACCCGCCGGAGACAACAAAACCGTCTCCGAGCTCACCCATGGCCGCTTCGAACACCGTGAGGTGACTTGGTGTAGCAGCACCAAAGGTGATCTTGTAGTCCAGATGGGGTCCCATACCCAGCCTGACCATCTCCTTGACGGTTGGTTGGGAACCGGGATTGATCATGCAACCGAAAGCGAGGTCAACCTTATTTTTCTTGAGCCACATCAGCTGGGTGGTTGGTGGAGAGGTCGGCACCATAGGCACATACTGGCTGCCGACAAACTCACATCCCACCTTCTTGATATACTCGGTAAGCTCAGGTACCTCAACAGACCTGCCGAAGGCGGAATCTGCGGTGAGGTAAGCAAACCTTGGTTTCCTGGCATCCTGCCATTGCGTTAAGAACCAGTCGACGAAGGCGGCCGCGTCATCGGTATAAATAGGGTAATAGGTGAAGACGCTTTGTGGCGGCTTCAGGAGGTAGGGCCCGGTGGCCATACTAACGGCACCAAAGCCGTCAGCATATAACCTGTCCTTTAGTGCCAGTGCCTGTGGCGAACCCGAGCACCTAAAGACCAGTATTCCCTTGGCCTTAAGCTCCTCATAAATAGACAGGGCCTTTGGTGGCTTGAGCTCATCATCTCGCCACAGCAGCTCCAGGGTTATATCGGCGGGG